>Ga0163144_10003770_pt1 | contig 34540 bp, 20 predicted proteins | sample OliLak19BULKMAT1_FD_123175 | JGI IMG/M metagenome (GOLD analysis project Ga0163144, IMG submission 123175) | Freshwater microbial mat bacterial communities from Lake Vanda, McMurdo Dry Valleys, Antarctica - Oligotrophic Lake LV.19.BULKMAT1 | ecosystem: Environmental > Aquatic > Freshwater >...
CAATCGTTGCACCCGGTTCAATCGTTGCACCCGGTTCAATCGTTGCACCCGGTTCAATCGTTGCACCCGGTTCAATCGTTGCACCCGGTTCAATCGTTGCACCCGGTTCAATTGTTGCACCCGGTTCAATTGTTGCACCCGGTTCAATCGTCGCGGCAGGTTCGGCGGTGACGGCGGGCTGAACGGCATTGGGGTCGGTATTGCTAACGCGCAGATACCACGTCAAATAAATCAAAAAGCCCAACATCACCGTGATAATCCACAGCGCCAGCGTAAAACGCATATAACGCTTGATGTGCTTGACCATAAACCAACTGGGCAGCACCTTCTCGAACCACATGCGGATGACCAGATAAGTCGCCAGCAATTGTGCGAGGCCGCCCGTGATGCCGTGTAAAATCGGCAGCGCAACGCGCACATCCCCGGCATATCCGGCGGTGAGGAATTGTGGGATTTCACTGGCATAACGGCCAAGCATCAAGAGGATAATGAATATCCAATTCACGATAACCACCGCCGTCATGGTTAGCTTGTGATGCGGTGAAAATTTCTTGCGCCGCGCAAAATAAAAGCCGAGCAGCATCCCCGGCAAGAGCAGAAATAGATAACATAACAACACGATATGGCTGATCGTCTCGGCCTCTATACGGAAATTCATATCCCCCCCTTACGTGTCCAAATCAGAAAATTGCCCAATTCCTCGCCACGGTCATAGTTATAAATCAGCCAATCGCGTAGCGCCTGATAATCATTCGCCAAAATCGTGTTCGAGTCATCGTCTAAACCCGTCACCCACGGCATATAATCGGCGCGCATCACGATCACCACTGGCGGAAGCACTTGCCATAGTGTATCGACATTTTCTTGTTTCCACCCATTAGGATAGCGATTCCCTACCAATGGAAAGTGCATCTGGAAACGGGTGGCCGGTTTCAGACCCGCCATAAACGCGATTTCAGGGCGGAATCCCCAGATATAAATCGTCTCGCCCACCGGATAGCGCTCTTGCAACCACTGCGCCATCCGTAGTGATTCATCCCCTTTGATGTCTCCAGCTTGGAATTGGCGTGCATACACACGCGGGCCGACTTGCCCTGTGAAATACGGCCACGCCCGCGCCCACGTATCTTTGGCGAGCATAAAACCCAGCAACAGCGCGGCGGCGGCCATCGCGACCCGCGCCAGCCGGACATCCAACGACGCTAAACGGGCGAGCAATCCGGCCAGCCCTGCCGCGCCCAACATCACCAGTGGCGGCAGCAACGGCAGCCAATGGGTATCGAACCCTTTACCCTGCACGAACACGAAAATCAGCCCAGCCATCAGCCACAACCCGATCAGACGCGCCCGCCCGCAGGGATTGGGTCTTATCACCACACACAACGCACCCAGACTCAGCAACACGCCCCAATGTGACCAGCGGAACGCGAGGTAATGTGTGAATTGGTCGATGAGCGCCGATGTCGAGCTAAACGCCTGCGCGCTATAGCCGGACACTCCCTGCGAGATGGTCAACATCTCTGACCAGACGCCGTTTTGCACAAAATAGAGCAAGATGGGTGATGTCACCGCTATCCCGCCGATGCTGAAGGCCGTGACCTCGCGCCACGGGATATCACGCCGGTATAAAGCATGTTCCAATGCCAGAATTAACGCAAAGACAACGTAATAATGCTTAAACCAGAGCAACAAGGCGCACAAGCCCCCCACCAGCGCCGCCCATCTCAATGCTCCTAGTGTTCCACGCGGCGCTTCTCCGGCACGGACGACGCACCATGCCGCCCAAGTCATCGGCATAATGACCAGTGAATCGCTTTGCGAGATACTGGCGAACGTCTCGGTGAAATAAAAAACCGGGAGCAACAGCATCGCCCAACGCGCCGCGCCCACCCCGGTAAATCGGCGGGTCAGGCCATACAACGGAATCAGCGTCAGAGGGACGAAAATCAAATCGAGGGCGTGGACAGCAGGCGGAGTCGCGCCAAAAATGCTAAAAATCGCCGCGTATAAATAATAAATCATGGGAGGTTTGATATCCCACATATCGCTATAAGGCAGGCCGCCGCTTCGGATGGTCTGGGCGATGTTGGCATACGTGCCTTGATCGCGCCCTAATGGATATGCCAGCACTGGCAGCGCGAGTAACAACCCGACCAGCGCAAAGACGAGCGCGGTGCGGTCAAAACGGCGCATCATGCCAGAAAACCCATCGCCCGCGCTAAGGCAATCGCGGCCATCAGGCTGAGTGCGATCAAAATCCCCGCGATGATGCGGCCACGGTCTTCGGTGGAGGGGGCTTTATCTTCCACCCGAACCTCGCCTAACAAATCGACATAAAAATCTATCACGCGCTTACCATTGGTCAGCCGCGCCATGAAATCGTGACGGCTGATGACCGCCCAACCGGTTTCCGGGTCGTCCCACGTTTCACCCAGCCGCTGCACAATCGCTGCGTGCAGGCGTTCACGGGCTTCGTCTCCGCTGATGGGGGTGGGAATATCATTCATATATAAGTGTCGGGGCATGGCGTGCCATGCCCCAGAGCAGATTACGCTTCGATAATCTTGACGGTCTGCATCACGTCACCCTGACGGATGGCGTTGACCACCTTCATGCCGTCGCCGATGACCTGACCAAATACGGCGTGCTTGCCGTTCAGGTGAGGCTGCGGGCTATGCGTGACAAAAAACTGCGAGCCGTTGGTATTGCGACCCGCGTTCGCCATGCTCAAAACGCCCGTGCCGTGCGGAATCGCCAGCGCAGACGCTTCGTCATTCCACTTATAGCCGGGGTCGCCCGTGCCAGTACCCAACGGGTCGCCACCTTGAATCATGAAGTCGGAGATGACACGGTGGAACTTGAGGCCATCATAGAAGCTGTCCTTCGCCAAAAACACAAAGTTATTGACCGTGACCGGGGCGCGGTCTGCGAACAACTCGATCTGAAATGTGCCTTTGTTGGTCACAAATTCCGCGACATACTTCTTTTTGCTATCAATCCCCATCGCTGGGGCGGAATCGTAGCGTTTCATCGGTAGAAAGACTCCTGTCAACTCTGATAAATTGGCGTCATCGCGCTTTTAGGATACCACGAATTATTGCCTTTATTGTGGGATAGACACGGATAGGATACAATACCTCCTTATAAGTGTTTAGGGTAGTGAAACCTCAACGCTTCCTTAATTCTTTCAAGAGTCTGCTAAAGACTTTTGAACGTTTTTGTTATACGCTAGAATAAAGGGAAAAATGCTTGATTACGTCCCCTGCCGAAAAACGGCTCCTCTATTATCTGGGCAAGCATTGGTCAATGGGCTGGTTTGTATGACTCGTGTTTTATACATTGAAGATGAACCCAATAATCGGATGCTGGTGCGCCGGATGTTCATGGCGATGGCTTCCGACTTAGACTATGCCGAATCGGAAAGTGCGCGAGTCGGTATCCAGATGGCTGTCGAGACCACGCCTGACCTCATCCTAATGGACATCAGTATGCCCGACATGGACGGGCTGACGGCCACCGGCCTAATCCGCCAGAACCCGGCCATCAAGCATGTCCCCATCATCGCCCTGACCGCCAACGCCATGGAAGGGGATCGTGAGCGCTTCATGGCCGCCGGGTGTGATGGCTATATCAGTAAGCCCATCGATATCGACACCTTCATCGACACGGTGCGCGATTACATCACCAAAATCCCAGCTATGCAGCAAAAACGCGCCAGTGCCGGTCAGACCGGTGTGCTACAAGAACTCGCAAAACCTTTAACCGAGACGAGGCGGCCTGAAAATTTTGCCGAGCTTCTAAAGGCCAAAATCGCAGAGAAATCGGCTGCGCCCGCCAGTGAGGTTAAGCCCGTCGAAGCGCCGTCACCTGCGCCCGCTGTAACGGTTAAAGCAGCAAAAACAGCGCCGCCCGCCCCATCAGTTGAGGTCAAGCCAGCGGAGACACCGCCACCTACACCCGCTGTAGCGGTCAAATCGGCAGAGACGCCAGCCCTAGCCCCAGAGGCGAAGGCCGACGAGAAACCCCAGCCCACGCCCGCCGCACCTGTGACGCCCGTGGTGAACCCTGAAAATTCCGGGGAAAAATCCCCAGTACAGACCGCTCCAACAGAAGCAGCGGCTGTCGTAACACCCAAATCGCAGGATGCTCCTGAAGCAAAACCAGTCCAGACCCCAGAGGTCAAAGAAGTGCGGACCGCGCAGCAGCAAGAAATAACTAATGGAGGTGGTCAGTGATGGTCGAAGAGCGCAAGGGGATTGACCCGACGGATGCACACGTCCTTGTGGTTGAGGACACAGTACCAAACTTTATGCTTATCGCCCGGATGCTCAATCACATGGGCGTGCGCCGCTGTGAGTGGAAAACGTCCGGTTGGCAGGTCGTCCAATACGCCGAGATGCTGCCCCGCGTTGATTTGATCTTGTTAGACATCCGACTGCCGTATAACGACGGCTACGCAGTTCTGGAGAAGGTGCGCCAGAACCCAAAACTGAAGAATACCGTCGTTTGCGCGGTCACGGCTGAGGCCAGTGAAGAGCAGATGCGCCGCGCCCAAAAGGCCGGTTTCAATGGTTTCTTAGGCAAGCCGCTAGACCCGGATCGCTTCCCAGAGCAGATTAAACGACTGCTGAACGGGGACGCGGTTTGGGAGTGGCAATAAACGGCCTATCCACGTCATGACACGTAGCGGCGAGTGGGGGATGCAATGGGGGCTGAGACCCTGTTAATGCGGTTAGACCAATGGTCACGCAGCCAAGCACCGCCGCGTGTGCTTTTGGCTATTCTCACCCCATATCCCCAAACCGCCGCCCCCGCTTTTGCCGGGGCGCGTCTGCTTGAGATAGCCAATGTCTTACCCGTTCGCACCCCTATTTACGATCAACAGACCCGAGACTTGCGGCGTTTATCCGTCACCCGCTTACGTTCAAAAGGAAGGTAGAGATGGCAGAACAAGGCACATCTCGGTCAGGTTCAGTCGATGCGCTGGCCGCGCTCGCCACAGCCCAAAGATTAGCGGCTGGCGTCGTCACGATCAGGTATGAGCGTGAGTTATTAGAAAATGCCGCCAAAGAATTCGCCCAGTTATTTCGTGCCGATTATGTGGGCATGTTGATGTCAGAGCGCGACGGCTCTGGCCGCATCATCGGCGAACATCCCGCCTCCACCCAGCTAGACGGCCTCGTGATGTCGCCCGATGTGCGCTTGATTTCAGAGAAAGTCGCCAAAGTCCAAATCGCGGTGCTTGAAAATATCTCGGATAGCGTACTGCTCTCGCAAAAGGCGCGGGAGTCCTTACTACAGGCCAAACTCAATGCGTTGACGACATTGCCGATGGGCGACCAAGATGGGCGTTGGATCGGCGCAATCGTCTTGGGCTTCCAGAGTGAGCTTGCGCTGGATGTGGCGACCATTGATACCGCGATGATGCTGGCGCGACAGGTCGGGAGTTATGTGCTGGGCGTGCGACAGGTCGAACGCACCAGCCAACAGGTCGCACAATTCACGGCGCTCCTAACCCTCAGCCAAACGCTGGCGAGCATCGAGAATGAAAAAGACCTCGGCTATGAAGTCGCCAAAGTCATCCCCTCACTGCTGTCACTGACGCAATTCACGGTGCTGCGCGGCGACCCACGCGCACAAAGCCTCGAATTGACCGCCCGTTGGGAGACCGGAACCGCCCAAAAAACCCAACAGGAACAACCCGTTTCCGTCAATGTCACTGGGACGCTCATCAGCCAGATCGGTCAGACCGATGACACCGTAGACATCCCGGACTTCTCCGCAGAAAAACCAGCCATTCAAGGCTTATTCCAAATGCCAACTCACAGCGGTCTGGCCGCGCCATTGCGGGCTGGTGAGCGCCAAATCGGGGCAATTGTGATTGAGTCCGACCATATTTTCGCCTATAACGAGGCAGATAAGGTGATTTTCAATCAACTGGTCATGCAGATGAACGGTGCGCTCACGCGCATGAACGCTTCAACCGATATGATGCGGTCAGCCACCAGCAGCAACGCGGTCAATACCGTCAGTCAACAAATTCAGGGTGAAACCAGCGCACAAGGCGTATTACGTGGCGGCACGCTGGCAACCCTGAACGCCCTGAAGGCGGTGCGAGTCAGCACCCGGCTGGGCAACCCCGATACCAACCTCAATGGGTCGAACGGCACAGAAAAGACGCGGGGATAAGCCATGAGCGCAGAGATTCGCAATACCTCATCATCCGCTTATATCGCCCAACACGCGCTCGACGACGTGAAGCGGCGCTTCTCCGTCGGTATCGCCTTATTGGTCTTAATCGTCCCCGTCTTATTGGTTGGCTTCCGCATCGCCATCGGTGAAGGGCAGACGCTAGACTTCCCGACGCTGCTCTCAACCGGCCTCGAAATCATAGCGGGCATATTCGCTTTCGTACTGCTACGCTCCGGTAACTTCATCCCGGCGGGCGTCATCCTCAGCGCGGCGGTTTTGTTCGATTACTGGGTCAGCCCAGAGCCTGAAATACGCACGCTGTTGGGGCTGATTGGCGTGACCACCGCTGCTGTATTGACTGGCACACGCTATTATCTATTAACGCTAGGCGTGGCGCTGGTCGGCCAAAGCCTGAACATCATTACGAATATACAGGCGGCGGATGGCGTTGTGACCCAAGAGGTGGTCAACACCATCATCTCGACGGTACTCATCGTCTTGACGTCGCTGTTCTTCCGTTACTTCAATAACCTCGCGCAAAACACCTCCGGCAATGCCTCGGTTGCCAATCAACGCCTCGACGCCGTAGCCAACATTGGGCGACAGACGGCGCGACTGTTAAACTACGAAGAATTGATCTCCAGCGCCGTGACCCTGATTAAGACCCAATTCGGGTTCTATCACGTCCAGATTTTCTTGGTTGATGACCGGCGGGAGTATGCCGACTTGGTTGCCAGCACTGGTGAGGCGGGTCGCCGCCTGATGGAGCGTAACCACCGCCTCGCGGTTGGGTCGGACTCCGTGATTGGGCGCGTGACGCTCGCCAATGAATCGGTCTTGGTCAACGACACCGAAAACGACCCCGGCCACGCCTTCAACCCGCTCCTGCCAGAAACCCGCGCCGAACTCGCGCTCCCCATGCAGGTCTTGATTGATAACCAGACGCGGGTCATCGGGGCGCTAGACGTACAATCCACCGAGCCGATGGCTTTCATCGCTTCCGATGTGCAGGCGCTCCAAGCGATGGCGAATCAGATGGCCGTCTCGATTCGCAATGCCCGTCTATTCGAGGCGCAAGCCGCAAGTTTGGCCGAAAACGAACAGCTTTTCGCCGAGGCGCAGAAAAATCTGGTCGAAATCCAACGCCTGAACAGTCAACTCACCCACAAAGCATGGGAAGGATTCTTGAAATCCAATCCCGACCTCAATGGCGTGACCGCCACCGCACAAGGCCTCAAGGAAGATGGTCTGGCGTGGACAGATGAGATGCTCCGGGCATCAAGCATTAAGCAACCCGTCACCACGACCTCGGAAGCGGGATTATCGCTGATAACCGTCCCAATCCTGCTGCGCGATGAGGTATTGGGCGCAATCGAAGTCGAAGGCGGTGATTCGCAGCAACTGGAACTGGTTCCGACGCTGGTAGCCATCTCCGAACGGATGGCCTCTGCGCTGGAGAATATGCGCTTGGTGGAAGAAGCTCAGGCGGCCTCCGCACAAGAACAACGCATCAGTGCGATGGTGACGCGCTTCCAAGAGGCAGAGACCATCGACGAATTGCTGCAAATCACCCTTACAGAACTCTCCGAGACATTGGATGCCGAGGTCGGGTCTATCCGCGTCGGTCTGACACAAGGCGCGCAAACAGCGCGGTAACTAAGGAGGTAGCGCATGGCGCAACGAGGAGTAGCGCAGGGGCCACTAGCCCTGCTGGTAGAATTTGAAGACCGCGTAGACAGCCAACGCGCACGCGGCCTGACGAACATTGGGTTCCTGATGGGTATCGCCGGGGTGCTATTCCTGCTGAGTCAAGTCGGCCTCCAACTCATCAACCCCAGCGCAGAGCCGCAAACAGGGTTTTACTATCTCATCACCTATATCGGGCCGATACTGTCGCTCGCCATCTATCAGGGTGCGCGGCGCGGCCAATTGGGGTTGGCGTCGGCGGCCTTTATCACACAACTCATCCTGATTTCGGTCACATTGGTGGGCGGTAGCCTATACCTCGCCAATGTGGTCCTGTTCAGCCTGCCGATTGCGGCTGCGGGCGGCCTGTTACGGCGCTCTGGTGTCATCATCACTACGGTAGTGATGATAGGCATCATCATCATCTACGCCATCGGTCAGCGCCAAGACCTGAGCGTCGTGACCATCACACCCTCGGCCACCGTCCTCAACGACCTGCTGGTGGTGGTCTTTACCTTAGTTGCAGACTCGGCTCTGTTATATGGGTTTGCTGGTTGGGCTCCGCTGGTGGCCGCTGACGCCCAGCGCGATGTCCTCTCGCTTCAGCGCGTGGCGGCCTTTGGCGCATCGCTAGACATCGACGATGAAAACCGTCTGATGGGTCAAGCGCTGACCTTCACCCGTATCGAACTAAAGTTTTCATTCGCCCAAGTTTATTTGGCGGGGGCAGGCGGCTACCTTGATGAGCGCGTCCGCATCATCCCCGGCGGCCAAAACCGTGTTGAGCGCTCAACCTTCAGCGGCCTACCAGAAGCCAGCGCCGTCCGTGAGTCTGCCACCGTCCGCCGCACCTTGCGCGTCACCCGCGCTGACTCGTTCTTGCGGCGCACTCACTTCCTGCCGACCACGCTATGCGGGGCAGTGCTGCCGCTGGTCTATAACGATAACTTGCTAGGCATTTTGGATGTACAGCACGAGGCCGTTGAGTTCATCGCTGATTATCAATTACTGACGCTGCAAACTCTCGCGGATAACCTTGCGGCCACGCTCATCACAGTTCGCCAGTCGTTGGCGCTAAAGACCACCGTCCGCCAGCAAGAGGAGACGGCACAAGCGTTGCGCGTCCGCCTACAAGAATTGACTTCCGGTTCACGGCGCACCGCTCAACGTACCGGCCAGCGCATCGCCGGATACGACATCACCCAAAACGGTCAGCTTATCCCGTCAACCGACATGCCAGATACGCTACGCGCCGCGCTAGAGAGCAGTGAGCTTCAGGTTATCACCGATGGCGACCAGCGCATTATCCGGCTGCCCATCAGCCTGCGTGATGAGCAATTGGGCGTGATGTCGTTCACCCTCCCACAAGATAAACCGCTGACCGAACGCCAGATTGAGACCGCGAAAGTCGTGGCGAACCGGTTGGCGTTGGCGCTAGAAAATAAGCGACTGGCAGACCAGACTCGCGCACAAATTGACCGTGAGCGCATCGCCAGCGATGTGTCTAGCCGCCTCATCAGCGCTACCGACGTAGACAGCGTATTGTCGGTGGCCGTCGAAAACTTCCGCGAGGTGTTGGGGGCGATTAACTCCCGGATCACCGTCCAACCATTCACCCCCGCACCGTCCGAACAACCTGCGGCTATCACAGTTGCCATTGAGCCGGAACCGCAGCCGGTAGAGGACAAAGCCTGATGAATACCCTGATTAACGCCTTAAATTCACGCCGGTGGGCGCTGGGGACAAAGCTGGCTGTCGCCTTCAGCATTGCCTTCATCTTTATGATTATCTTGTTCGTGACCGCATACGAATCGAAAATTCGCACCGAGACAGAACAGCAATTGCAAGATTACGTCCTACAGACCGCGCTCACCCGCCGCGCTCGCCTAGAAGGGGAGCTGCAACAAGCGCTTGACTCGCTGGCGGAAGCCTCGCAAGCCAGCTATCTGCGCCCGCGCTTGCTGCGAGTCATCCGTATCACCGGCACACCGACTGGCGCAGACATCGTATCGCGTGCAGAAGCCACCGACCTCATCCGCTTTCGCCTGATTGAAAACAAGCTGTTCGACAATATCCGCGTCCTCACCCTACAAGGAACCGTCACCATCTCGGCGCAGCCCACCGACATCCTAGCCTTGGATCTCGACCTCGTAGGCGCGAGCAACATCGGGACGCCGGGCTATCAAGGTGCGCTTGACGCCCAAGTCTTGGGCGAAAATCAGCGGATTATCGTGTATCGCACGGCTGGCGGCGAAGACCGTGTTGAAGTCGTCCAAATCCTCGCCTTTGATGGAGAAGTCGTCGGCTATGTGATTGGCCGCATCAACGTCCAATCGGTCATCTTAGACAGCATCACAGATCGTGGCGAAGATACGCCTATCAACATCACCAGTTATCTGGCAACACGCGGCGGCAACGTCTTAGCTGACTTGACTGTCCGCCCGCAGGCGCTGGCCTCCGCCCGTCGCAGCCAGATTGGTCTGGCGTTGGCGGGTCAGCAAGGATTCGCCCAATATTCCATCTCGGGCTTCGATGTCCCACTCATCGGGCATTATCAACCCGTGACAAACACCGCGCTGGCGTTGATTACCGAAGCGCCCAACGACATCCTTCAAGGGTCGTTCTCAGCGCTGGTTTTCTATGACAACGTGTGGATTGTGCCGGTCACAGTTTTGGTGCTGGTGGGGCTGGCCTACGTCATCTGGCGCGACATCACCAACCCGATCAGAATCGCGCAGAAGATGGCGCTTTCTGGTATCGAAGGCGACCTAGAGTTTGAAATCCCTGCCGTGACGCGCGGCGACATCTTAGGGCAATTGACCCGCGATATGGTCAGTTCGCGCACCCAGACGCAAGACTCGTTCGTCGGGCTGTCTCAACGCCTAGAAATCCGTCAGCGCGACATCCAAGCCACACAAGAAGTCGGGCGCTTTGCGTCCAACCAACGCGACTTGCAAAAACTGATGGAAGAAGTGGTGAACCTGATTACCAATGTGTTCCCCAACATCTACCACGCGCAAATCTTCTTGAACGACAACAACGGCGAATTCTCGGTACTGCGCGCCTCGACGGGTGAGGCGGGTCACCAACTGTTGGCACGCGGCCACCGGCTACCCATCGGCGGTCAGTCGGTCATTGGCCGCACGACCAGCGAATCGCGCATCACGGCGGTACTCGACACCGACTCCAGCGATGTCCACCGCAAAAATGACCTGCTCCCCAACACTCGCGCAGAATTAGCCATCCCATTGCGGATTAACCAACAGGTCATCGGCGCATTAGACGTACAAAGCCTGACGGCCAACACCTTCACAGACGACCAGATTAGCACGCTGCAATCCATGTCTGACCAAATCGCAATCTCGCTGGAAAACGCCCGCCTCTACCAAGAGTCGGTCAAGGCGCTGGAAGAAATCGCCCGTAGTAACCGCGAGAATACCTCTGCCGCATGGCGTCAGCACTTGTTCGGCGCACGCACCCAAGAAATCACCTCGTGGGATGGCCGCCGCACCGCTGTGGACGGTGAACCGTTGCGCCAACAGGCCATCCGTTCTGGCATGACCCAAATTGGCGCAATCACCCCTACCCGCACGATTTCGCTGGCCGTCCCGATCAAATTACGTGGTCAGATTTTAGGCGCGGTATTGTGGGAATTGCCGCTGGTCGAATACTCTGACGACAAGGTGGCGCTGGCCGAGGAATTGGTCAACCGTCTCGCGGTATCGCTGGATAACGCCCGCCTATTCGAGGACAGTCAACGCGCCGCAGAGCGTGAGCGCGTCGTCAACGACATCGCCTCGAAAATCACCGGCCAGACCGACATCGATGCCATCCTCAAGACCGCCGTGCGCGAGGTCGGTAAAGCTATCGGCACGGATAATGTCAATGTACGCCTCGGCGTGCGCGATCAAGGCAACCGAGAGCGCGGCAAAACCGGCTCACTGGAGAAACCCAAGACCGGCCCACTGAACGGTAAAGCGCCCAATGGGCAGCAGCACCCCGCCAATGGCGTGAACGGGCATCATAACGATGCAGAAGGCAGCCCCGATGATGAATAAACAACCCCCTCATAGCCGGGAGGACTCAGCGCGATGACCGCCACATTCAGACGCATCTCAGCCCCCAACCCAACCAAGCGTTCGCTACAACAACGCATCCGATTCCGCCTGATGCCTATTTTCATCCTACTGGTGGTGCTGGCGATTATCCCAGCCGCCGCGTTGCCGCGTATCCGTGAACTAGAACAACTTGCCACCCAGCGTAGCGATGTCCTCAACGCGCTCAACCGCGATGTCAACGATTTGCTGGCGCGTTCGGTCACAGACGTGACCGCGCTGGCCGCCAGTTCGTTCGTTCGCGCCTATAATGATGAAGTATTACGGGTCGAAAACCCAGTTGCCCCGCCGGCTCGCCTGCGCCTTGCCCAGCGCGATATGCTCCGGGCGCTGGCAGACCTTGTGACCCGCAACCCGGAACGCTACCTCGCCATCCATTACTACACCCGTGATAACGCGGGCTGGGGTGAAGTCGTCAACGCCAGTGGGCAAATCACACTGGGGTCAAATTTCTACACCCGTAACGTGGAAGACCAAGATGAGGCCTATATCTCGCTGGTGGCAGAGGACATTACCGATGAAGTCCGCTTGGGTGCGTCTGATTTCGAGACCGGTTTTATCCGAGTCTACGCGCCCATCCCCCCGCGCTCCGGTGAAGAAGCGGGCGGTATTTTGGCGCTTGACCTCAACTTGATCTCGTTCAACGCCCCGCTCAGTCAAGTCAACGATGGCGCGTCCAGCCTATACGCCCAACAACGCCGTTCATTCTTGGTCAACAGCCGTGGGCAACTCATCGCATCGTCAGACGTGGACACCAATTTCGACGACGCTCGCGCCTTCCTCAGCCAAACCCCGGGTGCGCTCGTCAATGTCAGCAACGGCGCCGACCAGTATTCTTCGCTGGCGATTGCCCCGTATAGCGGGCTTGACCTGCCGTGGCGTCTGGCGCTAATTGACGACACCCCGCTGTTGCTGTCCAGCACGAATGCTTTCTCGCTGATTTCGGTCACGCTGGTCATCATCGTTGGCACAATCCTACTCATCATCTTAGACCGCGTGCTGTCCAGCAGCCTGCGCCCGCTGGAAAATGTCGTCACGACAGCGGCGGAACGCCTGACCACCACCGAAGTCCCGCGACTCAGCACCAGTCAAGTCGCAGCGGTATCCCCGCGCTCTAAACCGATGGAATTGGGTCGGGCGATCAGCGAAGATGCACAGGTCGGGACTCTGATGGGTGCTATCGAAATAGCCACCTCACGCATTTCTAGCCTCGCCGCCGAACTCGAAGCCCAGACCCGCCGCCGCGCCCGCGACATTGACGTGGCCGCTCGTATCGGGCGCGCTACCGCGCAATTGGTTGATATTGATGAGCTTGTCACCCGCGCCATTCAATTCATCATCATAGAATTAGGCGTCTACCACGCGCAGGTCTTTCTGGTTGACGACGTCGTACAGAACGCCGTGCTGTCCTATAGCCACGGTGACGCCGGACGCAAGTTGATTGAAGTCGGCCACAAGCTGCGCGTCGGCTCCGATACCGTGGTCGGGCGTGCTTCCGGCCAGAAACTGACCGTCATCGTCAATGACACCCGTGACCCGTCTGCGCGTCACGGCTTCAACGCCCTCTTGCCCGACACCCGTGCCGAAATCGCCCTACCTCTATTGATTGGTGATCGCGTTATCGGCGTGCTAGACATCCAGAGCGCACAAGCAGGGTTTTTCACCGATGAAGACCTGCCGGTTTATGAACTGCTCTCCGATCAGTTGGCTGTCGCCATCAATAAAGCACAACTGCTGCGCCAGACCGAGCAACGCATCGACCAGATTAACGCGCTCAACCGTCAATATACGCGCACAGCTTGGGAAGATTTTGAAGACCCGCTCTCGAAAGAGATGGGTTACACCTATAATTTGAGCGAGGTCAAACCCGCCACCCAGCCGCGTGCCAATACCCTGTCGCGTGGCATATATATGCCCATCAGCGTGCGCGGTGAGGTCATTGGTGAAATCAACGCCTCCCCGCCACTCGATGAAACCCTGACCGATAACCACCGTAATCTGCTGCGCTCTGTGGCGGAACGTGTCGCGCTGGCCGTCGAGAACGCCCGTCTGTTCACAGAATCACAGAACTCGCTGTCAGAAGCGCGCATCCTGTATGAACTCTCGCGTAACCTCAATGAGGCCGACTCGTTCTACGGCATCCTCCAAGCGGTGCTGTCAACCGTCGTCAACACCAGTCACCGCGCCCTGATGTGGCTGTTCCCAGAGTCCGTGACCGAGGACAGGCTGCCGAACCTCGCGGTGCTGCGTTCGGATTATTCCAACTCTGCCGTCATCCCAACCGATCAGCGTCCGGTCAGCTTAGAGGGCGTGGAGTACGAATTGGGGGCATTCCCGTTCCTACAACGCTTCGAGCCGAGCGCAATTGTCCTCATTCCGGATACCCAGAACGACTCCCGACTCGACCCCTCTACACGCGCCCTGCTGCAAAATACCGGCATCGGCGCGGGGGTATTTGTGCCGCTATACGTCCGCAGTGAGTGGCTGGGCATCCTCGTCATCGGATTTCCAGAAGCGCGTGACTTTAGCCTGCGTGAGCAGCGGCTATTCCCAGCCATGATCGACCCGCTCTCCATCGCTACCGACAACCGGTTGCTGTTCGAGCGCAACGAGGCCACCAGTACCCGCAACGAAAATCTGTACTCGGCCAGTCGTAACCTCAACAACGCCAAAGATTACTCGGACTTGGTTGGTGCGGCCTTCTCGACCACCACCGACATCAACGTCTCATTCAGCCTCGCATTGTTGGAGGGAGAGCCAGATGAAACGGGCTGGCCGACCATGCAGCGCGTGATGGCCTATACTGAAAACTTCGCGGTACAAACCACCAACTTCCGCCACCGCATCCGCATTGCCCCAGATTCGCCAATCCGTGATCGGACTGTAGAAGTCATGGGAGAGGATAGCGATGCGAGCCTCCTAGAAATCGGGATGCGCGTCCCGTGGCTGCCCCACCCCGAAAAGATACGCTTCATGGCGATCTACCCCCTGTTCAGCGGCGATGACCCGATTGCATTGTTCTATGTCACCTCGACTGAGCAGCGCACCCTGAGCGTGGACGAAAATGCGACTTACGGCGCAATCACCGGCCAGATGTCTACCCAACTCCAAAACCGGCAACTGCTGGAAAGCACCGCAGAGGCGCTAGAAGACACCCGTCGCCTATACGTCGCCACCCGTGCGATTTCCAGCGCTCAGAGCCTAGAGGACATTTACTTCGCCACCGCAGATCACATCGCCCGCCCAGCAAAGCTCGCCGCCCGTGAGACAGAACAAGACTTGCGTGTGATGGTCTGGTTGGCGCGTCCGGATGCGACGATTGACGCGCCCCTGTTGGAAATGGCCTATGAGTGGTCGAGCAAAAACACCGAATCGCGCATCCTAGACGAAGGGCGGCGCACCTTCTGGACTCGCGATGAAATGCCCGTCCAAGCCGCGTTGCACGACAGCCAATCGATCATCCTGAACGTCACAGATTCGGTCACGCCCAATACGCCAGAAGCCGCTATCGCCTCGGTGCTGCACGCCAACGGCGCGGCGTCAGCCTTAATCGTCCAGATTGAATCGCGCTCATATTGGTTCGGCGTGATGATCGTCCACACCGATAAGCCAGAGGTCTTGAATGCCCGCTATGCCACGTTCGCTGAGACCACCGCTGGTCAGTTGGCGCTGGCGCTAGAAAATAAGCTGTTATTCGCGCAGACGGAGTCTGCTCTCCACGACAGCGCGCTCCAATACCAAGCCTCACGCGCCCTCTCGAATGCGACGAACTCGCAGGATGTCTTGGACATCTTGGTTAAGTCGTTGGTTGGCCCCGACTCCGGCCATGCCTTCGTGGTCGAACTCCAGACCGCTGCATGGAACACCCCCGGCGCATCAGTGCGCGTCGTGGCTGAATGGGTGCGAGATTCCGCCCCCATCTTATATAATACCGTCCTGTTGCCAAATGATTTCCCTGCGTGGACGCTCTTAGCCAGCCCGGATGTCATCACCATCAACGACAGAGAGTCAGAAAACGCGCGCGCCGCCATCGAAGCCTACGGCGCAAATCCCTTGATGCTGGAAGCGTTGGAAGCCAAATCACTGGTGATTATCCCGCTGCGCGTACAGAACCGCATCATCGGCGCAATCTGGATTAGCGGGCAAGAGCCGCAACCCTTCCGCGAGACCGATAAGCGTATCTTCCAGTCGTTCGGTGAACAGGCATCGCTCTCGCTAGATGCCTCGCGCTTGTTGGGTCAGACCAACCGTCGCGCCCAACAACTCCAGACCTCGGCAGAGGTGTCCAACGCCGCCAGCCAAATCCTTGACCTCGAAGAACTGCTGCCGCGCCTTGTGGAACTCGTGAAAGTGCAGTTCGGATATGACCACGCGCAAATCTTCTTGATGGATGACCGCGATGAATTTGCCGAGCTACGCGCCTCTACAGGTGAAGCCGGTAAGAAACTGCTTTCGCTACGTCATAAATTGCGGCGTGGGTCGTCGTCGGTCATCGGTCAAGTGACCGAGAATGGCCGCCCGATCATCGCCTCAGACACCGCCGACGCGGAAGTCGTCCACGCGCCCAACCCGGTATTGCCCGATACACGCTCAGAGATGGCGCTGCCGCTCAATATCAAAAACAAAGTCATCGGCGCGTTGGACGTACAATCCAACAACCCCAACGCCTTCACGCCAGATGACATCTCGGCGTTGACCACACTCGCAGCACAAATTAGCGTCGCTATTGAAAACGCCAATCTGTACGCGAAATCTCAAGACGAAGCCAATCGGATGGGCTTCCTGTTTGAAATCACGACCTCCGCCGCCGCCGCAACCACCGTCAACGACGCGCTCCAGCGCGTGGCCGATAGCCTAGACGCCATCCTCTCCCCGCGTGACGTGGTGATTTACATCAAACAACTCTACGCCGACCCACTCGGAAACACGTTTGAGGCGCTAGATGCAACCGCATTCGCCGGTTTCGGCTTCAATAAGGAGGATGTGCAGCGCATCCGCATCTCAGAAAAAGGCGGCGGGGCATTGGGCGAGGTCGCACGCAGCCGTCAGGTGCGAGTCATCGGCGAAGTGGCCGCCGACCTGAGCTATCACCCGCTCGTCCCTAATGCCGCATCCGCGTTGATTGTGCCATTGGTCGGCGCAGGTGAAATGCTCGGTCTGATTACAATGGAAGGCACGGCCACCAATCAATTCGGCCCAGAGACCGTGCAATTGGTTCAGACGCTGGCCGGTTCGCTGGCCGCCATTATCCAGAACGCGCAGTTCCTTGACCGGCTGGCACGCGCCAACGTAGAACTCCGTGACCTCGATAAACTCAAGAGCGACTTCCTCGCCAATATGTCGCACGAGCTACGGACGCCGTTGAACTCCATTATCGGCTTCAGCCGCATGATGCTCAAAGGCATGTCCGGTCAACTCTCAGAGATGCAAGAGCAAGACCTCAACACCATCTTCAACTCTGGCAACCACTTGCTGACGGTCATCAACGAAATCCTCGACCAAGCCAAGATTGCCGCCGGTAAGATGACCGTTAGCGTCGAAGAATTCGATGTGAAGCCGGAACTCGAAGCGGTCAAATCCATCGGCCTCGGCCTCGTCAAAGACAAGCCCATTGACCTCCGTATGGAAGTCTCCCCGAATATGCCCAAAGTCTTCGGGGATAAGGTGCGCGTGCGCCAAGTCATGCTCAACCTCGTCTCAAACGCTTCAAAATTCACCCGACAAGGCAGCGTGATCATCCGCGCCTACCCGGTTCAAATCGAGGGTAAGACATGGGTGCGGGTGGACGTAATTGACAGTGGTATCGGCATCGCCGATAAAGATATGCCGCTGCTGTTCGAGCCATTCCGCCAAGTGGACTCCTCGCTGACGCGCACGGCGGGCGGCACGGGTCTAGGTTTGCCCATCGCACGTTCGCTGATGCAACTGATGGGCGGCACGCTGGAAGTCTCTAGCATCGTCAATACCGGCTCAACCTTCAGCATCACCATCCCAACCGAGCCGATGGCGCAAGAGGAAGAATCCACGGATCCATTCCCGTTGGCGACGCCACAATCCACCAATGAGATGGCCGCCATCCCCGCCGACTCCAAGCCGATGACGCCGCCCAGAACCCAAACCCCGCTGATGGACGCCAAGCGTCAAATCATGGTGGTTGAGGACAATCCAGACATGGTAGACCAGTATCGCCGCACCCTACAGCGTCAGGGGTTTGAGGTTATCGTCGCCAGTTCGATGTTGGAAGCCCGCGCCATCGCCCCAACCCTACAACCTACCCTCATCATCATGGATGTGGACTTCGATAACGGTAGCGGCTGGGAACTGTTGGAAGAACTCCACATGCGCGATGACACATCAGACATCCCGGTGATTATCGCCACCCTCAATGAGGAGAATGAACGGGCAGCCCAACAGGGTGCGTTCGCCTTCCTACAGCGTCCTTATGCCCCAGACCAACTGATTGAGGCAGTCATGCGTGCGGAGCAACAGGCCAACATCCCGCGCATCCTCTTAATTGACGACCAAGATGACGCCCTTAAGCTGTTGGGCGAACTCCTGCGCGAACATGGCAGCTTCCGGGTCTATACCGCCCGTAGCGGCATGGAAGGGCTGATGCAAGTGGCCTTCCGCCGCCCGCAATTGGTCATCCTCGACTTACGTATGCCGGAGATGGACGGGTTTGCGGTGCTGCAAGAACTCCGCCAAAACCCAGAGACTTCGCACATCCCGGTCATGATTGTCACCAACGATGACACGCTCAAGGATGACGAGCGCCAACGCTTGATGCAGGTGCATGTCGTCCAGAAGGCCGCCATCAGCCTGAACGAATACGACAGTTTCATCCGAGGCGTCAGCGAAAACCTACGGTCTAACTAGCAAAAAAGTTTGAAGTGGGCAGTTTGCAGTAGCCAATTAAGCAAAGAGGGGACAAACCACAATCGGTTTGTCCCCTCTTTCGTCATCGCTAACGGGTCTGCTAAAGGTTAGGGTCTGTATCGCAAACGCACCAGATAAGCGGCTCCCGCATACTCAATCAGGGTGATGATAGCCACCACTCCAAAACGACCCTCTAACAGCGTATAGACCTGATCGTACCAATTGCCTGAGTTCTTGACGGTAACGCCCCAGCCCAGTATCAACGGCATCATAACCACCGGCATCATGAACACCACAATACTGATGAGGAAGGCGGGCAACCACGCCCCAGCGGTGATAACGTACAGGTTATCGTGAACCTCATCGCGCAGGGCAATCAGCGCCGGTGTGGAGAAAAACGTCAGATAATATACCAACGGCAGCCCAATGCAAATCAGCCAGAAGCAGTTAACTGAGAATGCTGATAAGTCGGTGAGGGAGTCTGTGAACAAACTCCCCATCACCGCCGCAATCAGGCCGACGATCAGGCCGCTGATCAGGCCAACCCTAAGGCCTAAGCGAACCCCCAACCACAACCAAGATGCCACTTAGCCCTTCTTCTCCTTGTCAGCCAGCGCCTTGACGCCTTCGCTGAGTTTTCCGGCCTTGTCTTCATAGTCGGAGAACATGGTGTCGTTGTTCTGCTCGTTTTGAACGTCCTTAGACGCGAAAGCGCTCTCTTCATTCATGGCGGCGTTCACTGCTTGGCGATCTTCTTCCGATTTGTTGAACTTGGTGGCGTATTTCATCACGCCGCCGAGGATTTTGTTGTTCAGGCGTCTTACGCCGGACTTTAGGCTGCTCAATTTCTTAGCGAACCACGACTTGATACGGCTACCGATTCCGGGCTTACGTTGTATATTGTCACGCTTGAGGTCAACGAGATCACCATTATCTTTCTCATCGGTTTTCTCAACGGTTTCGGTCTTAGGTTCGCCCGACTTCTCTAATCCCTCATCGACATCTTTGGTGAGGGTCTCAACCTCGCCCTTCTTGACGTTTTTGTTCACGAGGTCGCCTAGTTGAGGATCAAGACCCTCGGATTTTTTCTGCGTATCTTGGATGGCTTCGCTAGTATTGGCAACCTTACTAGATGTGTCAACGATGGTCGGGGCGATGCTCTGGATCACATCGTTGTTTTGCACCGCATCTTGGCTGTGTTCCGCTTGGTCAATCGTGTTCCGATGAGAAGCGTTCTGAACATCACTGACCATTGAGACGACTTGTTGCTGATCCTGTGGGTTGCTCACAGGTTGTTGTTGTGAGTTATCCACGGGTTGTTCTTGTTGTGAATTGTCCAACGGCAGCTGCTGCGAGTTATCCACTGGTTGCTGCTGTGAATTGTCCACTGGCGGTTGCTGAGACGGTGCTCCCGTGTAAGATGTGCCAATGTTGACCTTCGGTTTGTTACTGTAGCCGTTCTGGATTTCGAGAGCGTCTTTCTTGAAGCCGCCCCAGAAGCCTTTGACGCCGGTATCTGGTTTGACGCTATCTTTACCGATTTCTTTGCCGGAATTTGTAGCGACAGTTGTGGCTAAACCTTGCGTAGTAGCCCCCAGTCCAACGCCTGCCAATTTCGAGGCCGAGTCTCCCGACCCATGCCCAGCAGCACCCGCCAGCGCACCGCCAGCACTGGTCACGCCACCCGCGCCCAACCCGCCAAAGATGGCCGACAAGGCCGCGCCAATCCCTTCAACGCCGTCAGAGACCATCTGGTGCTTGATGAGGGCGAGGTCGGCTTTGCTCGTCCCTTTCTTGGTCTCCTTATATAACCGATAACCGTTGAGCGTAACCAGCAGTGACCGGAGCAGAAAGTGCAGGCCAGCCGTAACCGCCGTCGCGATGGCAAGCCCAGCAAACACCGGTCCGGCTGCACCATGCGTGGCTGCTGTGACTATCGCGGCGATAAAAGTAGCGAAACCGAGCCAAATCGTAAATTCTTTCAATAGTTCGCTGATGCCGGCCATCCAACGCATGGCCGTGCCGAGGTTGCCGCCGCCGTAGCGCATTTTATCGACGAGATTGCCCTCTTTGTCTTTTTTGCCTTTGCGCGTCCCAACTTGTTCCCAGCCGGTGATTTCGCCCAAATTCTTTTGGATCAACGGCCAGCGCCAGACCAATCCAATCGGGCCTAGCACGGTTGTGAAAATCCCCTGCACCACCTTGGAAGTCACGATACCGGCCACGCGGCCATGGCTGTACTCACGTTGGAGAACCTTCATCTGAATCGGCGTCGGGTTTTTCCCGGCGGGTTGAAGGATTTGCGTGGGGTCAGATTCCATACCCTTAACAACATCACTGACACCCTCAGCGTCGCGCCTATCCGACTCGGACGCCTCGGCGCTGGATTTCAGGGCAGGTGAGCCGTTCAGCTTGGCACGCTGGATATGCGCGACTTCCCGCGCAATTAAGGCGTTACCGTCAGCCGTGCCGGGATTGTATGCGCCTTCTTGGAAATAAATATCATTGTCAATCGTTGTAGCATCGGTTTTCGCGGTACGCGCAACCTGATTGGCGTGGCTATCGACGTGAATATTAACGCCTGACAGCTTATCACCGAAGATTTTTTCCATAGAACCTAGCATAGGATCTGGCAAGCGTTGAACCGACGCTGGTGATTGATTTTGCTCACTCAGCATTTTTACAGCGGCGCGATTACCGATCACCCGCCGAAGCTGAAGAATTTGTTGGGTAGTGAGGTTGTCGACCTGTCTTAAACCGCCTACTAGGCTTTGCGATTCAACGGGGGTCTGCTCAAGGGAATCAGAGTCTATATCAGTTTTTTTGGGGGAGTAAATCTGGCTTACGATAAGAAGCTGCGGGCTGACTACGAGCCGTTTTTACCATGCTTTCGTTCCTGTCTTATCGGAAGATTTTCACATAATGACATCATAACAATAATATTGGGTAAAAAAATTCAAATTTAACAAATTTAATATTAAGACTCGTCTCTACACATGAGTGTTTTGAGACGAGTCACACGTCAAACTTTTATCGCCACATACTGCGCCCAAATCCCAGCGTCGGCGTCACGTAGCACGCGCCATTTGGGGAACGCCGCCGTTAATTCACCGGGGCTGAGGCAAAATTCTGGGCTGAAATCTGGGCGCGCCTCACGCACGCTCAGGTTGAACGTCTCATAAATCAGGCGTCCCCCGGGCTTGATGGTCGTCATCAGATTCGCCAACAGCGGACGGCTGAGGAATCTGAACACGCATACCAAATCGTAGCTGTCCGGCGAAAGTCCCGCCTCATCAAGGTCAACGCACAACAGGTTCACCGTGCGGATTTTCCGCGTGGTCATCTCGAGTCGGGCGCGGTCTAGCGCGGCTCTGCTGATGTCTAGGATGTCCACGACATAGCCTTGTTCCGCCAGCCATAACCCGTTTTGCCCGACCCCGCCCGCCAAATCTAAGGCGCGACGTTCGCCGCCCAACGGGACGGGCGGGGTATAATCCAACAACAAGAGGTCGGGGTGAGGATAACCTTCCTCGCCCCGATTCTTATAGATACTGTTCCACTTCGCCCGATCTTTGGCGGACATGCGTTATCTCACTGGCACTGCGCTCAAGTCACCTTGCGTCAGCTTGGTATAGGGCGAGTAAATCCAGCCGATTGTCCCCTTCCAGACCACTTGATACCATTAGCCGTCTGCCGTCTTGCCGATGACGGGCAAGAAGCCGCCCCACGTCACGCGGCCAATCTGATTCCCGGCCACACTTGGCACATCGCGCAGAGTCAGGGTCGCCTGAGACTGTGCCACGACGCCGGTATCGACCACACCGGGCGGGACTCCCAGCGTCCCGAATGGGCTGGTAATCGGGGGCGTGAATTCATTCCCATTGACGAACAGGTAATACCCATACGCCCACGCTTGATAGCCGCCCAATTGCAACAAGAACCAGCGTGCATCGGCATCGCGTCCGAGGATGGCATACGTCTCACCACGTAGGATTTGGCCGAGTTTGCGCCCGCCTGTGGAAGGCGCGTCACGGGTATTCAAGACCGAAGCGCGGATGACCGTCGCGGTGATTGCGCCCGCAGGGATGAACGGCAGAGGTGTGCGAGTCGGTGTAAATGTCGTTGTCGAGGTAAAGATCACGCCGGGGACGGTAGTCACCAAGCCGCCACCAGTCAATTGGTAGAAGAAGTTGATGCTGGCATTGCCCGTCAGCGCCTTGAAGCTCACGCGGATGGAGGCCGACCCGACATTCAGTGATGCCAAGCCAGTGCGGACGGTGGGCGCCGCGACATCAACGTTGGCAAACGCGATAATCACGATGCCGTTGACCTCAACTTGCACATCATCCTCAGATACCGCCGTGAACTGGTACGTCCCGCCGGTGGTGATGGGCTGCGTCCCCGTCCAGCGGATCGAAAAATTATCCGTAGGCAAGGTCGTTACGCCGTTGCTGGGTGACGCCGCGCCGAAGGTGAACTGGATAGCATTATCGACTCGTGCGAAGGCGGCTGGGGGGCTGAAGGCGGCATCATTGAAGTATTCGCCTTGCCAGTTGCCGCCAGTCAGCGTGCCTTGCGCTTGGGCGTTTTGCGTCGCCGTCAGGCCAACGGCACTGAGCAACGCAATGAGTAAGGTATAAAATGCGAGCCGTTTCATGAAGGCCGCCTCCCTGTCTTTTTGTCCATCACAGATTGATTATAACCCGAAGCGTCGCGTCGCGCAGGTAAACTTACGGCCTGTGTAGTTGCAGGTGGGAAATCGGCGGTGTATAATTCGCCGTATTGAACCGCCTAATATGCGGGGATTTTTTGGTGTGGGTCGGGTCGGACACATTTTGTCCGACGTGTCGGGGTCTTCCGGGCAATTAAACTGACTGGCAGGACTGACGGAGTACATAACAGGGAACGAGCATGACTGATCAAAACAATGAGCCATTGGACGAAACAACTTTGCCGCAAAGTGATACAGCAGACGCAGTTGAGGCAGTAGAAACAACCCCTACGGCAGAGGTTGTCGAGGCCGCCGAAACCGATCACGCTGTTGGCGCTGGTGATGTAGATCACGCCGCTGATGCAGCCGATGACGCTGCCGCAGAAGCCGCTGAAATTGCACAATCGCCTGCGGACAATGATCGTCCAGCCCCCCGCTTCAAACGCGGTGATATAGTGCAATGCAAGATTGCGGTGAAGTCACCGTTGGCGATTACGGTAGACTTGGGCGAAGGCCAAATTGGCGAAATCATGAGCCGTGAACTGGAGCGCATGACTCCGCAGCAAATGGCGGAACTGGAAGAGGGCGTAGAGACCTCGGTCTTTATCGTCAACCCACGCACCAACGAGAACAAAATCCTCGTCTCCATCACTCGCGCCGCCGAAGAACTCGACTGGCGCATGGCGGAGGAATATCGCGGTGAGCAGCGCATCTTCATCGGCGCTGTGGCCGGTTTCAACAAGGGCGGCCTGATTGTCCGTTTTGGGCGGTTGCGCGGGTTCGTCCCCCTCAGCCAGATGAGCGATGACCGCCGCCGCGCCCTACAAAGCGCCACCCCGCAACAGTACGACACGATGGTCAACCAGAGCATCTCAGTCAAGGTGATGGAGGTCAACAAAGACCAGAATCGCCTGATTTTGTCTGAGCGCATGGCGAATCGTGAGAATCGCGAGAAGCGCAAAGACGAGTTGATTAACCGTCTCGGCGTCGGCCAAGTCCTGACCGGCAAGGTCGTCAGCCTCGAAGATTTCGGCGCGTTCGTCGACGTCGGCGGCGCTGAGGGTTTGGTTCACTTGACCGAATTGTCGTGGAAGCACGTCACCCACGCAAAGGAATTGCTCAAGGTTGGGCAAGAGGTCAAGGTTGAAGTGATTTCGGTAGACCCAGAGCGCAAGCGCATCGGTCTGTCGATTAAGCGCACCGAGACCGACCCGTGGGATGAAGTCGCCAGTAGCTATGTGCAAGGCCAATTGGTGCGCGCCCGCATCACCAAGCTGACCAAGTTCGGCGCGTTCGCCCGCCTCGTCAACAACAACGAAATCGAAGGCTTGGTTCACATCAGCGAACTGAGCGACCAGCGCGTGAACCACCCCAAAGAAGTGGTCAACGAAGGCGATACCCTCACCTTGCGCGTGATTAAAGTGGACATCCGCAGCCGCCGTCTCGGTCTGAGCCTCAAGCGCGTCAACAGCGCTGAGTATCTGGACGTTGACCTCGGTATGCGCCGCGAGTCGGAATCGAATTCACAAGCCGCCGCGCCAGTTGAACCTACTGCCGCCCCTGTTGAACCCGCCGTTGAGCCGGAAACCGGTTCAGAGGCCGAGTCCTAAACACCATCAACCCAACATTAAGAACCCTCTCGCGCATATAGCGAGGGGGTTTTTGCATAAATTAAGGGAAAGTAATAAAAGCCTCAACTTTCTAAGGCGCTTCTGACATCTATTCTTGGTAAGTATGCGGTATAATTTGTCTGTACGCAGGCAATATCGGCTGCCCCTGTATTGTTTGCGTCACCTAAATCAAGATTGTTTTATCTAAACGGCGGAGGTCGTTGCCGTGGCAAATAAGGGGATGGAACGCTTCACTCAACGGGCGCGGCGCGTCCTGAGTTTAGCGCAAGAAGAAGCTGAACGCCTTAATCACTCTCACATCGGGACTGAACACCTGTTGCTGGGGTTGCTCAAGGAAGAAGGCGGCGTTGCTGGGCGGGTGCTACGTGAGTTGGGTCTCGATACCCGCCGCGTAGAAGACCTGATTGTCAAGATGAAGAAGCCGGAAGCGCGCCCGCGCACAGGTCAGTTTGATTTGACCGCTGGGACAAAGCGCGTGATGGAACTCGCCATCGACGAAGCCCGCCGCATGGGTCATCACTATATTGGGACGGAACACCTCTTGCTGGCGCTTGTCCGTCAGCCAGAAGGCACGGCGATTGAAGTGCTACGCCGACTGGGGATTACCCCAGAAGAAGTCCGCCGCCAAACCAACAATGTCTTGCGCGACAGCCCGGTGCAGCCGTCACAGCCGCCCACACCTGATGAGCAGCAGCCCCCCACAGCGCCGCCGTCGCCATTGTCGCCTCCGCGTCGTCCGGCCACCTCACCATTTGGTCAGCCGCGCCGTCCGGAAAACAAGACACCTCAGCTCGACCAATTGGCAACCGACCTGACCGAAATGGCGCGGGAAGGCAAGCTAGACCCTGTGGTGGGGCGCGAGACCGAAATCGAGCGCGTCATCCAAGTCCTGAGCCGCCGCCGCAAGAACAACCCTGCCCTGATCGGTGAACCCGGCGTCGGCAAAACCGCCATCGTCGAAGGGTTGGCACAGCGCATCATCAATGGCGAAGTCCCCAAGCCGCTGTTGGGCAAGCGCGTTTTGCAGTTAGACGTCGGTTCGCTGGTCGCCGGTACGATGTATCGCGGTCAGTTTGAGGAGCGCCTCAAGCGCGTCATCGAAGAACTCAAGCAATCCGATAGCATCCTGTTCATCGACGAAGTTCACATGCTGGTAGGCGCGGGATCGGCTGGCAGCAGTGTTGATGCCGCCAACATCCTCAAGCCTGCGCTGGCGCGTGGTGAACTCCAATGTATCGGCGCGACCACGCTTGATGAATATCGCAAGCACATCGAAAGCGATGCTGCGTTGGAGCGCCGTTTCCAGCAAATCATCGTCAACGAGCCGAGCATCGAAGAGACGGTTGAAATCCTGCAAGGGATTAAAGAGCCATATCAGCAGCATCACAATGTCGAAATCACCGATGAGGCCATCGAAGCCGCGTCGCACCTATCAGCCCGTTATGTGCCTGACCGCTTCTTGCCGGACAAAGCCATTGACCTGATTGACGAAGGCTCTGCCCGCCTACGGATGTATAAGTCGCCGGAAGCAGCCCAAGTCCGCAAGGCCGAGGCTGAACTGGCGCGTATCGAAGAAGACATCAACGACTTTGAGACGGAAGATGAGACCAGTGACGAACTGGAACGCCTCCAACTTCAAGCCGAAGGCTTACGCCAGACGTTGGGCGACCTCAAGGCCAATTGGAACACTGAAACCAACCAGCCGCGCCTGACCTATGACGACATCGCAGAGGTTGTGGCGATGTGGACGGGCATCCCGATGCGCCGTATGGCCGCTGACGAGACCATCCGCTTGGTCGAGATGGAAAACGCGCTGCACAGCCGTATCATTGGGCAGCACGAGGCCATCGAAGCCATCAGCAAGGCCGTCCGTCGTAGCCGTGCCGGTCTGAAAGACCCACGCCGTCCGATTGGAACGTTCATGTTCCTCGGTCCTACCGGAGTCGGCAAGTCAGAACTCACCAAGTCGCTGGCGGAATTCATGTTCGGCAGTGAAGAAGCCCTCATCCAACTGGATATGAGCGAATTCATGGAGCGCCACAGCATCGCCCGTTTGGTCGGTGCGCCTCCCGGATATGTCGGCTACGAGGACGCTGGTCAATTGACCGAGGCGATTCGCCGCCGCCCGTACAGCATCGTCGTGTTTGACGAAATCGAAAAAGCCCACCCCGAAGCCTTCAATATGTTGCTTCAGGTGATGGAAGAAGGTCGCCTGACCGATGCGCGTGGCCGTAAGGTCGATTTCCGTAACGCCATCATCGTCATGACCAGCAATGTCGGCGCGGACACCATCAAGCGCGGTGCAAACCTCGGTTTTGGCGGTGTCGGTGACGAAGAACGCAACGAGATCCAGCAATATACAGACATGCGTAAAAACGTGATGGAACAGCTTAAGCGCGTGTTCCGTCCCGAATTCCTCAACCGTGTGGACGCGACCATCGTGTTCCGCACGCTAACCCGCGCCGAAATCAAGGCGATTGTCGAGCTTGAAATCCGCAAGGTCAGCGAGCGCCTCATCGAGAACGCGATCACGCTTGACCTGACCGAAGAGGGTCAGGAATGGCTGGCGAAGAATGGCTACGACCCCGAATTTGGGGCGCGTCCGCTACGCCGCCTGATTCAAAATGAGGTCGAGGACAAACTGAGCGACGGCATCTTATCGGGGCGTTTTGGCCTCGGCAGCATCGTCCGCATCACCACCGATCCTAAAGACGGTCATCTGTCGCTGCAACGCTACGACGAATTGGCCGACGAAGGCGAACACGCCGAGACCGCTGACGAAGGTGAACACGCCGAAACCGCCGACGCCGAACCCACGATATAAGACACATCACGCACGCACAAAAAAAGACCCGACGGATGTCGGGTCTTTTTTGTTGCTCATATAACATACTTCCCCCATTAAGCCTGACATCTGACACCGCACAAGCCGCCCATATAGGACTACACTGGCGATAATGACATTAAATACTTAAGGGATAGAACCATGCCGCCATACGATGTCTCGCAGATTCGGGCGGATTTTCCCATCTTGGCGCACCCGCATCACGCCGATGTACCGCTCATCTATTTGGACAACGGCGCGACCAGCCAAAAGCCTCAGGTTGTGCTGGACGCTATGACTCATTTTTATACACACACTAACGCCAATGTCCATCGGGGTCTGCATAAATTGAGTGAGGAATCCACCGCCGCTTATGAGGCAGTGCGCCATAAAGTCGCCCGTTTTATCAACGCCGGTTCATGGCGCGAAATCATCTTCACCCACGGCACAACCGAGTCGATTAACCTCGTCGCGCAATCATGGGGACGTGCCAACCTCAAACCCGGCCACATCATCCTCTCAACCGTGATGGAACATCACGCCAATATCGTCCCGTGGCAACTGTTGGCTAAAGAATTGGGGTGCGAGGTTCAATATGTGAATATCCACCCAGACGGCACGCTTGACCTTGATAGGGTTGACGCGATTCTGCGGACGGGGAAGGTACGATTATTGACCGTGGCGCATGTGTCGAACGTGCTGGGGACGGTCAACCCGATTCAACAGCTAACCTATATGGCGCACGCCGTCGGCGCGGTGATTTTGGTGGATGGCGCACAAGCCGTCAGCCATCAAGCCGTGGATGTTAGTGCGCTTGGGGTCGATTTTTACGCCTTCAGCGGGCATAAGATGTGTGGGCCAACCGGCGTCGGAGTCCTATATGGTCGGCGGACGTTGTTGGAACTGATGCCGCCGTGGATAGGCGGCGGAGATATGATTGAGCGCGTCACATTGGAGGGCAGCACCTATGCCCCACCACCCGCCCGTTTCGAGGCGGGGACGCCGCCGATTGCAGAAGTCATCGGACTCGGCGCGGCGATAGATTACCTGACGGGGATTGGGATGAGTGCTATCCACGCCCACCTCTCACAATTGACCGCGTATGCACTCGGATGGTTGGTCGATGTATCGGGCGTGCATGGGGTCGGACGTGCGCCCAAACGTGGGCCGGTGGTATCGTTCACAATGGATGGGCTACACCCGCATGACATCGCTCAATTACTTGACGCGCAAGGGATTGCGGTGCGGGCGGGGCATCACTGCGCTATGCCGCTGCATACCGCACTGGGTCTAAACGCTACCGTCCGCGCCAGCCTTGCTTTATATACCAACCGCGCCGAAATCGACGCTTTCGCCCACGCGCTTGAGGAACTCAGCTATGTATACGCCCGATGATTACCGCGAACTGATCCTCGATGCGGCGCGTAACCGCCAGAATTGGGGGTTACTCAATCCGGCGGATATTGACCACGCGGAACACAATCCGGTGTGCGGCGACCATCTGCACCTGACGCTCAGGCTCACCCCTGATGGGCAAATTAGCGAGGTCGGCTGGGAGGGGGACGGTTGCGCCATCAGCCAAGCATCGGCCTCTTTATTGGGCGAGAAAATCAAAGGGATGAGCATGGCTGACGCGCTGGCGCTCACCCGCGACGACATCTTGGCGATGATTGGCCTGCCGCTGATGCCGACCCGTCAGAAATGTGCGCTGCTCTCGCTCAAAACCCTCATCCTCGGCGCATCAGACCGTGACGCATGGGAAAAAATTGAGGGGTGAGCATTTAGGATAAGTGGACACGGGAATCCCGTGTCCACACAATTTTTACCGGGGTTTTGGTTAATTTCCGCCTCGGAAACCGTCAGGAATCGTTACCGGCGGCAGGCTCAAAGCCCCATCGCGCACTGTTCCATCCCTCGGCGCAACACAACTCGTCCCTGTCTGGACGAAAACGCCCACGTCATCCACCTCAACTTTACTACCAGCGCCCGCATATACACTGAGTTTGCCTTTAGTCGCGTTGAACTCGAGACAGGTTTGCCCGCTAACCACCTCATACCCCACCGTCGGCGTATACATCAGCGTCAAGGTAAGCGTCTCACCGGCTATAGCACCAGTCAGTTTGAGCAGGGCAACTGTACCGACGGGTACACCACTGCTGACCCGCACGGCTGCCTGTAAAATCACGTTATCTCCGGCTTGGGGCAAAGCGGCGGCCAGCAATTTCTGGTCATAGCGACCTGCCCCCTTGTTCCCGCTGAGAGCGCATCTGCCGAGATAGGCTGGATATTTCTGCGTCAGGGTATTCTCACAGGCGCGGACGAATTTGGTCGCAGAGACCGACTTCCAGACATTGCTGAGCAAGCTCTCCTCGAAACTGCCGTTGCGGACAATTTGCCGCGAAGTCATCCCAGCGGGGATTTCAACCGCGCCGAGGTCGCATCCGGTTAGGGTACGGGCTGTGCCGTGTTGGTCGGTGCTAAGGCAGTCGTTTAAACCAGCGTCATTGACAAGGCTCGGACTGGATGGCATGAGGCTAGGCAGGCCAATAAACATGGCTGAATCAACCTCACCAATGGTCACGTTCACCGTGACCGATTGAAATTCGGGGTCAACCCCTGTGATTTCATCGCCTGTGATGCTGCTATTACACCCGGCGGCGTTTTCGATCAAGTTTTTTCCGCTAGAGATGAAGTCGCCACCGCAGTCGCCAAACCCAATCGGGCTAAAACTGTTGGCGATAATGCTGTTGTTCAGAGTCGGGTTGCCATAGGCCGTCAGCCCGCCTTCATATAACGCGCTTCCGCCGCTGATGGTGATATGGTTGAGCAGCGCAACCGACGAATCAACATACAAACTCCCGCGCAACAGCGACATATTCCCGCTGAACGTGCTGTTTTGCAGCATGAATTGAGTCAGGAATGGGCCAACATACGCGCCACTGCCCTGCACCGCATAATTTTGGATGAAGCTACTGCCGTCGATGTTCAAATCACCGTCTTTAACGTGTAAGCCACCACCATTGCCGGAAGCGCGATTATCATGGAAATACGATTGGCTGATACTGCCGACGCTGATAGCGCCATCAACAAACAGGCCAGCGCCTTCATGAGCGTTGTTCCGCATGAACTCTGTACGTTCAATTGTGTAAGGCGAATCCAACACCATCAGGCCGCCGCCTAAATCTCCAGCGATATTCCCCTCGATAACACTATCTGACAACGAAAAAACATCGTTGTCTTCTGACAGGATGCCGCCAGCGCGTTCATACGACTGATTGTTTTTAACGATAATCCGGCTGAGGGTGACATCGCACAAGGCGCTATAAATACCGCCCGCCTCATAATTGCCCAGATTCCCCTCAATCCGTGAATCGGACAGCGTGATTGTCGAATTAATACAGCCAATACCGCCGCCAAATAACGCCTGATTACTCAGTAAAATCAGATTGGAGAGGTTGACCGTGTTCGTGGAGCGCACCCGAATCGCGCCACCGATGTTGCCATCCACAATATCGTTGACTGTCCCGCCCGTCAGAGTCAGGCCGGAGATGGTGACGTTTCCGGTGGCTTCCTCAACCATCATGACGCGCACATTTGGGACGGTCTGGCGGATGATGGTCTTGGCCGCGTTCGACCCTTGCAGGGTTAATTCCCCTGTGATGTCGAGGTCGCCAAAGGATTGATCATCAACGCCGGAAGCGAGCGTTAACAGATATGTGCCAGCCGGGACAGTGATGGTTGAGCCGTCGTCACGGGCGCTGGCTTCCATGACGGCTGCACGCAACGAACAACGATTGGCAGAGTCGGCGCACACTCCGTTACCAAGATTACTGTCAACACTATCGACGGTAGTATTAACAGTCAGTATCACCGGGGCGGCGATGGCGGTATGACTCAGGCCAAACGCGCCTGACAATACTACGAAAACAAACAATCCTATCCGGTGGCGCATGACATTCCTTAATCCGTGAGAAATCATCTCAGATTATAGCGCAACTCCCAATAAGATGCCGGATGTTATGAGATACACGTAGGGAAATGACATACAAAACGTGGGTGATGTTTTCCAATGTTATAGCAGCGGACACCGCAAGCTGTGTCCCTACCGTCATTTAAGCTTTATCTCAGGACTCATCACCGCTTTTAAGATGTGGCGGGCGCGAGCATCCCATGTATAGACCGACATCACCCGATTCCGCGCCGCCGCCGCCAATCGCTCCCGTAATGCAGAGTCCTGATACAAGCGACTCAACGCGCCGGATAGCGCCGCGACATCTGACGGCGGGACGAGCAGCGCGTCGATTTCATGCGTGATGACATCCGCCCAGCCGGGTAAATCGCTGGCGACCACCGCCCGCCCCGACGCCATATACTCGAATAGCTTCAACGGCGAGGTGTGTAGCGCGAAATGCTCTGTGCGAGGGTGCGGCATGGCGCACACATCGAACGCGCCCATCCATCCCGGCACAGCATCCGGCGTGACCTGTCCCGCGTATAAGAAATTGGCCGGATTCAGCCCCAGTTTCAGCCATAAGGCGCGGTATTCCTCTGCATAGTCGTCTGGCCCGCCAACCAGCGTCACCGCACACGCATCACGCTCCGGCATCTGGGCGATAGCCTGAATCAGGGTATCAATCCCCTTTGCCATGCCGAGCGTTTGCAGTCGCCCGACGTACCCAATCACAAATTTATCTTGCGGCCAGCCCGCCGTTTGACGCGCCTCTGATTGTGTGGGGATATGTTCAAAGCGGGCGCGGCGCACCCCGTCATGGGCGACCAGAATCGGCGTGCTGGGGTGTAATCTGAGCAAATCATCGCGTAACGGCGGCGTAATCGCCACGGTCAGCCCGACTCGCCGCAAAATCTGAGTCTGAAGCCAACTCCCCGCGCCTTTGCGATTCAGGCGGTGTGCCTCATAAGCCAATTGGCGCTTGGGTTTGACCAAACTCAGCAGCAGCAGCACCAGCGGGTCGCGGCTATAAAACAGGTCGGCGCGGGTGAATAACGCCGAGAACATCACCGCCAGCGCATAGGTCAACATCATCAGATAGAAGGCGAGCGCGTAAAGTTTGCCGCGTTCGCCGCCCAATAGATTTATCAGGTCAAGGGTGGGCAACCGTCGCATGATGAAGCGCGGCGCGACCCCATAAAAGGCGTAGGTATCCGGCACGGCGCGCATATCGGGCGTATTCAGGCGGCGCGGATGCCAGAGCGTCACCTCCGCCCCGACCTCCGCGAACGCCTCACAGTTTTGCATGATTTGAAGGCCGTGCGCCATCTCACTCGGCAGCCGTGCGGCAGACACATAGATTAAACGAGGCATTGTCAGCACTACTCCAGCAAGTGTTCCCACTCGGTCATAGCGTCGTGGAGGGCGGCCTCGGTCTGATGATAGTGAGTCCCCAATTGAGCGGCCTTGACCCCATCCCCGCTGGCGCTGACCTCGCTCAACTGCGCGGTGATGTCATGAATCTTCTGCTCTAATGCCGTGATTTTTGCTTCGACCTCGGCCACTTTTTTCTTGTGCTGATGCGGATTCAGGCCGTGTTTCTTGGCGACAGCTTGCGCCGCTGCCTGATTCGGCTTGTCAGCGGCCTTGCGTGCGGCCTGTGCTTCGGCATTTGCCTTCTGAGTTTGGGCGTCGCGCTTCGCCAGATATTCCTTATAGCTGCCCTCAAACGCGCCGAAACTCCCGCGCCGAACCGCCCAAATCTGGGTCGCTAAGGCGTCAACCAAGTAACGGTCATGTGTGACCAAAATCACCGTGCCGGGGAAGTCTGCAATCACGGTTTGCAATACCTCTTGGCTGTCGATGTCGAGATGGTTGGTCGGCTCGTCCAACAGCAACAGATTCGCGCCGATGACCGCCAATTTTGCCAGCGCCAAGCGTCCGCGCTCGCCACCGCTGAGGGTCGATACCTTGCGGAAGACATCATCGTTGGTGAACAGATACCGCGCCAGATGATTACGCGCCTCGCTGACCGGCATGGCTTTGGCGGTATAAAGCTCGTCAATCAGTGAATTTTTGGGGTTTAATCCCTCGTGCGCCTGAGCAAAATAGCCCAGCTTGACCGATGCGCCCAGCCGTACTACCCCTTTGAGGGGCGGAATCTGCTCGGTGACGGTCTTGAGGAAGGTCGATTTGCCCGCCCCATTTGGGCCAATCAAGGCCACGGTTTCGCCGCGCCATAGCGTCAAGTCGGGGACTTCAAACAGCACGCCGGTATCGTCATAGCCAACGCCCAAGTTTTCCGCCATCAGCACCTTATCACCGCTACGGAGCGTGGCCTGAAAGCGCAGGCTCATCTCGCGGCGCTTACCGCGTGGTCGGTCAATGATGCGCCCGTTGCTCTGCATGGTCTCAAGGCGACGCAAGCGGCCTTTGGCTTGGCGCGTGTTCTGCCCAGCCATATTGCGGCGGATATAGTCCATCTCTTTGGTCAGAAATTCTTGCTGCGCGTCGTATTCCTTCATCCGGCGCTCGTGACGTTCTTGCCGCTGGCTG
>Ga0163144_10003771_pt1 | contig 34535 bp, 22 predicted proteins | sample OliLak19BULKMAT1_FD_123175 | JGI IMG/M metagenome (GOLD analysis project Ga0163144, IMG submission 123175) | Freshwater microbial mat bacterial communities from Lake Vanda, McMurdo Dry Valleys, Antarctica - Oligotrophic Lake LV.19.BULKMAT1 | ecosystem: Environmental > Aquatic > Freshwater >...
GAAAACAACCATCTGGTAAGATAACGTATGCTATTTTTCTTGCTGATATTACATGTTTAGGAGTAAAGAATGCGTTTTATGAATTCAACATCTCGCAGAAAGAATTTTCGGAAATATTGGAGGATACAAACGAAGGCGGAGACTCGCTTGTGAAATGCGATTATACTCTCGCGCACAACATCCTTTACGGCTCCATTGCTTTTGCAGAAGATTGCGGATTTAAACCACATAAAGATTTTTCCATAGCGCAATATCTGTTGGAAGATGATACAGAGGATATTCCACTTATGGATATTGAATTTGGAAGAAATGGAAAGCCCTGCCTCGTAGTTTCGGCTGGACAAAACTCCAGTCATTTAATTAATCGCCTGGAATCCGTGGTTGGTGCAGGAAATTATGAAATAGTTGTTCAACATTTTTCCAATGATGAGAATATGATAGCGGATGATTTTGAGAATGAGGGTGAAGGATCAGAAGATCTCAGGAAAGCAAATCTTCAAGAATACCTCAACGGGGATAAAAAACCTTCCAAAGAAATATTTGACCAAATGGTTGACATGGTATATGCTGAAAAATTTAAAGGTGAAAATTTCGTAAAAGATCTGGATCCCAATGACCTTGTGTTGATGGAGTATGAGATTGTTTTTGATCCTATGGACGAAGAAAGCGCTCACGCTATCACCCAGGAGGAAAATGAACAGATGCATGAAATGATTTTTGAAAATCCCAAAGCCGCAATTCCAAAACTTCAGGAGTTTATCAAACAGTATCCTGACATTCCTATGTTTTATAATTATCTTGCCAATGCTTATAAGAAAGCAGGTCGTCATAAATTGTCAGATGAAATGGTGGAAGAAACTTATTTGAAATTCCCCGATTATCTATTCGGAAAAACAAATTATGCCTTGTCCTTGATTCAGGATGGAGAAAGTTCAAAGGTTCCGGATATTTTTAACAATAAATTTGATCTCGCTTCTTTGTACCCACATCGTAAGAAATTTCATTTTACAGAGGCATGCAGTTTTTATGCGACTATGGTCATGTATTTTTCCGCAATAAATCAATTACATCAGGCGGACATATACATGAAGTTGCTGAAAGAGTTGGACGTAGAGTCTCCTCTGATTGATGCAGCGGCAGCCGAACTGCGCTTCAAAAAAATGAAAAATATTTTAGGGGAGTATCCTAAAGAAAAAATGTCAAGTAGAGTAAAAACTTTCTTTTCATCAGGAAATAAAAAAAGGAACCTCAGCCGAAATAATTCTTAGCTGAAATTGCTTTACCTTCTACATTTCTTATCTTTGTTCTCTCCTAAAAGATTGCTGCGAAACCATGTCATTCGAAAAAGTATTCAATAAGTTTGATTGGGAAGATGTAAAAGAAAGCATCTATTCCAAAACTTCTGCAGATGTTGAATTGGCTTTGAATAAGAATAGCAAGCGCACGCTGGAAGATTTTAAAGCCCTCATTTCTCCGGCTGCATCCGGCTATTTGGAAGAAATGGCGCAGATGAGCCACCGCATCACGCAGAAGCGGTTTGGCAAAACACTGCAGATGTACATTCCTCTTTATCTCTCCAACGAGTGCCAGAATATATGTACCTATTGCGGATTCAGTTTTGACAATAAAATTCCCAGGCGCACATTAAATGATGCAGAGATCCTAAAAGAAGTTAGCGTTATAAAAGCATTGGGTTACGATCACGTACTCCTTGTTACAGGAGAAGCCAACCAAACTGTTGGTGTTGCTTATTTGGCAAATGCAGTAAAACTACTGCGTCCGCATTTTTCGAACATTTCAATTGAAGTGCAGCCATTAGAAGAAGATGAGTACAAAGAATTAATTTCCCTGGGTGTGCATACAGTTCTCGTCTATCAGGAGACTTACAGCCGTGAACGTTATGCCGAATACCATACGAAAGGAAAAAAATCCAACTTTTCTTATCGCCTGGATACCCCCGGGCGATTGGGCAGGGCAGGAGCTCACAAGATAGGACTGGGCGTTCTCATCGGTCTGGACGACTGGCGTACAGATAGTTTTTTCAGTGCGATGCATCTGGATTATCTTGAAAAAAAATTCTGGCAGACAAAATATTCTATTTCGTTTCCACGGATTCGTCCTTTTACCTCACCCCGACCTGACAGTCTCCCCTCTCCCGCGGGAGAGGAGGCGGGGGGGAGGTTTATGACAGATAAAGAACTTACTCAACTCATTTGCGCTTACAGGATTTTTGACGAAGAAGTGGAACTTTCCCTTTCTACCCGCGAGAGCCCAAAGTTTAGAGATAATATTATAAAGCTGGGGATCACTTCCATCAGCGCAGGATCCAAAACAAATCCCGGTGGGTATGCTTCTGCTCCTGAGTCGCTGGAGCAATTTGAGATCCACGATGAACGCAGCCCGAAGGAGATTGCTGAAATGATACAGGGAAAAGGATATGAAGCGGTGTGGAAAGACTGGGACAGAACGTACCTGGTCGCAGATAGGTGATCATTCTATGGGGATCGATAGCTCCGAAAACTTTTCCTTTACTTTTATAAATTCCTGTAGTGGATTGTCGGCCTTCCATATGCTCGTGTAAAAGGCCATCCCTCCAAATCCTAATTCATTTGCTTTTTGAATGGTTTGGGTAGATATTCCCCCTCTCGCCATTACTTTGTAGCGGGTATTTTTTAATGCAGGAGCCAGGTTATAATCGGAAAAGGCAGACTGAAAATTTCCCGAGAGACTGTCAAACACAGGGGCAAGAAAAATATAATTATACCGTGGGATATAATCCATCACATCTTCAATGTTCCTTAGCGTAGTGGATATTTCCAGATTGCTTTTTCTGAGCTTCAGCCATTTTTCCCAAAACCACAGGCTAAACTTGCTTTTTTTATGAGAACGGGAAATATAAATTCCTTTCAGATCGTATTTCAAGGCAAGCTCGTGGTGTGTGTGAATAATGATACGTCCGTGATATTTTGCAGGAATTTCTTCTAGGTAATTTTTCAGGTCACGCGTTGAAAAAGTTTTTTTACGAACGTGATAAGTTGGCAATCCCTGTTCAAACATATTTAACAGAAATCCAATCTCAGAATCCTGCTTTTTAGATGGGGAAATAAGAATTAATTTCATTTGAATAGGCGAATTGCCTTCGCAATTTCAGATACAAGTGTAACATCTTTTTCAATAGCATTGCCCACCACAATCATATCTGCACCGGAACGACAAAGTAAGATCGCCTTTTCTGGGGAATCAATACCTCCTCCCACAATGATAGGAGAGGAAATATTTTTTCTTACGTTTTTAACGAGAGAAGGATTTAAAGGGGTTTTTGTGCCACTGCCCCCTTCGAGATATGTCATTTTCATGCCGAGAAGTTCGCCTGCGATAGCGGTTGAGATAATAAGTCCTGTATCCGAACTTTTTATTGGCAAAGTGCGTGTAATCTTTTGCGTAGAAATTTTTTTTCCTCCTCCGATCAGAATATACCCGGTCGCAATAATTTCAAGCTTTGACTTTTTAAGCAGTTGAGCTGCCCGGACATGCTGACCGATGAGATAATCGGAATTCCTGCCTGAGATAAGTGATGGGAGTAAAATAGCATCTGCTTTGCCGGAGACCTGTTCCGGAATACTTCCCGGAAAAATTACCAGAGGAATGTTAGTGAGCTTACGAATTGCGTTGATGCTTAAGGCAAAATTTCCCTTTTTTATTTTACTTCCACCAATAAAAATGAAATCCACTTTTGCTTTATCAGCCTGGCGGATCACTTCGGCAGAAAACTTGTCGGGATCAACAAGCACGGAGAAAAGCTTTTTGCCTCTCTTTTTACTGTTGAGAATAGATTGATAAACGCCTTTATTCATTGGATGAACTGCGGTACGAATATACTAATCCTTAGCAATGATATAGGTGAGCATGTACCGCTCCTTTCCGAGATTTAGCTGTTCATATGGAAGGTTAAAACAAGTGTTCATTACACTATTTTTTATCCAGCCCTTTATAATTCCTTTCTCTTCATATTTAAAGGGCTCGATAGGCAGGTTTTCTTTAAACTCCAATTCCTTTTTGCCATATAGCTTGTACAAGGATTCTTTTGCACACCAATATACTGTTAGCTGCTCAGCGTTATTTTCTTCCTGTAAGGATAGCAACTCCATTTTGCTCATGAACTTGTGCTTGATGTTAAAGATCTTGGGTTTAATGATCTCTATATCGATTCCTGTTGCAGCTTCATCCACAATAAAACCCAGGAGATCATGCGAGTGCGAAAGTGAAATATGAAGATTAGATCCATGTAAGGATGGCTTATTGTACTCATCGTAAACGATGCGAATATTCTTCTCCCCTATTATATGCTCAGCAAGAATCCTTGACACCAGCCATTCTTTTTTTCGGTGATCGTATTTATAAGAATCCAAGGCAGTCAGATTTTCTTTTGAGAACTGCTTCATTCTCAGTAACTCATCCAGCGATTCCGACATGTGCCAAATACCAAGTTTTCCCTTCTTTCCAACTGGTTTTTGAGAATACAATGGCATTCTGCAAAACTGACAAAAAATCAACAGAAAACGCATGATTAATTTGGTCGAAAAAGGACTAAAATGCCTTTTCTTATACCAAAATAATTTTACTTTTACGCGCCCTAATGTACCTCTTAAGTACAATGAGGTAGACTACTAACCACCAACTAACAAATTTATATGGCTACAACAGCAACAAAACCAGCGAAAGCTAAATCAACCAATGGACACAGTAAGGTTGAGAACGAGATCAAGAAGTTCATGGCAACGGTTACTGCCAAAGACCCTAACCAACCTGAATTTCTTCAGGCGGTGTTGGAGGTTGCAGAAACGGTTATTCCATTCATCATGGAAAATCCAAAATATGCTGATGCCAAGATATTAGAGCGTATTACAGAACCTGAGCGTTTGATCCAATTCCGTGTGCCTTGGTTGGATGACAAAGGACGTTTCCAGGTCAATCGTGGATTCCGTATACAAATGAACAGTGCTATCGGCCCTTATAAAGGCGGTTTGCGTTTCCATCCTTCCGTGAACCTTTCTATTCTTAAATTTTTGGCTTTCGAACAGGTATTCAAAAACTCTTTGACCACACTTCCTATGGGAGGCGGTAAAGGAGGTTCTGATTTTGATCCGAAAGGAAAATCGGATAACGAAGTGATGAAATTCACACAATCGTTCATGACCGAACTTTCAAAGCACATTGGATCTGATACAGACGTTCCTGCAGGAGATATCGGAGTAGGAGGACGCGAGATCGGCTTCATGTTCGGACAATATAAAAGAGTACGCAACGAATTCACAGGTATTCTCACCGGAAAGGGCCTGCAATATGGCGGAAGCTTGATCCGCCCCGAAGCTACAGGTTACGGATGTGTTTATTTCGTAGAAGAAATGCTTGCTACTAAAGGTGATTCTTTCAAAGGAAAACGTGTAGTTGTTTCCGGTTCCGGAAATGTGGCGCAGTATTCTATTGAAAAAGTAACTCAGCTTGGTGGTAAGGTGGTTACTGCTTCTGATTCTGAAGGATATATTTACGATCCAAACGGCATCAATGCAGATAAGCTTGCGTTCATCATGGAATTAAAAAATGAAAAACGCGGACGTATTAAAGAATACGTGAAAGAATATAAATCAGCTAAGTTCATTGCAGGTAAAACACCTTGGGAAGTTAAATGCGATGTAGCTCTTCCTTCTGCAACTCAGAATGAATTGACCGGAGCAGATGCGGAAATGCTAGTTAAGAATGGTTGTATTGCAGTAGGAGAAGGGGCAAATATGCCAAGCACTCCGGAAGCAGTGACTATCTTCTTGAATAATAAAGTAATGTTTGCACCTGGTAAGGCTTCTAATGCCGGTGGTGTTGCAACATCAGGTTTGGAAATGTCTCAAAACTCTCTTCGTTTGTCCTGGACTCGCGAAGAAGTTGACCAGCGTTTGCATGGTATCATGAAGAGCATTCATGCTACTTGCTTAAAGTATGGTAAAGAAGGCAGCTATGTTAACTACGTGAAAGGCGCTAACATTGGCGGTTTCGTGAAAGTGGCGGATGCAATGCTTGCACAAGGAATGGTTTAAGGCTGTTAAAGTCCTTCTCCTTTGGGAGAAGGATTTAGGATGAGGCAAAAAATACAAATCCCGTTCTGCTTTGCAGGGCGGGATTTTTTGTTTTCTATTTGATTTCCTTCAGAGAGTATATTTTTTACACCTTAGATCGGATGATGGAGTAGCTATTAAAAAATTTTTGAAGCTGCAGCCTTGTATTTAGCTGTTACTTGCCTACTGTTTACTGCCCATTGGCTGCTTGTCCCTGCATCTTACTCAACTCATTCAACACTTGTGCATACACTGAATCCAGCATTTCCGGATGTTCAATGTAAAAGCTCAGGCTTTCTTCGTATTGCTGCTTGGATATGGAATCTTTATCAAAGATCTTTTGAAAGCTGATAGATCCTTTTGAAGTAGTGTCAGGTAGGGACCTGAGACTCGCTTGCGCTTCTGCCAGATGAATGTCGGTGATCACCTGTGCCATTTTTTCTTTGGAGAGAATATTTTCAGGAATAGCAATGGATTTTTTTTCCTCTCCGCATGATAAAATTAAAACAGATAAAGCAAGAATTAACATTTTCTTCATAAAGCAAAGATAAAATGATAAGGCGTATAGCAATAGATCATGGTGCACGACAAATTTAACACCTAATACTCCTTCTCCTTTTGGAGAAGGCAGGGATGAGGCGATATAAAAGCAGATTTGTCGTCACCTATAGGCCATAAGCAGTAAACAGAAAACAAAATTTAAGCTACATTTGTTTCCTGAAAAAAAATAATGGATTGTAATATGAAAAAAGCAATTTTTACCTCTGCCATCTGTTTTCTTACATCGTACTTTGCTTTTTCTCAGGTTGACCTTGGGCTACCCGGTGTGGTTGGCATGGGTGGTGCAGCTAACGGAGTGGTGAAAGACTGGGAATGCATCGGCATAAATCCTGCTAACCTGGGATGGCATAGCAATTTTAAGTTTTCCCTGGTGGTACCCATAATCGGGATCAGCGCTCAGTCCGGTGCATTGGATTACCTGCAATTGAAAAACGCCATTACGCGCCCGGGGAATAAATTTACTCCAGAAGATAAAAAACTTTATGCTTCTGTTTTTTCTAATTCAGAGGGTCTGAACCTGAATACCAATCTTACCTTGTTTGCAGCGTCCGTTAAAATTCCCAAGGCAGGAGCCGTTGCCATAAACGTCAGTGACCGCACCTATGGGCATATAAAGCTCAATAAGAATGCTGCGGAAATCATGTTCCTGGGTGTTGATGCTCCTATATTTAAAGATACTGCGGCTTTCTTTAAGAATATTTCCAGAATTTTTGACGGCTCAGAAGTAGGTTTCATGCATTACCGGGAAATGAGCCTGGCTTACGGGGTCAAACTTTTTGGTATAGGAAAAGGAAAGGCTGATTCAAGCAAGGTTTCTTTTTATGGAGGAGTGGGCATTAAATATCTGTGGGGATTAGGTAATTATGAAATGACCGCGGATAACAATGTCCTTACCGGCCATTCTGCCTTTGGTTCAAAATATGGAATTCAGTATGGAACCATTAAGAACTTCAGCCCTGAAGAGACTCCTGGAATTTTCTCAGGGGTCGGGCATGGAACGGCTGTTGACCTGGGATTGGGTGTAGGTATCGGGAAAATAAAAATTACATTTTCAGTAGTGGACCTGGGTAAATTGACCTGGGATAAAAATGTGCTCATCGCCAGGGATACACTTCTGCCGGATACATCCAAATTTAATTTTTCCGGCATTAATTCCTGGGATCTTGCGGAGCAAGCCAGCCAGATGTTCAATGACAGCGGCATCATCCAGTTCAAGCCTGGGAATCCGTATGAAACGGCTTTGCCTTCTAAATTCCGCATGGGAATAGGCTGGCAGGTTTCTAAGAGAATGGTGGTTGGCTCAGACCTGGTGATACCGGTGAGTAATAATCCAATGAACCTCAAGCATGCTTATTTCGCTTTAGGAACGGAGATCGAGCTTGCAAGTAACTTAAAATTCAGCTTTGGAGTGGCAGGGAATTCAACCTATAAATTTTCTATTCCATTTGGCGTAACCCTTGCCAGGTTCTTTAAAATATGTGAGCTTCGTTTGGCCACCAATGATATCCTGACGTATATCTCTCCCGGGGCCAATCCTAATATTTCGCTTGCCTTTTCTTTATTTCGTTTTAATGTGGAAGGGAAGAAGAAGAAAAAATGAGTTCATTTTTTGCCGATAAAATAGTATGGATCACGGGTGCTTCTTCCGGACTTGGAGAGGCACTGGCACTTGAGTGCGCGAAAGAGAAAGCGAAACTTGTTATATCTGCACGTAGAGAAGCTGAACTGGAGCGCGTAAAAAAGGAATGCGCAAAATTTATTCCGCAAGAAAACATTTTGATCCTGCCGCTTGATGTAGCCGAGCTTTCAAACGCGGTGGCTGACGTACAGAAAGTGATCCAGAAGTTCGGAAGGATTGATGTGCTCATCAATAATGCAGGAGTGGTACAGCGTTCCTATGTGATAGATACACCTATTGAGCTGGAGCGGAAGATCATGGAGATCAATTATTTTGGTTCTGTTATTTTATCCAAAGCCGTATTGCCATTTATGCGGAAGCAGCAAGCAGGAAATATTGTTGCAATAAGCAGCGTGATGGGAAAAATGGGTTTCCCGGGGCGATCTTCTTATAGTGCTGCTAAGCATGCGTTGCATGGATATTTTGAAACCTTCCGCATCGAAGAAAACGCGAACGGGATCAATGTGCACATGATCTGTCCGGGTTATATTAAAACCGAAGTGTCTCTGAATGCGATCAATGGAAAAGGGGAGAAGCACAACAAAATGGACAAAGGCCAGGCCAACGGAATGGAGCCAAGTATTGCAGCCGGCAAGGTGCTGAGGGCAATTAAAAATAATCGTTTCGAAACATTTTTTGGAGGAAAGGAACTCATCGCTATTTCAGTAAAGCGCCTTTTGCCTTCCTTGTTCTATCGCTTGATCCTTATGTCGGGCAAGAATAAAGGTTTTTAACCCGAATTTTTCAGTTCAACTGCAAATTTTTCAATTTAAAAATTTGGGTTAAAATACCATCGTAAGTCCCAGCAGGAAGTTGAACTTTTGCGTTGGGTAATTATTCCACATCGTATAACGCTTGAATCCCAGGTTGTTAAAATTAACAAACGCTGAAAGCTTTTTGCTGTAACGGTATTCAAGGCCGATATTCGCATCCACGATCGGTTTTAGTTCTTTTGCAACGAAAACTGAAACCAGTGTGTCTGATTTAAGTGTGCGTGCGCTTCTTTTTCCATAAACAAAGATATCGGCAGTTGCAATGATCTTGTTTTTTAGGTTATAGTTAAATGTTAATGTGGTCTGCCATAAAGGCTTGTGCCATGGTTGCAACTCATTTTTCAGGTCGTACATATTGTAATCACCTTTTGCGATCACTTTGATCTTTTCTTCATTCTGGAATTGCAGTTCGCCATGTACATTCCACAGGTTTACATCGTCATAGACTGTATTGAATCCCATTTTGAAAAGGTCCGCATCGTCATTTACGAAAAAGTGCATGTCCTGTATCCTGCTATAAGATGTGCGGGCATTGTAAGATACATGCTTGCTGACGCTTCCTTTTACCCCTCCGTACATTTCCCAGCGGGTATTGGTATTTTTCAGGTCAGGCGATGGAACAAGAAATGGATTTTCATCCGTCAATGTCTTTAAGGAATTCCTTTTAAGTCCTCCGGAAACTCCTGCGTACGGCACAATGATATTCTCCAGCACGTTGTAATTAAAATCTATGTTCGGGTAGAAAAGAAAACGGCTGGTACTGTTTTTATTTCCTTCTACAGCAATTCCCATTCCAATGCGGGTGCTCCATTTGTCGCCGGAAGAAACAATATAAGGCGCAAGGCTTACGATCACTGAATTTGTGGTATCTGCGGTATCCCTGTTATTGTAGTAGTCCACCATCAGGGGAGCGTGTATCAATTGCTTCTCATAATACCCGCTTAAGTCTACCGTTGCTGCGATATTATTTTCGGTAGTGTGATCCAGATCCTGCAGGTTATAATACTTCAGCTTTACGAGATAATTGAGATGAAGAGAATCGGTATAATGACTTTGGTAAGCAACATTTCCACCAATATTGGAATAGCGCTGCCTGGTAGCTTCGGCCTTTTCATCCAGGATATGGACCAGACTAGTGTCGTATCCGTAATAGTGGACCACATTGCGGCTGTAATCCAGGTTGCCGGATAAAGTTTGCTTTCGGACGAATTTTTTTCCGTAAAGCTCGATCAGGTTATCGCTGAAGCCTCCGAAGCCATAGCCTTCATAATCTGCACGGGATGAAAGGTGCTTTAAATGCGCACCATAAGAACCTTCTTTAGAGCGCAGGTTATTATAAAAGACCTCCGCATAAGGTGTATTGTAATTTCCTCCTCCGAGCTTCACCAGCGAACTGTGAAGTTTTGAAAGAGGCTCGCCCACCATCTTAGCCGATTTCAACTGTGAAACGGTAAAAGCAGTATTTACTTTTTTAGACTTAATGCCATAGCTAAGCTGCGGTGGCGGAGGAACCGAATCGCGCACCACCGGCATATCATTTATTTTATGCGCATCCGATATGGTTGGCTGAAAGGACCCCACCACATGCAGCATGGTGTCTTTAAGGATCTTTTGAGCATGGACCTCGCCCCAACCCTCCCCAAAAGGAAGGGAGTGTATTACTACAGCAATGCTAATGCAAAGCATATTTTTTATGACTTTCATACTATTTTATTTTCCCAACTCCTCTCCCCTTTGAGGAGAGAAAGAGAGGGGTGGTTACTCCTGCTTATACAATGTAGAATCCTTCGGGTTGTCGGGTGTGAACTGTATATTCAGGTCTTCAGTTTTCTTTTGTGATCTCTTTTCTTCTTCCACTTTTTCCATTTCCACAATGCGGCTCAGCTTTTCTTTTGCCACGGCAATAAGCTCCGTATCGGAAGATTTATCAATAAAGGATTGCAAAGCATATTTTGCATTGAAGTTGTCTTTAAGAGCTAAATAACTATCCGATAACAGCAAGTATCCTTTTCCGATCCAGTATTCATATCCGGGATCCTGGTTCAGCATTTCAAAAACAGTTTTTTGGGATTCCTTGTACTGTCCTTTCAGATACTGGACATATGCCATGTTGTAACGTGCTTCTGCATTTATTTCACTGGTGGTAAGTAAGGTGATCGCAGAGAACTCGCTCACGGCCAAATCAAAATTTTGTTTTTCAAGCGCGGATTTTCCAATGATCAGATGCGCTTCGGATTTAACATCACCGGATATTTTATCCAGTGTCAGTACTTTTTGTGCAGCAGCTACAGCCGGATCATAATTACCAAGCACCCACTGGCATCTCATCTCTCCTATGCGCCCTTCGTTCACGTTTGCAGGGTATTCTGCTACTTCGGCAAGTCGGGTGTACAAGTGCAAAGCATTCCTATAATTTTTGTTTTTGTAATTGATATAAGATGCTTTTGCCAATGCAGACTCCGTGAATTGGCTGTAAGGTTTGTCAACCACATATTGATAACCTCCCAATGCCAGGTCATAATTCTTACCGTTGTAATCACATTCCGCTTTGTAGTACATGGCCTGTACGATGAAAATTCCATCCAGGTATTTCTGGATATATTTCATGAAGTATCGGTTTGCATTTCCGCAATCGCCTTTGTCGTAATAATCAAAGGCCACATCGTAATTGCTGGAGTCAAGTGATGCGACCGAAACTGCTGCATATGGAATATCCTTCAGCTTTGCTTCGTAGGTGTCCATGTCACTCTTAGCGCGATAAATATCTTTCATAGCGCTGATAGCCTCGAAGGCTTCGTTGGTTTTTGGATATGAAGCAAGTACTTTATCCAAAGTAGTTATAGCTCCATCGTATTCTTTTTTCTTGGATTGTATCAGGCCTATTTGTAAAAGCGAGCGAGACGTATACGAACATTCCGGATGTTCCGCTACCACTTTTTTATAATACGCAAGCGCATTGTCATCGTTATTTTGCTGCAAATACGTTTTGGCAAGCTCGTATTTGGAAGCAGCCTCGTAGGTAGATTTTCCGGCATACATGGCCAGCAGTTCGGAAAGTGATTTTATTTTTCCCTCCGGTTTTCCGGTAACCCCTTGTGCCAGGGCTTTCTGATAAAGTGCGTAATCGGCATCCCGCTTTCCTGCTTTGAGCGCCTCATCGTAATAATCCACCGCATTGCTGAAATCCTTGGTCATGAAAAAATTATCTCCGATACGCAGGTATGCATCATTTATTTTTTCTTTCGTCTCATTCGATTTTCCACTTGAGGCGGATCCGCTATTGGCGGATAGGCCTACATATTTTCGGAACCAGATATTCGATTCACTATAATTCGCTTTTTTGAAAAAGGCGTAACCCAAATTATAATTGGCAGCAAAAAATTCATCGTTGTTGATCGCTCCCTGGGAAGCAAGGAAGGTTTTATATCCTGTTATGGCCGAATCCAATCCTGCCGTTTTTCCTTCTTTGGAGGACATCTGGTAGTTGGCTTCTCCCTTCCAGTAATGTGCAAGCGAAACATAATTGCGGTTGTAAGGCTGGGTCAGGGATTTGTTCAGGTAGGTGATCGCTTCCAGAAGCTGGTTATCGTTGTACAGCTGTAGGCCGCGCATAAAGGCTATCTTCTGATAAGCGCCTTTCATCTCTTCATTGAGGAATTTCATACTCTCGATAGATACCATCGCCTGCTTGTAATTTTTTGTAGAGAGATAAACACTTACCAGGTACTTGTAGCATTCGTCAACCCTAGGAGAGTTAGGATATCTGCGGATATATTCATTCAATGTGCTGATCGCATCGTTGAAAGGACTGAAGGCCAGTTCGTAGCAAAGCTTTGCATAATTAAACAGGGCATCCTCTGTTATTGTTTTATCAAAATCCAGCTTATAAGCCATCTCGAAGGAATTCTTCGCAAGCATTTTGGACGTGCTGCCTCCGGCATAAGGGGAAGGTTTCAGGTAGCAATCCGCCAAATGATAATAAGCGCTTTGCGCCAGGGAATCCTTTCCATCGGTTGCACTTTGAAAACAATAAAGAGCCGAAGTGCTGTTATCTGTTTTATAGTATGAATAACCCAGCTGATACCATTCGTTCCTGTTTAAGGTTCCTGTAAGGCCTTTGTATTTTTCCAAGAAAGGGAGCGCTTCTTTGTAGCGGTTTGTACGGTAATACGATTCGCCAATAATCTTGGTAAGTTCGGTAACACGTTTAACGGTTGAATCCAGCAGAGGAGTTGCTACCGCGATCGCGCTGTCGTATTTCTGCTGCAGGTAAAATATCTGAGCAATGTAAAAAGGCACAATGGGCCCAAAGTTCTCGTTGCGTTTCAGTTTGTTAAAATGTTGCAGGGCGGTTTGGTAGTTCTTTTCATGGTATGAAATGTGCCCGAAATAATAAGTGGCCGGCACCGCATATTTATTATCCACGTCCTTTATTTCGAAAAAATCTTTTTTTGCGCTTTGGGTGCTGTCTTCCTCAAAAAAGCTGTAACCGCGCTTAAAATAAAATTCGGAAAGCTCTGCATTGCTTAGGTCATACAGGTCTACCCTGGCAAAATATTCCAGTGCTTTGTTGTATTGCTTCTTACGGTAGTTGTATTTTCCCAGGTGGAAATACGCAGTTTCTACACGTGGGCTTTCAGGATGTTCGGAAATGAATTTTTTCAGCAGCAGTTCCGCATCTTTATTGAATAGTTCAAGGGCGCTCAATGCGGAATAATATTCTGCGTCAATGCGCACCAGGTTATCCGGCTCATTTTTGTAGCGTTCCGAAATTTTTACAAACTGTTTTTGTGCCGATCCGTATTTTTGTTTCTGAAATAGTTCCAGCGCAGCCTTGAAATCTGCATCCGGGTTGGTGTGGATGGCGGTCTTTTGCGAAAAGGCTGCAACGCAGATAAGCATTAGCAAGCCGATGAAAAAAACGTACAACGCGGATTTTTTGTCCATTTTTATTGTATCATTATTATAAGGAATAAAAGTAGGTGCTGACATTGAAATAAAATAATGGGTAAAATCTACTTATTAACGCATGATTGTTGAAAGTATTGGAGGTGAAAAATAAAAGTTGACAATTGGCAAAGCGCAGTTGGCAATAGCAGCCAGTAGCACTTATCTTCTGAAAACTCTGTTCGTATTTTTAACAAAGTTTCATTTTAGCATGATTTAAAGGTTACTACTTTTGACGCATGTCACTTGATACCAGTATAGAATTGCAGAAAGCATCTATCTTTCAGAAGAACAACCTGGTTCTTGCCGATGTTTCCCTAACCATCAACAAAGGAGAATTTGTTTACATCGTTGGAAAAACAGGCAGCGGCAAAAGCAGCCTGCTGCGCACGCTCTATGCGGATATCGCTCTGATGCAGGGAGAAGGGAGCATTGCCGGATACAATCTGAAAAAGCTAAAGAGAAAAGAAATTCCTTTCCTGCGGAGAAAGCTGGGCATTGTCTTCCAGGACTTCCAGTTGCTGCCGGACCGCTCCATTAATGATAATTTGCTGTATGTGATGAAAGCAACCGGCTGGAAGGACAAAGCCGAGATACAAAAACGCATACGTGAAGTGCTTGAAAAAGTGAACCTGGGGACAAAAGGATTTAAAATGCCGCATGAGCTTTCGGGAGGAGAGCAGCAGCGTGTGGTCATCGCCCGAGCGCTGATCAATGATCCCGAAGTTATCCTGGCCGATGAACCTACCGGAAATTTGGATACTGAGACCGCGCAAGAAATTATTGGCTTGCTTTACGAAATCAGCAAAGCAGGAAGAGCAGTTCTCATTGCCACTCACGATTTTCACCTCTTTGAAAAATTTACCGGCAGGACAATTAGGTGTGAGGGAGGGAGGATTAGTGATACGAAAGCGGCTACGATTTGATGTGACGTCAGGTGTTTCCACCTGACGCATAAACAAAACCCGAAATTGATAAACAAACAAATAGTTCTAGCTGCTACTATTTTTTGATGGGACGTCAGGTGTTTCCACCTGACGCAATAAAAAAATCAAAAGTGATAAAAAAACAAGTAATTCTAGCTGCTACTATTTTCATTGTTCTTGCTGAGCCGGACTGTTATTTGCCTATAAATACTAGCAACCGGAAATCCCTGGAGGCTCTGGAATTAACAGATATTGGAAGCTTTGGCCTGAGGAGAAAAGAAAGGAAGAGTGTTCCTGCCCATTACCATACGGGGATTGACATCAAACGCCCCTCAAAAAATTATCAAAACGAACCCATTTTTCCGCTCTTGGAGGGTGTTGTGATCAGCAAACGCGAGGATGGCCCCTATGCACAATTGATCCTGGAGCATAAAGCCGATGGACAAAAGATTTGGACGGTGTACGAACACATTGCGGGTATAGCTGTCAATTTAAAAGACCGTGTGAATCCAAAAATTCCCATTGCCCGTTTTATGAGCACTGCGGAATTAAATAAACATGGATGGCAGTTCGATCATTTTCATTTGGAGGTACTCAAAGTACAGCCTCTTAAAATGAAACCCGTCAGTTCTACTCCCGATCGGCATTGCTCTTCTTATTCGTTGGTTCGTTTTACCAAGGAAGAGCTGGATAAATATTTTTATGATCCGGTAGTATTTCTGAAGGAGAAGTTTAAGTAGGAGAAAAATACTATGCAGAGATCAGATCGATCAGCTTCTTGACATTTGTTTCATTCGAAAATTTCTCCTCCAGGATCAGCACCCTTTTTCTCTTCTCTTCCAGGCTAAACGGAGAATTCATCAGTTCAGAGATCTTCCTTTTCATTTCAGCCGGAGAATCTGCAATGTGGCAAAGTTTTTCCAATCCTGTTTGAGCAACCATAGGAGAATTTACAATGCAATGCCTGCCAATGTAAAGTGCCGAAAGCAGTTTCAGTTTTATTCCCGTTGCCTGAAAAGTGGGAAGAATGTTTATCTGCGCGTTTTGTACCAGGGAATAAATTTCTTCAATAGAGGCATCATCTTTGAGTTGAATATTCTTTTTAGTTGCAGTTGCCTCTTTCAATTCAGCCGAAGCTCCGCTTCCTGAGATGACCAAGTTAGTATCGATACCATTAAAAACTTCATTGACAAGATATAGTGCCGCTCTATCATTCTCACCAACAGACAAGCTTCCATGATACAATGCAAAATCACCCTTGCCTTCTTTAATATCGGTGCTGTCATGTGGATGAAAGGCCATGATGTTGGATATATTCTTGTATTTCCCCGAAAGGTATTTTGCATCGGCCGGAGAGATTGCCGCAATTACATCGGCATGTTTTAAAATGGATTCAAATTTTTCCAGCTTTTTTGCTTCGCCTTCAAAATATTTTTTCCGGAAGAAGCTTTTCTCCGCAAGTGCCAGGCTGGAATAGTAATTGTGCTCAATGTTATGCATGCGCACAATTTTTTTTCTATTTTTTAATCTTACATCGTCCAGGTACAGGCAGCAATGCAATCCTTCAAAAAGAATGGGAGCACCGTCCTTCAGTAAATTTTTTACCAGTTCTTCGGAAGTGCGGCTTGATACAATGTAGGGCAGGGAACCGAATAAAAGCCGTTTGCTTACGTTTCTTTTATAGTAATAAACCTGCTCGCAGAATTTTTCAAGCGTGGGTTGTTCTCCTCTCCCGTATTCAAAGCAATGCAAATGGATATTTACATCTTCGGCATGCAGCGCTTTGATCTTATAAAAAACATCGATCGCCCCACCATAATTGGGAGGGTAGGGAACATCGAAGCTGATTATGTGAAGATTATTCAAGAAATAATAACTTTGCTTTGTAAAGCAAAACAAAAATACAAAAACGTCATTACGGGTCATGGTTTTTATCGGATGAACTAATCTCATAAAAGAGATTGCTTCGTCATCCAGATGGAAGCGTCCGGATTCCTCGCAATGACGTACAGACCTTATGAAAGTTTTCAAGTTCGGTGGTGCCTCGTTAAAAGATGCAGATTCGGTACGCAATGTAGCGTCTGTCCTGAAGAATTTCTCGGGAGAGCAGATCATTGTCGTGGTTTCAGCTATGGGGAAGATCACCAACTCCCTGGAAAAACTAGCGGATGCATATTTCTATAAAAAATCCCAAGCGAAATCCATCCTTCAGGAAATAGAAAAATATCATCTGGAGAGTGTAAGTAATTTATTTATGGACCGTTCCCATGCTGTTTACAAGGAACTGGCTGCTATTTTCAAGGTAATGGAACAAAATTTAAATAAGGCCCCATCGGATTCATACAATAAGGAATACGATCAAATAGTTTCCATGGGGGAGATCATTTCTTCCAGGATCGTGAGTGATTATCTGAATGAAGCAGGCGTTGTAAATAACTGGCTCGATATACGGAATGTTATCAAAACCGATAAAACTTACCGTGAAGGAAAAGTGGATTGGGAACAGACCGAAAGTCTTTCCCGGGGCCTTGCGGATGGAATCAGACTGACGCAGGGATTTCTGGGACGGACAGAGGATGGTTTCACTACTACGCTTGGGCGCGAAGGATCTGATTATACAGCTGCTATTCTGGCTTATTGCACCAATGCGGAAAGTGTGACTATCTGGAAAGATGTACCCGGTGTGATGAATGCAGATCCTAAATGGTTTGACGAGACCAAACTGATCGAGCAAATGTCATATCAGGATGCGATAGAGCTATCCTATTATGGGGCTACTGTCATACATCCAAAGACAATCAAGCCCCTGCAAAATAAAAAAATCCCTCTGTATGTGCGCTCTTTTAATCAGCCGGAAGAAAAGGGAACCCTTATCAATGATCAGTATTCTCATCTGCCAATACCTTGTTTTATTTTCAAAGTGAACCAGATCCTGCTATCCATTCACCCGAAGGATTTTTCGTTCATTGTGGAAGAGAACTTCAGCGATATCTTCAGGATCTTTGCCGAGCACCAGGCGAAGATCAATGTGATGCAAAATTCCGCTATCAGTTTTTCGGTATGCACAGAAAATGACGAACGCAAGATACCGGAGCTGATCAAAACCCTGCAGTCAAAATTCCGTGTGTTGTATAACGATAATCTGGAGCTCATCACCATACGATATTATAACCAGGCTACTGTGGATAGGGTATGCATTGGTAAGAAAGTATTTCTGGAACACAAAAGCAGATATACTGTTCAATTGGTTGTTAAAAACAGGTAGAAAATGTAATTTTTATAACGTTTATTCGCCTAATTTAGATACAGGGAGGTAAAATAGAAACTGTAGTTTGTACCTAAATTGGTTGCCTCTGTTTCTATCGTTCCATTTTCTTTGCGCTCCATTTTTGAACAGATAAAAGCCTTTGGAGTGATATTAATTTAAACCCAAAAAACTCAATGAACTTTTTACCCCTTGGGCAGACGATTGAAAATGAATGATTTATCCCTTATTTTTGATGAAAGAATATCTTTCATTTTCAATGTCTGGGTTAACCCTGACCAACATATCCAGGCGCGCCCGTCTGGATATGTTGCGTCAAATATTTGTAATATGTCCTTTCTTAATTGCAAATTCCGGGTTAAATGAGTAAGATACTATCGGCATTTTGGGGTTTATTGGTTGTAATTGTTCTCGCGGCCCTGGCCACCTATACAGCAGAGACTGCTTTTATCAGATCTACAGGCATTAGCCCTGTTGTGCTGGGAATTGTCCTTGGCATGATCTTAGGAAATATCCTTCCACCGACAGCTACTCATCGATTAAAGCCGGGAGCCGTATTTGCCGTAAAATATGTGCTCCGTACCGCTATCATTCTATATGGATTCCGTATCACGTTCCAGAATATAATGGATGTGGGTGTCGAGGGGTTAGCAGTGAGTATTTTTATGGTGATATCCACTTTTCTATTAGGAGTATTCTTGGGAAAAAAACTTTTCAGGATGGATTCAGACCTGGCCATTCTCACCGCATCCGGAAGCGCTGTTTGCGGTGCGGCAGCCGTGCTTGCTACGGAATCGGTTTTAAAGGCTGACCGGCACAAATCTGCTATTGCGGTTTCTACGGTAGTGCTTTTCGGAACAATTTCCATGTTTGTTTATCCTGCACTTTTTCACACAGGATTCACCGGCATGAATGAAGATGCATTTGGAATTTATATCGGAGGAAGCATTCATGAAGTTGCTCAGGTGGTAGTTTCCGGCAATGCAGTGAGCGAAGCAGCAGCCAACAGCGGCATCATTGTTAAAATGACACGCGTGATGATGTTGGTGCCTTTGCTTCTTGCCCTGGGATTTTTCATTGTGAAAAAGAATAAAGGCATCCCCGGCCATTCGGAAAAAAAGCTGCCTATACCTTACTTTGTACTCGGATTTATTTTGGTGGCAGGAATTAATTCTCTGAATTTGTTTCCGCAAAGTACAGTTGCGCTAATTACAACTGCGGATACATTTCTCTTGACGATGGCTATGTGTGCGCTGGGAATGGAAACTAATTTTTCTAGGTTCAGGACAGCAGGAAAGGAACCGATCTACCTGGCAGGATTACTATTTATCTGGTTACTGGTTGGAGGATTTTTAGTTACAAAACTCGTAACTTGTATTTAACCCAAATTTTCCGCAGGAAAAATTTTCGCAGCACGATGACGATTCAGGCGGTAAGCGCCTGAATATCAGGGTCAATCTGCCAATTGATTCAGAGCTATCCAGGCCATTAATCCCATCCCGGTTTTAAGTGCAGATTCATCAATATTGAAAGTGGGAGTGTGCACACCTGAAGTAATTCCTTTGGATTTATTTCCTGTTCCTAACCGGTAAAAGCAAGCCGGTACTTTTTGGGCAAAGAATGAAAAATCTTCTCCGGTCATCCTCAGCTCCAACTCAGACACATTTTCTTTGCCGAGGAATTCTTCTGCGTGCTTTTTAGCTTTTACAGTGGTTTGTTCATCGTTGATGAGAGCGGGGTAGCCCGTCATTACATACACTTCGCACCCGCCTCCCATGCTTTTTGCTTTAGATGATGCAACCTGTTCAATGATCGCATGCGCTTCCTTTCTCCACACTTCATCCATGGTCCGGAAGGTGCCGTCTATTTTTACTTCATCAGGAATTACGTTGGTGGCGCCATTGGCATGCATCCTGCCAAAAGCCAGGACGGTAGGAATTCCGCCCTTGAAAGAAAATACTTTTTCCAGTTCGATAAGAATCTCAGAAGCAATGAGCAAGGGATTCACGTACGTACCTTTCATAGCAGCGTGTCCGCCCTTTCCTTTTACGGTAAGATAGACCTCATCGGTGCTTGCCATGTACTTCCCGCTGCGGAAACCAACCTTGCCTGCTTCCAGATCCGTGAAAACATGCTGTGCAATAATTGCATCAGGTTTAGGGTCCTCGAGCACGCATTCTTTGATCATAAGCGAAGCGCCTCCGGGTGCTTTTTCTTCTCCCGGCTGAAAAATGAGTTTTACAGTTCCGGAAAATTCATTTTTTAATTCATTCAGAATTTGAGCTGCGCCAAGCATGCAGGAAGTATGTACATCGTGCCCACAGGCATGCATTACACCCACATTCTTTGAAATGTATTCCACATCATTCGTCTCGGTGATGGGCAATGCGTCCATGTCTGCGCGGAGGGCGATACACCTCACCGGCCCCACCCTGTCCCTCCCCGAAGGAGAGGGAAGTTTGGCGCCAGTTATTAAAGCAACAATTCCTGTTTTCACAATTCCATCTTTGTATGGAATACCCCATTCTTTTAATTTACCGGAAATGAATCTGGACGTATTGTATTCCTCAAATGAAAGTTCAGGATTTGCATGTATATGCCTGCGTACCTCGGTGATCTCTGAAAGATATTTTTCAGATAGTTCTTGTATTTTTTCTTTTAGCGGCATAAATTATTTTCCAAAAATAAGCTTGAGTGAAACCAAAAATATAATAACACCGAATATTTTTTTAAGCAAAGATTGGTCGATAGCGATCGCTGTTTTAGAACCAATAAAGCTCCCTGCCAGGAAAGTAATCCCCATGATGCAAGCAACTTTCCAGTCTACATGGCCGGCTTGCCAGTAATTAAAAACTCCCAATATGCCAATGGGAAGCAAAAACATAAAAAGCACCGTGCCTTGGGCACTATGCTGCGAGAAGCCAAGAAAATAGATAAGCGCAGGCACTATTACAATGCCCCCGCCAATGCCTACCATTCCGCTGAGAATGCCAGCTACCAAGCCCAGCGCAAGCAGGATTAAAATTTCATTCATGGAATAAGTTTTATTGTTCATGTATTCTTGAGATAATCAAGCCATCAATACTTCGTAAGGAATATCCAGTCCATCATGTAATGCTTTGATCACTCGTTTTGACAGTTCGCGTTTTCTATGCAGCACGGCAGACACGAGGCTTTTGCTGCCGCCAAAATATTTTACAATGTCTTTTTGACTTAATCCTTTTTCGCTCATGATATACTTCAAAGCGGCTACGGGGTCAGGTGCTTCTATAGGATGATGAATAGACTCGTATGCTTCCACCAGGGTAGAAACTATATCCAGTTCATCAAAAGCGGGTGCTCCTTCCTTTGGATCAATATGGATCAATTCGTCAATTCGTTTGAGCGCTGCCCGGTAATCTTTTTCTGTTCTTATGGGTTTTATTTTCATGGCTTTATTATGTTAAACAGTTTTTGCATCAATTTGATCGTATTGCTTATGGGCTCCTATGAACCGGATAAAAACCTTTTGCACTTTGAATACGATATATACTACTAATCGGTAATTATTCCCTTTTATATTAAATACTACCCGGTTATTTCCAATAATACTGGCATCTCCGTACATCTGTTTAATATCGTGTGTGTTCTTCCATTTTTGTTTCTCAACGATCTTATGCCAGGTTTTGAGGGGAACTTCAGCGTCATTATGTTTCTCCCAAAATTCCCGTAACGTGCTTTTGGCGATGATCCTCATTATAATCAAAGATATAAAATAAAAATAACGTGGTTTACAAAATGTAAACTTATTTTACCCTGAAATTCAATGTAAAATGCGTGATCCGGATATTTCTTTATCAGAAATCGAGAGAGAAGGACCAGTAGAAAACACGAGGCTGTATTTTTCCGTCTTCCCAGCCATGGCTCCAGTCCAGGCGCATAAAATACCCGAGCAGGCGGCTGCGTATTCCCCATCCATATCCTCCAACAATAGGCTCCCTGCGGGTTTCAATCACTACCGTAATAGGGTTAGGAGACCCGCCAACAGTTTGGGTGTTAAGGGAATTATCATCATCGTAAGGGGATTTGCCTGTCCATGCGGTTCCTATATCTCCAAAACCAACCACCTGGAAATTATTCAGGAAGTCCGATTTGAGAGGCTTATTCAGCAGATAACGGAAGAGAGGCAGGCGAAGCTCGGTATTGTAAAGCGCAAAGCTGTTTCCGTTGCGGATGTTTTGGTGAAAGCCGCGCATAGGAGTTGCCAACGTCTGGTATGCATAATTCTGATCCAGGTCAATAGGAATATTGAAATTGAATTTAGGGTCGAACCAATTGTCCACCCCTCCCATGTAGTAGATCAGCTTTTTATTTCCGAAAGAAGTGCTCGCAGAAAGGCGGTTCGCCCAAATGAAATCCCTGTGTATCTTGGTATAGTGGCGGATGTCAAAGCCGAGAATGGTAATATCTGTTTCAGTCTTGTTGAGCTGCTTTATGTATTCAGCAAATACTTTTAACCGTGTGCCGTAATACAGGTTGAGGCCGCGCGTGCGTGTATTATCAAATACAAATTCCGCTTTTCCACCTGCCCAATATTCAAATTCATTAGGCTTTGCCAGAGAAGGAACATCATAGGCGTAGAAAGAAGTCCTGTCCTGCCTTGCATTTATAGTTCCGCGTACACCTGCTGTTTCGCTGAATGGCCATTTTGCAACATATTTGGCCTGGTGGGTTTGTGTTTTAAAAATTCCGTAATCCAATCCCTGCCTGTGTAAAACAATTTGTTTGTCGAGCCGCTTAAGGCGGTTTTCGTAGCTCATATAATATTCATTGCTGTTGAGGTCAGAAGAGATGCGCACACCTCCTGTTATCTTGTAATCGTCAAACAGGTCGCTGAGCCCAAGCTTGAAAAATCCTGTAAAGCCAGGGCTTAGAAAGACGGGGCCCGGCCCGGAAAATCTCTGATACGAAGCATTCAAAAATGAATTGTCCAGCTGTGTTACTACATAGTCCGTAGAGAAGAACACAAAATAATTCCTTTGCTGCGGGAATTGAAATCCTTGTTCCTGGGCTTTTGCTGTGGATGTGTCCGGAGAAGTTTTTATTTCAACAGGAGGAGGGGTAAGCGGTTTTGGCTTCTCTTTTGGTTCGTTCTCGAAAGCATAGTTATTGATGTCGATAGCAGTGCTGTCTTTTTTCTCCGGCTTTTTCTCTTCCGTAACAAACACCTGTACGGTCTGAATGGGTTTTCCTTCTGTTTCTTTTTTCTGATCTTTTTCTTTCAGCGCCTGTTTCAATACAAGGTCTCTGTAAGTAGTATTTACCAGCGGAGCATTCAAAGAAGTGCTTGCGGGAGGCATATCGTTCACATACATCCGGAATTTTTTATTGGTGAAGATAACCTCAGTTATTTTTTTCGACTTCGGGTTAATATCCTGCTCCAGGATATTGCTCGAATAATTTGTAATGGGATAGGTGCGGGTATAGTACCGGTAATGTTCAGAGGTGTCCACATATGCAATGGTGCTGTCCAGAACGCCCAGGTAACGGTTGCGGATCCCGTTCTCATCGCTCAGAAAGCAAAGGTGCTCAGTATCAAATTCAAATGGATATGTTTCGCTTATAAGCGGAGTGCTGGTTACTTTTCTCAGTAGTGGAGATTTGCTTTTGTAATTATAGATGAACAGGTCGGTATGCTCCATCGGCAGCTGCCTTGCTTTCAGGTTCGCGGGATAAGCGCTGAAAAAGCGAATGGTATCGAGCGGGCGGTTGGAAGCAAAAATTATTTTAGAAGAGTTTGCAATGAAGCGCGGGGTAAGGTCATCGTAAATATCTTTGGTGATCTGTTCGGAATTGCCGGCACCCGGTGAATAAACAAAAATGTCGCTTTGCCCGTTCTGCACGGCAGACATCACAAATTGCTTGCCATCGTCTGAATAGGAGAAATCAGAAACTTTTTCAAAGTTGAAGATCTTAAGCACATCCATTTTTTTGGTGGACATGGTATAATACGTAAGCAATAATTCGCCTTTGCGCTCAGTAATAATTGCAATCCTTTCCCCGGTAGGATGCCAGTTGATCAATGGATAAGAGTAATCCACAGGCCGATCGAGTTTCTGTTCCCGTTTCATGATGCGCTTGGCCTTTTGTCTTTTAAAATCATACAGCCATACTTTATATTGCCCGGATTCATTGGTGGTGTATACCGCATAATTGCCGTCAGGACTTGTTTTAAAACGCTGGTACACACGGGTGATTTTGGGTTTTTTCAGAAGGGACTTAGCAGGCAATGTTTTGGTGGTGTCCTTTTCTGTGTAGCGGTTGGTATAGTATTGCATCCATTCGCTGGTCATATTTTTCATGGAAACTCCCAGTACGAATAGAAACGCGCTTTCTATGTTGCGCGTTACTTTTGTCATGTACAAAATATTGGAGATCACGGATTTTCCATAGATCTCTCCTATGTAATTCCAGATGGAATGCCCGGCATACATGGCGTCAAGGCCTTCCATGCTATTAAACCTTTTGTACTTATTGGTGAGGATGCCGTCTTTCACTCGAGAATCAATATCGCTATTCCAATCATTGGCAATGTAGGATATCAATCCTCTTAAATACCAATTGGGGAGCGTAAGGAGTGTAGCATTTTTCACAACATCCCGTACGCTTCCTCCGTACATCATCTGGTTGATAAGAACTTCGGCAATAGCTTCTTTTATCTGGGTATTGAATTTTGTGTGATCACCGTCAAAATAAAGGAAGACCTTGGACCCCACGATCTTTGTCACTCCGCCCACGTTGTACGGCTCTTCATATTCCAATCCTATATTGCTTTGGCGGTAGTCGCTTTGCTTGTTGTATACCATGAACTCTATCTTATCATCCAGGGTATAGTCCAGCATTTTTTCAATCTTATCAATACTTTTTTTTGCTTCCTGGGAGGTATACATGGCAAGCTCTTTACCACCCATGTAGAAGTACACATTGTATTTTTCGAATTTATACCATTGCCATAACCGTGGTTCGTCATATTGAACACGGTTCTTCCCAAATTCCATTTGAGAGCCGCTGTAAAATTGAGAAAAGGATATATAAGGCAAAAAGCTTAACAGGCAGGGCAAAAGGCGGGTGAAAAATCGCTGTAAGGTCATGTTCGGCAAAAGAATATTAATAGTTAACGAATATATGAAATAACTATAAAAGAATAACCGATAATCGGATATTTAGCATCAAGAATTGTACCTCAAAAATTATACATTTGCCCTACCATTAATGTACATCTTATGAAGCAATTTCTTTCACTTTTTACCTGGAGTTTTGTATGCCTTTTGTATTCCTCTTCCCTGCATGCACAGGAAACTTTTCAGGTTAACGGAGCACCTGACAAACGGCATATTTGCTATGCTTTTACAAACGTGCGGCTGCATGTGGATTATCAGACTATTATAGAGAAAGCAACATTGGTTATAAAGGACGGTATCATAACCGAAGCAGGAGAAAAAGCAGTGATTCCTAAAGGAGCGGTAGTGTATGATCTGAAAGGGAAAAGTATTTATCCTTCACTGATTGATATTTATACGACTTATGGAATGCCTGAAGTAAAAGGAGAAGCCGGCAGAGCACCGCAGATGGAAAGTAACATAAAGGGTGCCTACGGATGGAATCAGGCCATAAAACCAGAAACAGATGCTATTGAGCTTTTTTCGGCCGATAGAAAAGCAGCCGAAGAAATGCGGAAACTGGGATTTGGATCCGTTCTGTCCTTCAAAAAAGATGGCATTGCCCGTGGATCAGCGGTGTTTGTTTCGCTTGCGGATAAAAATGAGAATGAACTCATTCTGAAAGATAAAGCTGCTGCCATGTACTCCTTTGACAAAGGAACCAGCACCCAGGATTACCCAAGTTCCCTGATGGGAACTATTGCATTGCTTCGGCAGACCTATTACGATGCGCAATGGTACAATCAGGCAAAAGGAACAGCAGAGTATAATATTTCATTGGATGCCTGGAGCAAACTGCAATCGCTTCCGCAGATATTTGAAGTGCGAGACAAGCTCTCGGCATTACGCGCGGACAGGGTAGGGGATGAATTTAAAATGCAGTATATCATTAAAGGCAGTGGGGATGAATACCAGCGTATGGAAGAGATCAAAGCAACCAATGCGCGTTTTATTATACCGATCAATTTTCCGGCCCCGTACGATGTGGAAGATCCTTACGATACAGATATGATCTCTTTGGAAGAGATGAAACATTGGGAAATGGCGCCAATGAACCCATCTGCATTCGAGAAAAATTATATCCAGTTTGCAATTACTGCAAGCGGACGGAAAGACAAGAAAGATTTCTGGAAGAATATGCAGAAAGCAATAGAATATGGCTTATCGGAAAAACAAGCTTTGCGTTCCCTTACAATGACTCCTGCGGAAATGGCAGGAGTGAAAGATAAGGTGGGATCGTTGAAAAAGGGTATGATCGCAAACTTCATTATTACCTCCGGAAATTTATTTGATGAGAAAACGATCATTCACGAAAACTGGGTTCAGGGCGATCAGTTTATTCTGAAGGACATGAACACGATCGACATTCGGGCAAATTATCAGTTGGTGATTGCAGGCGGTGCTCAGGAACGGAAATATAATTTGAAAATTACCGGGGAAGCTGAAAAACCCAAAGCGGAGGTCAGCACAAGCGATTCAGTAAAAGCCTCGACAGAATTTTCACTTTCCGGAAAATTAATTTCCTTAAGTTTCACAGGGAAGAATGACAGCGGTGCTACCCGTTTGAGCGGAGAAGTTTTTTCTTCCAAAGGAGAAATTTGGTCTATGAAGGGCCGGGGCCAGATGTACAATGGAAATTGGATTACCTGGACGGCAGCATATCAGTCTGCATACGAAAGCAAAAAGGACACTGCTGGAAAAGACAGCACTAAAACCCCCTCTCCTCTGGGAGAGGGCCGGGGTGAGGCAAAAAAATATCCAACATTGGAGGACGTGATGTATCCATTTTGTGCCTACGGACAGAAAAAGCAGGATTCGAATATGATTGCAAAGTTCATGAACCGCTGGGATGCTATCATTATAAAAAATGCAACAATATGGACGAATGAAGCCGAAGGGATTCTGAAAAACAAGGACGTAATGATCACCGAAGGAAAGATCGTACGCATTGGAGAAAATCTTTCAACACCCGGCACAGTAAAGGCAAAGATCATTGATGGTACGGGAAAGCATCTTACCCCCGGAATCATTGACGAACATTCGCATCTTGCCATTAGCGCAGGAGCTAACGAGGGAACGCAAGCTTCCAGTGCAGAAGTACGGATAGGAGATGTGATAGACTGCGAAGACATAAATATTTACCGCAACTTGTCCGGAGGGGTGGTTGCTGCCCAGCTGCTGCATGGCTCAGCTAATCCGATAGGAGGGCAGTCTGCACTTGTAAAACTGCGCTGGGGAAAATCTCCCGAAGAAATGAAGATCAAAGGAGCAGCCGGCTTTATCAAATTTGCGTTGGGTGAAAATGTAAAACAAAGCAACTGGGGAGAGAATCATACTGTTCGTTTTCCCCAAACGAGAATGGGAGTTGAGCAGGTGTATTATGATTTTTTTACAAGGGCGAAAGAATACAATCTCTCCCCCCTTACCGCCTCTCCGAAAGGAGAGGGGGGGGAAACATCCCACCCCAGCCCTGCTTTTCGTAGAGATCTGGAAATGGATGCCCTGGTGGAAATTTTAAATAAAAAAAGATTCATCACTTGCCATTCTTATGTGCAAAGCGAAATGAGCATGCTTATGACCGTAGCTGATTCCATGGGATTTAAAGTTAATACGTTCACACACGTGCTGGAAGGATACAAAGTGGCGGATAAAATGAAGGCACATGGTGCAGGCGCTTCCTCTTTTTCGGACTGGTGGGCGTATAAAATGGAAGTGAAGGATGCTATCCCTTACAATGGATCCATCCTGCATAAAATGGGAATTGTAACAGCGTACAACTCGGATGATCCGGAGATGGCCCGCAGGTTAAACCAGGAAGCTGCCAAAGCCGTGAAGTATGGAGGAGTTTCGGAAGAAGAAGCATTAAAATTTGTTACACTAAATCCTGCTAAGCTTTTGCACCTGGATAATACCATGGGCAGTATTAAAGTGGGCAAGAGTGCAGACCTGGTATTGTGGACGGATCATCCTCTTTCTGTTTACGCCAAAGCAGATAAAACAATTGTTGACGGCCAGATTTATTTTGATGCAGACATGGACAAGAAGCTCCGCGAAGAAATTCTTAAAGAACGTACACGCCTCATCAACCTGATGATAAAAGCCAAGAAAGGCGGTTCTCCTACGCAAAAGCCGGAGAAGAAAGAAAAAAAATCACATAGTTGCCACGAGCATGAAGTGATTGAATGATCTGATGCGGAATATATTTTAGTCCGATTTCTGTGTCTGAGCAGAGTCTCCGAATAATGCCCTCCGTCCTATGGCGGATATTTTTCTTTGGAAAGGATAATACCATTACTGATTATATATTAGTCCATAACATTTGGTATAATGCCGATCAAGTACAAATTATAATTGGACTAAAAGATATGAGGTATCGGTATAAATCCAAGTGAGCGGGAGAGTTTTAAAAGTGACGAAGTCAGGTGAAATATATTGTAAAAAGCCGAGGAATTTCTTCGGCTTTTTTATTGCTTTGATTTGTAAATGATTTCTATTTCCTTTTTCTTCCTTAAGATAGTTATCAATATCGCTTTTATGTAGTTGCCGGTTTGTTTTTTAATTCCTTAACGCAAAGCAGCAACCCCAGGAAAACAAATATTGCCGCGGCAGCGAATGCTGCACCCGGAAAATAGAATGGAGTATTGTCTTTTGTAAAAAAGTAAAAAAGATTGGTCATGATGAGCGGGGAGAGGATGGTGGACAAGCTCATGAGGGCAGTCATCATTCCCTGCAATTCTCCCTGTTCATTGGCAGGCATACGCGATGAAATTATTCCCTGCAGAGATGGAGGCCCAATTCCTCCCAGGCAATATACCAGTGTGAATGCATAAACCATCCATGCCTGGCTGGTAAATGCAAAAAGACTGAGGCCCACCACATACAATATCATTCCAATATAAACTGAGCGTATGGGGCCAAATTTCTTTTGCGTCCATTTTATTAATCCACCCTGTACGATTGCAACCATCACTCCTACAAACGCAAGTGAATATCCTATTTCTCTATCCGACCAGCTGAATTTGAATTTGGTGTAGAATGGCCATATGGCAGGCATCACTTGTCCGGCCAGGTAAAGCATGAACATGCCAAACATCAGAACATGTATTGTTTTATTTTTTCTTAATTGAAGAAAAGCACCAAAAGGATTTGCGCGCTTAAAATCAAATGCTCTGCGGTTTTCAGGCTTAAGAGATTCCGGTAAAATAAAAAGTCCGTATAAAAAATTGAGCAAAGATAGGCAAGCTGCAGCAATAAAAGGTGCCCTTGTTCCAAACTCACTGAACATTCCTCCGATAAAAGGCCCGATGATGAATCCCAATCCAAATGCCGCACCGATCATCCCAAAGTTCTGTGCGCGTTTTTCGGGAGGGCTCACATCCGCTATGTACGCAAAACTTGTTTGAAAACTTGCTCCGCAAATCCCAGCAATAATTCTCCCCAGGAAAAGAAGCGGCAGCGTGTTTGCCATTGCAAGAAAAAGATAATCTACTCCCAACCCTAACAGGGATAAAAGCAGCACAGGCCTCCGCCCGAACCTATCGCTCAGCCCGCCCAGCACGGGAGAAAAAATAAATTGCATGATGGCGTATGATGCCATCATCCAGCCGCTGTAGGTAGTGGCTTCATTTACGCTCACATGGCTCACTTCCGTAACAATGCTTGCCGCCACCGGAAAAATGATCCCGATGCCGATGCAGTCGATAAGTACGGTGATGAAAATAAATACCAGTGGGTTTTTTGCTTTCATAAAGTGCAAAGGTAATATCATTACTCATAATAAATCAGTTCAAAATATTACGGTATTATGCCGATCGAAACGAGGTGTTTTCAGTGGACTAATTTCAATTGAGCATCGGTATAATTTAAATCAATCCAGTCAGGTTTTCAAAACCTGACTGGATTGACTACAGTCAATAAAAATCACTTTTTCCCGCAGGTATCATAGGAGACTTTTAGCCAGTGCAGCAGCTGCTTGTCAACTTCCTTTGGTTTTTCAAGCTGGACGAAGTGCACTACCTTTTTTTTCGAATAGCGCATTGCTTTGTAGATCGGGAATTCAATGCTTTCTATAGGAAGAAAAAAATCTATGGAAACCCATCTTTTGGATATCCGGATACCCATAAATGTGCTTACATTTTTCAGCAGGATGCTGCCTTTGACAGGGCTTACATTCACATAGCCGAATTTGTGTACTTCCTTTATTAGCTTATTATATATCGCTTTTACATTGGGTTGTTTCCCAATGAAATGTGTTCTAACGTCTATCTTCACACAGCTGTGATCAGATATTTTGTGCTTGAACTGGCGGAAGCATTTAGGGCATATCCAGGGCATGCAACAAAAATAAAAAACCCAGACAATAATTGCCTGGGTTTTTTTATCATAGAAGACTAAGGCCTACCGGAACAATACCACTCTTCTGTTGAGAGATCCTTTTTCAGTTACTATTTCAACATTGTAAACACCTTCGGTGAGTGTACCGGTGTCAATTTTATATTTATGCTGCATTAATCCGCGTCCATTGCTTGCTTCACTGTGCATCACTCTCACTCTTTCTCCCAGCATGTTGATCATATAAATATCAATGGGTGTTTCCATTGTGGTGTTGAACTCAAGTGTAAAGCTTCCAATCGCAGGATTTGGATAAATATTCACATCCTGCACAGGGTTTGCAAAAGAGCTTACTCCCAGCGGGTTCACAATGATATGTATGTTCACGCTGTTTGAACAACCGTATGAATTTGTTCCGGTAACAGTATATGTTGTAGTTACCGTAGGAGATGCAACTACGTTTGCTCCTGTGGTTGCGCTCAATCCTGCAGGAGGAGCCCATGCGTAAGTTACTGCATTATATGCCGAGAGATTGGTAGATGCCCCTTGTGCAATCGTAGTAGTATATGTGCTTGCAGTTACCAGCGGAGATGGATTGATGGTGATCACCGCAGTATCAGAAACTGAATTTCCGCAGCCTGCTGTAAAGTCAGTTACATAATACGTGTACGTTCCCACGGAACTTAGTCCGGTATTGAATGAATTTCCTGTTCCTACCATATTGATAAGCGCTGCATCGGTATACCACTGAGGATTCGCTCCTGTTGCTGTAAGTAATGAAGGCGCTCCGTAACAAACAGTTGCATTTGCAGCTGTTGGTTTGGATGGAGGCGTACTTATGATAAGCGAAACTGAATCAGCCGAACTGCTCACACATCCGCTTAAAGTATCTTTCACATAATACGTGTAAACACCCACAGCAGTTTGACCTGTATTGTAGGTATTGCCTGTAGTTACCAGATTCGTAAGAGCCGCGTTACTGTACCAATGAGGATTTACTCCTGTAGCTGTAAGCGGAGGGATTGGACTTCCTACACACACTGCCACATTATTAGCTATTGGAACAGGCGGAGAAAGCAAGATGGCAAGCACAGCAGTGTCTGCAACGCTTTCGCAGCCTGTTATTCCGTCTTTTTGTGTTACGAGATATCCGTACACTCCCTGTGCCGTAAGCCCGGTAGCGTATGAATTTCCTGTGAATACAAATGTTCCTGTTGAATCATACCACTGAACATTGGTTCCTGTGGAAGTAAGGTTCGGAATTGTTGCAGCTGAACAAACTATTGTATCAAGCGCAGATACCATTGCAGGTAAGGAGTTAATTGTAAGATGCACTGTATCTTTTAAACTTTCACAACCTGTTCCGGAATTGGATTGAGTTACATAGTATGTGTAAGTTCCTGCCGCAGTTTGTCCGGTTGCAAACGTGTCGTTCACAGAAACCACAGCTGCAAGAGAATTGTACCACTGAATGTTAGTTCCCGAAGTGATAAGTGCAGGCGTATTACTTCCGAAACAGCTTGCCGTATCGTTTACAGAAAGAGTTGCAGGCAATGGATTGATCAGCAGAACCACGGGTTCAGAAGGGCCTTCAGGACAACCCGAAGTGCTATCCGTTGCAAAGAAGGTGTACGATCCCACCCCGGTTAAACCGGTTGCATATGGATTTCCGGTATATACATGGTTGGTAAGTAATGCATCGCTATACCAGTTAATAATAGTTCCGGTAGTGGCAGCTAAATTGGGAATCACCGCACCGAAACATGCATTTTTATCCGCCACCACCGGTGGAGAGCCAGGCTGAGTGCTGATAATTAACAATACCGTGTCTTTCACACTTGGGCAGCCGGTTACCGTATTTGTTTGCGTTACGTAGTACGTGTAAGTTCCTACAGCAGTTTGCCCTGTATTGAAAGTGCTTCCGCTAAATACCGGAACTTGTGCGGCATCATACCATTCAATATTTGTTCCGGTAGCCACAAGCGGAGGTACAGAGCTTCCTGCACATACCGCTACATCCGGTGCCACGGGAGGAGCCGTGGAATTTATCATGAGAAATACAGTATCGCCTAAACTTTCGCAAGTGGTTACTGTGTTAGTTTGCGTGGCAATAAATGTATACGTGCCCGGAGCAGTTACGCCTGTTGCAAACGGACTGCCGGTTCCAACGGATGCTCCGATATGATTATACCATTTAATATTTGCTCCGCTCGCTGTGAGATCCGGTGTAGGATTTCCATAGCAAATAGAAACATCGCTTCCTGCATTAGGTGCGGCAGGTAACGCGTTAATAGTTAATGTAACTGTTGCTGATGGGCTCGTACACCCATTTACAGTCTGAGTGGCTGTATAGGTGTATGTTCCCACCGCAGTTTGTCCGGTTGCAAACGGACTTCCGTTAAACGCAAACGCTCCCAGGTTATCATACCACTGGATATTACTTCCCGCAGCGGTCAGATCAGGAATTGTGCTTCCGAAACAAGCGCTTTTGTTTGAAGCAGTAGGTGCAATAGGAATTGTATTTACAACTACTGAAGTAGTTCCTTCAGGACCTGTACATCCCAACATTGTTGCAGATACAGAATACGTTCCTGAATTTGCAGTGGTTACACTTGCAAGGGTTGGATTTTGCGATGAAGAAATAAAACCTGCCGGACCGTTCCAGGAATACGTTGTGCCCTCAGAGCTTGCCGTTAAGCTCAGCGTAACTCCTGTACATACCGGACTGTTGCTGGATGCAATTGGAGCAGAAGGTGTCTGGTTTATTGTAGCAACTGTAGTTCCCGCAGAACTAGGAGGACATGCGCCCAGTGTAGCAATAACTGAATATGTTCCGTTTGCTGCGGTTGTTACTCCAGCTATGGAAGGATTTTGTGAAGAAGAAGTAAAGCTATTCGGTCCTGTCCAGGAATACGTTACACCTGAAATGGTGCTTGCGGTTAAACTCAGGATTTGACCGGAGCAAACCGTACTGTTGCTTCCGGCAATTGGCGCAGCAGGAATTGTATTTACAACAACGGCTGTTGTTCCTATCGGGCCTGTACATCCATTCACCGTAGCACTAACAGAATAAGTTCCGGCATTAACTGTACCCACACTGCTGATAGCAGGATCTTGTGTTGCATCTGTAAAACTGTTTGGCCCGGTCCATGCATAAGTAGCTCCGGTAATTGTGCTTGCAGTCAGGCTTAATGTTGACCCCACACAAACAGGCGAATTACTAGCGGCAACCGGAGCAGCAGGTGTTTGATTGATGGTAACAGCTACAGTACCGGGTGCACTTGGAGGACATCCTCCCACTACAGCACTTACCGAATATGTTCCACCGGCTAGTGTAGTTACACTTCCAATAGTTGGATTTTGTGAAGAAGAAGAAAAGCTATTTGGTCCCGTCCAGGAGTAAGTTGCACCTGTAACAGTAGTTGCATTCAGGCTCAATGTTTGGCCTGAACAAACAGGAGTGTTGCTTCCGGCTGAAGGTGATGAAGGAGTATCATTCACGGTAACAGAAGTAGTTCCGACAGCACCCGTACATCCGTTCACTGTAACTGTTACAGAATAAGATCCTGAATTTATTGTACCTGCACCTGAGATTGTTGGATTTTGTGAAGCATCTGAAAAACTATTCGGTCCTGTCCATGCATACGTAGCTCCGGAAATAGTATTGGCAGTTAAGCTGATTGTAAATCCAACGCAAACCGGACTATTGCTTCCTGCTGATGGAGCAGCAGGTGTTTGATAGATGGTA
>Ga0163144_10003773_pt1 | contig 34529 bp, 37 predicted proteins | sample OliLak19BULKMAT1_FD_123175 | JGI IMG/M metagenome (GOLD analysis project Ga0163144, IMG submission 123175) | Freshwater microbial mat bacterial communities from Lake Vanda, McMurdo Dry Valleys, Antarctica - Oligotrophic Lake LV.19.BULKMAT1 | ecosystem: Environmental > Aquatic > Freshwater >...
AGGGGAGCCAATCCAGTTCTGGATATCAGGCGAGACGGTACTTTGTCCACCCCAATCTTTGGTGATAAACAGCGTGCGTAGTTGCTTGCGTGAGGCATAGACGCCAGCAGCTGTGCCGGCTGGACCTCCGCCCAAGATAATCAAATCGTAAGTCATTCGTACAAACTAAAACTGGTAGTGGGACTATCATAGCAAACTTAACTTGACCTGTATACCCTAGGGGGGTATATTTATACTCATGAGAAATATAGCCATTCACAATCGCCTACGACGCGTATCCGGTCAACTTGAAACGTTAACCAGCGCTATCGGTGCTTCAGCAACGTGTACAGAACTAATTCCGCAGTTCCTAGCGGTGAAAGGTGCGCTTAATGCCGCCTTTGAAGCGTATGTCAAAGAATCACTCGAACAATGCACAACGACTGACACAGAGACTACGAAGCAACTTATTACTACCCTGATTCGAAAGTAATCATGCTGACAGCACTCAAGAAGTACGGTTTTTTTCATGTACGGTAAAACTATTCCAGGACTGATGATTCATGGAAAACCAGCGCCGTACCCAGTCCTTAATGAACGCGCCATTAGAGCTGGAGCAGGTATCATGTTTGCACTTGGACTATTTGCGTTCTTTCACGCTTTTTACCTCCGTGAATTTCTTTATATTCAAATCTTCGTATTCGTGTTCTTCATCGATTTTTTCATGAAGGTAATTGTCGGAACTAAATTTTCGCCAATCTCTAATCTCGCAAATCTGATTGTCCGAGGCCAAGCACCAGAGTATGTCGGTGCAGTACAAAAGCGTTTTGCCTGGTCAATCGGACTTATTTTGTCGGGTACCATGCTCGCCCTGTTATTTGGATTTGGAGTGCAAGGGTGGCCCAATCTGCTTATTTGCGGCGTCTGTCTAACATTTATGTTTATGGAATCAGCGTTTGGAATTTGTGTTGGTTGCAAAATCTACAGTGGACTCATGAAGATAGGTGTTATTCCGACTCCAGACTACAAGCCAGCTTGTCCAGGGAATGTGTGTGCGATTGAGTAAGAGCGATTGGTTTGTTGAAAAAAGCCTCACATTACAGGCCGTAAGCGTATACTAGAGTAATGTTCGGTGTATTCCTCCCAGTCCTTATCGTCTTTACAGCGGCCTTCTTTATTTATTCCAAGCTACTGGTCGAACGGTACCGAGTCACTAATGTCTCGAATCCTTTATATGTAAGTCTGTTTTTTTGGTCTTTGGACACTCCTGTTGTTCTTTTTGTTCCCTGATTTTGCAGGAGCGTTTTTCTTTTTCATTACCCGGTTACCTGCACTAGGTATTTTGGTACTCTCGTACGTATTCTGGTTATTGTTGTATCGCTATACCAAGGAGCATATACCGGAACCCGAGCGCTTAATTGCAAAAGAACCAAACCAAACATTTTTACAGCTTCGGTATACGTTCTTGATAGGCAAAAGCGCTGATATTCTCTTTCAACAGCTCGCGTTCTATATTCTGTTTATGTACACTGTGACACTTTTTCCTGACACCGAGAGCCTGCTGGTAGCTTTCGCTTTATTTATCGCCGCTGTACATATACCACTCATTTTTGTGCAGGGGATATTCTGGGGTTTGTTTTATGCAGTCTTTTCATTTGTTGGCGGAACAGTCTTTGCGCTGCTTATTGCTTCGTTTCCGTACGGAGTAGCGCTGTCGTTTGTCGTGCACCTCGGGTTCTATATCTTGGCTGGAATCATTGCTTGGATGAGGTATACATAAACCGCCCTGCAGAGCAGGGCGGTTTATACAATTTTAGGAAGGCAGGGACTGGTCAGAAGCAGAACGCCTGAACTGGCCACAAGAAATGCGGAACCGGTCACAAGTCACTAACTATAATTGTTCACTACGTTCCAATTCTAGTAAGTGCTCGCGAATCTTACAGATTCCGTCCACTCATTCGTCTCTTTAGTTCATTTCATTCCTAAAGATACTTGATGAGTCTTGCTAAAATCTCCCAGATTTTCTCACCCGCCTCGCTGCCTCATCGCCCTAGGGAGGGGCGATTCGTATCGCTGCGGCCTGCAGTCCTGCGTGATGCGCTTCAAAGCTTACTTAAGCTTTGACCTTCTAAGGAAGGCCAGGCACTGGCGGAGGTTTCAAATTCACTACGCTCATAAGAACCTCCTGCCCTAGCTCGTGGTTCGTTGCGCTAGGGAAGGTGCAACTCACAACACTCCGCTTTAGAAAAGCGAACGGCCTGAAGCAGTTCAGGCCGTATATTTCGCTTTTCTACCCCACTCGTACCGACTGGGATGCCGTACGAAGGTGGTGCATTTGATTTCCTACTTCAGTTTTGAGCGTCGGAGAAATGCCGGTACGGCACCCCAGTCATCCTCTTCTGATTCGTCGACTTGGTCAACTGGCTTTGGATCACGCTTTGGAAGAGGAGTGGGCGCTGGGGTGGGTTCAACGCGTTCCGGTTCTGGTTTGCGAGTCGGGAGTGAGTTAAAGATTTTTCCACGCGTAGGTTCGTTATCCTCCTCTACTCGTTCGGCTTCACGTTCACGAGCTAGTGGTGCACGGTGTGTGATGCGATGACTGTGTGATGGTCCGTCTTCAGGGAAGCCAGTCGCGATCACCGTGACTTTGATTTCATTCTTCTTGAGCTTCTCGTCCTTAATTGCCCCGAAGATAACTTTTGCTTGTGGATCAATTGATTCGGTGATGATACGGGCAGCATCTTGAATTTCGAGCATACCGAGGTCGTCTCCACCAGCGATGGCAAAGAGTACACCCTTAGCGCCTGAGATTGATACTTCAAGTAGTGGTGAGTTGATGGCAGCACGTGCAGCTTCTTCAGCACGCTTTTCGCCTGAGGAGACACCAACACCCATGAGGGCTGAACCGGCGTTCTCCATGACACTACGAATGTCGGCAAAGTCGACGTTGATGATACCAGGCATGGTAATCAGGTCTGAGATACCTTCAACAGCCTGCTTGAGTACGTTGTCACACATCTCAAACGCATTCTTGACGGTAGTCTCCTTGTCGACAATCGCGAGCAGTCGGTCGTTTGGAATGATAATCAGAGCATCAACTTCACGCTTCAGCTCTTCGATACCTTGTAGTGCCATACGCATCCGTTCTTGTCCTTCAAAAAGAAACGGCTTGGTGACCACTCCAACGGTGAGCGCTCCGCTATCGCGAGCAATTTTTGCAATCACTGGAGCTGCGCCGGTACCAGTACCGCCGCCCATTCCACCAGTAATGAAGATCATATCTGAACCCTTGATTGCGTTAGCAATTTCTTCACGGGTTTCTTCGGCAGCGCGCTTACCCATATCTGGGTTACCGCCTGCTCCAAGACCACGAGTCAAGTTCTTTCCGATGTGAATCTTTTTCTTCGCCAGTGAGTGGTGGAGATCTTGCGCGTCACTGTTAACGGCGACGAATTCCACACCCTTCACTTTGTTCGACACCATGTAGTTCACCGCGTTGCCACCAGAACCTCCAGCACCGACGACACGAATACGTGCGAATGATTCTACGTCTGCTTTTATTTGTTCCATACTGAAAATTTACTAAATCTTCATGAGCGAGACCCACCCCTGAGTACTCGGACCATGAGTAATAGTGCAATCATACACGTCATATATACACCTGTCACCATCTTGACAGATGTGAGTTTCGTGTAATTGACAATGTGACCCAGCGTGATGTTGTTGCTCTGGTCTTGCTGTTAAAAAAGATAACAGTAGAGCGCTACTATAGAAATGGTTACGGAAGGAACTGACTGAGCCATGAGAGGAGACTGTGCTTTGTGTTCTTCACCAGTCCCATGGCGCTAGCGTCCTCGCTGTCATTGGCGCCCCACATACAGAGTCCGTAGGCGACTGCCCACGAGGCGTCTTTGATTTTCATGTTCTTACCTAGGTCGAGGGTGGCGATGCGGGCGGGCAGATTGAGGGTCGATTTTGCAATCTCTACAACTGTAATTATGTTGGCACCACCTCCGGTCAAAATTGCTCCCGCTGGCAGAAGACCATCACGCTTTATTTTTGTCAGGTGACTATTGATGAGTTCAAAAATAGTTTTGAGGCGTTCGTTCATAATTTCTTCGATGCGCTTCTTGGAGAAGGTGGCGCTCGTCATTCCACCTCGCTTCAACTTCTCGGCTTCTTCAAGTGGTATACGGAGCTGCAGCGCGAGGTCATTGGTGATGTCGCTTGAGCCGACCGGGAAGATTTTGAGAGAGATAGGGGTAGAGTCCTCAAATACGACGATAGAGGTTGTTTCCGCGCCGATGTTCGTCAGTACGCACCCAGCGCGTTTCTGAGCCTTAGAGAGCATCACAAAGCTTGCAGCGAGTGGGGAAGCGATAACATCTTCCACATAAATACCGAGCTTCTCAACGGTCTTAATCAAATCGTTTACGTGTTGTTCAAAGGTGGTGATGAATAGGCTGTCGATTTCAAATTTGGTTCCCTTTAAGCCTTGGGGACGACCGAGTACCTCGGTGCCGTCAATGCTGTAGCGCAGGGGAATGCTGTGGAGAATGCGACGGTTGGGAATATGGTCCATGACCCGCTCTTCGCTGTCTTGCATGACTTTATCAAGGTCGATATTGGTGACTTCAGAATCTGCTCGTGCCGGAATGATTTCGCCATGCGAGTACACCTCCTCAAGACCAATACTACCAATAGCGACATGGGCTCGCTTTACCACGACACCGGCGTTCTTCTCGGCTTGGGCAATCGCGCTCTTAATGCTGCGTGCGACATCTGCTTCGTGCATGATGTAGCCGCTTTTGAGACCGCGACTTTCGGAGAGGCCGGTGCCGATGATTTCTGGCTTACCTTGCCTCGCCGGGTCTTTCGAGACACGCGCAATAGCCACCTTTACATGGAAGGTGCCTACATCGATACCGGTGATAATTCGTTCTGTCATACTAATTGCTTCGTGATACCAAACGCAGTGAGGTGTTTGCGCTCTAGTTTATCCATTGTAGCCCCGTGGCCATAGCCTTTCAAATGAAGTGCGCCGTGGATAAGTAGGTAGGCGACATACTGCGTGTACGTCATATCGAATTTTGGCGCTTCTTGCTTGGCGATATGAAGGCAGATGTAAATTTCTCCGGTCTTGGCATCGAGTGGAAATGACAAGACGTTCGGAATGTAGGTTTTCTTTCGGTAGGTGGTATTGAGCGCGCGGGCGCGAGTGCGGCCAACAAAAACTAGTGTTACATCATATGAGCGACCAAGGATGGTGTTGGTCATCGCTTCGTATGGATGACGAGGTGGCGATGTACGAGTAGTGTTGCGGAGTGTGAGCGACATGTGCACCATTATACCTGCAATAGTAAAAGCCGCCCTCGTGCTTATGCACTCGGGCGGCCTTTCTTCAAGAATAGTTTATCGTCGTCGTCCGCGGAATTCTGGGACCTTACCGAGCTTTACGAGTTTGTCGTAAGCAACTCGCTTGACGATTCGCTTGAGCTTAGCTGTGCGCTGCACGTTGCGGCTCTTTACGCGAGTTGCGTAACGCTTGCCGCGAACTTTCTGTACAACACCGGCACCCTGCGCTCGCTTTTGAAAGCGTCGGATGACGTTAGCACTGCTCTCGTTATTATTCTTGGTTACCTGAACGTTGGTGGCCATATGTGGGCAAGAGCATATCATGTACCTATGTGAGACGCAAGCGCCTCAAACGGGTCCATGCTACACCGTGGCAGCTGCCTTACGCCGCAACTTCTTGAGGAGGGTATCGTGGTCTACATACTCTTGGTTGCGAGCATTCATATCACGGAATATATATGAGTTCTCAACAAACTCTTTTTGACCAATGATGACGGTATATTCAACGCCACGAGCCTCCGCGTCGCGTAATTGGGTCGATAGCGAGTCACTAGCCAAGTTGTGGTAGGCGCGAATTCCTGAGCGTCGCAATGTATCGATAAGCATCAAGGTGCGCACCTTCGGTCCAAAACCGAGGTGAACGACGTATACCGATGGCAATTCAACTTTCATACGAGGAGAACGAGCTGGCGCCTTGGCGTTCTTGAGCGTTACGACCGCTCCAACCGCCGATGTCTTTGTTCTGGTGGTGCGGTGGGCAAATTCGTCAAAGCGGCCGCCGCGGATGGTCAGTGGTACGGCACCAGCTTCGGTGTCAGCAAAGTCGAGTGAAAAGATAGCGTCTGAGTAACACTCATGGTGGCCAAGCATCTTTGGATCAATTTCGTACGGTGTCTCGGTCATGTCGAGGAATTCGATAATCTCTCGAAAATGCTTACGACTTGGGTCACTTAAATACTCAAGTGGGTTTGGGCTACGGTGAATCAGGTCGTGATTTTGCTCGACAAGGTATCCAAGCGCCATGAGCGGATGTTCTTTCATCAGCTCGCGCGCTTCTACTGGCATAGTTTCAAGACGCTTTTTGAGGTAGTTCGTTAGTTCGCGGGTGTAGCGAGTGAGTGAGTCACGGTCACCAAGGGAGTTGATGCGCACGGTGTGATCACTATAGCCAAGTTCACCAGCCAGCGCGCGTGACGCTTGAATTAGAATGGCCTCGGCGATGCTCCGTTCAACATTAAAAATATGAAATGACACCGCTGGCTCACCAGTGCGAGGTACTTGCTCTATCGAGTAGAGTAGAATCGGTCGACCAAGCGCATGGAGCTTCTCTTCACAGAAGGTAGTAATACCATTGGCGAGCAGTCCGTGATGCGCGTCGGTGCGCTTATTGGTGGCAGTAACCGTGTGTGGCATGCTCACGACGCAGTCTTTACATTCAGGCGACTTCTTGAGGGTATCAATCGTCTCAAATCCGTAGTGTTCGGCGGTGTGATTCGCAACACGGAGGAACTCGGTCGGTGAAATAGACATACAAATGAACTTAAGAACTGGTAACTTGATCACTGGCAACACCTGGTAAATACTCAAACTCTTGCGGGGGATAGAGTCGGAGGTAGGCGCGTCCAATGATGCGCTCTTCCTGCAGGACGCCCCAACTGCGAGAGTCGGAGCTGAAATTTCGGTTATCACCCATCACAAAGTATTCGCGGTCACCAAGTCTTTCAGTTACGAAGCCACTTGGTGCCATATCGGTAATGTATGGCTCGCTTAGAATGACACCATCGGGATGTTCTGTGTTTTTAATCATTACTGTCGCACCGTCGATAGTGACGGTGTCGCCTGGTATGCCGATTATGCGTTTAATAAAAAACTTGGAGGGGTCTTTAGGATAGCGAAATACGATAACTTCACCTCGTGTTGGTTTCTTGAGGTGGTAGGTAACTTGATCAACGATGAGGTATTCACCACTATCAAACGTTTGTTCCATCGATGCGCCAGACACAATAAATGGTTGAGCAACAAACATGCGGATTGGCACCACAATTAATATGGCAATGAGCGCGAACTGTACAATTTCAACTAAGGGATTCGTTTTCTTCTCCGCCGCAGACCCGTTATGCTCACTGTGTGGTTGTGGTGAAGTAGAAGATGATGACATACAGGCTATAATTTCTTCTATTATACGAAAATAAAAATACAAAAACAAATAGCGAGCATTTGCGAGTACTAGCACCATTAAAATTTTTATATTGTGCAGTGTGAGTACGAAAAAAGCGTCGCATGAATGCGACGCCTGACTCGAAAAAAGAACTATTTTTTTTGATACGCCGGTTCTTGTCCCGAAAAAGAAAGATAGCTAAACGGCACAATGAGTACCGCGGCAAATCCAAATACCATAAGGAGTAGGTTGGGTAGTAATACACCAAGAATGGCAAGACTGAGTATGCCAACCTCGGCCACCACCATATGCAGCCAGTGACCTCGAGCAATCGAAACGAGTAGTCCGATAGCAAAGCCGGTTATGCACCCGAAAATGAACATGCCTTGGATGTTAACGATGTGTTCATTATAATCTTTCACCGTTACTTCTGAGGTTGCCAATTGTACGTAGGTCGGCGGTACCATGGTTGATTGTTCAGCCACCGTTTTCTGTTGTTTTGGAGTCAGAATTGGCTCTCCGTCTTTGGTGCGCGTGGCAGTGGCGGCATCTTCCCAGAAACCGTCAGTGTAGCGGTAGCCTTGTTGCCCTTCTTTATTGGTGAAGATTGATGGCGTATTGGCTCCTGTGTACTCTGCGATCAGTGTCGCTTGAATTTCATTGGGGTATTCCGGCACTGCTGGAGACAGTTTCAGTCTGTCCAAAAACAGTACGGTTCCAATCATTCCAGCCAGTAGTAATACCCATAGCGTCATATCAAAAAACATTTTGGTTGGCATCTGCCCCTCCATCTCTGATGAGATTTATACAGTATGTTTTGCGTGTGTCAACTAACGATTGTCGGTGTACAATAGCGGTATGTGGTATCTCGTAGGTCTTGGCAATCCGGGCGAAAAGTATACATCTACGCGTCACAATGTCGGATGGATGGTGCTTGATCGTGTACGCGAGCAGAGTGGCTTCTCGTCGCTTCACGACAGTCGTGAGTACAGTGGACAAGTGAGTAATGGATTGGTGGCGTCACAAGACGTGACAATGCTCTACCCAGCTACCTATATGAATAACTCGGGTGCGGCCGTAAAGAAGCTGGTGGGCGCTGGTGTGGCCGCACAGCTGATTATTGTGCACGATGATATCGACCTACCGTTTGGAGAAATAAAAGTCGTAGTGGGACGTGGTGCGGGCGGTAATAATGGTGTGGCTTCAATTATTGATACACTAAAGACGAATGAGTTTGTGCGAGTCCGGGTCGGAATTGCTCCGCGTAGTATTTTCAGCGGGGAAGTGAAGCGCCCGAAAGGCGGCGGCCCGCTCGAGCGTTTTGTCCTTAAACCATTCTCGGGCGGAGAGGTGAAGAAGCTTCCAGAAGCTATCGAGCGAGCCGCCGCCGCTGTAGCGACGATAGTGAAAGACGGTCCAACCGCCGCGATGAATACGTTTAACTAGTTATGGGTATTTCTATTAAAAAGGAAATTATAGACTTGTTAAAAAAGGTTGAAACTGAAGAGCGTAACCCTTATGTTGTTACAAATAATCCAATTTCTCAACTTGGACCTGACTCTAATCAAAGTGAGTATGAAGAAGCTTTCAAAATTTACAAAAGAGACCATTTGCTAACTAATGATTACGACACTTTCTTAGAAGAAACTGAATCAAACGCTACTATTAGGCAGTACCTTGACTTCCCAAATTTTTCTTACATTGTAAGAAAAATAGAGACTATCTATGAAAATCAGGAAAATAAAAAACTGCTTGTTGAGGGTTTAGTGTTGTCTAATTTGAAGAGAATGGAAAAAGACGGTTTAATTTTAGTCAGCACCCAAAATATTAGAGAATACGTAATCGGGTACAATTCTGATTTCACTGTGAGAATATTTGGGGAAGGATGGAATACTCAAACTGAATGCGTCGTGTTGACTACAAAAGGAAAGAACCAGCTAGACTACCTACTCTATCAGATTGAAGAGCAAAAGTTTGCTGTGGCAGCATTAATTTTATCATTAGTATCCTTAGTTTTTTCCATTTTCACTCCATTTAAATAAAAGATTATTTCTCGGATGTAATATTCAAATAAATCAAGTTGTTTAAAAGTTTTAAAATCACATAGATTATGAGGCGCAAAAGAAAAACCGGCCTAGGGCCGGTTTTTCTTTTGCGCAAAGCAATGAATTACTTTGTTTCGTTTGCTTCCTTGAATGACAATGTCATCTTCTGTTCAGATGGCTCGAAGAGCGTAATCTTAAACTTGTAGACACCGCCAAGTGAGAGCGCGGCGCGGAGGTTTTCTTCCTTCTCAAATTCTGAGACGTGGACGAGACCAGCAACACCTTCTTCAATTGATGCAAGCGCACCATGCTTGTTGTACTTGATGACAACCGCTTCAACCATTTGGTCCTTCGCGTACTTGCGACCAGCGCCAACCCATGGGTTTTCCTTGAGTTGCTTGATTGAGAGAGACACCTTGTCGTCTTTGACTTCGATAATCTTTACATCAACCTTCTGACCAACCTTGTAGAGCGCCTTGGTGTCTTCGACGAGACCCCAGTCAAGCTCAGAAATGTGAACAAGACCTTCAAGACCTGGTTCGAGCTTCACGAATACGCCAAAGTCCACAGCGCCGGTGACTTCACCTGACACCACTGAACCAACTTCGTACTTCGTGATTTTTTCACCCTTTTCTTCCTTCTCTTCAAGACTCTTTTCAGAGAAGATGAGCTTGTGCTCCTTCTGATCGGCCGTAATCATAACGACTGAAAGATGTTGACCAATGAGTTCATTGAGGGCAACGAGGATTTTATCCTTGTCACCGTCTGATACTCGTGGGTAGTTCTTTGCAGAAAGTTGTGAGGCAGGAAGGAATCCTTGGATACCTTGCCATTCGATGATGAGACCACCCTTGTTTGCTTCCTTCACGAGGAGGCTAAGGACAGTGCCACGCTTCACAGCATCTTCAGCATCAGCCCAAATGAGGGCTTGGCGAGCTTCTTTGAGAGAAAGTTCGATGTAGCCATCTTCGTTCTCGGTGGTAACGACTTTGGCGGCGATGGTGTCACCAACAGATACTTTGCGAAGAATATCGCGAGCGTTCATGTATTCTCGTCCGTACATCAAGCCAGTACCAAATGGTTGGATATCAATGTACACGCGGGCGCGACCAATAGCTGATACAACACCTTCGACAATACTTCCTTCTTGCGGTGCCACTGGGGTTTCCGCGGCCAAACGATGCATAGTGCTCGTTGGCTGTGCTGGCGTAGTAGTCATAGCGACTTCACGGGCAGCAGTTGCAGTTGCTTCTGCCATACTTATTTTATTGTTAATTCCGACGACACGCGTCCGCGCAACCGATTCTCATGAGAACCGTACAGATACCATCAAGGCTGTCTATACGGTTCCGGGCCATAGTCCATGAGCGCGGGATTTAACGTGTGTCGCTAGAAGCGATTAATTACCTTCAAAAGGTGGAGAAAATATACCAAATTGCAGGGATTTGTCTATAGAAATAAAAAAACAGCGAACCCGGAGGCTCGCTGTTGAGGTTTGGTGTAGGGTGCGGTTACGCAGCCCGTTTGAGCGGCTGGTCGTCAAACTCGACGAACTCAGCCAAAACTGCCTGAATGTACTTGTACGCCGACTGTTCTTCTTTCCATTCGGTGTACAACTCGTGCACCGCTTGGATGTCCACAGTGGTGTCTTCGAGTCCGAAGTGGTCTTCGAACCGGAACGGTTCGGGCAGTTCCAGAGGGGCGAAGCGGATGGACTTGCGTCCGCGCTTGCCGCCGCCGGCATGTTTCTGCCAGGCCGGTTGCGTGCCTTTCGACCGGCGGTTTTGCCAGGTACGGTCACGTTTTTTATCTACGTCTTCCCAGTTGAGACGTCGGCCATAGCGAGCGCCCGAGGTGGGACGGCCAAGACCGTCCTCGTCCTCGGATTCTTCCGGCGCGACGTAGTCCTCCTGACCTTGGTACAACCACTCGTTTTCACGGTAATCGTAGTCATCGTACGTCATGGCATAGTCTGGTTCGTTGCCGAAGCTTGCCATCACCATGATTTCGCCAAACGTGAAGGATTCTTCATCCTCACACTCGAGCTCATCGAGGTCGATAATTTCGAAACCGGCATTGAGGTCACCCTCAATTTCGACCTCACCGTCAGAGAACTGGAACTCACCGTCGTCATCGAAACGACGCAGTTCATCCGCCACGCGGATGTTCAGGTGAGGGTAGGTACCTTCAGGTTTCAAAAATCCAGCCATACATTCCTCCGTTTGGTTGGTTTTGTAGAACTACTATAGAACTTTATATTTATATAATACCATAGATAATAGTAAAAGTCAATGTATCATACCCGTAAAACCGAGCTTGAAATGCTGCGCATTTCAAGCTCGGTTGGTGTATACTTGGCACACTATGGTAATTACGTATCACGGCGGACAGTGCTTCAAACTGTCGTTTGGCGACACCAGCCTGGCATTTAACCCTATTTCTAAGCAGTCAAAGCTTACTGAATCTAAGTTCGGTACTGATGCTGTCTTCATTACTATGTGGCACCCTGACTTCAATGGTGCGGAGCAAATGAAGCACGGTACCAAGGAGCCGTTTGTGGTCAGTACTCCTGGAGAATACGAAATTGGTCAGATTACTGGCCGTGGGTTTGGTGTCACAACTATTTACGACAAGGTAGAGCGTATCAATACTATCTACCAAGTGCGCCTCGAAGAAATGAACATCGTCTTTCTCGGTGCTCTCAGTAGTCCGGACATTGACCCAAAAATCCTCGGCGAACTTGGTGAAATCGATATCCTCTTTATTCCTATCGGCTGCGGTGACGTCCTTGAGGTGCCACAAGCGTCTAAGGTGGCAGTCAAGCTAGAAGCCAAACTCATCATTCCGATGCATTACGACGCGGTTGCGCTTAAGGCGTTTCTGAAAGAAGAGGGAGTTGATGGGCAAAAGCCAGTCGAGAAACTCACCCTGAAGCGAAAAGATGTACAAGAGATGACTGGTGAGGTGGCTGTCCTACAATCGTAGTACTATATACATATGTTGAAAGCGTGGATTCTTAGCCTGCGTCGAAAGCCAAAGGCAGTGCGTGAGCGTGTCGCCTTTGTCGCTGCGGCCGGTGTCTCCGCGTTCATTTTTGCTATTTGGGCAGCGACCATTCCATTTCGTCTCCCTGATCAGACCGCGCAGCCAGCCAATGTCTTCGGAGGACTAGTTGATTCGGTAAAAAATGAGTTTGCTGATGCGCCACAGCCGGACACACCACCAGTCGAAGAGAATCCTACTGCACCGTTTGAGCTCGAGTGGACGCCAATAGCGACAACATCAACTGACTGGTGGTCACCCGAACCAGCGACAACTACAGCTGAGCAACCACGCGCTATTCGGATTGCCACCACGACCGCCAGTAGTACCGTAATGGGCCAGTAATGTGGTATACTAGGCCGTCTTATTACACGTTTTATACCTAGCTTAGCAGTACCGCCATGCCGAAAAAGTCGACCAACGAGATAGTGAATGCCGAACCTCGCGGCATCATTCCGCAAAGTATCACTGGAGAAATGGAGGCGGCGTACCTCGACTACGCGATGTCGGTTATTACGTCCCGTGCGCTTCCTGATGTACGAGATGGACTCAAGCCTGTGCACCGACGCATCCTCTACTCGATGCGGCTCAACGGACTCACCTCAACCGCTAAATTCAAGAAGTCAGCAACGGTGGTAGGAGATGTACTCGGTAGCTTCCACCCACACGGAGACTCAGCGGTGTATGAGTCGATGGTCAAGCTCGCGCAGCAGTTTTCCACACGCTATCCACTGGTTATTGGACAGGGTAACTTTGGTTCGATTGACGGCGATAGTGCTGCTGCATACCGATATACTGAGGCAAAAATGTCTAAGGTGGCTGAAGAAATGCTTCGTGACCTTGAAAAAGATACAGTCGATTGGCGACCTAACTTCGACGGTACCAAAAAAGAACCAACCGTACTCCCAGCCGCTGTGCCCAACCTACTGTTGATGGGTTCACTTGGTATCGCGGTTGGTATGGCGACGAATATTCCGCCGCACAACCTGCGAGAAGTGGCCAACGCTATCGCCCATCTCATCGATGATCCAGGAGCTAGTACGGAAGATTTGCTCAAGCACGTAAAGGGCCCGGATTTTCCAACCGGTGCTATTGCGTTCAATCAACGTGATATTGCGCACGCTTACGCCAATGGTAAGGGCGGTGTGGTTGTTCGTGGTGAAGCTGAAATCATTGAAGACAAGAAAGGCTTTTCAATCATCATCACTTCGATTCCGTATCGCGTGAATAAAGCAGACCTGCAAGAAAAGATTGCTAACCTCGTTCGAGAGAAAAAGATTGAAGGTATTCGCGAAATGCGCGATGAGTCTACCAGTGACATTCGGGTTGTGATTGAACTCAAAGCTGGTGCACAACCACAAACTGTTCTCAATAAGCTCTACAAGCACACGCAGCTCGAAGATACCTTCCATTACAACATGGTGGCGCTGGTTGACGGTATTCCACAAACACTTTCGCTTAAGGTTATTCTCGAAGAGTACATCAAGCACCGCGCCGAAGTGATTCGTCGTCGCACCGCCTACGACCTTGGTAAAGCACAAGATAGAGAACATATATTACTTGGTCTCAAGAAGGCGCTTGACCACATTGACCAAATCATCAAACTCATTCGAGCCGCTAAAGATGTGCCGACTGCACACGCTGCCTTGATGAAGGAGTTCAAGTTCTCAGACATCCAAGCGCAAGCGATTCTTGATATGCGCCTCCAGAAGCTCGCTGGTCTAGAGCGCAAGAAAATCGAAGATGAACTCGCGTCTCTCCAAAAGCTCATTAAAGAACTCGAAGCAATTCTAAAAAGCAAAGCCAAAATGATGAAAATCGTAAAGGACGATCTCTTGGAAGTGGCAGAAAAGTACGGTGATGAGCGTCGCACCAAAATTGTGAAGGGTGGGGTGAAGCAAATTAATCCTGAAGATCTCATTCCTGATGAGGAGAGCGTGCTCGTACTCACTCAAGGTGGCTACGTGAAGCGTACCAACCCAGATGAGTATAAGGTGCAGAAGCGCGGTGGCGTTGGTGTGATTGATTTAAATACCAAAGAAGAAGACATGGTAACCATGCTCCTGACTACATCAAGTCATAGCGACCTTCTCTTCTTTACTGATTGGGGTAAGGTGTATCAGTGTAAGATGTACGAAATTCCTGAAGGTCGTAAAGCCACGAAGGGTAAGTCAATTATGAACTTCCTCTCACTGGCTCCAGAAGAACGAGTGACTTCAGTATTGCCAGTGCGCAAAGATGATGGTAATGGCGAATGGTCACTGATGATGGTTACCAAAAACGGTGTGACGAAAAAGAGTGATGCTGGTTCGTTCAAAGATGTTCGTCGGAGCGGTCTCATTGCGATTTCGCTCAAGGATGGCGACTCACTCATAGCGACAGCCTTTGTCTCAAAGGGAGATGATGTGTCACTCGTGACCAAGAACGGTCAAGCGATTCGGTTTGCAGAAAGCGATGTCCGTGAAATGGGCCGTACTGCCGCTGGGGTAGCAGGTATGAAGCTTGCAAAGAATGATGAGATTGTCTCGGCCGAAGTTCTCAAGAAGGGAGAAAAAGATCGTGAAATTTTGATTGTCACCGAACACGGCTACGGTAAGGCGACGCCAGCAAAAGAGTACAAGGTCCAGAAGCGCGCTGGTTCTGGTATCAAGACCGCCAAGATTACTGACAAGACCGGTAAAATTGTCCGCGCCATTATCGTGACTGGCGAAGAGCGACTCGAAGGTGAGTTGGTAGTGATGAGTAAGAAAGGACAAGTAATCAAATTGCCACTCAAAGACGTCCCAACCCTCGGACGTGATACGCAGGGTGTACGCGTAATGAAGATGCGTGCTGGTGACTCGATTGCGAGTGTGGTGTTCGTCTAACCATTACAGATGAGACGTGACGAAAAGCGCGCCGGTCCCCTTGGGGGACCGGCGCGCTTTGCACATATCACGCATCAGCTCTCTGCACCCCATGTATAATGTACGTATGCCTATCGGAGTTCGCTTTGTTATACCGAACGTCGTTGCTTCTCACTTTCACCTTCGTGAAGGTGATGTTGTTGCTGACTACGGAGCTGGTAGTGGTTTTTTTCTTCCGGTGTTGACCGGCGCGGTGAAGGGAACAGGTCGGGTGTACGCGTGTGAAATTCAAAAACCGCTCGTCGAAAAGCTTGGCGACTTTGCTCGCACGCAACATCTCCAAAACGTATATCCACTCTGGTGTGATCTTGAAGAACCAAATGGTATCCATATTAAAAGTGGGGAATTAGATGCAGCAATTTTGGTGAACACACTATTCATGATTGAAGATAAAGACACAGCGGCGGTGGAGATTGGCCGCACATTGCGCAGTGGAGGGAAGTTGTTCGTTATAGACTGGACTGAATCGTTTGGTGGTCTAGGGCCACAACCTGGTCACGTTATATCGGCCGCAGACACCACAGCTTTGTTTGAATCGCATGGTTTTGTGTATGAACGTGATTATCCAGCTGGGGACCACCACTACGGATTAGCTTTTCGTAAGATATGAAACTCCGACCGTTTGAACTTGCACTCATAGCCATCTTTGCTGGCTTGGCGATTTTTGCCCTCATCCTCCTTTCCATACTCGACTTCTCGAGTGATGAAGAGGTAGCGCCAGCCAACGCCATCAGTCAGGTTGAAATTTGGGGAACACTTCCAGCCGAACCGATGCAATCGTTTCTTCTGCAGTTAAAAGAACAAGATGAACGCTACGCCCAAGTGACCTATCGCTCAGTACCGGCCGAAAACTTTGATGAACAATTGGTCACTGCATTGGCGGATGGGGTTGGTCCGGATATGCTCCTCACCTCGCATGAGTACCTCGTCGATCAGCGTCGTCGCCTCCAACCTGTCTCGTACGAGTCGTTTACACAGCGTGACTACACCAACATGTATGTGGATGGCGCTAACATCTTTGCCCTAGCTGACGGTATCTACGCGTTTCCAATTATGCTCGATCCGCTGATGATGTACTACAACCGCACCATACTTGAGAATCAAGGGTTCCTGACAGCGCCAGCGACATGGGAAGAGTTGGTGAGTGTCCAGTTCCCACGTTTGATTGGGCGTAATTTCGACCGCACCATAACGCGAAGTGTCGTAGCTATGGGCGTCTATCCAAATGTTCGCAATGCCTTTGGTGTACTATCAATGCTCACCATCCAAGCTGGCTCAGAGCGTGTCATCGAGGCAGATGGAGGATACTCAGTCCGACTTGATAGTGTCGCTGGTCAAACTACACAACCATTCCGCACCTCAGTTGATTTCTTTATGCGGTTTGCGCAACCAAGTAATACCCTGTACTCATGGAATCGTTCATTTACCGATGACCGTACCCAGTTCATTTCTGAAGACCTTGTCTTTTACTTTGGATACGGTAGTGAGGGTAGGGAAATTGAGCGCCTCAATCCAAATCTTTCATTTGATATTGCCGAAGTGCCGCAGGGAGCTGGAGCCACGGTACGTCGTACCTACGGCCGCTTCTATGGACTGGCGCCGCTCCGGTCATCAGATAACCTAAACGGCGCCTTCCAGGTCATGTCAGCCTTTGGTGCACAAAATATTGCGAGTGTGATTGCGTCGGCATACAACATGGTGCCAGCACACCGCGGTGCGGTCGCAGCCGGCAGTAACGATACCTTTGGGCGATACTCATATACTGCAGCACCCGTCACCTACGGCTGGCTCAATCCAAATCTCTCCGCCAGTAACGGCATCTTTACCGACATGACACGTAGTATCAGTGAAAACCGCAGTGATGTTACTGCCGCGACCAGTGACGCTATTAATCGTTTGCGTAGTGAGTATTAATATTTCAAGTATGAAACTGCACCTTAACTCACAATTAGTTCTGGCAAGAGTCCTATCACTTGTCGGACTACTACTTTTTATCACGCTGGCTTCTCCTGCTTTTGGCCAAACACGCGACCAGTTTAGTGTGCTTTGTAGAGACGCTGTTGCAGTGGCAAATTGTGAGACGCTCATACGTAGTGAATGTGCTCCAATAATACCCGAGCAACGATGTCTAGATGCTTACATGGGTTACTTAAATCAGTACGGTTTACCACAACCCGCAGACGTTCCTGGATCAGTGGTTCCAGAACCAACACCAACGTCCGGACCGGCCCCAGCGAGTAATGTTAATTTAAATAATCTGGGCAATAACCCGGCGCTTGATGTCAGTATCGCAAATCCATTCATTGTAAATGGTAGTCCAGTCACTACTGTTGAGGGGGTAATTCTAGCGATACTACGATTGCTTATTGTTATTGTGACACCACTCATTGCGCTCGCCATCATCCTTGGTGGCCTCAAATACGTCACCGCCCGCGGCAATCCACAACAAATTAGTGAGGCGCACAAGATGATTACCTACGCTATTATTGGTGCGGTACTCGTGCTTGGTGCCATCACACTTTCAGAAGTGTTGCGTTCGACCATTGCCGCCTTTAGAGTCGCTCCGTAATTTATGAAACATTTCACTCTCGCCATACTCCTGTGCTTAGTTGGACTCTTAGTGCCTGATGTTCTTTTAGCGCAAACCACGTTCGGTAACCCAATCATTTTTGGTAGTGTTCAAGGGCTCGTTACCGCCTTTGTTCGAGCACTCATTGTGATGCTTATACCAGTCGTTGTGTTCTTCATCATCTACGCCGGCTTCTTATACGTGACTGGTCGCGGTAATCCACAGAGCATTACTAAAGCATCACAAGCCCTCCTCTATGCAGTGATTGGAGGAGTGGTTATTCTCGGCTCGTTTGCAATCCTTAGTATTGTTGAAAATACCGTCAATCAATTCAAAACCAAAGCAGTAGCAGAAATGGTTATCAACATAGTATAGTGTCTGTATGGATCTTGAAGCCTCTGGAACAACATTCGGTACGCTCGTCAATAACTTTATCGGGCTGATAAACTTGGTTATCCCACTTATTTTCGCGGTAGTGTTTATTGTGATTATCTGGAAAATTATCGATGCGTGGATTCTCAATGCCGACAATGACACGAAGCGGGCCGAAGGTCGCCAACTCATCATTGTGGCGGTCATTGTCTTTGTTATCATGCTTTCAGCATGGGGAATTGTATCAATACTCCGCAGTTCGCTTTTCTAAATCCTAAACGGCTCGCTATTGACGTTATACACAGTTTTTTGTATACCTGCGCTGTAGCGAATAGGAGTAGATTATAATTAAGGAAACGTTACAACGTTTAGTAATATATAAATATGAAACACCTTACCACTTTTATCACATCAGCCACCGTCTTTGCTTTTCCATTTTTGGTATCAGCTCAGACACTCACACTTACCGGAAGCAACCTTACTGCCGGTATGCGAGAAATCCTCAACTTCGTTAACACGATTTTGATCCCGTTCATTATCGGTATCGCGTTCCTCTTCTTCGTATGGGGTATCATCCAATACTTCGTTATTGGTGGTGCAAACGAAGATGCACGCAAGAACGGCCGCAACTTGATGATTTACGCAACGCTTGGTTTCGTTATCATTATTGTATTCTGGGGTCTCATCAACCTCCTTGTGGGTGGTCTCGGTCTTCAGGGTAAGACACTCGATCCAAGCGTTATTCCAAAGTCAGGCGTTACTATCTAAGCCTCACGCAATTGGATGGAAAACACACCGCAAGGTGTGTTTTTCGTTGGGTTTGGTATAGCGGCCCGTGATATCATATAAGTATGAATCCTGACCAAGCCGCGATAGACATCGCAACGGTAAACGCTGGAAATTTTGTTACTGCATTAAATACTTTCATCGTCTTTCCACTCATCGGTCTTCTGTCGGCAGTCGCTTTTCTCGTATTTCTGTGGGGCTGCGCTGAGTACATCATGAACGCTAATAACTCGACTGCCCGTACCGAAGGCGTGAAGCATATTACTTTTGGTATTATCGGTCTCGTTGTTATGATGTCAGCGTGGGCCATTCTCTCAATAGCTGCTGCGACATTTGGCTTGGATGATAATCTCAATAATGCAAAAAATTCTAACGTTCCCACAACAGGTACTGCTGGCGGAGCATCACCTCCACCGACACCCGGAACACCCGGAGGATCACAGCCTCCGCCACCGGTCGGAACACCAGGAGGTTCATCTGCACCACCGACACCCGGTACACCAGGAGGGTAAAAGTAAAGGCCTGTGCAGATGTGCACAGGCCTTATTAGTTAGGAGCCAATTGCTTAGCTACCGCATGGGAGTGAACCCATGTACGTATAGCCAATTGGCAGGGCGAAGACTTGGAACGTCTCGCGACGGTCGAGCTTCGGTTCATACTGAGTGTTGTGGATAAGATCTCCACTCAGCTCAGTTTTTTTAATGTACTGCCACCGGTCCTCAAAGAGGCAGGCACCCTTCGGTACACGTACCAGATGTGCCTTACCTCCTTCTGACTCCGGCCAGATTGTCACCTTTTCACAGATGACAGCATGCTCAGGTACGGTATCGCACTGTGTCACTACCGGGTATTGCACCGATGGTGGTGCGACAACGACAGCTGTACCAGCGGTGCTGGACGAAGCAGTCGCCACAGGCTTCTGCCCGTAGGCGTCAGCGAGGGCGGCACGAGCTTCTGCTTTCTCAAGGTTCATCGCTTTGAGAGCTTTGCAAGCTTTGAAGTCTGCTGCGTCGCATGCTGCATGCAGGTCACCTTTCGTAAATGACTTGTCTACGTTCTTGGCGGTTCCAGAGAACATCCAGACCGAGACAATAACCGCCAAGCCGATAGCTTGTAAAATCTGAGGCCAGCCCCAGATAAGCTTCTTGATAGCAGGCGAAGCGTTTTTCTTCGCACCGCCTATCATCCAGCCAGTCAGCAGGATCATCAGGCCGGCAATGAAGCCGTCCCAGAAGCCTCCTGTGAACAAGCGGATCAAGAGAGCCGCTGGCAGTAAGATTGCGAGTATAATCCCGCGACCGAGTTCAGAACTGGCCCAACTCATGACAGTCGATGCTCGTTCTGAGGTTGCAGTAGCGGCCCCTTGTTCTTGCTGAACCTGAAGGGCTGGGCGAGGAGTATTGTTGTCAGACATGGTCTGAACCTTTCTATAAAACAAGAGTGAAGACCTCTTGTTGGTTGAACTTTGGTGCGGCTACACCACTGCTAATATAATAGCATAAAAATCTTTAAAAGTCAATGTGAAAGCGCCCCAAACCGAAGTCCGGGGCGCTGTAGAAGGAAAATCAGCAAATCACTATTTACGTTCGCGACGTGATGCCAATCGGTCGGCGGCGGCTTTTCCGCTACTGGCGGAGCCGCCGAACTTCATGATCAGATTTTGTAGGGATGGATTACGGAGGATTTCAGCGACGCTATTAATCGCATCTCCATCAATACCCCGCAAATTGATATCGAATTCGTCACGATTGATTTTCATGCCCTCGAGGTTACCCGATACCGACAAGTGACGATCGCGAGCAATATTCCAGTCGCCTGGAGTAATATCGCCCAACTCAAGCTTTTTAATGGCTTGCGTCCTAGTGAGACCAAAGCTAGCTGCGACACCGATGAAGATGGCATTTGCTTCGCCGATGGCGTTGATGGTCCGTTGCAGTTCTTCATTCGGAAGGAGTTGTGCGACGGTAATGTCACTAATCTCCACCCCAAAACGTGCCTCAATTTTTGAAACTGCTGACTCCTCACCATCAGTCGACTCTATAAGCTTCTTAAGTTCTGCCTCGAGTTGCTTGTTCATGGTAAGGGCTTTAAGGATTGGCTTGCCAGTGTAAAGCTTACGAATCTTCACGACAATGAGGTCGATGAGTTCGGATTCAGCTGCACCAACACCGGTCAGGTACTGGAACGGCCTTGCCATATCTGGTCGAAGCCGGTAGGAGCCAGCGCCTTCCAGAACACCATCGGTGCATTGGATAGTGAACGTGATGTTACTTGCAACCTCTTTCAGTGTGATGTTACCACCGGCACTGCGAATTTCCCACGGGTAGCAGATGTGTACACCAGGGCCGTAAAAGTATTCGGCCGGGCCGTCAGTGTCATAGAATGATTTGAGTCCATTTTGGGTGACGAGAAATCCCGTCAGGTTATTCCGGATGATGAAGTAGCGTTCCAGATTGGCCAAGAAGCCAAAGGTACCGATACCGAATCCGAACAAACCACCAAGACTAGTCATCAAACCATTGCCGTTGTACATGACGCCGCCCATTACTAAGCCAGCTACGCACCCGATTATAGGTGCAACTATGGCGGTAGTTATAAGAAGAATTTTTCGACTTTCGCGATTACGAATGATATAGGAGTCACTCGGCTGCGCATTGTCATATCCATAATTCACGACGTTAGTCATGTCATGTATCCTTTGTCAAAAGGGGAGATTACCCCGAACGGTTGAACATACCTGCAATGTGCAGGAACTGGCAAAATAATATCATACTTAGTAAAAATGTCAATTAATATTGGCTTTTAACGTATCCTTATTTGTAGTCACGGTTTGCGTATTTCGCCTTGATTTTGTATGATAGTCAACCTATATGAGCACTGCAGTTAAAGATTTGCGTAGTCGAGCAGAAAAGCGTGCAGCGGTCCGTTCTGACAACCGTCCGCGCACCACTCTCTCGTTTTACCGCTACGTGCAGATTGTTGACCCAACGGCATTTCGTGCTCGATTGCTGGCTGCGTGGGGTGAACTGGAATGTCTCGGTCGTATCTATGTCGCTCATGAAGGTATCAATGCTCAGATGAATGTCCTAACCGACCGCTTTAAGGAGTTTGACATGTGGACACAAGCGCAGCCAGAGTTGGCTGGTACTCCGTACAAGATTGCGGTTGAGGAAGGTGAAGTACCATCATTCTTTAAACTCACCATTAAGCTGCGACCAAAGATTGTTGCTGATGGACTCGACGATGCGTCGTTTGACGTGACCAATACAGGGGAGTATCTGACCGCGGCAGAAATGAATGAATATATCAACGACCCTGACGCGATTGTGGTCGATATGCGTAACAACTATGAAAGTGAGGTTGGTCACTTTGAGGGAGCTATCACACCAAACGTCGCAACATTTCGAGAAGAGCTCGCGCTGACACCTGAAATACTTAAAGTGCACAAGAACAAAAAGATTGCCTTATACTGTACCGGCGGTATCCGCTGTGAGAAAGCGAGTGCGTGGCTAAAGCACAACGGATTTGAGCACGTTCGGCATCTTAAAGGTGGCATTATTGAATACGCGAGGCAGGTAAAAGAGGAAGGACTGCAAAACAAATTTAAAGGCAAGAACTTTGTATTTGATGAACGTCTGGGAGAGCGAATCAGTAACGAGGTTATTGCGCACTGTCACCTCTGTCGTACGACGAAGGCCGATACACACTACCACTGCAAAAACCAGATTTGTCACACGCTATTCATTGGTTGTGATGGTTGTATCGAGCGCCAGGCCGGCTACTGCGGACCAATTTGCAGACTGACTGACAGACTGCCAGAAAATACCAAACGGATACTCGCTCGTTACTACAACGAATGGCTGGGGAAGCGTAAACCGTTCTTAAAAACTCGCCTCAAACAAGGTTAGTACCTTGGGTGGTGCGTAGATGGTACAATACGGTTATTACCCATTACCGATTGTAAGCATTCTGCATGGCACGACTGTTAATACTGGCTGCAACCTTTGTTTCCGCCTTCCTCTTATTTATCATCCAACCTTTGTTCGCAAAGTTTCTCCTACCGTACTTCGGAGGAACCTCATCGGTGTGGACCATCTCAGTCTTCTTTTACTCGGTAGTATTACTCCTTGGGTATCTCTATGCGGCAGTGATTACACGAGTGACCCTATCGGTGGCTGGCTTGTTGCATGGAGCACTACTATTTGCGGTACTCGGTATTGTGGCGTGGCGGCTCAGTAATGGTATTCATCCGCTACTCATTGAAACCGTCGTTGGTCCGACGCCGGCACTGTCGGTGCTTCTGACGTTGCTCTTGGCCGTTGGGTTACCGGTATTGCTGCTTGCTAGCACATCAGTCATTACGCAGACGCTCTATGCGCGTATAACAGATAAGAATCCCTATCCACTGTACGCACTCTCTAACCTTGGGTCGCTCTCGGCTCTTATTGTCTACCCGCTGTTGGTTGAGCCATTCACTACGCTCACTATGCAGTCAGCTTGGTGGGTATCTGCGTTTGCACTGTTTGCATGTCTTTTGCTGGCTGGATGGTACATCGCTGATGTGAGACAGACTCGCAAAGTAACGGTCACTATTGATGAAATACCTCGACTATCCACATTTTCATATCGTGCCGTACTGCTCCTTGCTGCACTCCCGACATTTCTTTTGACCGCAGTAACTGAACAGATGAGTCGTGGTATCGCCTCCTTTCCGCTTTTGTGGATTATTCCACTCGTCCTCTACCTCCTGTCGTTTGTGGTGGCGTTTCGTGACAGTGTGTCTCGCATCACGTTGCCGATGGTGACAGTGGCCACGCTGTCTGCACTCGCTGTTATTCCACTCTTTGTAAAAGGACCAGTGTACTACTGGTTAGGGGTGACGGTGATTTCGATTGCTTATTTTGTGATTGTCACCTACATCCACCGACAGCTGTATGAACGACGTCCAGCCGTGTCTGCACTCGGTACGTTTTACGTAATCATGACCGCAGGTGGAGCACTCGGCTCTGGTATTGTGGGCCTCGTACTGCCGTATGTATTCAGTGATTACTACGAACTCTATCTAGTGCTTACCGGCCTACTCTTGTTTGTTTTATATCGTCTCATCGCATCACTCTTGCCTGATATGCTTCGCTACTACCGATATGGTGCTGGAGCAATGGTTGGTCTCATCATTCTCGTCTTGGTTATGGCTGAGTCAGGCCTCATCGAAGGGCGCTTGGCACAAGTACGTAACTTCTACGGGACTATGAAAGTAGTCGATATTGAACGTATGATTAATGATGAGCAAATCCCAATTCGACTGATTGTTAGCGGTTCAACTAATCACGGACAACAGGTACTTGATGAGCGATACCGTGGTGTTGCCGCAAGTTACTACGGTGAGGATTCTGGCATCGATGTCGCAATTCAAACACTCCGTGACATTGGCATAACGCCAAGAGTGGCGGTAATTGGTCTGGGTGCTGGCATGATGAATGCCTACTGCGATGTGGTTGATAGAATTGATTACATTGAGATTAATCCAGTTGTAGAAGAGTTGGCCCGCGCACACTTTACCTACCTTGAGATGTGTCCAGAAAAGACATCGGTCACTATAGCTGATGGACGGCTTCATTTAGAAGCATTGGCGCAAAAAGGGGAGACAACGTACGACATCATTATGGTAGATGCTTTTACCGATGATGCGATACCGATGCATCTCCTCACGTTTGAAGCGCTCGCCACCGCCTATGCACCACTACTCAGCGAAAACGGTATCATCGCCTTTCATATTTCAAATCGTTACCTCAACCTGCTACCAGCAATTGCTGGTATGGCTGAGCCAGCGGGTTATCAGGCAGTGAAGTATGCAAATGTTCCAGACAGCTCGCTTAACTATCCAACTTCGTGGGCCCTAGTCACTGCGCCAAAATACATCGCTCGACTGGAGGCGAATGCTCCAGGCGCCTCGCTCTATACGGGCCGCGTACCTATGGTAACGTGGACTGACGAGCAGAGTAGTATTCTGCCAATATTATCTTTTAGTGGCAGTCCGCAGTAAATGTGAAATACAAAAAATGCGGCCACTAGTGGCCGCATTTTTTGTATGAGTGAGTTGGCTGCGTACGGGGTACGCTGTCAAAACCTCCACCCTACTATCCATTTGTTATTCAAGAAACACACTGTGCGCAAGAGAGTTGGCTGCGTACGGGGTACGCTGTCAAAACCTCCACCCTACTATCCATTTGTTATTCAAGAAACACACTGTGCGCAAGAGAGGACTCGAACCTCCACAGGTCACCCTACTAGTTCCTAAGACTAGCGCGTCTACCATTCCGCCACTTGCGCACACTATGTTCCTTGTAAATAACACTACCACTGCGTGGTACCTGATAGAAAGTGAAACTCTTCACTTTCTATTCCCGCGACTAGCGCGTCTACCATTCCGCCACTTGCGCACACTATGTTCCTTGTAAGTAACAATCTGCGCCACTCACGCATTGGCGGTGAGTATAGCAGAAAAGATGGTGTGGTTCCAGAGAGTAGATTATTTACGATGTACATGTCTGCGGCTCGCACAGTGGTCCAAAAGTGACGCAGGTCACTTTTTAAAACCTTTGACGCAGGTTACTAAGTGTTCTCACAAGCTTCACTTGCTGCGAGCACCAAGTACCTGCTGTCCCAGCTCGCCTGTAGTCTCGCCAGGAAGGCGAGACTACTATGGCTCCGCTTCACAAAAGCGTCCGCGAGCAAAGCAGTTTGCTCGCTAAAGAGAAAGCCATCTTCTTTAGAAGATGGCTTTCTCTTTACCCTTTTGTGCGCCCTCCAGGGCTCGAACCTGGGACCCACTGATTAAGAGTCAGTTGCTCTACCGACTGAGCTAAGGGCGCATGGGAATGCCTGCGAGTGTACAATAATTTTCACAAGATTACAATAATACTCTACCCAACGTGTGAGTCCTGGGTGGGAGTCGAACCCACGTATGGCGGTTTTGCAAACCGCAGCGTTAACCACTTCGCCACCAGGACATTAATGTCGGACACTATACCACCTAATATACGCTCTTCAAAATAAATGAATGGGGAATACGTGATAGGATATCTGTATATCTTTGTGTACCTTTATGTCAAAACGGCAACGCTGGACAAATAGTGACTTACGAAAAGCAGTTAAAAATAATTTCAGCGTACGTGGCGTACTTATTGAGCTTGGTTTAGTGCCTGCTGGTGGAAATTATGTGCATGTCGCAGATTGTATTTCTAAGCTTAGACTACCAACAAAACATTTCACAGGAAAAGGTTGGCGTAAAAACCGTACCTTTGAGTACCGGTCGCCCAAAGACATATCTGAATTGTTAGTCAAAGGGTCAAGAGTACAAAGTTTCAAGCTAAAGAAAAGACTTTTTCTTTCCAATCTTAAAAGTCCAAAATGCGAATTGTGTGGCTGGGCAGAGCAGTCCATAGATGGTAGAATCCCCGTCGAGCTCGATCACATTAATGGTGACCGCTATGACAACAGATTAGAGAACCTGAGGGTTCTTTGTCCGAATTGTCACAGCTTACAGTCAACGCATCGAGGAATGAATCAGAAACGCCGGGTGAAACAGTAACCCTTGCATAAAGCCAGGGTGGCGGAATGGTAGACGCGCGACACTTAAAATGTCGTGGGAGCAATCCCGTATGGGTTCGAGTCCCATCCCCGGCACCGAAATAAAAGCATCCGACGTCATGTCGGTTGTTTTTATTTTGGTATGGGACTCGAAGCCCGATTGAGATAGTTTATGAATGAAATGAAGTAAACTATCCAATTGGGGTACTGAACCTGTAAGGTTCGAGTCCCGCTCCCGGCACAAACGAGCAACGCGAGAGTGATAGTTTCTATCTATGTATCAGCGAAGTTGCTATACTGAGGATGTATGAAACAAACAACAGATTGGCGAAAGAGTAAGAAAGTACGCTTGTATATTATTGGCGGCTTGCTGTTGTTAGTGGCCATTCTGGCCTTTCTCTTTGAAAGTCTACGGTGGTGGATGCTTGGTGTTGGAACGGTTCTTTTAATCGCGCTCGGGTTTGAGGTTGCTAATACTGACGTAGACTTAAATTCTGTCATGCAGGGCAACTCAATTTCTGATTCAGTGCTTGAAAGAGACGAGGCAGGGAATATTGAGACTTCTGCTGATGGAGGATTTATGACTCGTCTCTTGAGAGATAAGGAGGGGAATGTGGTACCAGAAGGTACTGCGGAAGCAAAATATACAGATGAATATAACTGTGATGATTTCACAACCCAAGGTGAGGCACAGCTGTTTTTTGAAAACGCTGGAGGGGTGCAAGCTGACACTAATAGACTCGATGGCAACAAAGATGGTGTGGCTTGTCAGGCACTACCTGCTGGTGGGTAAGTGTTAAGTGCAGTAAAGATTACATCTACACTAGGGATTTGGATGTGACCTGAGCCAGTCTACAATTAGGTATCTTAAAAATAAAAGTCGCAGCGGTAGCTGCGACTTTTATTTCTTCCCCTGCTCTTCGTTGATGCCCCGAAAGATGTCATCAACGTGTTGGCGGTGACGTTCGCCAGCGTCGAGGTGAAACTCAATATGAGGGATTCGCTTCATTGACGCCTTGCCTTTAAGAAACTGACGGAAATCACCGGCACTCCGTTGTAAAAAAATCAGCGCATTCTTTTCTTTCCCTTCTGGAATAGTGGTAAAGAATACAAAGGCACGCTTGAGGTCAGGTGAAACATCAGCGCGAGTGATGGTAATCATAGGGTCAGTATTTGCCTCGCGCGCGACAAACTGGGCCGCGATTTCGCGAATCATCCCCTCTACTTTTGCAGTCCGTTCACTCATATACTAGGTAATGATAAGGTCGTATGGTTCAAGCATGTCGCCAGGAGCCACCTCTGTTCGGGTATCAAGTTGCATACCAAATTCTCCTTCTGATACCTGCTGAACATCAGATTTGTACTGCTGGAGATTTTTTATCACCCCGCTACCGATATCAATATCACGACGAAGAATCTTGATGTGTTGGTTGAGCTTCAAGGTCCCTTCTTCTACTCGGCCACCAAGGACGTGGGTGTACTTCTGGGTACTGAAATGCTTCAAGAGCTTCACTTTACCAGTGACGTGTTTCTCCTCACGCTTTGGCGTCCGGTTCTTGAGGGCCGTATTGAGCCACTCAGACAGTTCGTAGATGATAGAGAAGGTATCGATTTCAACACCAAGTCGTTCCGCAAGATCAACGGCTGGACGTTCCACTTTGACATTAAAGCCGACAATGATGGCTTCCTTGGTGGCGCTTACGTTCTGTACGTCGTTGGCGGTGATGTCACCGACGGTGGCGTCAATAACACGCACAGCGATACGGTCTGATTCAAATTTCTCAAGTTCGTGTTGAATCGCTTCTAGAGTACCAAGTACGTCCGCTTTGATGAGAATCGGGATAATTGGTAGGGTTGTATCTTTAAATCGCTTCGAGTTGTTGACGTTGGCATTTTTGACTTCGAGCACTGCAGCTTCAGCCTCTTTCTTAGTTGCGACAGTTGTAAATATGCTTCCAACCGCTGGAATGTCATTGAAGCCGACAATTCGTACTGGTTCTGAGAGACCAGCTTCTTTAAGTGGCTTACCAAATGAATCCTCCATAATTCGTACTGGCGAGAAGCTGGTACCAGATACAACAAATTGACCGGCTTTGAGAGAGCCGTTTTTAACAATAAGGGTCGCAGTGTTGCCACGCTTCGCATCAATTTTTCCTTCAATAATTTGGCCAGTAGCCGGAGCCGTTGTGTCGCCACTGAGTTCTGTAAGATCGGCCGTGAGAATGACGAGGTCGAGGAGGTCGTCGATACCAGTGCCAGCCTTAGCAGAAATCGGTGTCCACGGAATGTCACCCCCCATGCCTTCGATGTAAATTTCGTTTTCAATCAAACTAGCTTGGGTGCGCGGAATATCTGCTCCCGACTTATCAATCTTATTGATAGCAACCAGGAAAGGAATGTTGGCCGCTTTAATTGAAGCCAGCGCTTCCAGTGTTTGTGGTTTGACACCATCTTCGGCCGATACGACGAGGATAGCGATGTCTGCGACATCAGCACCGCGAAGACGCATCTTTTGAAATGCTTCGTGTCCAGGGGTGTCGAGGAAGGTGATAGACTCTTTTGCGCCGTCTTTGGTGGTGTGGGGTACGACATAGGCCGAAAGGTGTTGGGTAATACCGCCAGCTTCGCTGTCGACCACATTACTCTTTCGAATATAGTCCAAAAGCGTTGATTTGCCGTGGTCAATATGGCCCATAACAACCACGATTGGTGGTCGCTTGGTGACGTTACTTTTTGCTGTTGCTTTTTTTGCCATATGTTCTGTAATTCACTGCTCGCCGCCATCATATTCTCCCTCGGAAGGTCGAATCTGATGTGGCGCCTGTATAATTCACAATAATCGCTACGCTCTTTTGTTCATTTAAAAAAGCCCTATGAATAAGGCGTACTGCTAAATTTCGTGTCGGCAGTATAGCAGAGATTTACACATTGCGCACCCTATGTCATGATTCGAACCATGAAATTGACATCTCGCACCTACCTTGACTATGCCGCCGCTACGCCATTGGCTCCAGAAGCCTATCGCTCCATGAAAGCAGTTTTGAAGGATGTGTACGGAAACCCGAGTGCCATACATGCTGAAGGCCAACAGGCCAGAGCATACGTTGAGTCAGCTCGAGCAGACCTGGCTCGGTCTATTCAGGTTCGTCCAGAGTTCGTCACCTTCACGAGTGGTGGTACTGAGAGTAACAACCTCGCTATTGTTGGAACTATTGAAGCACTTGCTGCCACAAGTCGTCCGTATGCCGATATGGAAGTAATAACCACAGCACTTGAGCACCCTTCGGTGTCAGAGACACTACACATGCTCGAAAAACGGGGAGTGGCAGTACGTACCGTGCCAGTTGATGAAGCAGGGCGGGTGGTTATGTCAGAACTATCAAAACTACTTTCTGAAAGAACTGTCCTCGTTTCGCTATCATATGTAAATAGTGAAATTGGTACCATTCAGCCACTCCATCGAATCCGTCAATCTATTAAAGAAGCAGAACAAAAATATGCTTCATCAATTCTGTTTCATGTGGATGCTGCCCAAGCCCCATTCTGGCTTACCTGTCAGTTTGATACGGTGAGCGCTGATTTGCTAGCACTCGATTTTGGTAAGTGTGGTGGACCAAAAGGGGTAGGGGCACTCGTGCGCAGTAGGCGAGCTGCACTTACTCCTGTTACTCACGGCGGTGGACAAGAAGCTGGACTCCGTCCCGGAACCGAATCAGTCGCGTCAATTGTTGGGGGAGTCGCCGCCTTTGTGGCGGCTCAAGCAGACTACCGTAACCGAGCAAAACATATTTCTGCAGTTCGAGATGAAGCTATCGCACTCCTTACAGCACTCGACAATCGCATTGTCCTCAATGGTGCAGGTGGTGATGATCGTGTCGCCAATAACATTAATATTTCAATTCTAGGTACCGATACAGAATTTTTAGCCGTAGTCCTCGATACACTTGGTGTAGCCGTGAGTACAAAAAGTGCCTGCGCTGGTGCTGGTGGGGGAGAAAGTGTGGTGGTGCAAACCATCACGAATGATGCAGAGCGTGCACGCTCAACGCTCCGACTTACCCTCGGTCCAACCTCTACCATCAGTGATATCAAGCGGGCTGCCAAAGTCATTGTATCCCACCTAAAAAAGATAGAACCGTGGCAATAACTACGACACACCAAACCCGCACCAATTTTTGACTTTGAGGTATTTTTGTTGCAATATTAAAGAATCAGTCACGTACTACTGAATGTCCGATGCTATTGTCTGATACTAACCATTTGTTCGCTCGTGACGATATAATGTAACTACCATGCCGAATTTTCAAAACTTTACGACCAAAGCAAAAGAGGCAATCCGGAAAGCCCATGAACTCGCTATTGAGCGTGGTCAAAATCATGTTAGTCCAATTCATCTTTTGACCGCGCTGGCGATGCAAGACGAGAGTACGGTGATCGCTCTCCTCGACCGACTTGATATCGATATCATCGCATTTACCGACCTGCTGCTTGAGGCACTCGAAGTTCCAGAGGTGCAAAATACTGTCTCACAGTCATACCAGCTCTATCTCACTCCCGAACTTGCCAAGGCGCTGGAGTTTTCAGGCACCTTTGCCGAACAGCTCGGTGATTCATATGTTGGCGTTGAACACCTCTTCGTGGCTGCACTTGAACACCCAGGTCCTGGCATCGAAATTCTTCAACGGACGGGAATTCAAAAAGCCAAAGTGGTTGAAGTGCTTCGCGAACTGCGCGAAAGCAATGTCACAGACGCTGAGTCACCAAAGAAATTCCGTACCCTCGCTCGCTATACCCGCAACCTCACCAAATTAGCGCAAGAAAACAAAGTTGACCCCGTCATTGGTCGTGATGTAGAAATCCAACGCGTTATTCAGATTCTCTCTCGTCGTACCAAGAACAATCCAGTACTCATTGGTGAAGCTGGTGTAGGGAAGACGGCAATTGCCGAAGGTCTCGCCCAGCAAATCGTTCTCGGCCAAGTACCAGAATCAGTAAAAGGAAAAGAAATTCTCTCCCTCGACCTCGGTCTCCTTGTCGCTGGTACAAAATTCCGTGGTGAATTTGAAGAACGTCTCAAAGCTGTCATGAAAGAAGTTGAACAAGCTGCTGGTCGAATCGTCCTCTTTATCGACGAACTCCACACGATTGTTGGTGCCGGACAGGCAGATGGTTCAATGGATGCGTCAAATATGCTCAAGCCCGCGCTCGCTCGTGGTGAAATACGCGTCATTGGTGCTACCACACTCAAAGAGTATCAAAAATACATCGAACGAGACCCAGCCCTCACTCGTCGTTTTCAGCCAGTGTTCGTTAATGAACCATCGCAAGATGATGCGATTGCTATTCTTCGTGGCCTTGCAGAAAAGTACGAGCTCTACCATGGTGTCCGTATTACCGACGACGCTATCATTGCGGCGGTAAATCTTTCGACACGCTACATCACCGATCGTTTCTTGCCTGACAAGGCGGTAGACCTCATCGACGAAGCAGCATCAGCACTTCGTATTTCACTTGAGAATAAACCACCAGAATTGGTTGCTACCGACCGACAGATTCGTCGACTCGAGATTGAACGTGAAGCGCTGCGTAAAGAACTAGCGATTACCGATAATGCCAAGAAAATCACCGACCGTATTAAAGCTATCGAGCACGAAATTGGTGAGTTCAAAGAAGAAACATCAGCCCTTGAAACCAAGTGGAATAATGAAAAAGAGGCCCTCGATGAAATCGGCCGCCTCAAAAAAGAACTTGATGAACTTCGAGTTGAAGCCGAAAATGCCGAAGCTACCACTGACCTCATTAAAGCCGCCGAAATTCGCTACGACACTATTCCAAAAGTAGAAAAGCAACTCGAACTTAAAGTTAGTCGATTGAAGAAGTTGCAACGCACTCGACGTCTCCTCAAAGAAGAAGTAACTGAAGAAGAAATTGCGTCGGTCGTGTCACAGTGGACTGGTATTCCGGTATCACGCATGCTTGAAGCAGAAGTACAAAAGCTCGCTCGAATCGAAGATGTGCTAAAGACCAAGGTGGTCGGACAAGACAATGCGGTCAAGCTCATTTCAGACGCTATCAAGCGCTCACGAGCTGGCATTGCTGATCCAAACCGTCCGATTGGTTCATTCCTTTTCTTAGGACCGACGGGAGTTGGAAAGACTGAACTATCTCGTTCACTCGCAGAATTCCTGTTCAATGATCCCGATTCGCTGGTACGAGTCGATATGTCTGAGTACATGGAGAAACATGCTATTTCTCGTATCATTGGTTCACCGCCAGGGTACGTTGGTCACGAAGAGGGTGGTAACCTGACTGAGAAAGTTCGTCACCGACCATACGCCGTCATTCTCCTCGATGAGATTGAGAAGGCGCACCCAGAAGTATTCAACATTCTCTTGCAGGTACTAGACTCAGGACATCTCACCGATGCTAAGGGACGAAAAGTGAACTTCAAGAACACGGTCATCATCATGACTTCAAACATCGGTGCTGAACATATCGACCGAATGTCTAACTTCGGTTTTGCCATCGACCACGGTGCTGCGACGCAGTACACGCAAGCCAAGGATAAGGTCATGGACAGTCTCAAGAACTTCTTCCGTCCAGAATTTCTTAACCGTCTCGATGAAATCATCACTTTCGATCTATTGACCGAAGACGTAATTGGCAAAATTGTGGAAATCCAAGTCGAAGAGGTGATTAAGCGACTTGCTAAAAAAGAAATTACGCTCAGCGTCACTCCAGACGTACTCGCCTACATTGCCAAAGAAGGCTACGATCCAAAATTTGGTGCACGACCGCTCCGCCGTGTTATCCAGAGCAAGATTCTTACGCCCATCGCGAACATGATGGTGGGAGAGGGAATGATTCAAGGTGGAACGGTGAAGGTTGGCTTAGATAAAGACAAGCAACTCACCTACGACATCAAGAAATCACCGCGCGCCAAAGCCAAAAAGGTGCCGGTAGAGAAACCAAAGAAGAAAGCAGTCGCCAAAGCAACGGTGACTGTGTAAAAAATAAACAAAAGACCGACAGCCTGCTGTCGGTCTTTTGTTTATATGATAGGGCTAAATGGCCACCAAGTTGGCCACAGGTCGACGTAATCGAGGACACGGGCACCAAGCATCGGGAAGAAGTAGGTAACGTACACAATTACTTTCACGACCAGACTAATGATTGACCAGATTTCGGCTGGGAATTCCATATGGTGAGTATAGCATTGAGTAAAAAGAAAACACCCTCGACCATGGTCGGAGAGGGTGTCTCAATAGTGAAAAAGGACTAGAAGAATTCGATGAACATAGTCGGAACGGTCCAGATAAAAAAGGATGGATTATCTTTACCCACGGACCCAGTCATCAGAATGTCGAGTACCAGATGTGGCTGTTTTCTCATTCCGTGTACTGACAGTTCAACTATCCATGGCTTGTCCGTAAAGCCATTGTAATCTTCTCCTCGTTCGAGAATGAAGTTCACAGGGAGTAGGTTATTGCCATCTTTTGGCGGAATCCGGTCTTCGCGCTGCTCGTGTACATAGAGAGGTATTCCAAACCATAACACAACAGCTTCAGCAAGCTCAGTCATTTCTGGATTGAATTCACTGTCTTCCGTAGCGAGTTTTGCTTCGGTAGTCACATTATAACATACTTTTAGAATACAAGTGTCAACTTATGCCATTAAGGGAGATGTCTCGTCTTCTCGTATTCTTCTTCAGAAATTGGTGTAGTCAT
>Ga0163144_10003775_pt1 | contig 34520 bp, 22 predicted proteins | sample OliLak19BULKMAT1_FD_123175 | JGI IMG/M metagenome (GOLD analysis project Ga0163144, IMG submission 123175) | Freshwater microbial mat bacterial communities from Lake Vanda, McMurdo Dry Valleys, Antarctica - Oligotrophic Lake LV.19.BULKMAT1 | ecosystem: Environmental > Aquatic > Freshwater >...
GAGAGAAGGGAGAACACTGGAGATCTGCAGGAGAGTGCTTTTTCCTTCGACCAGCAAAACGTCAAGAAGGTAGAACAATCCGGCTGTTCTCCGACTGTTCTCGTGCTGTTCTCCGTGAACGCTGTTCAGGGTCTCGCCTCCCGAACGACGACGTCCGGCTCTCCAGCCTTGAGCTCGACCGTCTGCGCTGTTCCGTTCGGCCACCGCACCCACAGCGCTGTCGCAGCCGTCGGCAGCGCGAGCACCTGCGTTGCCGCATCCATCGACCAGTACCCACTGCCGGCGTGAATCTCGCGCAGCGGCCCGCGCGCGCCGTTCGCCACGACGCGAAGCTGTGCCCCGATGGCCAGTGGATTGGAGGCGTTGCCCACTAATCGCACACGAAGACCAGGACGCGCCTTCACATTGCGCCAGAGGGTCATCGGGGCGGCGTTTTGCGAGACCGCGAGATCCACACGACCGTCGGCGTCGAAGTCGGCGGCCGCCGCGCCGCGCGAATCACCAAGAACGGAGATGCCACTCCGCTGCACCGTCTGTGCACGAAAGCCACCCGCGCCGTCGCCGAGCAGTACGAGTCCGGCGCCGGCATCAAAGCGCATGGTGTTGATCTCGGTCGGGAAGAAGTTCTGCGCGAGATAGAGATCTTCCTTGCCGTCACCATCAAAATCAGCCACGACGGGTGCGAAGGCGGGTGCGAGCTGTGCCTCGGTTGGCAACGGGCGCGGTTCGAAACGTCCCTCGCGATTGAGAAAGAGCGTGTGGTCGAAGGTTGTCGCGCCGACTCGAATCGCCGTTGACGCAGCAACGCCCAGCACGGCATCCACGTCCGCACCCGCAAACTCGGCGTGCGTCGCGAAACGCTCCTTCACCGAGGGCAGCGCGGCGCCGAGGCGCGCCAAGGCATCGAGCGGCATCTCGCGCCGCGAGATCGAATCGGCGCGCGCAAATACGAGTGCCAGCCGATCGTCCGGAAAACGACTCACCACCAACGTGTACGGACGCGACACCGACGTGCGCCACGGCGTGTTGCGCCCCCAACTGGTCGCAATGACGTCGAGCGCACCGTCGCCATCGAAATCACCGACCGACACGCCATTCCAACGACTCGAGAGATCGGTCAGCCCCCACGCCCGCGTCTCGTCGTGCAGACGGCCGTTGCGGTTGGCCAGCACACGCACCGGTCCAAACTCCGTCGTCACCAGCAGCTCGGGACGCGCATCGCCATCGAGATCGGCGAAGGTGGCGCCATTCACCAGGCCGAGCGCGGCGAGCGCTGCCGCGTTGGTCGAATCGACTACGAAGCCACCGCTCCTCCGCCCCAGCAACAAGCGCGACTTCGCGGGCAACGGCCACGCGCCCGGAATCGCGCGCGCGCCGATAAACAGATCGAGCACGCCATCGCCGTTCACGTCTGCGATGGCGAGTGCGCCGACGCTCGCCGTATCACCGGCGAAGACTGATCGCGGTGACGCCGCGCGGGCGCCAGCGACGAGTGCCACCACCGACGGCGACGCGAGTGCCTGCACCGCCGATTCCGCTTCGTAGTTGGACTGGCCCGCCAGCAGCACCGTGCCGCCACGTCCGTCGGGATACGGCAGCACCGTCGTGAGGTCCAACTGTTGCGTGACGCCCGATATCGCGAGCGGCGTGAAGCGCGCACCGCTGTTGCGCAACACGCTCAATCGTCCGCCGCGACCACTCGCAAACACCAGATCCTCGCGACCATCGTTGTCGACATCGATCCAGCTGACACCGGGACCGAGTTGACTGAGTCGAGACGGCAGCAACGGTTGGCGACGATAGTCGGCGTAGAGCGAGTCGACGTGTGTTGCGCCGCCGAGCAGCGCCGTCGCGTTCTCGAAGAGCGGTGCGACCGGCACGACCGAGTCGACCGGCGCCTGCGCTGCGCTCGCTTCGTCGATTTCGTACAGGCGATTGGCGCGGGCACGGGGCAGCACACTTACGCGGCCACTGCGCCAGACCACCGAGATCACGGCGTTGGCGTCCGCGTCGGCGGCGAAGGTCAGCTGGGCATCGCTCCCTGAGAGGTAGTAGCCACCCGATGTCATCTCCCGCGACTGCGCCGGCAAGAACCCGGACCGCACCGCAATCCTGGCGCCAATGCCCTGCGAGTTGGCACCGCTGCCGCGCAGTCGCACCGACAGGCGCGGTGCATTGGTGGTGCTGCGATACACCACCGACGGTGCGTTCAATCGCGTGACGACCGCATCGAGCGCTCCATCGCCGTCGAGATCGCCGAGTGCGAGGCCATGCGAGATGGCGCTATCGACGCCGAATCCCCAGCTCCGACTCGCATCGGTGAAAGCGAGATCACCGCCGTTGCGGAGCGCGACGCTGCTCGCGAGCAATCGCGGAAACTCTGCCGATTCGCGATTCCAAGGCACTCGCGGAAAGCTGTTGCGAATGCGGTCGTAGGGGTCGGCTTCTCGCACGTCGTAGCGATGACCGTTCACCGCCAGCAGGTCCTCGAAGCCATCGAGATCGACGTCGAGGAAGGCGGACCCCCACGTCCAGTCGGTCGCGGTCACGCCGGCAAAGTCCGCGATCTGCGCCCAGGTGCCGTCCCCGCGTGAGAGCTGCAGCATGTTGCGCATCCATTGGGTGCGTTCGGGCGACCGTCCGACCAGCTTCTGCATCGGCGTGTGCGTGGGGATGCTGCGCTGTTGCGCGGCCAGTGTCGGCGAGAGCATGTCCGTCGTGAAGATGTCCACGTGACCGTCGCGATTCACATCGCCAAAGTCCACCGACATGCAGGTATTGCTGGTGGCGCGCAGTGCCATGACAGGTGCGAGCTGAAAGTTGCCCTGTCCATCGTTGAGCCAGAACTGATCCGGGTCCTCGAGATCGTTGCAGACATACAAGTCCGGCGCGCCGTCGCCGTTCACATCGTAGAAGCGTGCAGCGAGCGTGAAGTAGTCCGGCTCGTGCGCCAGCGGTACACTGCGTTCGTCGCGAAAGCGTGGACCCATCACCGGAGTGCGCGTGAAGTGTCCGCGACCGTCATTGAGAAAAAACAGATCCGGTTCGGCGCGTTGTGATCGCAGGAAACCGCCAAGATCGGGGCGCGCTTCCACGCGATACTCCTTCTTCCACTCGTCCACCACCACGACGGAATCGCCGATCTTCCTGAGCACCTGATCGAAGGCACGCTGCTGTGGCGGAAACGCGTCCAGTGCGTTGTTCGTCTTGTAGGTGGCGACGTAGAGATCGAGCGAACCGTTTCCGTCCACATCGGCGAGCGTCATCGTCGTGGCGTTGTAGCCGCCGGAGAGACCACTCGTCGCGGTGCCGTCGGTGAAGTGCGCCGCACCATCGTTGAGATAGAGCTTGACGGGTCCGCCAAACGTACCGACAATGAGATCGAGGTCGCGGTCGCCGTCCACATCGGCCATCACCACACTGGTGCTCGCAACCGCACGGAAGTCCAACCCGCTCTCGGCGGTGATGTCGGTGAAGCGAAACCCGCCGTCGTTGCGGTAGAGTGCCGCCGGCTTTTCGATAGAGGCGAGTAACAGGTCCGGTCGTCCGTCCGCGTTCACATCGCCGATGGCAACACCCGCGCCATCCAGCAGGCCGCGATTGGCCAGCCCGCGTTCGTCGTCGATATCGTTCTGGTGGGTGAGCCCGGTCACGCGCGCGTTCAGCAGTTCGAAACCCGCGCGTCCCTTCGCGGCCACGTCCAGCGCACGCCATCGATGGCCGGTCTCGTTGTGCCAGCTGGTGTCGACCGCTGCGTCACGACAGGCGGCGAGCGCCAGAATCATGAGAGCGGCTGCGAGACACCGTGCGCTGCGCGGGGGCATGCGGGATCCCTCCGACTTCACGCGCAGGCTAGGCCGCATGACTCGTCACGAACGGCGACGCGTATGCAGAGCGTGAACCACCTTGCGCCCGATGCATTCCCCTTGTGTGAGTCCATCCACCACGGCGGGGAAGTAGTGGACACCGGCGTAGACGCGCGACATCGCGACCTCGCGGCGGGCCGCGGAGAACGAGGCGAAGCGACGCGGCGGCTGTCCGATATCCGTCTGCGAGGAGTCCACATACGAGATGGTGTCGCCGATCAACGCATTCAGGATTTCGACCGCGGCACCGGACTGCACCGAATGCCCTGACGGATACTCCGGAAACGGTGGCGTCGGGATGACGGACTGAAAGGCCGGGTCGAAGATACGCTGCACATAGTCGACCGGGCGCACCACGTTGGAGCGATACTTCTCACGCCAGCATCCGATGAATGCATCCGCGATGGCCAGCGACGTGAGCGCGTACAGCTCGACTGCATCCTCGGCCGACAATGCACGACGCGACACCATCTGGTTCACGACGCTGATCCAGTGAAAGCCGGGTGTGCCCGTCGCCACCGGATTGTCCGCCCAGAACAGCGCGATCTGCTTCTGTTCGGCCGTGAGCGCGCGCACCGTGTCATGAAATTGTTTCGCCATGTCGTGAAAGCTGGAACGGGGCACCTCCGAGTACGCCGGCGGTGGCGGTGGCGCACACTCGTCACCATCCGCAAGAACAAAGGTGCGCAGTTGCCCCCAGTACGGCTCCGTCGCCTTCGTGGGGTTGAACGATGGCAAGGTCGTACTGCCTTCCGCCTTCGGTCGGTTGGTGAAGGTGCCCTTTGTTGTCGCACGCTCCACGTCCTCATGGACATTGGGATTGGCGAGCTGCACCAGGTCCGATTGCCCGGACAGGGTTTGCGGAACGAATTGCGCAATGTTCGCCGTATTGCGCCATGCGCCGCGCGCGTCGGGCGGCACCCACGCGCGACCGCGGGTGGCAAAAAAGCTGTCGGCTGCTGCCCAGGCGAGAATTGCCTTGCCCAGTGCGCGACCGTGCTCGAGCGAGCGCGCGCGATCTGCGCCGCGCACGCCCGCCGTTTCGCGGGCGATCACCTGCGCCGCGGCCAAGGAATCGATGGTGCGACGCGTACTCGGCAGGCCATCCCGAAAGAGTGAATCGAGCACGACACGCTCGGCTTCTGCGGCAACGATGGCGCCGTCGAGCGGATCGCCGTCGGGGACCGGCGGGAGCGCTGTGAGTGCGTTGAGCTGACCCGCCAACGTGCGCAGCGACGATCGGCGGTCAGCGGCGTAGCCCTCGTACAGGGCCACTGCCCCGTACGCCGAGATGCGCGCCGCGACCGGCGGACCAAGGCGCTCGCTGCGTACGAAGGCGAGTGACGTCCGCAACCACTGGGACGCCAACTGCGGATCGGCAGGTGCGGTAGCGCGCGCGCAGGCGCTGCCGCCGGCCATGAAGGCAACGAACACGATCAACTCAGCCACGCGCCGGGCAGCGCCGAATGGGAGGTGAAGGCGACACGAGAGAGAGCACGCGCGCGGCATTCAGGTCCGGTGGTTGAGCATGAAAGATCCCTCGCATGAAGCCGCCGTTCGTCGTGCGCGATTGGTCGTGCGCGCATTCGCCAAGGTTACGGCGCTGCAGCGACGGCGGGTAGAGTGATCGCCGGACCGCACGGTGTTCCGTGCGACTCCGATCACGATGCGACAACCGCGCCTCGATGTCCGATGCATGCGCTCAAGCCGACGCGTAGCTTTGCCGGATGCTCGCCCCCTTTATGCATTTGGCGCATCTACGAACGCCCCTACGAACGCAGCTGCGCGAACCGTGGCGACGGCAACTCCGAACGCCCGTCTGCGGAGCGGGTCTGGCGTTGCTGGCGACCGTCATCGGGTGCACGGATCCGCGCGCGCGACCGGAGGCCACCGAGCGTCAGAGCGTTGCCGCCGACGTGCCGAATATCGATGTCCGTCGATTGCCCGAGTCGAGGAAAGCGTCGGCGCCGGACGTGATGTTGCAGGCGGCCGACCGTGGGCGCGCGCTCGGGTCGGAGTCGGCGCGCGTCGCGGTGCACGTCGTGGCCGACTTTGAATGCGCCGACTGCGGCGCGTGGTTGCAGCGTTCACTTCCCGAGTTGCAGCGCGTGTACATCGACTCGGGGCACGTACGGCTGCGATGGGTGCACTTTCCGCTGCGCATCCATCCGAATGCCGTTCTCGCCGCGAGTGCCGCCCATTGTGCGTCGGCGCAGGGGAAGTTCTTTGAGGCGGCGGAGCCGCTGCTCGCGGCCCGCGCGCGCTGGCAGCACGAGTCCGACGCCAAGCGTGTGCTGGACTCGTTGGCAGGTGCGCCCGGGGTGGAGCCATACGCGCTGCGACTGTGCACCGAAAGCCGTCGGATGTGGCGGCAGATACATGATGACATCGCCTGGGCCAACAGTGCGGGTGTGGGCGCCGTACCATCAATTGTCCTCGTTCCCGGTGCCGGCGGTGCCGTTGGTTCGCGCGTGCTGCCGTTGACCACGCCACTTGCACTGTTGCGGTCCCTCATCGACTCGGCACTCGTCGCTCGCTAGCAGGTCGTCTTCGCCGGTTGACCCCCGGCGCCGCGCGCAGCAATGTGGCGGTGCTCGGGGCGATCGGTTCCTGTGATCCCCCGTTCGCGCGCGCCGTCACAGCGCGGCCGGTTCGCCGTCCCCCGCGACATCCCGCGACTTTCCGCTCCGTCCACCGTCCGAGACCGCGTATGCTGCCGTTCCGACCGCTTGTGCTTCTGGCCATTCCCGCACTGCTGGGGGCTGCGCTTGGCATCAGCCGCCCCGAGTCATTCGGGTTCCCGGCCCGCTTCAGCGCTGCTCCACCACTCGCCCTCGATTCGACGCTCAAGAGCGCTTATCGCTGGCGCAACGTCGGTCCGGACCGGGGCGGTCGTTCGATCGCCGCAAGTGGCGTGAAGGGACGACCGAAAGAGGCCTACTTCGGTGCCGTCGGTGGCGGTCTGTGGAAGACCATCGATGGCGGCACCACGTGGGCGGCCGTCACGGATGGGCAGATCAGGAGCGCTTCCGTCGGCGCGGTCGCGGTGAGCGAGAGCAATCCCGATATCGTCTTCATCGGCATGGGCGAAACGTGCATTCGCGGCAACATCATGCCGGGCGATGGCATCTACAAAAGCACCAATGCCGGCAAGACCTGGACGCATGTCGGCTTTGCCGGTGTCGATGCGATCTCCAAGATTCGCGTGCACCCCACCAACGCGGACGTGGTCTTTGCGGCCGTCTTCGGGCAGTACAGTGTGCCGAGTGCGGAGCGCGGCGTCTTCAAGAGCACCGACGGCGGCAAGAGCTGGCGCAAGGTGCTGTTCCGCGACGACAAGACAGGCGCCATCGATATCGTGATCGATCGGAACAACCCGAATGTGTTGTACGCTGCGCTGTGGGAGGCGTACCGCAAGGAATTCCAGATGTCGAGCGGTGGCGCCGGCAGCGGGTTGTTCAAGAGCACCGACGGTGGCGAAACGTGGAAGGAAATCACGCGCATGCCCGGCCTGCCCTCGGGGCTCGTCGGGCGCATCGGTGTGGCCGTGAGTTCGGCCAACTCCAATCGCGTCTACGCCATCGTCGAGAACGATGAAGGCGGTCTGTTCAAGAGCGACGATGCCGGCGCGACGTGGACGGTGGTGAACAAGGACCGCAGCATCCGTCAGCGCGCGTTCTACTACACGCACGTCTTCGCCGATCACCAGAACGCCGACGTCGTGTATCTGCAGAATACGTCGCAGTTCCGCTCGACGGATGGCGGCAAGACGCTGCAGAACGCCGGTCAGGGCACGCACGGCGATCATCACGACCTGTGGATCGACATGGACGATCCGACGCACCTGGTGAATGCCAACGACGGTGGTGGTGCGATCTCGTACAACACGGGGCGCGCGTGGTCGGATCAGGATTTCCCGACCGAGCAGTTCTATCACGTCATCACGACGGCGCATGTGCCGTTCCACGTGTGCGGCTCACAGCAGGACAACAGCACGCTGTGCACGCCATCGAACTGGAATGCGAACGCCGGCTTCGGGCGTGGGGGCGGAGGCGGTGATGGCGCGGCAGCGACTGGTGCGGTGCCCGAGCCAACATCGGGCGGCATGGCCGTCTCGTATCAGGTGGGTGGCGGTGAGCCGGGCTACATCGGCGCCGACCCGAACGATCCCGATCTCTTCTTCGCCGGCACCAACAACGGCGGCTATCTCGACAAGTTCAATCGTCGTACGGGACTCGGCCGCGAAGTGAATCCGTATCCGTGGTTCTATTCCGGCGAGCCGTCGAAAGAGATCAAGGAACGCTGGCAGTGGACGTATCCGATCGTCTTTTCGCCGGTGGACAAGAAGACGTTGTACGTCTCGTCACAGCGGTTGTGGGCGACGAAGGATGGCGGCAAGACGTGGGCGAACCTGAGCGGCGATCTCACTCGGCACGCGCCGGAAACGCAGGAGAAGTCGGGCGGCCCGATCACCGGCGATATGAACGGCCCCGAAGTGTACGGCGTGATCTTTTCGATCGGACCAAGCAAGACGAACATCAACACCATCTGGACCGGCTCGGACGATGGGTTGGTGCATGTGACGCGCGACAACGGCAAGACGTGGGCGAACGTGACCCCGAAGGACATGCCCGACTTTGGTCGCGTCAGTCAGATCGATGCCTCCGCATTCACCGCGGGCGGCGCCTACATCTCCGTGCGCAAGCCGCTGCTCAACGATCGGGCGCCTTACATCTTCAAGACGACCGACTACGGCCGGACGTGGACGAAGATCGTGAACGGCATTCGCCCCGACGCGTACGTGCACGTGGTTCGGGAAGATCCGACCCGCAAGGGGCTGTTGTACGCCGGTACACAGAACGGTGTGTACATCTCGTACGATGATGGCGCGAACTGGGAAGATCTCTCGCTCAACATGCCCGATGTGCCGATTGCCGATCTCATCGTCGAAAAGAACGAGTTGGCGATCGCGACGCATGGTCGCGGTTTCTGGGTGCTCGACAACATCGCGCCGTTGCGCCAGGCATCGCCGTCGATCGCGTTGGCGGACATGCACCTGTTCACGCCCGCCATGGCCATTCGTGGCAGCGGTGCCGCGCCGATCAGCTACACGCTCAAGGCCGTGCCCAAGCGCATGCAGTTGCAGATCGTGGACTCGATTGGTGGCGTGATGCGCACGTTCGAAGTGGATACCAGCCCACTGGGAACGGCCGCACCAGCCGCTGGCGGTCGCCGAGGTGGTGGTCCGGCGGTGATTCCGCGCAACATCGGTCTCAATCGGCTGAACTGGGACATGCGCATCGGCAGCATCGAAAGCTTTCCGGGGATGATTCTCTGGGGCGCAGGCACCAATGGTCCGGCCGTGCCGCCCGGCAGATACACCGTCAAGCTGATTGCCGATGGCAAGACGCTCACGGCGCCGCTGGTGGTGCGACGCAACCCGCGCGTTGCCGATGTCACCGACGCGGAGCTGCACGCGCAGTACGCGTTTGGGAAGAAGGTGCGCGACAAGGCGAGCGAGGCGAATATGTCAGTCATCCAGATCCGTCGCGTCAAGGCGCAGCTCGAAGATCGCCTGAAGAAGGCCGCCGATGATGCAGCGCTCAAGACGAGTGGCGCGACGCTGCGCACGAATGCGTCGGGTGTCGAGGAGAATGTGTATCAGGTGCGGAACCAGAGCGGTCAGGACCCGCTCAACTTCCCGATCAAGGTGAACAATCGCATCGCCAACCTGTTGTCGATGTCCGAACGCGGCGATGGCGCACCGACCACGAACATGCCGGAGATCCTCGGCATCCTGACGAAGGAATTGAAAGGCTACACCGACCGCCTGGACGTGATCTGGAAGTCCGATCTCGTTGCCGTGAACAAGGAACTCACCCGTCTCAAGTTGCCCCTTCTCGATCCGTCGTGCGCCAAGGCGGAAGGATGTGTGGCTACACCATGAGGAACACACTGATGTCCCGTCGAGTCGTTGCATCCAGCGCCACTGCCGTTGCGATGCGTGCGGTGTGTGCGCTGAGCGCCGTTGCGCTGAGCGCCTGTACGCTGCAGCGCGCGCAGCCCCATTCCGCAGGGCTCAAGTCGTCCGCCGTGGACGATCACATGGCGCACATGAACGCGGCCGACCTGTCGGCGCCGATGGGTGCATCGCGCGACGCGACGCAGCAGGGCACGCCGGGTATCCCCGCCAGCAACGTCACCGCGGCGGCGCGCCTCAAGGCCAGCCCACGTCACTCGGAGTGGGTGAAGATCGCGAGCACTCCTGGCGCTGCCGATTCGATCATGGCGTGGGTGGTGTATCCCGCCAGTCCGAACAGCCGCGCGAAGGCGCCGGTGGTCGTGGTGGTGCACGAGATTTTCGGCTTGTCCACGTGGGTGCGCGCCGTCGCCGACCAGGTGGCGGCCGACGGGTTCATTGCGGTTGCGCCGGACTTCCTGTCGCGCGTGCGCGGTGGTCCGAGCAGCGTGGAGCTGCCAAGCGATACGGCGCGCGCGCTGATCGGCGGCGTGAACGCGGCGGAGAAGAACGCGGTCATCAGCGCTGCCGCGAACTACGCGATGATGCTGCCGTCGGCGCAACAGAAATACGCGGTGATCGGCTATTGCTGGGGCGGCACGGCGTCATTCGGCCATGCCGTCAACGGCGGCGTGAAGGGCTTCTCGGCGGCTGTTCCCTTCTACGGCGCGCCGTACATGGCGGCTGGCACGCCCGCGACGGCGACAACTGCTGCTGTTCCCGCCACCGTAAGCGCTGATTCACTTGCCAGGATCAAGGTGCCGGTGATGTTGCTCAGCGGCTCCAAGGACGCGCGCATCGGTGCCGCGATGCCCGCCATCGACTCCATCATGACGTCGATGAAGAAAGAGTACTCAGGCACCAACTACGAGGGCGCCATCCACGGCTTCCTGCGTGCGCAGAACGATCCCATCACGCAGCCGCAGGGTCGCGTCGGTGGTCCGCCGCCGACGCCGCGTACCGCAGAGGACATGCAGACGGAACAGGCGGCCAATCTCGCCGCCGCGAAGGATGGGTGGCCCAAAACGATCGCGTTCCTGAAGAAGAATCTCGGGGTGAAGTAGTCACCGCGCCTATCGACTCCTCGTTCGTCTTCATGCAGCCGATACTCCAGTGAGGACCGGCGACGCCGCCAGTGAGATCTCGTACGATCCCTCCCACCTGGTGCGCGCCCAATGTCGAAGTGTCCCTACACGTGGGTCCGGAATTTCTTCGGCGCCGGTAGTCGATCCGCCGCGGACCCGTCGAAACCGGCAAAGCATCTGATGGTGCGCGTCGTGCGCGACGGCGAAGAGCGCGTGCGAGTGGCGCTGCCGGCGCGCAGCGCGAAGTGGCTCATCGAGCTCATTCCCGCCGATGTCGTGGCCAAGATCCGCGCCGAGGACATACCACTGGACGCGATGATGCACGATCTCAATCAGGCGGACGAGCTATTCCCGCATCCGATCTTTTCGCTCAACGAGGAGCATCGGCAGATCGAGGTGTGGCTCGAATAGCAGCGCACCGAAACACACCGCGACGCTATGCTGCCTTCGTCGCGGTGTGCAGTGCGAGATCGGTCTGCTTGCAGAACACACCGGCCGGATGATTCGGGACACGCACCACGCTGTCCGTCACACCGAGTGTGCTTTCGGTGCCACCGAGAAAGAGACTCCCGCCCCGATCGAGCAACTTTGCCATGCGATCGATCACGTCTTTCTTGGTCGGCACATCGAAGTAGATCAGCACATTGCGACAGAAGATCACATCGAACTGCCAGTACGCCGGAAACGGATTGAGAAGATTGATCGCCTGATACGTCACGCGTGAGCGGATCTCGGGAATCAGCTCGAAGCCATCGGCGACCGGCCGGAAGTATTTCATCATCAGCTGCACCGGCAGACCGCGTTGCACTTCGAACTGGTTGTACACGCCAGCCTTGGCACGTGCGAGCGCCTGCGCGGAGAAATCGGTGGCCGTGATCTCCACCTTGGTGCCTGCAAGCTGCGATTCCAACTGCGCCACGATCATCGCGATGGAGTAGGGTTCCTGGCCGGTTGAACTCGCGGCGCACCAGATGCGCACCGGACGTCCAAGCGATCGCGCGCGCGCCGCCGCGGCCGGCAGAATCTCCTTCTCCAGCGACACGAACGGTTTACTGTCGCGAAAGAAGAGCGTCTCGTTCGTCGTCATCGCATCGCACACGAGCTTCACGACCGCCTCCGGTGCACCACGACGCAGCGCCGCAAAGAGTGCCGCGATATCTGCATGGCCAAACGTCACCGCAACCGGCGGCAACCGACTCTCGAGCAGATACTCCTTGCCGGGGCCCAGCGAAAGGCCACTGTGCTTCTTGAGCAGATCGCTCAGAAACGTGTACTCCTCGGGCGTGATCATGCGACCGCTCCTGCGCAACACGCCATGATCGACTCCGCCAACCCGTTGAGAGGAACGACCGCTGTTGCCAACCCAGCATTCACGACCGCACCAGGCATCCCCCACACCACACTGCTCGCCTCGTCCTGCGCGAAGATGCGTCCGCCCCGCTGATGCACGTCTTTGCATCCGCGCATCCCGTCCTCACCCATCCCGGTGAGTACGACCGCCAGCGTCGATGCACCGTACACCGCCGCAATGGACCGCAACATCGGATCCGCCGCCGGACGGCAATAGTTCTCCGGTTCCGTCTGCGTCAGGCGAACGATCGGCTTTCCTTCATGCGTCTGCACCAACATGTGAAACTCCCCCGGAGCGACGTAAGTGCAATTATTGCGAATGGACTCGCCATCGCGTGCTTCAGCGCACGGTCGGCCGGTATCGCGTTCGAGCCGTTGGGCCAGCATGGCGGTGAACACCGCAGGCATGTGCTGCGTGATGAGAATGGGTAGCGGAAAGTCTTTGGGCAGCGACGACAGCAACGTCGCCAACGCGTTCGGACCACCGGTGCTCGATGCAATCGCCAACACGCGCGGTGGCGCATCGGCGGTGCGCGCAGCAAGTAACTCCGTGCGGGCAGGCACCGCGGTCATCAGACGTGCACTGGGTGCATTCCCTCGCGCCGCTCGCCCGATGGCGCGCACTTTCGACGCAATCTCCGACGCCACCGCCGCCAGCGTGGCCGCACCACTCCGCGCCGCAGGTTTGGTGATGTAGTCGGCCGCACCAAGCGCGAGTGCCTGCATCGTCACCTCAGCACCGCGAAGCGTCAAGCTGCTCGCCATGATGACGCGCGTCTGCGGATACAACGCCAGGATCCTCGGCAACGCCGTCAACCCGTCCATCTCCGGCATCTCGATGTCGAGCAACACGACGTCGACCGGTGCGTGACGCAACGCATCCAACGCGACCTTTCCGTTCGGCGCGGTCGTCACGACACGCAGATCCGGCTCCGCGTCCACGATCCTGCCGAGCGCGCCGCGAATGACGGCACTGTCGTCAACGATCAGCACACGAATGGCGTCAGCCGGCTTCATTGCACGCCGCAGGCTTCGAGCTTGGAACTGATGATACCCGCATCGAACGGCTTCATGATGTACTCAGTCGCACCGAGTGTCAGTGCGGTCTGGATCTTGTCGAACGATGTATGTGTCGTGCACATGATGATCGGCGCCGACTGATTCGGTGCTTGCAACGGCACCGCGCCGAGAAAGCTGAGTCCATCCATCACCGGCATATCGATGTCGCAGAGAATCGCATCGAAGGCGCCCTCGCTGTTCAGCATCGCGATGGCCTTCGCACCGTCCTCCGCTTCCCACACGGCGTATCCCAGCTGCTCGAGGATACGCCGGATTGCCTTGCGGATCGCCGACGAGTCGTCGATGACCAGAATACGCTTCTTCGCACTCCCAGTCGACGTATCCATGGCTCAGAACTTCCGCAGCTTGCTGAGGAAACTGGAGACGGCTCCGTTCAAACGCTCCGACTCGACTGAAAGCTGACCAGCGGCCGACCGAATGTTCTCGGCGGTGCGACCGCCTTCCGCGGCAACCTGCGTCACCATGGAGATGCTCGAGCTGACTTCGGCCGTGCCGCGCGCCGCTTCACCCACGTTGCGCGAGATCTCGCTCGTCGCCGCGTTCTGCTCTTCAACCGCACCGGCAATCGTGGTCGAGATCTCGTTGATCTTGTTGATCACGCCCGCTATCTCACGAATCGCCGTCACCGCCGACGCGGTCTCGGCCTGCACACCGGCAATCTTGCTGCCGATTTCTTCCGTCGCCTTCGCGGTCTGCCGTGCGAGTTCCTTCACTTCGTTCGCCACGACCGCGAAGCCCTTGCCCGCTTCGCCAGCACGCGCCGCTTCGATCGTCGCGTTGAGGGCGAGCAAGTTGGTCTGCTGTGCGATCGACGTGATCGTTTTCACAACCTGACCGATCTCCTGACTCGACACACCGAGCTTGGCCATCGTCTCCGTCGTTTCCGCTGCCTGACGTACCGCCACCTGTGAGATGTGCGACGCTTCCTGCACGCGGCCCGCGATTTCGCGAATGCTCGCTGTGAGTTCTTCGGCCGAACTTGCCACCGTCTGCACATTACGTGTTGCCTGCTCGGACGCGGCGGACACCGTCTGGGCCTGGCGCGATGTTTCTTCCGACGACGCCGCCATGCCTTGCGCACTTGCTTCGAGTTCGGTGCTCGACGAGCTGACCACGTTCGCAATCGCGAACACCGACGATTCGAAATCATCCGCCATCTTCACCTGATCGGTGATCACCGACCAGTTCACCATCGGGCCCACGTACTGACCGGCCGCGTTGTAGATCGCGACCGCCGTCAGATCGAGATGCTCGGTACCAATCTTGATCTTCGCGTTGTGCGGCAGATTCTTGTCCGACGCCAGCATGGTGCGCTGGTGGGCCGGATTCTTGTGGAAGATGTCGATCGACGAGCCGAGCACCTGCGCGGCCTTGATGGGCAGCGACGATTCGATGCTTATGAGCGTGGCGAGCGACGCGGGATTGATGTACTTGATGTTGAAGTCCAGATCGCACAGCATCAGGTTCACGCGCGCCGACTCCACCATCGGTTTGAACAGCTCCATCTCGGCGCGCATCTTCACCAATGCTGTCGCATCCGTCGCGTACTTCACGACTTTGATCACGCGGCCGTCGCGATTGCGAATGGGATTGTACGTCGCCTGGATGTGGCACTCCTTGCCGTTCTTGCCGATGCGCTTGAACTCGCCCGAGTGAAACTCGCCGCGATTGAGCTTTGCCCAGAACTCCGTGTAGGCGCTGCTGTTTCGGTACGCTTCCTCGCAGAACATGGAGTGATGCTTGCCACGGATCTCGTCGAGGGAGAAGCCAAGTACGGCAAGGAAGTTGTCGTTCGCCGTTAAGACCGTGCCGTCGAGGTTGAATTCGACGACGGCGTTCGACTTGCTGATCGCAGCGACCTGGCCTGAATAGTCTGCCGTCGCCGCACTCTGCGCCGTGATGTCAGTGGCGTACTTCACCACCTTCACCAACCGTCCTTCGCGATCGCGAATGGGATTGTACGACGCCTGAATCCAGACCTCGCGACCGCCCTTCGCGATACGTTTGTATTCACCCGCATCGTACTCGCCACGGTTGAGCTTCGCCCAGAACTCGGTGTACTCGGTACTCGCGCGATACGACTGATCGACAAACAACGAGTGGTGCTTGCCCTGGACCTCGCCCAGCGCGTAGCCGAGCGTCTTCAGGAAGTTGTCGTTGGCGGTGAGCACGGTGCCATCGAGGTCGAACTCGATGACGGCCATCGCCTTGCTGATTGCGGCGATCTGCGCTTCATACTCCGCGAACATTTCGTGGAACGGGTCGCGTTCGACAGCGCGCGACTTGGTCTTTGGCGAGGGCGTCGCTTTGGCCGGGGCGGACTTCGGGGAACCTGAGTTCTTCGGGGCGAGACGAGTGGTAGCCATTTTCGGAAGGGGTCCTATCGGGGAGTACTGACTGGCGCGTTGTCGAAGCCGGCGTCGGCTCTCGGAGCTGGAGCGTCCAGTGCGTGAAGGTGGTGGAACTCAGACCGACGTCTGTTCGAGCTTGAGGAGTTCGTGCACGTTCATGATCACGAGTAATCCGTGGTCCCGGCGCACGATGCCGGTACACGCACTTCGCCACCTGGGATCGAGCGTGGCGAGCGCCGGCTCGATACTGTCGCGGTCCACCGTCACGACATCTGCAACTTCATCCACCATGAAGGCGAACAGCTCACCCTCATGGCGCACCACCACGTTCATCACGTCCGCATCCGTCTCGCGTGGCTCGAGACGCAGGGTTACGCGCAGGTCGACCGCCGTGACGATCTGCCCACGCAGGTTGAGGAAGCCGGCGATGGCATCCGGTGACATGGGCACGCGTGCGATCCGCTGCGCGACCAGCACTTCCTGCACGATCTTGACGGGAATGCCCAGCCATTGATCGGCGAGGCGAAACGTGACGTACTCTGCCTGTTCGATGGAGTGTGCCGTCCCTTGGTCCGTTCGCGCGTCGTTGCTCATGCTGCCGCCCGCACGGTGGCGAGTGCGTCACGCATGGTGGCGATGACGAGCTCGCGATCGAGCTTCGTGAGATAGTGATTGAATCCCGCCGCGAGTCCACGCTCGCGATCTTCGGCCGAACTGCGCGCGGTGAGCGCGATGAGCACCGGATCGTTCCACTGCGGATTCGCCTTGATCGTGCTCGCGAGTTCCACGCCACCGATCGTTGCCATGTCGATATCGCTGAGCACGATGTCGAACCGTTCACCGCGTTCAAAGCGGGCGAGCGCCTCTTTGCCATCGAGCGCGGTTGTGAGCTGATACCCCGCGCTGCGCAACATCGGCGAGAGCAACCCAATGAAGAATCGTGAGTCGTCGACAAGCAGCAGCGTCGGCGACGCAGAGCGTGGGTTCGTCGCTTCGGCCTGCACGTGCCAGTCACCGTGCGCCCGCCGCAGGAACCAGTCGGTGTCGATGACTTCCGTGGCGCGATCCGCGATGACGGCGACGCCAAGCACACCGGGACGCGATGCCTTGCGCTGCAGCGTGATCTGCGCTTCGACGATATCGCGAATCTCGTCCACGGCCACGCCCATCGTCCGATTACGATCGCTGAACACGATGACCGGCCGCGGATCCTTCGCCCGCATGTCCATGCCCGGCGTCGCGGCGAGTATCGGGATGAGGCTGCCCCGATACTGCACGAGAAACTGGCCGTCCGCTTCTTCGATCGTCGAGAGTGGGAACTCCTCGAGTCGCGCCACCAGCGAGAGCGGTACGGCTTGCATCGCCTGCAAGCCCGCGTCGAACAGCAGCACGCTTTCCTTCGCGTCGTCCTGTGCGATGGAGAGGGCCTGCTTCTTCGCGTCGCGGTCTTCGTCCTGTGCGGCGATGTGTGCCATCGTGGCGATGCCCGCGGTATCGAGGATCATGATCACGCGGCCATCGCCCGTAATCGTGCAACCGGCATACGCCTGGAGATGCTTCACCAGGCGGCCGACCGGTTTGACGACGATCTCCTGCGTGTCGAATACCTCTTCGACTACGAGACCGAAGCGCGCCTCGCCCACCTGACAGACCACGACGTTGTACGTATCCGATGGGGGCGGCCCATCGAGTCGGAGCAGCGAATGCAGCGAGACCAGCGGCAGCAACGTGTCGCGCAACCGATAGAACTGGGCGCCGTGCACATGCTCGACGAGCGCATGCTGTTCGCCCGTCACACGAACCAATTCCAGCACACCGATCTGCGGAACAGCGAATGTTTCGCCGGACGTGCCGACGAGCAGCGCCGAGATGATCGCGAGCGTGAGCGGAATTTTCACTCGCACCGTCGTGCCGCGTCCCACCTTCGACGAGAGCTCTACGGTGCCGCCGATCAGCTCGATGTTACTGCGCACCACATCCATGCCAACGCCGCGTCCCGACACGTTGGTGATCGTTTCTGCCGTCGAGAACCCGGGTTCGAAGATGAAGCGGAGTACCTGCGCGTCGGGCATCGCATCGGCGGCTTCGGCTTTCACGAGCCCGCGCTCGATTGCCTTGCGACGTATGCGATCCACACTGATGCCCGCGCCGTCATCGGAGATTTCGATAACAACATGTCCACCTTCGTGTCGCGCACTCAGCCTGATCGTACCCATCTCCGACTTGCCGGTATCACGACGCGTGGACGGCTTCTCCACCCCGTGGTCGGCGGAGTTGCGGATCATGTGCGTGAGCGGATCCTGAATCGCCTGCAGAATCTGCCGATCAAGTTCGGTTTCGGCACCGTGCATTTCGAGCGAGATCTGCTTGCCACTGGCATGCGACAGATCGCGGACGAGTCTCGGCAACTTGGTCCAGGCGTTCCCGATCGGCTGCATGCGCGTCTTCATCACCGCTTCGAGCAGATCGGTGGTGACGCGATTGAGATGCTGCACCGGATGCGCGAACTCGGAGTCCTCGTGCTGCGCGCCCAGCTGCACGAGCTGATTGCGTCCGAGCGCGAGCTCACCCACGAGATTCATCAGTTGATCGAGCAGATGCACGCTGACGCGCAACGTGCTGTCGGCGTGATGCTCCCCGTTGGCGTGATTGTCCGCCTCGTCGCGCGATTTGCGCCGGTCCAGGCCATCCCAGCCTGGCCCGGCTGGTGCCGCTGGTGCCGCTGGTGCCACTATTGCCGTTGGTGGCGCTCCTGCTGCTGGCGTCGCTGGCGCCACTGAGGCAGCGGCGGCCGGCGCATCGACGACCGGTGGTCCGGCGGTGACGTGCGCGCACGCCTCCACTTTCACCTCGAGCGATTGGGCGGCACGCGTCGACTCGGCAATCGCCAGCCAGGCGTCAAGCGTGGCGATCAGCGCTGTATCGTCACCCTCAGGCTCGGCTTCCGTCGTCTCGAGGTGCGCAAGAATTGCCTTGATGCAGTCGATCGCAGCGAACACATCCCCGATCAGCTGCGATTGCACCTGCAGTCGACCGGTGCGTAACGCATCGAGCACGTTCTCTGCGCTGTGCGCGACCCCCTCGAGGCGAGAGAGGCCCAGAAAGCCGCAGGTGCCCTTGATCGTGTGAATCGCGCGAAAGATGCCGTTAAGCAGCGCGACCTGATCGGGATGTAGCTCGAGCTCGACGATGTCGTTGTCGAGTTTCGCGAGGTTTTCGGCGCTTTCCGTTAGAAAGTCGCGAAGGAGGTCGTCCATGTACCGTACCGTGAGTGTTCACCAGCGGTGTCGGACCTTGGCTGCGTCGCCATGAACTCCTTTATCGGCATATGCTACTCAAACATTAGCGTTTTGTACCCAGAGTCCGAATTAGCATTTTTTTTCGAGATATTTCCGCGTTAGGCCTGCATTTTCACGAGTTTCGTCCGATACTCGCAGACATGACTCTCTTTCGACTCTTATATGTGAGTGTCGCCCGGCCGGGGTTGGAGTACGACCGGCTCACGGACATCCTGCGCGTCGCGGTTGAACGGAACGCTGAGGCTGGACTCACCGGTGTGCTCTGCTTCGGCGGCGGTATCTTCGTGCAGGCGCTCGAGGGTGATCGCACCGTCGTCAATCGCCTCTACAGTTCCATCGCGCGCGACCCGCGACATGGCGATTGCCAGATTCTCGATGGTCGCTCCATCACCACGCGCGACTTTGCGGAGTGGTCGATGAAGCTCATTGGCTGGGATGACGTGCCGACCGCCAGCCGCCGCGCGCTCTTGCTCCGCCATTCTGGATCGACGGCGTTCGACCCGCGTCAAATGCGCGGCCCGCAGGCAATCGGATTCCTGCGCGATCTCGCAGCAAGCGAACGCCGCGCCGCGGCCTGAGGGTCTCGAGGATAGCGAATCGCGGCGAACGCGAGTCACGATCGACCAAACGGGAACGGGGACGACATGACGTTGTCCCCGTTTTTCACGTCGGCCAACCGCGGTGCACCGCAGTGGTTGACTACGGCTCGGCCATCGCCTGCTGCACCGCCGCCAGTAGCTGGTCCGCGGCGTATGGCTTGGAAAGAAAGTGCCGCACGCCAAGACCGGTGAGCTGCGCACTGGCGTGCAGGCCACTGGTCGCGATGACGCGGACTGTCGGGTTCATCGCGCGCAGGCGACGAATGGCATCCGGTCCGTTCATGACGGGCATCATCATGTCGGTGAGCACTACGCCGATCTCCTCGGCGAGCGAGGCATACGTGGCGACGCCCTCCGCGCCATTGGCCGCGACGATCGCGCGATACCCGAACGCTTCGAGGGTCCGCTTGGTGATGAGGCGAACCGTCGGCTCGTCGTCGATCACGAGGATGAGCTCCCCGCGCCCGCGCGGCAGTTCGATGACCGGGTGTGCCGACTCGGCCAGCTCGCCGGCGTGCGACGGGAGGTACACGTTGAACGTGGTGCCACGACCTGGCTCGCTGTAGACGCGAAGAAACCCGCCGTGACTCTTGACGATCGCCATCGTGGTGGACAGTCCGAGCCCGGTGCCCTTGCCGAACTCCTTCGTCGTGAAGAACGGGTCGAAGATCCGCTCGAGGATGGCCGGATCAATGCCGCTGCCGCTGTCGACGACGCTCAGGTGCACATGCGGCCCTTGCTTCGCGTCGGGGTTGATCCCCGCAAAGTGCTCGTCGAGTACGACGTTCTCGACGCGGATCTGGAGGAGTCCCGCACCGTCCATCGCGTCGCGCGCGTTCACGCACAGGTTGAGCAGGACCTGGTGCAACTGTGTTCGGTCGCCCAGCACCCGCCAAGGCGCCGACGGCATGACGACCGCGACTTCAATGTGTTTGAGGAACGTGTCGCGGACCAGGCGCTCGATCTCGTGCACAATCTCGCCCAGATCGACATCGAGCCGTTGGCCTTCGACGCCGCGCGCGAACTGCAGGAGCTGCCGCACCATGTCGGCACCATGGCGCGCGCTCTGTTCAAGCGTTGAAATCAGCTCGTGACTCTCGTCGTCGACTGCATTCTCCCGCAGCAGTTCGAGCGAGAGCATGATCGGGCTGAGCACGTTGTTGAGATCATGCGCGATGCCGCCCGCGAGGGTACCGATGCTTTCCATGCGTTGCGCGCGCATCATCTGCTGCTCGAGTTTCTTCCGCCCGGAAATGTCGCGCGCTACCGTGGATATCCCGATGACAGCGCCGGCGCCATCTCGGATCGGCGATGCCGTCACGGAGACCTCGATCGACCGACCGTCCTTGTGGCGGCGTATGGTCTCAAAGTGCTCGACGCTGGCGCCGCTCGACACGCGCGAGATGATGAAGTCCTCCTCCTCAATCCGGTCGGCTGGAATGATGCGCGTGATCGATGCTCCAACCATCTCCTCGGCGGTGTAGCCGAACACCTTTTCGGCACCGCGATTCCAACTCGTCACGACGCTGCGCAGAGTCTTGCCGATGATCGCATCGTCGGAGGATGCGACGATACTGGCGAGGTGGACCGACGCCAACTCCGCCCGCTTGCGTTCGGTGATGTCCTGTACCGTGCCATACAGTCCAACCACTTCGCCGCGGTCGTTGATGCGCGGGAGCACTTGGGCACACACGTTGGCGTGGTCGCCATTCGGTTTGACGACGACCATCTCGTACTCGCGTTGCGTCACTCCGGCGACGGCCGCCGCGATGGTCTCCTGCTGAATTTGCCGACTCGGCGCATCCAGTGACTCCGCGACCTCAGCCAGACTGCGCGGCGGACCGAGTAGCGGATCGCGCCCGTAGATCTCGAACACTTCCGGCGACCAGGTGATTTTCTGCGTCGCCGTGTCCCATTCCCAGTCGCCGATCCGACCGACGCGCTGCGCTTCCGTGAGGCGCTCGACGACGCGCGCGATTTCTGTTTCGGCGTGCTTGCGGGCCGTGATGTCCATGACGATGCCCGCGACGCGACACGGCGCGCCCGCGTCGTCGAAATAGAAGCGGCCACGCGTCCACACCCAATGCACAGAGCCGTCCGGCCACGTCGTGCGGAACTCTTCGTCGTACTCGCCCGTACCGGTGAGTCCTCGCTGAAACGAAGCGCTCACCCGATCGCGATCGACTGGCTGGATGTGGGCGAGAAACGTTTCATACGTCCACGATGGCTGCAGGGTCTGATACCCGAAACACTGATCGTGCCGCAGCGACCGATGCGCCTCGTTGGTGCGCAGATCGAGACTCCAGTCGCCGACGCGGGCGCCCGCGAGCGCGAATTGCAGTCGCTGCTCGCTCTCGCGGGCGACCTTTTCCGCCTGACGCAGCGTCGTGGCGTCCCTCGTCGGACCGGTGATGTTGACGTGCAGCACAACCACACCGGCGGCGCGTGTGGGACCGAGCGGAGTAACGGCGAGCCGGAACCAGCGGGCCTCGAGCGGGGAGTGACACGGATACTCGAGGAGGAACTCCGGCAGATCCCCCTGCAACACAGCGCGAATTCCCTCGGCGACCACGGCCGCCTCTTTGGCGCCATCCCCGCTGGCGCGATCGCACGTGTCCAGATAGCTCTGGCCGACGCCGAAGTCGGTACCGACGAGTTGATTGGCCGCCCCGAAGCGCTTCCACTCGGCATTCACGCGGACAATTACGCCCTCGCCGTCGAGAACGGCCGCATGCAAAGGCAGAGCGTCGAGGATGCCCCACTGCGGGTCGTTCGGCGGCGTTGCAGCCGACGCATCACGCAATCCCTTGGTAGCGCTTTGTGGAAGGTCCTGCAGGCCCTGCATCATCTCGACGTCTGGAAGCGAATGCGAGCAACGACAGACTCGGCACGCCACGCGGATCGTCCCGCCGACTGCACCGGTCGCACTCACCCATTCTACAGCTCATGCTCAATATCGACCGGTGGCGCGGATTTCTGCACGACGACCGCTCGTGATCGCCAATAGCCTCTGATTGACGAGACCGCGGGGGCATCCAGCGCCGGCAATTGGCGTACCGCCAAGAGCACTGCGCGCTGCCCCGTCCCTAGTCGGCGATGTGAACGAGGACCCGCACCAGGCACGTCAGTCGCCGTCCGTACTAATCCCGATTGACATTGTCGGCATTTGAGACGATTCTCGAAGCGTCAACGCTTCTTGATAGTCATTCTCATTCATGCCGATGTCCGACCCGACGAATCGACGCTGCTGCGCCTCATTCCTCCGCCTGTCCAGCGCAACCTGCCGTCTCCTCGCCGTAGCGAGCGCTGCCGCGTCCATCTCCCTTCCACGTCTCGCCGCCGCCCAGGAGCGGCCTCACACGCGACCGGTTACCGATTCCGCGCGCCGCAGCAAGGCCGGACAGATACTCGAGCGGATGCTGATCGCTGACTCCGCAGCCCGGAAACGCCGCTACAGCGTCGCGCGCATCAGCACCGCCACGCGCACCAGCACCCTCCTCCGCAACGTACCGCAGTCGGCTACGATCATCAGCCAGGCCCTCATCGCCGATCAGGGCATGCACGGCATGGCCGACGTGGTGCGATACATCCCCGGCATCACCATGGGACTCGGCGAAGGCCACCGGGACGCACCGACCATCCGCGGCAACAGCAGCACCGCCGACTTCTTCATCGACGGCGTCCGCGACGACGCGCAGTACTACCGGGACACCTACAACGTCGAGCGCGTGGAGGCCCTCAAAGGCTCCAACGCGATGGTCTTTGGACGCGGCGGCGGCGGCGGCATTCTGAACCGCGTCACGAGAGAGGCACAACGGATCCCGACCCGCACCCTGAGCATGACCGGCGGCACGTTTGCACAGCGCCGCGCAACGCTCGATGTGGGACAGGGCGTCGGCCGCTCCGTCGCCGCGCGCCTCAATGCCCTGTACGAGAACTCCGCCAACTTCCGTCAGGCCTCCGACAACCAACGCCTCGGCATCAACCCAACGGCCTCGCTCATGCTCGGGCGCACCATGGTCAGGCTCGGCTATGAGTTCTACCGCGACCTGCGCGTTGTCGACCGCGGCATCCCGTCCTTTCAGGGCGCGCCCGCCGTCACGGAGGCACGCACCTATTTCGGCGATCCCAACCAGAGCAATTCCACCCTCACGGCGCAATCCATCGCCGCCACCATCGACCGTCAGCTGTGGCGCGGCAATGCCATCGTCGACGGGCTCCAGCTACGCAATCGCACCCGCGCCATGACGTATGACAAGTTCTACCAGAACGTCTTTCCCGGCACCGTGAACCCCGCTGGCACCAGCGTGAACCTGGTCGGCTACAACAACGGCACCGACCGTCGGAATCTGTTCAACCAGACCGACCTCACATCCGTCGTCACGCACGGCGCACTCCGACAGTCGCTTCTTGTCGGCGCGGAGTTCGGCTCGCAGGCAACCGATAACATCCGCCAGACGGCCTACTTCGGGGCCCCTGGCACCACCGCCACCGCCTTCGCCGTCCCCTTCAGCGCACCGATGGTGACCACTCCCGTCGCGTTCCGCGCCAGCGCCACCGACCCCGACAACGGAACCGTGCTCACCACGCAGGCCGTGTATGCACAGGACCAGATCGAGATCGGCCCGCACGTGCAAGCCGTGCTCGGACTGCGCTACGATCGCTTCAATGTCGACTTCACCAACTCTCGCACCGGCCAGGCGCTCTCGCGTCGCGACAATCTCGTCTCCCCGCGCGCGGGACTCGTCATCAAACCCGCGCAGGCCGTATCGATTTACGGCAGCTACAGCGTCTCGTATCTGCCAAGCAGCGGTGACCAGTTCGCCTCGCTGACGGCCACATCGCAGACCCTCGAGCCCGAGCATTTCACCAACCGTGAAGTCGGCCTCAAGTGGGACGCCGGCGCCGATCTCGCCCTCTCCGCCGCGGTCTATCGCCTCGACCGCACCAACACCACCGCGCCCGACCCTGTTACCCCGTCTGTCATCGTGCAGACCGGAGCGCAGCGGACCACCGGCTGGGAACTCGGCATCGCCGGCGCCCCCACGCCGCGCTGGCAGGTGGCCGGCGGCTACGCCAACCAGTCTGCGCGCATCGTGCGTCGCACCACCGCGGCCGCCGCCGGGGCCCAGGTCGCCCTCGTTCCGCGCAACACACTCTCGCTGTGGAACCGCGTGCAGGTGCTCAAACAGGTCGGCGCCGGCATCGGCGTCGTTCATCAGGATCGGATGTTCGCCGCCATCGACAACACCGTCACCCTGCCGTCGTTCACGCGCATCGACGGCGCCATGTTCGTCACCATCACCAGCGCCCTGCGCGCGCAGCTCAACGTCGAGAACCTCCTCGACACGCGCTACTTCGCCACCGCACACAGCAACAACAACATCATGCCCGGCTCACCCCGCACCTTGCGCGTCGCGCTGCACGTGGCGCCATGATGGAGACGCGGCGGTGCGCGGCGCATAGTCGACCAACCAATCAACGCTGCTTCTCGGGCGTCAATAGGGTCTTCCGGAGCCGCGCCAACGTGCGCGTGAACACCGCCGCATCGCCCATACCCGCCCCCACGATCAGCGACCCTTCAATCCGGATCACCGCATCCTCCGCCCGCTCCTTCGCGATGGCGCGCGGCCACGGAACGGTCTCGTCCCGACCCACTCGGCGTGGCCCCGAGGCGAGACCGGGGTCACATCAGAGTGTGTCGGTTCGACGCTCGATCGCCGCCAACCAGCCCCGTCGGATGAGTGCACTGCCGGGGAGAATGATGCGCCAGTAGACGCCGAACCGACGTCGTGCGGCATCGTCGGTGGCGAAGACGCGCGTTTCCGTCGATATGAAAGACCCGCCGTGGCCGTCGGGCTCGACGCGAAAGTTCATGGCTGCCTTGGCGAAGCCTGGCAGCGCCAGCGCCACGAATTCGGCTGGAGTTCGCGGTCGTTCGCTTTCTGGCGCCGGCTTGGCCACCAACGTGCCGACCACCAACTCGGCCGGGGGCTCCAGCGCGAGCTGCATGAACGTGGTCCGTGTCGCCACTTCCAGCAGCGGCATGTGCTCCGGCGAGGTCAGGATACTCTCCGCCCCCTTCCGCCCGAAGCGGCGGATCCACGTGAGCGTTCGGAAAAAGCGGATTTCGTCCGCAGTGACGCGCTCAACCGCCTGAAATGCGACGGCAGGCGGTACGTTGACATGAATGCTGTGCCGCTCAGTGAACTGGTAGCGCGGCATAAACTCGTCGAGCCGAGTGCGCGCGGCGACGACATTGGTCTCAGTCGCTGGCACCAGCAGCGCACCGAGGGTGACGAGCACACCGATGGCAGCGAGTGCAGCTCCGTGCCAACGCCCCGGCAGGCCAATGGTCGGCAACGGACGGAACAGCACCAGAAACCCGAAGAGCGTGATCACACATCCCGCATAGGCCGCCACTGTCGGAATCATGACCCGCTTCTCGCTGCTCGAGGATGCGCTACCGTGACCGATCTCCACCTGCGGCCATGTTGCCGCCGTGGCTATCGAAACGTGAGAGTCCGCAATCAAGTTTCGGTTCAGTTCGCCGATCATACCAAAATGACGACAATTGTCCGCGTCGGTGACGATGCGGAGTAAACAAATCACTGTTGGGGCTTTGATGACGAAATCACCCACCCGCGCCCTGATCGTGGGGCTTTCGTTCATCAGCATTCGGTGAGTCGGCGATATCAGCGCCAATCTCGTCGAGGTCAAGGAGATCAATCGCGTCAAGCAACGATACGCCATCAACTTCCGCGGCAGCGTGCACGATCGTGCCATCTCGTTGCGTGACGTCGTGCTGGATGCCTCTGTCACTGATGTGGCGGGCGAGGTGCGCGACATCGAACGTCTCGCGACGAACTATGCCAAGTCCGCCGGACCGCTTGACGCGATGATGCAACAGAGCGATCACGTGACTGCCGCCGAGCGCCAGATTCTCGACAGCATCAAGAGCATCGAACGCGCATCAACCTCTTCATCGACCTGCAGGAATCGAAGAACAAGGCAATCGGCGCGCAGACGACGATGCTGGCGTCGTCGTTCACGCAGCTCACCGTGTTGTTGGCCGTGGGGGCGCTCCTGCTGGGCGCGTTCGCCGCGTGGTGGGCCATGTCGAGTGTGCGACCGCTGAAGGAGCTGACAGCGCGCATGCGCCGCCTCGCCGACGGCGATCTCGAAGTGGACGTGCCGAGCACCGATCGTGGCGACGAGGTGGGGGAGATCTCGCGCGCGGTGGCCGTGTTCAAGCCGAATGGCCTCGAACGCATCCAGATCGAGCGGGAAGCCGCACCGCGGGCACCGGCGAGGGTGTCGGCAAAAGCTTCGCAGCGTAGCCGAGCGGGCACCGCGTCGGCCGCGCACTCCGAGCACGTCACTTCGATCACCTCGCTATTCTGAGCGCTCGGCCGGTGCGGCACCCACCGTGACGATACCGTGACAACACGGTGACCGAGCGACGGAGCCTGCGTGAAATACTGCGGGTTTCTCCTTTCCTGCAGGATATGATCCGGTCGCGTCGTTCGCTCGCGGTTCTTGGCATGCTCGTCGGTCTGTCGCTGAGCGCGGGCAGCGCGTGGGCGGTGCAAGGCGTCCCCGTGGTTATGGCACCGCTGTCCTTTTCTCAGTGGCTGCAGAACGTCGCGAACGTGATGAAGGTCATCGAGCTGGGGGCGTTCCTCTTCAGCGCCTATCAGTTCTGGGCGGGTCGGCGCGAACGGAAGGCCGCAGACGTGGTCAATGCGCAGCGGGCGGTGATTGACCGGAACTATCAGGCGTGGCAGGTCATCAACAGCGCGCAAGGCAAGGGTGGCAGTGGCGGGCGCGTCGAGGCGCTGAGCGAGTTGCTGCGCAATGGGGTGTCCCTGGCCGGAATCAACCTGGATGGCGCGTGGCTCGAGGGCGTCGAGTTGCCGCGCGCGACACTCCTTCGCAGCAGCCTGCAGCGCGCCAACCTGGCACGCGCGAACCTGGCCGGCGCCAATCTGGAAGGCGCAGACCTTCGCGGCGCCGATCTGGTCGCCGCCAATCTGACCGGCGCCTACCTCAAGGGGGCGAACCTTGCCGAAGCACGTCTTTCGGCAGCCACGCTCGACGGCGCGGATTTGACCGAGGTCGTTGGCTGGCGTGAACTGCGCGCGATCAGTCACACCAGCATCGATGAGATCCGGCACGCGCCAGCCGGGTTCGCCGCATGGGCGCGCGACCAGGGTGCGGTGGACGCCAGAACGCGCGCGGAACCCGAGGACGACACCGACAACTATTCGCGCCAGTTTCGTGCGATCTGACTAACCTCAGTTCCACGTCACGAGCGTGTGGAAAGCGCGAAGTTTCCGGCTGGCAAACCCGTCGCTTGTTCAGTCGCTCGCTCCATCGCAATCTCAATCGGGGCCTCATGCAACGCGCGCTGCTGTCTGTACTCGCGGTGAGTCTGAGCGGGTCGCTGCTCTTTTCGATTGGCGCGCCCACCGCTGCAGAGCGCCTGGAGCGCGTACAACCAAACGACAATCGCGTCGCGGCGGGTAAGCTGTTCGGTACGACGCTCACGCTGCGGCTGGTCGCGCAGCCCGCCGACTGGCACCCCGATGGGGACTCGGCGCCGGGTGTGACCGTGCCTGCGTTCGCTGTTGAAGGTGGCGCGCCGCAAATCCCCGGTCCGCTGGTGCGTGTCTCCGCAGGCACGGCGGTGGCAGTCAGCGTGCGCAATACGCTCGCCGCCGATACGCTGCGCGTGTACGGGCTGCACGCACGACCGCTTGCGAACCCGCGCGATTCGATGCCGCTCGTACTCGCACCCGGTGCCACGAGCACGGTGCGGTTCACCCTGCAGGCGACGGGCACCTACTACTACTGGGGCACCACCACCAATCGCGCGTTGTCGTATCGCACGGGGTTGGATGCGCAGCTCACCGGCGCCATCGTGGTCGATCCGGCGGGCGTAGCGCCACCGCGCGATCGCATCTTCGTGATCGGCAGTTGGGCCGACACGGTCGCGCGTTCCTTCCTCCCGCGCAACCGCGTCCTCGGCGTCGTGAACGGTCGATCGTGGCCCGCCACGGAACGGGTGAGCGCCACCGTGGGTGACTCCCTGCGGTGGCGGGTGATCAACGCGTCGGGTGATTTGCACCCGATGCATCTCCACGGGTTCTACTTTCGCGTGACCGCGCGCGGCGACGGAACGACGGACACGCTGCTCACGCCCGACCGCGCGCCACTGGAGGTCACGGAGAGCGCCACGATGGGTGCCACGTACGCGATGACGTGGGTGCCGGAACGCGCAGGGAATTGGCTCTTCCACTGCCACGTTCCCGAACACTTCGGCGCACGCGCGCCACTCGGCCTGCCGCCGGACACGGCGGCCGCGGCGCACGGCGCGCACGCATCGCACGCGGAAGGTGGCATGAGCGGCCTCGTACTCGGCGTGAACGTGCGCGCGCGCCGCGGTGCCGTCGCTGAACGTGCGCCAAGCGATGTCGGACGTCGACGCCTGCGTGTGATGGTGCGCGAGAATGTGGGCAGCACGAAGGAACGGCCGTCATTCGGCTACGCGGTGCATGCGGCGACAGATACGACACGGACCGCGTCACCGACGCTGGTGCTGACACGAGGCGAGCCGGTGGGGATCACGGTGGTGAACCGTCTGTCGGAGCCGACCGCGGTGCACTGGCACGGAATCGAGCTTGAGAGCTACTACGATGGTGTGCCGGGGTTCAGTGGCGCGGCGCGACGTTTGTCGCCGATGATTGCGCCGGGCGATTCGTTCGTGGTGCGTTTCACGCCGCCGCGCGCCGGCACATTCATCTATCACACGCACAGTGACGAAGATCGCCAGCAGGGAGCGGGTCTCGCGGCGGCGCTGATTGTCGTCGAGCCTGGCAAACCGTTCAATCCGGCCATCGACCACGTGGTGCTGATCACATCGCCCTTCGACTTCGCTGAAGCGAACCGCGGCGTGCTGGTGAATGGTTCCGCCACACCGGCGCCCATCACGGTACGAGCGGGACAGCCGACGCGTGTGCGCGTGATCAACATGACAACGCGACGCGCGGGGTTGCGCGTGCGCTTCACGAGCGGCGACTCGCTGGTGGCGTCGCGCGCGCTGGCCAAAGATGGCGCGGAAGTGCCGCCCGCATTTCGTGGACGTCGCACGACGCCGCAACCGGTGTCGGTTGGCGAGACAATCGACATGGAAATCGTGCCGACCGATACGGCGGACATTCGCCTGGAGGTACGCGCCGGGCCGCTGTTGAACGCGCCCCGGTTGGGAGTGCAGCTTTTTCGTGTGCGGCAATCGCCGTGATTGCTGCCATTGGTCCACCGACGACCGCGGTGATCGGGCCTACGCCGCGCCAATGGCCCGAAACACCATCTCCGTCAGAAACGTCGTGGTGGAGCCGCCGACTTCGACCTGTTTGACTTCGGTCAACGACGGCAGGTGTTCGGCGAAATATTTTTGCAGGTGGGAGCTCTGAACGACCGTCGACACCAGCGCCACCGGATACGCATACGCGGGATTGACCGCCGAAATCATGTCGGCGACTCGGCGGCACAAGCGTTTGTAGCTTCGGAAGAGTCCTTCACGATTCTCCTCGTCCACAAGCTTGTTCAGATACACTTTGGATGACTCGGCAACAACGACCCGATAGAGCGCGCCTTCATCGATGTGCGGCGTGACGTCGTCTGCGTGAATGGGCTGCGTCAACTCCCGCAGCGCGTTGCGCAACCGCTCGTCTGGCGCCGAAACGTTACTGGTCGACAAATACACCCGGTACTCCATCCAACTCCAGTACCACGAGATGAGATACAACAACAGACGCTGCTTGCTGCGGAAGTATCGATAGATCGTCGGTTCCGTCGTACCAGCGCGGTCGGCCAACTTCCGCAGCGTAAACGCTTCAAATCCGATTTCGTCCATCAGTTGAATGCCCTGCTCGATAATGCGACGCCCCATGTCGGAGGAGTTCGGGTCTTTCAGGTACAGCTTCTCATCAACCTGAATCTGAATTCGTATGCCGTCGTGGGGATGGCTCATCGTGGATCAATCAAGCCTGAAGGTTACCGCGCGCCCATGATCATGAGCGAATCGTAGAAGTCGACCGCGCCGGATTCCACGTCGTACATGCCGCCCAGTAGTGCAATTTCTGAATTGTCCAGCATCGCAGCCAGAATCGGGCTACGCTCGATCACCTGGCGTTTGACGCGCTTCACGTTGAGGCTCGCCACGCGTTCCACAAAATCCGCGTTGCTCGAGGTGCGATTGTCGTACGTTTCGGTTTCCTCGTCGACGGCCGGCTGAATCTTCTGCAGGAGGGCGGTGAGGTTGCCCAATTCCACTCCGTCACAGGCGCCGCGGACGGCACCACAGCGCGTGTGCCCCAGCACCACGATCGCCTTGGCGCCGGCCACTTTGCAGGCGAATTCCATGCTGCCGAGGATGTCCTCGTTGAGCACATTGCCCGCCACGCGACAGCTGAAGATGTCGCCCAACCCCTGATCGAAAATGAGCTCGGCGGAGGTGCGCGAATCGATGCAGCTCAGTATGATCGCGAACGGATGTTGGCCTTCGCTGGTTTCGTTGACCTGTTGCAGGAGATTGCGATTGGCTTTGAGGTTGTTCACAAACCGTTCGTTGCCGCGGCGCAGCACGTCGATGGCCAGCTGCGGCGTCAGTGCGTCGCGCATCGCTCGAGAAAGCGTTTTCATGATCTGGTGGGATTGAGGGTCAAGCCATGTACATCCACGGCGATGTTGCGGGCGGCGGCACCGTCGCGAAATTCCCGGAGAATTTCCATGACGTCGAAGTCGATCACTTTTGACCGCGTGCCATCGATCACGACACGCGCGTTTTTCGGAATGGACTGCAGCTGCTCCATGATCCGTCCCTTGTTCAGAAACGACACCTCCTCAGCGAGCTGAATACGGAAGTCCATCGCATCGGGCGCCTGCGCGGGCAGCGAGAACGGATTGCGCAGATTGTGGCGGAGAATGATCGCAATGCCGACGGCGAGACCAATGCCAATACCGCGCAGCAGGTCGGTGGTGAGAATGCCCACAACCGTGGCCGCAAAGGGAGCGAACTGCTGCCAACCGTGAAGGTACATCTGCTTGAAAAGCACCGGCTTCGCGAGCTTGTAGCCAACCACCAGCAGAATACTGGCGAGGGTGGCCAGCGGGATCATGTTGAGCAACGTGGGGACGGCGATGACACACAACAGAATGAGGACGCCATGCATCATGGTGGACACCTTTGTGCGGCCGCCAAACGCAATATTGGCTGTGCTGCGCACGATGACCTGAGTCACGGGCAGCCCTCCGACAAGCCCGGAGACAATGTTGCCAAGGCCCTGAGCCTTGAGCTCGCGATTGGTCGGCGTGATGCGTTTCAGCGGATCGAGGCGATCGGTCGCCTCCACACAAAGCAGCGTTTCGATGCTGGCGACGATGGCCAGCACGACGGCAACGACGTACACGTCTGCCCGTGCCAGATAGGTGAAGTCCGGTGACGCGAACTGAGCCAGAAACTCACTGACACTTCCAGCAACCGGAATTGCCACCAACTGGTTCGTGGCAAGCGCATAGGGAATGGTGCCCGATGCCATCAGCGAGCTGAGAAGCATGCCCGCCGCCACGGCAGCCAGCGGGCCTGGAATCAGCCGGAACACTTTTGCACGCGGTGCAAGCCACTTCTCCCACGCAATGAGGATCGTGAGCGAGACGGCGCTGACCAGAAGGGCGGCGGGGGCGACCGTTTGCATGAGGTCGCCGAGTGGACCAAAGGGAGTGCTTCCGCCACTCTCCACGCGCGCACGGCCGACCATCCCGAGTGCATGGGGCACCTGCTTGATGATGATCAACAGACCGATTCCGGTCAGCATTCCCTTGATGACCGACGAGGGGAAGTAGTACGCGATCACACCAAAACCGGCGTATCCCATCGCGACCTGGAGGATGCCCGCCAGCACGACGGCGACCAGAAAGCCCTCCCACGATCCGCCCAACGTGGCAATCGAGCCAAGCACGATAACCGCGAGCCCGGCCGCCGGGCCGCTGACCCCCAGCGGCGAACCGCTCGCACCGCCGACGACAATGCCGCCCACAATACCGGCAATGATTCCCGCGAACAGTGGAGCGCCAGAGGCCAGCGCGATCCCCAGACAAAGGGGCACGGCGACGAAAAACACCACAATGCTGGCGGGCAGGTCGTGCTTGAGATTCTGCAGAAGAGCACGCATGCGAAGCTGCCCGGCGTTGAAGTTAGTATTACTAACGGTCAGCGATAGTAATGCTATGTGCCGGCAGCGGTCAAGGCCCAGTGCGGTCCGGAAGAAGAGTCCTAGCGTGAAGTCGTCAGCGCGTTTTCGGTTGGAGCCGCCGCACCGCGTATTGCTGCGCGAGCATCGCTTCCGTTCCAAAGCGCAGCGACGCGGCCAGCGCTCGATAGATCGAGTCGCCCCGCGCGGTCGCGCCGGCCGCCCGCGCCGCATGGGCGAGCGATTCCTGTGGCACCGACGTGGCATCGAGCGACGCGCCACGTTCGACCAGCGGCAGCGCATCGCGGCTGCGCCCGAGTGCCACGGCCAGCTCGCCGCGCAGCAGCAGCGAGGCGCTCTCATGGCGCACGTTCCCCACGACCGCACGTCGTGCCAGCGTATCGAGCATCTCGCGCGCCGCGTCCGTCATGCCGCGGCGCGCCATCGCCTTGCCCGCCCAGTACAGCGCTATTGGCTCAGCGACCCCGCCGCGCGCGAGTGCACGTACACGTTCGAGTTCCGTGCGCGCACCGGCGGCGTCACCGGCTTCACCGCGCGCCCAGGCGAGCATGAGCCGCGCACGGACTTCGCCAAGTGACTCGGTCTTCGTGAGCTGGTGCGCACGCGCCGCGCTATCAAAAAGCGCGATCGCGCGGCGGGCATCGTGTCGCCAAAGGGCGAGCAGCCCGAGTGAGCGATATCCTCGCGCCGTCTGGCTTGGCGGACCGGCCAGCATCAGTCGAAACACCGCGGACGCCGAATCGGGAAATCCCGCGCGCACCAACAGCGACCCGTACTCGTTGTTCTGGATGACGTCCGTGCGCAACGTGGGATCGAGCGCGAAAGCGCGCGCGAATGCCCGGCGCGCGAGCGCACGATCGGCGTCGGTCGCGAGGCCATTGGTCGTTGCCGCAAGATTGATCCAGTCGCGCACGTCGAGTGAATCGGTGGCCAACAGCGTCACATACGCCTCGCGCGCCGCCGCATGCTGGCCGCCCTGAAACAGGTCGTAGGCCAGCGACGATCGCGTGTCGCGGTCGAGCGGATATGCGGCGAGCCAGCGTTGCTGAATCGCAATCGCACTATCCGGAAGGCGCCGCCATCTGGCCTGCAGCGCTTCGTTGCGCATGGCCTCGCGAGCCGTGAGTCGCTCACGCAGCGCCAGCGCCCGCGCCAACGACCGCTCGCCCTCGGCTGGCCGGTTCGTGAAATACAGCAACTGTCCGAGCGCCGCGTGCGCCGTGGCGAAGCTCGTGTCGAGCGCGATTGCCCGCCGATACGAGACGATGGCCGAGTCGTAGGCGCTGCGCTGTGTGTATGCATTTGCCGTCGTGTACTCACGCAGCGCCCCCAACGATGCCGTGGTGACTTCGGGAAGCGGCCGTGCCTGCGCGATGAAGCGCGGGGGCGCGCCGAGGCGGCTGCGCAGCTTACCGGCGAGCACGTCCAGTGCGGGAAGCAGCGCATCATCGTTCACGGCGTTCGTCTGGTCCAAGCCGAGTGCGCGGCCTGTGGCCACGTCGAGGGTGCGCGCGGAGAGCGCACGCTGGGCACCAAGTCGAGCGATCGACGGAACGATGACACGCCCCGCGCCGATGCGCGTGGCAATTTCGAGCGC
>Ga0163144_10003776_pt1 | contig 34518 bp, 18 predicted proteins | sample OliLak19BULKMAT1_FD_123175 | JGI IMG/M metagenome (GOLD analysis project Ga0163144, IMG submission 123175) | Freshwater microbial mat bacterial communities from Lake Vanda, McMurdo Dry Valleys, Antarctica - Oligotrophic Lake LV.19.BULKMAT1 | ecosystem: Environmental > Aquatic > Freshwater >...
CGATCGCCTCGCGACCTTGGATGGCGAGGAGCACGACGCGATAACGATCGCGCTGCTCGGCATCCCTATGTTTGCGAATGAGCTGTCGAAGCTTGGCGACATCTCCCGACTTGCGTTCCGTGACGTTCATGCGGCATCCTTGCCTTGCGTCACGGAAGTATGAGCGAGCGCGGGAGCGGGCGCTACCTAACATGCGCCGTACGGCGCGCGAGATTTAACTGCGGGCCGTGTGACTTCTGGTCGGAAGCCGATTTCCATGCATTCTCGCTCGACGGGACTCATGTGACAAGCGCCGAATGCGGAGTTCGTCGACTGCATACTTGCGACTGATCGCGGCGTCGTTGTGAACTCAAGATTCCGATAAGTCGACGGACCGACTCGGCCTGATCGGCATACGTAAGCCAGCGTTCGGCAACCTGAACGGCGACCGCCCATTCGTTCCGGAGCAACCGATCGACTGCCGCGGTTCGACGGTCGGCGTGACCGCACTCGACCTCGATGGCGACGACAGCATCGCTATCGGGGAGAAAAGCAACTGGACCCGCACGTTCGGGCGACTCAAGCGGCTTCCGAAGGTGCGTGTCCAACGGACTGGCCCTGAAATGGTGAACACGCGACGTTCTCTCTTACGCCGCCTTGCTCGCCTCGAAACGTTCGGGGCTCAGATAACTCAGGGCACTGTGCATTCTCGTCTTGTTGTACACCATCTCGATCCATTCGAATATCACCTGCTTCGCCTCCGCGCGCGTCGCGAACTCGCGCTTGTGCACCAACTCCGTCTTCAGCGTCGCCCAGAAACTCTCCATCGGGCGTCGTCGATGCAGTTTCCTTTCCCGCTCATGCTCGCCTAGATCTTCGCCACGCCCGGCTCCGCGGCGTAGACGCCGCACGCGAACTGCATGTCCCGGCTGCACGAGTGGAGCTGCACCACATCCAAGTGATCCGTCTTGAGGCGCTGCAAACTGCGCTCGATCGACGCCGGTGTCAAGCCCGGAGACCCATAGCAGCCGGTGAGTGGCGCGGGGGAGTTGCACCCCCGCGCTCTCCCAGAACCGGACGTGAGCGTCTCCACTCATCCGGCTCCCGTCATCCCGTTGCCTCACGGCACGAATCCGAGTCGCCAGTGCGCGAACAGCTGGGACCGTTCGCGGGCGAGGTGGCACAGGCCGATAGTGGATAGAGCATTTCGCGAACCATTTCGCGAACGGATGTGCCCACAATTCTCGCTGCTACCCGTCGAAACTTGGCATCGGGTTGCTCCTCATCCGGAACGGGTCGAAGGCGACCGATGTCGACCGCTCTGAAATCAGTGAAGCGTTCGCGGCGCAGATTCTGTGCAACATTCAGCCGCTCGGCATTCCCGAAGATCGCTTGAACATCGGTGGTGGCGGCATCGCGCTCGGCCATCCGATCGGCGCTCGCGGCGCTCGCGTCCTCACGACGCTCATTCATCACCTCCACCGCCGCGGAGGCATGCGAGGCATCTGCTTACTCTGCCGCGGCGGCGGGAATGCGGTGTCGATGCTGATCGAGCGCGTAAAAGTTTCACAGTGCGGTCTGCTGGCGATTCAGGTCAGCACGCACCCCACGCTCCGAGCACAGCCGCGAGATCGGCTCCGTCCACGACTCCGTTCTCGTCGATGTCCGCGATTCCGACACCGCCCCACGAGCCCAGAATAATCGCGAGATCTGCTCCATCGACGACGCCGTCACCGTTCAGGTCGCCAATGCAGTCAGGCGTGTTCGTGCCGAGGTCTTCGAGATCGTTCGTATCGATGTTGAGCCACCCGGGAGTCGCGTGCTGTATTGGGTCAAAGTTGCTGCGACTCTTGGCGATGCGGACCATCGAGCCGACATCGATGCCCGCGAACTGAGACGACTTCAAAATGATCCAGTCGCGAATCGGGTCCTTCTTGAATTCTTTGACCTCGCCACCGTCCACTGCGTACAGGCGTCCGCTGTCGTCGAACTCAATGCCGGTGAGGGCTGCGAATCCACCAACCGACTCCACCGGTGCGACTGGTCCGCCGGGAACGCTCGGCAGCGAGAACGCTCGCGCGTTGTCGGTCGTTTCAGATGAGATCCAGAGTCGCTGGTCGATCGGATTCACCGCCGCCCGAAGATTCGTGCCGATCTGAACGGTTGGGGCGATCGTGAACACCGACACGGGTGCGCCGTCGAGGCCGAGCGAGCGCGGGTAACGGCGAATCGTGCCGCCGAAGCCTGACGTTCCGGGCACCACGACGTACACGAAGTCCTTCTTATCGTCGCACGCGATGGCGCGCGGAACGCCAGCGATCGAGGCCGTGCCCTTGAGGACACCGTTGGAGTCGCGGCGCTCGACGACCGGTGGCGACGTGCGCAACGTGTAGACGTCGTTGAAGCGATTGATCGCGAGCTGCAGGGCGGTCAGGTCCGCCAGCACCGTGGTCGTACTTGCGACGGGATCAATCTTGACAAGTCGCGGTGGCGACACCTCGGTGCCGCCAGCCAGCGCGATCCAGCCGACGCCGTTCTCGTCGTAGACGAGATCGACGATCGGATAGGCGATTGGGGGCGGCGTCGTCTGATGGCTCGGCACATACCCGCCGAAGCCGGAACTCAGCGGCAACTTCTTGACGAAGTTGGAGTCCTTCCAGAACGAACCGGTCTTCGGACTGATCGCGAAGTAGCCGTCGAGCAAGCGATGCTTGCCATCCTCTTGTGGTTCGTCGATCGCGGGGAGGATCTTGAAACCGACGTTCACTATCGGCCCTTCATCTGGATCAGAGGTCGTAAGGAGGGTCACGTCGGTGATGTCGTAGGTCTTCGTGACGAAGGGCGATGGGCCGAACACATCGCCATCATCCTGCGCCGGATCGCGAACCGACACCGTGCGGTCGCTGCCGTTGCGAAAGATCTCGTTCATCGTGACGCAGTGGCCGCCCTTGCGCTTCCAGGCGGGAATGCCGTTCCAAAAGCCGATGACTTCGTAGCGGCCGTAGCACAGTTCAATGACGGCACCGTCAAATGCGAGTTGCGCGAAGGCCGAATGACTCGCTACCGGCGCGTTCGCGTCGAGCGATCGCGCTGTGAAGACGAGGTCGTCGAACGCGGCGCCGAAGTAGTCGAAGGTGACATAGGCGTCGTACACCGCTTTGACCGATCCGCCGCAGCCGAGATTGCTGCACTCGCCGTCGCCTCCGCCGCTCCCCTCACTGTCGTTGCAATCGGGATCGTCGGGATCGGCACCGCCGGGAGAAATGCTGGCTTCCTCACCGAGAACTTCGAGCAGGTTCGTGACGTCGGCGTAATGGTCATAGCCGATGTAGTTGCCGGGTCCCGGCTCAACCTGCGGATAGCCGTGATTGGCGATGTAGATCGCGAGGTTGACGAACGACGTCGGCGCGCAATAGCAATTCCCGTCGTTGGGCAGCCCGGCGCGGCGCTGATCCATGTCGGGCATGCCGACCCGTTTGTGCTGGAAGTTCGTCGCGCTGGTCCACTGGCTCACGCTCACGTTGGCGACGGCGAGTGAGGTTGCCGCGCCAGCGAGCAGTACGGCGGCGACAGCCCGTGACGGCGAGAGCAACGTCCTGATCTGATTCATGAGAGAGTCTCCGGTAAGATTAAAGAGAGGTGGGTGCCGCCAGACGCCCCAACGTGTCCCATACGCCAGCGCTCGTTGAATCTGCTGCTGCCGAGCCGCCCGTCGGGCGAAGCGCCAGATCGGTACGGACGCACATAATGGGCGCATTCCGCTCCTCACCCGCGCCAACGATTATCCCATTTCGCATCATTTTCCAATTTCGACGGGCTGGCAGCGAGCAGCCTCAGCGTCCGGCAGCCGCGCGGCCCAGGATCAACCCGGAGGCGGTCTCGAAGCTGGGGGGTGGAATCGCTTTTGACGGCTACTTCAACGACGACCGCCGAGAACGGGACAGGGAACGGGACAGGGGACACACCCTTTGGACCGCCGGGAGCGGGACAGGGGACACACCCTTTGGACCGCCCGCGCCAGAAACACGGTGACCTTTCGGGGAGAGCCATGCAGAGTCATGCACGACACACGTTCGCGTGGGCTGCATGGGCGGTGCACTCGAATGTGTGTGGCCAGTTGGCTTCCCTGCCGCCCTCTCCTGATGGGCGTCGGCCAGCCCCTAACCGCTGCGCCGAAGTCTTCGGTGAGGCCGCGCGGGGCGAAGGAGACACGTGAATCGGATCGCACGATTCGAAGCCGCGCTGGGATGAGCGAGCAAAGAGCTATCATCGCGATCGGTCGCGGTTCCTGAGCGTCGGGCCAGTCTGGCTCGCAGCCTCACTCACGGTCTGTATCACAGTGGGGATCTCAATGGGCTCACAGTAAGGCGCACCCTCTGGCTCAAAGTTTGGTTCAAAGTCTGGCTCAGCGTCTGGGCGCCTCCCGCTCAGCCCCCCGCTTCACGCGGCACCCAAAGGATCGATTCACGCAGCACCCCTCTCGGAGACGCTCGTATCTCGGCTGGATCGCGTCGATCGTCGTGATCGCGGTCGGCGCGCTGGTAACGGCGTCGGTCGTGCTCGACCTGCAAACGCTTGACTGGATCGTGTCGAGTGAGGCGAGCGCCGTCGAGTACGTTTCCACATTGCTCTGGATCGTGGCGGCGCTAACGACTCCGTTCCTGATTGGTCGACTCTCGATGAACACTGTGGCGGCGTCGATCCTCTGCCTCGGCGCGGCGGCCCGCGAGGCGGACTGGCACAACTCGTTCACCGGCTACAGCGTCCTCAAGCCAGCCTTCTTTCTGCGCGGAGAGTATTCGGTCGCGGCAAAGCTCGTTTCGGGAGTTGTCATCGCGACCGTGGTCGCCTCTGCGGTCGTCGTCGGGTGCGCTGGACTACACCGCGCACGCCGCGCCGGGGGACTTCGAGCACCTTGGGTGCAGGTTGGCATTTTCGCGTTGTGCCTCGCCGCGGTCAGCAAGTCGCTCGACCGCGCTCACGATCTGCTCGGGGTCATCGGCATCCGGATTGCGGCCGCCGCGCAGGTGTCGATGGTAAGCGTCGAGGAAGGACTCGAGTTGTTTTTGCCAGCGCTTTTGATGGTGACGGCGCTCCTCTACGCCCGGGATCGCCCTCTGTCCGACGTGTGAGGTTCGCGCGGCCTCGTACCTCGTTGACGAAAGTTAGTCGGGCTGCTCAACCATGCGAGTCAGATTCTCCATCCAACGCTCTTCACCGACTACGGCGAACCGACACCGACCGCGCGCAGGACTACGGTGCTACTGCGGAGGTGGCATCCTGAGATTGAGATACCGCAGTTCGAGCGTCACGCGATACATGTCGATTTCTCCGTCGAACCGAAACGGGTTCGGCGGGTCGTGCGCGTATGCCTCGGCGCGAAGGTCGAGCAGTTCATCGAGTCGGATGACGTCCTTGTCCTCGCGGGCACCGCCGCGGTTGAACTCCGCCCAGTCTTTGTACGAGGGATCGCCCTTGCAGTAGTTGACGAGCCGCTCGCAATGCGGAGTCTTGAACTCCCAGAGCGTTCCGCGCCGCGAACCAGAATCGTTCCACTCGGCGATCTTCCTTGCCCCAGCGATGAGTTCGAGGCGCTGCGCCGCGCGCATCGGCCGTGCCGACAGGAACAGAGTGACGAGGATGAGCACGATTCCGACGACGACGAGCAGTTCGATCAGCGAGAAGGCCCGCAGCGTCCGATGGTGCAAGAATCGATTCACGCGAATCCTCCTTCAAGGAGCGAACGTCGATGTATCTATCATAACGCGCGTCGGTCGAAGCACAATAGAAAATCCGTTGGCAAAGCCTCGATGGGAGCGGGCACTGGACAGCCGTTCGCGAACGGGTGTGTCAGGAACGCCCACCCCCGCGCGTGCTGTCACCGCTTCGGTGCCGCGCTCTTACGTCTGCCCGCCCCAGCTGGGCTCGGCGATTTCCTTCCAGCGGGCCCGGATCGCGTCGTAGCGCGGCTGCGGCAGGGGACCGCCTTTGGCGAGGACCTCGGCGTTCTGCTTCCAGCGCTCAGGCTTGGTGGTGCCGACGATCGCCACGTGCACGCCCGGTGTGGTCAGCGTGAAGCGCAGGGCCACTCCGGCGGCACCGTCGGGGCCGGTGTTGGTTCGCGCGTCACCTTTCGTGAAGTCGTAGTCGAGCTTACGCAGCCGCTTCCAGTACTCAACGACATAACTATTGTCCGGTTCCGTGTCGTAGCGCCACACCGCGTTGGCAATCGGGCGCTTCGCGATCACGCCCATGTTGCGGGCCTTGGCCTTGGGCAACGTGAGTTCGATGCACTCTTGATCCACGATGCTGCACGAGGTCTGAAGCGTGTCGAAGCGCCCGCTCTCGACCGCGAAGAGCGCCGCGGCGCCGTCGCCGCTATAGCCGATGTAACGCGTCTTGCCGGCCTTCTTCGCTTGCTCGAGCGCTGCGATGCACTCGCCCTTCTCAAGCACGTCGCGGCCGCACGAGTGGAGCTGCACCAGATCGAGGTGATCTGTCTTGAGGCGCTGCAAGCTGCGTTCGATCGACTTCTCGATCGACGCCGGCGTCCAGCCCGCGTCCCCCTTCTCCATGTGGCCAACCTTGGTGAAGAGAAAGTACTCCTTCCGTCGCGCCGACACCGACTTGCCGATCGACTCCTCCGAGCCCGCGTAGCACTCGGCCGTGTCGATTACGTTGAGACCGGCGTCGAGCGCGGAGTTCAAGATGCGATCGACGGTCGCTTGGTCGATCTCTTGATAGCCGATCTCGGCGCCGCCGAAGCCGAGCACGGTGACCGCCATGTCCGTCGCGCCGAAGCGGCGTCGATCGAGCGGCGTCGCCGCGCCGCCGCTTGCGGGCGCGCCGGTCGACGCGCCCGTCGTCTGCGCCCGGGCACCAGCGCTCCCGATCGAAGCGGACAAGGCAGCCATCGCGGCTGCACTGGCAATGAATTCACGGCGAGTGGGCTGCGGCATGATGGCTCCTTCGGTCAGTTGACGATCGAGGCAGACGCGGCGTGAAGCACGCGGTATGCGGAATAGGCTACCTCGCCCAGCGGCGGGAGCACAAACACGTGATCTCTCCGATCTCAGTGTCGACGTACCCAGCCAAGGACGAGTGAGCACGGACGAAGGAGCACACCTGACGCGTGCCGGTGTCTGCTGCTAGGTTAGGCGTCGACTCGGGCGACCGGAGACGCCTCCGCCTTCCACTCATCCCAAGCCAGATCGGCGGCAGTTTGCCGACGGGCTGGCCGCGACTTACGCATACGACAATTCATGCAGAAGCGGGGGCACCCGCGAGTACGATGCCCCTTGTGGAAATAGTCAGCGGATAAGTCGTGATCTAAGGGACTCCGATCCCGCCACTCTCCAAGGGTAACTGTTCGCTCAAGAAAAGCTCGCCGCATCGGGCGCCGCATCGGGCGCCGCCTAACGACCGTGAGCTATGCCGACGCCGCGGCGGCAGGTGCGCAAAGTCGACGCACAAGAACATACCCGGGCATCGGGCTTTGGGTCATGCTGCTGCGGTCGGCTGTTCATGCAACGATCGGCGGCGCGCTGCTCGCTCTGACGATTCCCGCCTCGATCCGACTCGATCCACTAGGGGATCCATCGTGGACGGCCCCTTCGCGAACCCGCTCGCGAACGCATATCTCCAGAATCCCCCGCTGCATCGAAATCTGCGAAATCTGCGAAATCTGCGGATGGCCTTCGATTCACCGTTCGCGGTTAGACGTTCGAGGGGGACACAGTGAACAGCGACTGTTTGCGAGACCAATGTTCGTCAACGGGTGTTGTATGTTTCAATCCTGCTCACGATCCTGCGATTGCGAGCAGCGGTTCCGCGCCGAAAGGAGCGAGAGCGAGCATCAGGTACGATTCCCGCCCTTCCTTCCCCCTTTGCCGCGTCGCGCTCTCCCTCCGCAGCATGGCCACGCACCATCATCACCACGACCACGCTCCCCGACGCCCAGTCGACGTGCTGCTGCGGCCGATCCACCGCATTCTCGGCATTCAGTCCGTCGCGGGAGGTCTCTTGCTCGCGTGCGCGGTGGTGGCGCTCGTCGTGGCCAACTCGCCTTGGGCTGCGAGTTACGCCGCGTTCTGGCACACGCCGCTCTCGATCGGCGTCGGCACGGTAGCGATCTCGATGTCGCTCGGGCATGTCGTCAACGACGGCCTCATGGCGATCTTCTTCTTCGTGATCGGCTTGGAGATCAAGCGCGAAGTGATGGTCGGCGAGCTCGCCTCGGTCAGCCGCGCCATGGGGCCGGCGATTGCGGCCGTTGGCGGCATGGTGGTGCCGGCACTCCTCTACCTGTCGATCGCTGGGTCGATGGGCGGCGCGGCGGTGACGCGCGGGTGGGCGATTCCAACCGCGACCGACATCGCGTTCGCCGTCGGCATCATGGCGATGCTTGGGCATCGCGTCCCGAGGAGACTTCGGATCTTCGTGACGGCGCTGGCGATCGTTGACGATCTGCTGGCGGTCATCGTCATCGGCGTTTTCTACACCTCCGACATTTCGCTCGTTGCGCTCGGTGGCGCTGCGGCGGCGCTCGCGGTCTCCTTCGGCGCCAACCGACTCGGCGTGCGATCGCCGCTCGTCTATCTGCTCATCGGCATAGCTCTGTGGGCCATGCTGCTGCGGTCGGGTGTCCATGCAACGATCGGCGGCGTGCTGCTCGCGCTGACGATTCCCGCCTCGATCCGACTCGATCCACCACGATTCATCGCCACCGCCCGATCGGCAATCGACCGCTACGCGTCCCACGCCAGCGGCCCTAACGTCATGGTGCAACAGGACGCGCAGGCAGCGATTCGCAGCTTGGAACAATCGTGCGAGCAGGCGCAAGCACCGCTTGTGCGCCTTGAGCACGCCCTGCATCCCTGGGTCGCGTACGCAATCATGCCGATCTTCGCTCTCGCGAACGCTGGCGTGACGCTGACCCGTGAGTTCACCGAGACGATGGGCTCGGGGGTTGGCTACGGCGTCGCGGCAGGCCTCGCGCTCGGCAAGCCGATCGGAATCCTGGGCGCAGTGGCACTGGGCATCACGCTCGGCATCTGTCGTCTGCCCGATGGCGTCTCGCGCACGCAGCTCGCGGGTGGTGCGTGCCTCGCTGGCGTGGGCTTCACGATGAGCCTCTTCATCGCCACGCTCTCCTTCGACACACCCGCCATGCTGCAGCTCGCGAAAATCGGCGTCCTCACCGGTTCGCTCGTCTCCGGAATCGCCGGAATATGCATCCTTGTGTGGGCGGCGCGCGGGCGCGTTGCCGCGCGCGATGGAGTGATGGAGTGATGACGCTCCTCGTCTCCCTTGTGCTTCTCGCCTCGGTCGGGGACCCATAGTGGAAAGCCCCTTCGCGAACCCGCTCGCGAACGCATATCTCCAGAATCCCCCGCTGCATCGAAATCTGCGAAATCTGCGGATGGCCTTCGACGCACCGGTCGCGGCTGGACGTTCGTCGCGACGTCGACTTTGATCCGTCCACAGGTTACGGAGAATTCGCAGATCGTGGCCTAACAGTCTGTCGATGAGCGGTGCCGCCACCTGCGCTGCAGCGATGACCACGCCATCTGCGATTCATCAGAGCCCGCCCCGGGGCCATGCATCGCTCTCCCGCCCCGCGTACTCAGCAGCGCACCGAGAACGATGCATGTCCGCAGGCGCACCATCCAGCTGCGCGGTCGTGCACCGCGTCAATCAACTCTGTAGATTCAAAACGCGATTCACGCGGAGGTGCGGAGGCCGCGGAGATGACACAGAGCGTCGGCAGGAAGGCCCTTGGAACTCGGATCGACGCGCTCTGATCGAACATGTTTCGAATCGTCTCCGCGCTCTCCGCGCCTCCGCGCGAGTGCTTTTGGTTTGGTCATGAACTCGATCCACTCGGTGCCGGGGCGCACGAGGCGCATTCGAGCAGTGGTACGCGTGCGACGTCGACGTCGACTCGCTTCCGTGTGATCGCCCTATTTCGCTCGCCGGAAAGCGAGCGATGATCGCACTGACGACTTCCTCATCGCTTCACAGCCGTCTTCAAGCGCGCGTTCACCGCTCTTCGCCACTCTTCCCCCGCTCATCCCAACTCAAGGGAACACCTGAAATGCCGAAAAAAGCCGCTTCCGCCAAGTCTCCGCTCCGCGCCGCGAATCCGTCAGGGCCGCAGCTCGTCGATCGAAAGCCACCGACGACGAAGCGGGAGAGCGGCGGACCGCCCGCGAAGCACGAGTGGAAGGGTGGACCGGAAGGCGCGCATCAGGGTGGCGCTTCTCGCGGAAGCAGTCGCCTTGAGCCGTCGCATTCAAACGATGCCGCTCGAAAAGACCAAGCGAAGAAGCCCAGCAAGGCTGCCAAACGTTGAGGATTCTCCGAGCCAAACGACTCGTTTGAGTTCGACTTTGCGTTAGGAGCATAAAGGTCACTCTGTACATACCGGCTGCTGTCACGTCGGCGATTGATCGCGTCAAGTCGGCTGGCGCTCTGAGTCATTTTCGCGATCCGATCTCTCGTCCAAGGACGTGGTGGCGGGCGTTGACCGGGCGGAGCCGCCGGTATGACGCTACGCGCGACCTGCCGCTTCAGGGCGAGATATACAGCGTCGATCAGCTTGAGCGTCACGCGCGGTCCATGGCACCATTGCATGAACTGGCGGGCGGCGTCGCGACGGAACGGTTGATACCGCGCCTTGCGGAAAACAATCGGGTCTTGGTCGACGCGTACGAACTCGTCACGTCTGCGTCTGAGGCCGGGGCCCGCATCGCGCCAGCAGCTGAGTGGCTGCTCGACAATTTCTATCTCATCGAAGAGCAGATTCGTACGGCGCGGCGCCACCTTCCCGCTGCCTATAGCCGAGAGCTGCCACGACTCGCGAAGGGCGCGCTCGCCGGATATCCACGGGTGTACGCGATTGCCCTCGAACTCATCGCTCACGTCGACGGCGGCGTTGATCTGGCGAGTCTCAACGGCTTCGTCACCGCGTACCAATCAGTCAAGACCCTGAAGCTGGGCGAACTCTGGGCGGTTCCGATCGCCCTTCGGCTCGCGCTGATCGAGAACCTCCGCCGCGTCGCGGCTCGCGTCGCGGCGACGCAGCGCGAGCAAGACCTCGCCCATGAATGGGCCGAGCGAATGCTCTTGACCGTCGAGCGGAATCCGTCCGACCTCATCGTCGCGATGGCCGACATGGCTCGCGCCAAACTCCCGCTCTCGGGGGCATTTCTCGCGGAACTCACTCGACACATTCAAGGGCAGAGTCCGCACTTCACATTCGTGCACAGTTGGTTGCAGCACCGACTCGCGGAGCAGGGCCTGACCATTGAGCAACTTGTGCGCGCGGACGGGCAGGCACAGGCGGCCGATCAGGTGTCGATGGGAAACAGCATCGGCAGTCTGCGCCTGCTCATCTCGATCGACTGGCGCGATTTCGTCGAGAACCAGAGCAACGTCGAGCGCGTGCTGCGCGAGGATCCAACCGGGGTCTACGCTCGAATGGATTTCACGACGCGCGACCGCTGCCGCCACGCTGTCGAAGCGATCGCAAAGCGCAGCGGGCGCACCGAGGCAGACGTAGCGATCGCCGCAGTCGGCCTCTGCCGCTCGAGCGCGGCCGTTCAAGCCGATCAGCGCAGCGCGCACGTGAGCTATCACTTGATCGACCAAGGTCGCAAGCCGCTCGAGCGTCTGATGGCGGCGCGGATGCCGCTTCGTACGACGCTCGAGCGCCTCGCGGCGCGACACGTACTCGCGCTCTACCTGGGCGGAGCTTCCGTCATCACGCTGATCGTGCTGTGGCTGTTCGAGCGCCATGCTGCCGCGCACGGCGCCGCGGCGCTCTCGCTCGGCCTCCTCGCGATTCCTCTGATCGTGTGCGGCACGCAATGCGGCGTCGCTCTCATCAATTGGGTCGCGACGATGGTCGTGCCGCCTAGGCCGTTGCCGAGGATGGACTTTCGCCGCGGTATCCCGGCGGCCGATCGAACGATTGTCGTTGTACCCACGCTCCTTTCCGGTCGCGGCGGCGTCGAACACCTGCTTGAATCACTCGAGGTGCTTTACCTCGCGAATCGCGATGACTGTCTGCACTTCGCGCTTCTGACCGACCTTCGCGACGCCGCGCACGAAACGTCGCCGGAGGACGAGGAACTGCTGCGGTTGGCGACGCGAGGCGTCGAACGACTCAACGCAAAATACCGCGCCGTCCGCTCCGATATTTTCTCGCTCTTCCATCGTCCTCGACGCTGGAACGCGCGGGAGCGCTGCTGGATGGGGCACGAACGAAAGCGCGGAAAGCTCAACGATTTCAACGCGTGGGTTCGCTGCGGGGCTTCGGATGCTTCGACGTTGGCGGCGTTCGCGGCGATCGTCGGCGACACCGCGGAACTGCACCGGGCGCGGTACGTCATAACGCTCGATACCGACACGCAACTTCCTCGAGACGCAGCGCGGCGCATGGTCGAGGCGATGGCGCATCCGCTCAATCGTCCGATCGTGCGTGCGGCAACCGACGGAGTGCAAGCGACCGTCGTCGCTGGCTACGGCATCATGCAGCCTCGCGTCGGCGTGAGTTTGCCAAGTTCGCAGCGATCGAATTTTGTGCGCCTTGTCGCTGGCGACGCAGGAATCGATCCGTACACCCGAATGGTGTCCGACGTCTATCAGGACGTTTTCGGTGAAGGATCCTTCATCGGAAAAGGGATCTACGAGATCGATGCGTTCGTGCAGACGTGCGGGTCCTTCCCCGAGAACACGATCCTCAGTCACGATCTGCTTGAGTCTGCATACGCGCGCTCGGCGCTGTTGAGCGACGTCGAGCTGTACGAGGACTTTCCGTCGCGATACATCGACGACGCAAGCCGGCGACGTCGGTGGATCCGCGGGGACTGGCAGATTCTCTGGTGGCTCCTGCCGCTGGTGCCCGTGAAACGTCCTTCATCGACGGGCGTCTCTTGGAAGCGCAATCCCATCTCGCTGTTGTCGCGATGGAAGATCTTTGACAACCTACGTCGGAGTGTCGTGCCGGTCGCGCTCGTCGGACTCCTCGTCGCCGCATGGTCCTCGTTCGCGTGGCTCGTCCCCGCGGCGACAGTCGTCGTGCTCGCGACGCTCGGACTCGGTCCGGCCCTGAGCTTTCTCGGCCAGTTGGCCCGCAAGCCGTCGGAACTTCCGCTGGCCGCCCACGTCAGCGCGACCTGCGCGACGTTAGGTCAACAGTTTCTTCAGGTCGCGCTGACGGTCGTCGTCCTTCCGCACGATGCTTACATCAGCCTGAGCGCAGCGATCAGGACGACGATTCGCATGTTCGTCACCCGACGACATCTGCTTGAATGGACGACCGCGAGCGATGTCGACCGAAGTGCTCGCAACAGTCTATTGCAGTACGTGCGGGTGATGTGGTCGGCGCCGGCGCTAGCTGTCATCGCCGCGAGTCTGATGATGCTAGTGCAGCCAACGTCGATTCCATGGATCGCGCCGTTTGCCGTCGCGTGGCTCTTCGCGCCCTTCGTCGCCTGGGCGCTCAGTCGACCGCGCCGGACGGCGCCGGTCGTACTCTCGGAATCGCAGCGACGCTCGCTCGAGAAGCTCAGTCGCCGCACCTGGCGTTACTTCGAGACGTTCGTCACCGCCGAAGAAAACTGGCTGCCGCCCGACAACATTCAGGAGTACCCATCGCTTCGCGTCGCATCGAGAACCAGCCCGACGAACATTGGCGTCGCGCTTCTCGCGGACCTTGCGGCGCACGACTTCGGATACTGCAGCACCGGTCGCCTCATGGATCGCGTCGCCAAGACGCTCGACACCGTCGGGCGGCTCGAGCGCTATCGCGGGCACCTCTACAACTGGTACGACACGCGGTCGCTGCGGCCGATGCCGCCGTCCTACATTTCGACAGTCGACAGCGGCAATCTCGCCGGGCACCTGCACATACTTCGTTCGGGCATCCTCGAGTTGATCGACGCGCCCTTGGTTCCGGCCCGAATGCTCGGCGGCCTTCGCGACACCTTCGAGGTGCTGATCGACGAGGCTCGCGCGAATCGCCGCGAAGTCGAGCCGTCCGTGCCGGACGCGCCGCCGTCGCAGTTCGTAGTTCGCCTTGAGCGACTCCGCGCGCGATTTGACGTCGTGCCGACGTCGATTCGCGGCGGGCTTGATCTTCTGGCTGTTCTCGCCGATGAAGCAGCACTATTCGCGCGCGATGCAGAATCGGCGTCAGCGGTGGATCCAGAGGTCGTGTGGTGGGCGCGGGCCTTTGAACTCGCCTGCGCCGATCACCGCGAGGATGTGCGTCAGTTTGCGACGTGGGCGGCATTGCCGAGCATGCCTCACATGCCGAGCGAGACGCTCGCTCCGGACGCGCTGCGCGGATTACTCGCACGCATCGAGGCAGGCGTGAGCCTGCGCGAACTCGCGAAACTTGAAGAGTCTGTGATCATCGCGATCGATGCGGCTCCCAATGCGTCCGACGTCGCGGCCGAGGCGTGGCAGGATTCGCTGCGCGATGCGATCTCTCGCGCCTCGCGCAGCGCCGCCGCACGAGTGACGGAGATCGATCGTCTCGCGTCACAGTGCCAAGAAGCCAGCGACATGGACTTCACGTTCCTGTTCGACTTTGAGCGAGAGCTCTTTGCGATCGGCTACAACGTGAGCGAGCATCGGCTCGATACAGCGTTCTACGACTTGCTCGCGTCGGAGGCGCGATTCGCGAGCTACATCGCAATCGCGCGCGGACAGATCGGACAGGAGAACTGGTTCGCGCTGAGCCGCCTGCTAACGACCACAGGCAGCTCGCCGGCGCTCTTGAGCTGGAGCGGTTCCATGTTCGAGTACCTGATGCCGCTTCTCGTTATGCCGACGTACGAGGGCACGTTGCTCGACCAGACCTATCACGCGGTCGTGCAACGGCAGATGAGCTACGGCAAGCAGCACGACGTGCCTTGGGGAATGTCGGAGTCGGGCTACGACGCGACCGACTCGCACATGAACTATCAATATCGTGCGTTCGGCGTGCCCGGGCTCGGCCTCAAGCGCGGGCTCGCCGACGATCTCGTCATCGCTCCGTACGCGAGCGCGCTGGCGTTGATGATCGCGCCCGATTCCGCGTGTCGCAATCTCGATCGACTCGCAGCGATCGGATGCAGCGGCGCCTACGGCCTCTACGAAGCGGTTGACTTCACGCCATCGCGGGTTCCGCGTCGCGCGACGCAGGTCGTGATCCGTCAATTCATGGCCCACCATCAGGGGATGAGTCTGCTGGCGCTCGCATATGTCCTGCGCGACCGGCCGATGCAGCGTCGTTTCGATGCGGAACCAATGCTGCGCGCGAGCGTGCATCTCCTTCAGGAGCGCGTGCCGAAGGCGCTAGCGCCGATCTTCCCGCACGCGGCCGAGGCCAGCGCGAAGCGTCGACTCGCGACTGAGGAACAGGGTTCTATGCGGATCTTCACCGATCCTTCGGACGGTCCGCCTGAGGTGAATCTCCTTTCCAACGGCAGCTATCACGTGGCCGTCACCAGCGCTGGCGGCGGCTATAGCCGTTGGCGCGATTTCGAAGTCACACGCTGGCGCGAAGATGCGACCCGCGATTGCTGGGGTACGTTCTGCTACTTGCGCGATCTCGATTCGGGCGAACTCTGGTCGACGTCGTGGCATCCGACGGTCAGGCCGACGAGTCGCTACGAAGCGATCTTCACGCAAGCGCGGGCCGAGTTTCGTCGCCTCGACGAGGACATCGAGACGCATACCGAAATCAGCGTCTCGCCCGAGGACGACGTCGAACTCCGTCGCATCACGATCAGCAATCGTTCGGAGTTCGATCGAACGATCGAAGTCACGAGCTACGCCGAGGTGGTCCTCGCGCCGGCCGGCCAGGATCTCGCGCATCCGGCATTTAGCAATCTCTTCGTACAAACCGAACTGGTGCGACAGCGACGGGCGATCTTCTGCACGCGCCGTCCGCGGTCCGCGCAGGAGCGCCCGCCGTGGCTGACGCACCTGATGACGATTCGTGGGCGGACGGTTGGGGAAATGTCGTTCGAGACCGATCGAATGAAGTTCGTGGGTCGTGGTCGCACCGTAGCGCTTCCCGCGGCGATGGATTCGTACGCACCGCTTTCCAACTCAGCAGGGCCCGTGCTTGATCCGGTTATTTCCGTGCGACATGCAGTACGCCTCGCCCCGAACGAGAGCGCGATCATCGACTTCGTCACCGGCGTCGCGGAGACACGGACCGCGCTCGAAGCGATGACTGAGAAATACTGCGATCCGCGTCTGGCCGACCGCGTCTTCGATCTCGCGTCCACGCACAACCAAATTCTGCTTCGCCAACTCAACGTCACCGAAACCGAGGCGCAGGCCTATGGACGCATGGCGGGGTCGATCCTCTTCTCGTCAGCGCTGCAGCGCGCGAAGGCGAGCGTTCTCGTGCGAAATCGTCGCGGCCAATCGGGGCTCTGGAGCTACGGGATTTCCGGGGACATTCCCATCGTCCTCGTGCGCATCCGAGACGCAGAGCGGCTGGAACTCATCCGCGAAGCGGTCAAGGCACACGCGTATTGGCGAATGCGAGGCTTGCCGGTCGACCTCGTCATCTGGAACGAGGACAACTCGGTCTATCACCAGACCCTGCAGGAGATGATCGTCGATGTCGTTGGCGCGAGCACGGAAGCGGCGCTACTCGACAAGCACGGCGGCATTTTCGTTCGCCGCGGCGAGCAGATGTCGGAAGAAGATCGCGCGCTGTTGCAGACAGTCGCTCGCGTCGTTGTGTTCGATGAGGCAGGATCGTTTCAGGAGCAGGCGGAACGGCGCGATCGATCAGAATCGTTCATCCCAGCGCTCGTGCCGTCGCGGACGCGGCGCGAACCATCGCGATCGACTGAGCTTTCCGACGACGAGCTGATCTTCGCAAATGGACTCGGCGGCTTCAGCACCGACGGCCGCGAATACATTATTCGTTTGCGGCAGGGGCAACACACGCCGGCGCCGTGGGTGAACGTCATCGCCAACGCCGAGTTCGGCACGGTCGTCTCTGAGAGCGGTGGCGCCTACACGTGGTGGAATAATAGCCACGAGTTTCGCCTAACACCGTGGAGCAACGATCCAGTCACCGACGTGAGCGGCGAAGCGATGTACATGCGCGACGAAGAGACGGGGCGGGTGTGGACGCCGACGCCGCTGCCTCAGAGCTCCTCGCAGGGCTCGGGTCCGTTCACCATTCGACACGGTTTCGGATACAGCGTGTTCGAGCATATGAACGATGGAATCGTCACGGAGCTATGCCTCTTCGTAGCCGTCGATGCCCCGGTCAAGATTGCTAGGCTTCGCGTCACGAATGACTCCGGTCGGCGTCGTCAACTTTCGGCGACTGGCTACTGGGAACTCGTGCTCGGTGAACTTCGCTCGAAGACGCTCATGCACGTGGTGACGGAACTGGATCCCACGACCGGCGCAATCTTCGCCCGCAATCGCTTCAATGCGGACTTCGCGGATCGACTCGTGTTCGCCGACTGCAGCGACGCCGCTCACACAGTCACCGCCGATCGCACCGAGTTCCTTGGCAGGAACGGAAGTCCTGCGAACCCCGCGGCGCTGCGGCGCGTGCGATTGTCGGGGCGCGTCGGCGCCGGACTCGACCCGTGTGCGGCGATGCAAACCCAGTTCGCGCTCGAGGAGGGCGAGGAGCGGGAGATCATCTTCGTAATCGGATCGAGCGCGAACGAGGACGAGGCGCGACGCATCCTGCGACGGTTCCGCAGCCCGGCCAGCGCGCAGCGCGCACTGGAAGCCGTCGGCACCTACTGGACGCGGACGCTCGGCGCGGTGCAGTTCGAAACGCCGGACCCGGCGATCAACGTGATGGCGAACGGCTGGCTGCTCTATCAGACGCTCTCTTGTCGCATGTGGGGACGCACCGGTTTCTATCAGTCGGGCGGCGCATTTGGATTCCGCGATCAGTTGCAAGATTCGATGGCATTGATGCACGCCGAGCCGCTCTTGTGTCGTGATCACCTGCTGCGCTGCGCAGCGCGTCAATTCACGGAGGGCGACGCGCAACACTGGTGGCACCCCCCCACCGGACGCGGCGTGCGCACGCACATCTCCGACGATTTTCTCTGGCTGGCCGCTGCGACCTGTCGCTACGTTGCCATGAGCGGAGACACCGGCGTTCTCGACGTTCGCGCGCCGTTTCTCCGAGGACGAGCGTTGCGGCCGGAGGAGGACGCGCACTTCGACTTGCCGCAGGTCGACGGGCAATCGGGCACGCTGTACGAGCACTGCATCGCCGCGATCGACCACGGTCTTCGCTTCGGCGAGCACGGCCTTCCGCTGATGGGCTCGGGCGATTGGAACGACGGCATGAATCTGGTCGGCGAGCACGGCAAGGGCGAAAGCGTCTGGCTTGGTTTCTTTCTTTTTCATGTGCTTGTGCAGTTCGCCGATCTCGCCCGCGCGCGCGGCGATGACGCGACGGCAACACGATTCCTCTTGGAAGCAGATCGCCTTCGTCAGGCCATCGAGACGCATGGTTGGGACGGCGAGTGGTATCGGCGCGCATACTTTGACAACGGTGATCTGTTAGGCTCCGCCGCCAACATCGAATGTCAGATTGACGCCGTGCCGCAGAGTTGGGCGGTACTCTCCGGTGCCGCGCCGCGCGAACGAGCCCTGATGGCGATGGAGAGCGTGTATTCGCGGCTCGTCGGCAACGAAGGCCGCGGTCTCCGACTGCTCGACCCGCCGTTCGACCACGGCGCACTGAATCCTGGTTACATCAAGGGCTATGTTCCCGGGGTCCGCGAGAACGGCGGTCAGTACAACCACGCGGCGATCTGGACCGTGATGGCGACCGCGGCGCTCGGTGACGCGGACCGCGCCTGGCAACTTCTGGCGCTCATCAACCCGATCGCGCTCGGAAGCTCGCCAGCGAGTATCGCGACGTATCGCGTTGAGCCGTACGTCGTTGCTGCGGACATCTACACCGCGCCGCCGCATACGCGCCGCGGTGGTTGGACTTGGTACACCGGTTCGGCGGGCCTGATGTATCGCCTCATCAGCGAGTCGCTGCTCGGGCTACGGCTCGAGGTCGATCAGCTTCGCTTCGAGCCGGTTCTGCCTCGCGACTGGACCGGCTTCAAGGTGCAGTATCGCTATCGAGAGACGGTCTATTCGATCAGCATTCGTCGAGCGGGCGCCGGACTCACCGTGACGCGCGTACGCACGGACGGCGTCGAACAGCCAAGCCGATCGGTGACGCTCATCGATGATCGCGCGCCGCACCAGGTCGACGTCGAGCTGGGGTGAACAAGTGACTGATCAGGGCGTGCTTCGTCGGCTAACAGTTCGACGAAGCTGCTGCTTTTCGGACCGTCGAAGCGGAACCGAGACAATGGACACACCCGTTGGACCGCCCGACGATCAGAACGCACGCACGCCGCGTGTCAATATCCGCGCATTGTTAGCCAGCGTTCCGCGCGCTGCTCTGGCGGGGCTGTCCGAGCGGGTCTTCCGATGCACCTGGCGGTTGGGCGTACGGCGAACCGACTTGAAAGGGGGCGGCCAAACCATGACTCCGACGATTGGGGCTACAACCGGTCATGCGATCACGCCGCTGCGTCTGAGTCGCCGGGTCCATCCGGACGCATGCGCTCGCACCCGCATTCTGGACATTGGTCTCTGTCGAATGCCATGACCGAACGGCTCCAGATGGCGGCGGGCGACCAGCTGCTCGCCGTCGAGACCGCCAACGGGATATTGCTGACCCCCTTCGATCCGGACACTGAGGAGGCGATCGCCATCGCCGCCAAGGCCGGGAAGAAGTACCGCCACGCCCTCCGCGAACTCGCAAAGTAAGGACTCTCCCATGAGGACCAAGGAACCCAGGTGGGTGCCGCGCGTTGCCGTCGAGGTGATCCATGCGGAGCAGCTCGCCAGCCACGGCGGACTGCAGAGGCTCCGCGATGAGTCAGCGCTGGAGTCGGCGCTCGGGAAACCGCGAAACAAGTGGGGCTATGACGGCGAGACGGACCTCGCGGCGCTTGCTGCGGCGTACGGGTTCGGCATCGCCAAGAACCATCCGTTCAGCGACGGCAACAAGCGGACGGCACTCCTGATGATGATCGCGTTCCTCGGGCTCAACGGATTCGATTTCGTCGGACCCGAAGCGGAAGTGGTCGCGACCATCGTGGCTCTCGCGGCAGGCGATCTCTCCGAGCCGAAGCTTGCGGTCTGGATCAAGTCCCACATGAAGCGCAAGCGGCGTCTACTGCTGAACGGTTGAATGAGACGTCAGTCCGAGGGGCGTCGTGCGCCTTGAGGCTGCATCTAGAACTGGCGGGTGGGCGCATGGGTGCTGTCCAGAATGGTCCCGCGAGGCGAACCCGGCTCTTCTCCGCGAGCGCCGCGCATCTGCCCTCGCGGAAGCGAGACAGCCACTTGTATGCGCGCTTGCGCGAGACGCCAACGAGACGCGACGCCCCGGCGACCGACGCGGCATGATCGACCTCCAGATCCACCAGACGATTGCGTTCGGACACGGCACATGCTTCCTTCCGCGGCATGCCGAGAGGATCGGCTGCGGCCGTGCGCCTGTCATCCATGTGCCCGGACAAAAGTGTTACCCATGTGACCGGAACGTACCCGCGTAGCGAAGCGCAGCCGTGGTGGAGGGGGTGCGCCCGACTGACGTCCCCCCGCCCACCATCGCGAGGCGCGATGGTCCCCCTCCCCCAATGCAGAGCATTGGGGGAGCATGCAAGCGGACTAACACACAGGCCGTACGCCGCCGCCGCATCCTCCCCCAACGTCTCGTTGGGGGGCGGAGGACCGCGGCGTAGCGAAGCGCAGCCGTGGTGGTGGGGGTGCGCCCGACGGTCCCCGAAACGGTGGACACGAAGACACAACGGCCACACCCACTCGAATGCAGCTCAGCGGTCAGCGCTTGCGCGCTGAATGCTCGACCAAAACGTCAGTCCGAGGAGCGTCGTGCGCCTTGAGGCCGCATCTAGAGTTGGCGGGGCAGGCGCAAAGGTGTGTCCACGATGCGTTCCCCACGCAGCAGCGGCTTTGGCTGCCTCACTAGTAATTAACCCGCACCGAGCGGGTGTATCCGCCGCATTAGGCTGGTCAGCCTAACACCGCAGCCTATTTCCGCTGGAACCGGCTAACCGCAAGAAGAGTACCGAGTTGTGAGACGCGACGACATTGCCTCGACCCGAAATAGGCTGCGAAACGAGCTGCATAACGAGCGAACGGGAGCGGCCTCACCCATACCCGCACTCGCCCGCTGCATCGCCCCTCGGCCATCCCAACCCGCGCTGGCGAGTTCGCCGATGGCTCAAGCCGCGGGACAGCGTCCTGATCGGGTACGCCAAATGCTCAACCCGACCGTTGCCGCGGGAGCACGTCGGCCGCAGGCTGCTCCGGCCAACCCTTGGCGGTACTCCGTCTTTTGACGTCGGGCTCCTTACCAGTTGCGTGGTTCGTTCGGGGTGCTCTTCAGGCTGCCTTGCCGCCGCCATCAAGAGGATCGCCATGAACAGCATGAACAGCATGAACAGCTTGAACAGCACCACCACGTCCACACTTCGCCGCATCGAGCCGTCGTTTGTGCCGCAGAACGCGGCTGACACGGAGCAGCGATTCCGCCCGATTCCGCAGGTTGCCGCATCTACGTTCGTCGTCGGCATCGCCGCTGTCGCCGCGGGGGCGTCACTGGCCGTCGATGTCTCGGTGGGCACGCTCGAATGGCCGCGGCTCGCCGCCGCTCTGGGCGCGTGCGCGATGACAGTCGGCGGCGTGCAGCTCATTCGAGCGATCAGGATGCTGCACGAGGGGCTTGCGGCAATCTCCGACCGCTTAGGACCGATTGCCTCACTGGTGGCCGCTGCGTCCGAGACCCGGCGCTCCGACTCAGAACGCGGTGCCCGTTCGCGGGCGGACGGCGCCGGCTCGGACCTCCCGGACCTCGACATCGAAAGCGCAGCGTGGGTGCAGATCCTTCTCGTCGGCGTCGCGCTGATCGCGGTTCTCATCGGCACCACATCGTTTCCCAGCCGCTTCCCCTGGCAAGTGCTGGTGCCCGTCGCCGCGACTGCCTGGCCCGCTGTCGTACGACTCTGGGCCGCGCGAATGCGGCAGGCGCAGTCGTTCGCTGGCGAACGGTTGCTGCGCGAGCGTGTCGCGAAGGAGGCGATTGATCGCTACGTCCGAAGCTAACATGTGCGCGGTCACGGACGGGCCGAATTCGCGCCCACGGTTGCGACCGCAGCGAGATCGCCGCATCGGTATCCATGTGCGAGGCTCACAGATTCCTCATTCGAAGTGCGCGCGGCTCTCAAACGATCGAAACATGGTGAAGCGAACCTTCCGCTCGGAGGTTCGCATGTCCCACGATCGTCACTTTCGTACTCGCGTCGCTCTTGCGTTCGGCCTTTCAGCGGCAGCCAGCCGCGTTGTCGCCGCGCTGCCACCGGTTCAGGTCGGTGACCTCACGACGTCATCGGCTGTCGTAACGGTCGATGGGGCCGCCGCGGTCACCTTCGAATGGGCACTCGCCGCGCAGCCGAATGTCGTGATCGGCTCGGCGCGGGCAACGTCGCCTTCGCCAAATTCGCCAGCAAAAGGCGTCCTCTTCGGCCTGCTTCCCGGAACCGCGTACGTCGTACGCGCGACGTCCATCGACGACGCGTCGCCGCTCTCCTCGTTCGCGACGTTGCGCCCAACCGGTCGACCTGGATTTCGCCTTGGCGTATCCGGCGATTGGCGCGGCGAGCTGGCGCCGTACCCCGCCGTTGCCAACGCCGATGAGCGCGGCCTCGATCTCTTCGTCCGCCTCGGCGACACGATCTACGCGGACTATGCGTCGCCCGACGTCTTCATGCCGCAGTGCTTTTCGCTCGATGAATACGGGCTCAAGCATCGCGAGGTGTACTCGCCTCGCTACGGACTCGACGCCTGGGGAGACCTAGCGAAGACCACGCCGTCGTTGGCCACCATCGACGACCATGAGGTAACGAACGATTTCTCGGGTGGCGACTTCACCACGGATCCGATTTACCGAGCCGTGCCGGCTGCGCTCGAGACGCCTCAGCTCCTCGACAACGATCGAGGGGGCGAAGCGGACGCCGACGATCCGGCCATCTGGGTGCATCCGACCGACGCGTCGCTGAGCCGCGTGATAGCCGTCGCCAAGAACGGCGGATTGCGGGTATACGACCTCAGCGGCAATCTCATTCAGGCCGTTGCACCGAGTTCGATCCGCTACAACAACGTTGACATCCTCACCGGCGTAATGTTAGGCGGCAGAGCAGCCGACCTCGCCGTGGTAAGTGATCGTCGCAACGACCTCATGGTCTTCTTCCGGATCGATCCGAGTTCAGGAACGGTGACGGACGTGACGGCGCCTGGGTTGCCGCGGGTCTTTCCCGAACAGGACGTGGGCGAGCAGGAGACCGCATACGGGGTCGGAACCGTGACGCGTTCCGATGGCAAGGCCTACGCCTTCGTGAGTCGTCGCAGCACGCCGATCGTTCGCCAACTGGAGATCGTGGCTCTTGGTGCGACCGTCGGCTGGGTGTCGGTGCGCGACATTGTCCTTCCGGCGGACTTCGACGGTTGGGTGCCGGAGAATCCGCAAGTCGAAGGCATCGTCGTTGATGCCTTTCACGATGTTGCATACTTGGGGCAAGAGCAAGTCGGCTTCTGGCGAGTCTCCGCCGATCCGGCCTCGGCGGATTTTCCGGTGCTCGTTGATCGAGTTCGTGATTTCGGCGGCCTCGCCCGCCCCGGCACCTGGCTCACTGCCGACGTCGAAGGGCTGACCCTTGCCGATTTCGGCAGCGGTTCCGGCGACTTGGTTGTCTCCAGCCAAGGTGACTCGACGTTCGCCATCTACGACCGTATGACGAACGAGAAGGTTGGCCGATTCGCTATCGGCGGCGGCGCTGTCGACGCGGTTGAAGAGTGCGACGGGGCGGCCGTTTCGACGTACACCTTTGGCGGTGCGTGGCCAGGAGGCCTGCTCGTCGTGCAAGACGGCAATGATCTGCCTTCTGTGCTCGAAGAGGACGACGGCGAGATCGTCAACGTCGCACGCTCGTTCAAGTATGTCTCGTACGCCGATGTTCGCGCTTCGGCGCTGTCACGCCAGATTCGGGTGAACGAATCGCCGCTGTACGTGGCGGGACTGACGGCGTTCAACGAGTGGAATCCGCTTGATCCGCAGGTCTGGCAGGGCACCGGCGATCCGCGCGTCGATGGGCGACCGAAGCTCTACCGCGCTCAGACGCACGGCAAAGACGCAGCGGTGTTCGTGCTCGACGCCCGCAGCTTCCGCGACCCGGCACTGCCCTCCGCGAACCCTTTGGATCCGGCGTCGGTGTTTGCCTTCTTGGTGCAATCGTTCAACCCGACGCGGACGATGCTCGGCAAGCCTCAACTGCAACAGCTCAAGTCAGATCTTCTCGCGGCCCAAGCAGCCGGAGTCACGTGGAAATTCGTGCTGGTGCCGGAACCCATTCAGAATCTCGGCGTGGTCGGCGCAGGCGATCGGTTCGAGGGATACGCAGCCGAACGAACGGAGCTGCTCGCTTTCATCGACTCGGCGAACATCGAGAACGTCGTCTTCGTGGCGGCCGACATTCACGGCACGCTGGTGAACAACGTGAGCTATCAATTCGGACCGGGGCAGCCCCAGATCGCGACCGATACGTGGGAGATCTCAACCGGCTCCGTGGCTTTCGACGCTCCCTTCGGACCGACGGTGATGGGCCTCGCGTTCGCGTTAGGGCTGGTCAGTGAAGCGGACTACCTCCAGTACCTTGCCGCACCGACGTTCGTTCAAGACGCAGTCATCGGTGCGATCGTCAACACGCAACTGTTAGCTCTCGGCTACGACCCGCTTGGGCTTGAAGGAAGCGCGATTCAGGCATCATTCGTGCTCGGCGGGCCGATCGCCACGCATGTCTTCGGATGGACCGAGTTTGACGTAACACCCGGGAGCAAGCAACTCACCGTGACGACCTACGGCATCGAACCGTACACGTTTGCGGATCTGCTCGCCGACCCGGCAGCGATCGTCGCCCGCACTCCGACGCCCGTCAGCCAGTTCGTCGTGAGCGCGGTCGGGGTGCCCTGCGTCAGCGACCTGAACGAAGACGGCTCAGTGAGCGGACAGGATCTTGGCACACTCCTCGGAGCATGGGGTTCGAGTGATCCGGCACTCGACCTCGATGGCTCAGGCTTCGTCGATGCAGGCGACTTGGCGATCCTCATCGGCATGTGGGGCGGTTGTTAGTGGGTCACGTCACGCGATCCGCTCGGTGAGAAGAGAGAGAGCCGCTGCCTCACACACACGGCGGTCGCTTGGAGCCATACCAAGCGACCGCCGTTGTCGTTGCGCTCGCGCTGCGGACCTCACGTGGCAGGGGTAGTACGGTAGTCGCCAAAACGCGCGGAACAGCTGAACCTGTGTGACCAGTAGTTTCAGTAGTTTCTCTTGCTCCACACTTGCAGCCGGTGAGATGGACTCCATGTTCACTGCAGTTTCACCGCAGCGACGATCGATGTTCCGCGTCCAACGAAAAGGCCCGCGACGATCGTCGCGGGCCCTTTGTTAGTCGATGCTGAGCGCGTCGTCGAAGTCGTATTACTTCGCGGTGCCCGTCGTCCCGCCTTCATATTTCGCGAGCGTTGCCTTCATGCTCTCGGCCATCGGGCCGTCCTTCACGAGTTCGCACGCTTTCTTCTGCAATTCGATGGCCTTCGCCTTGTCGCCCTTCTCCCAGTAGCAGCGAGCGAGCGTGTCGATGATCGCGCCGTCCTTGGCGTCGCCTGCGGCCACGGCCTTCGTCGCGATATCGAGTGCGAGAGCTGTATCGCGCGGTTCGATGCCGGGCGTGTCGATGATCGTCCACGCCAGCTCGTTAAGCATCGCAGCGTTTGATTCGTTCTTTGCTGCGAGTTCCTTCGCGATCGCGTAGCCCTCGGTCGGCCGGTTCGCCTTCGTGAGCAGCACCTTCATCTTCTGCATGGAGACGCCGGCGCTGTCAGGGTTCGCGGCGAGCATGCCGTCGTAGATTTTGATGACCCTGTCCCAGTCGCCCTTCTGCTGTGCTTCACGAAGTTCGCCCATCGCGGCGCGCTGCGCCTTCTCGCCGGCCACATCGGCGTCAAACTTCTTCTTGTATACAGCCGAGTCCCACGTTCCCTTGTTGACTTGCTCGATGACCTCGTCCAGTTGGCTCATCGGGTGACCGATCCATTCGATCTTCCCTGTCTTGCCGATCACGAACGCGGTAGGAATGCCGCCCTGGCTTGCGCCCTTCATGTACGACACATAGGTCGACCGGTCGGGGTCGGTCGCGACGGTGTAGCGCATCTTTGACTTCCATTCGTCCTTCGCGAGGAAGCCCTTCACCGTGTCGAGCGGTTCGTCGCTGACGCCGATGAACGTGACGCCATAGTCCTTGAAGCGATCGTTCATCTCGCTCAGATGCGGGATGCTCGTCTTGCAGGGGCCGCACCAGGTGGCCCAGAACTCCAGAACAGTGACCTTGCCCGGCTCGAACGCTGCGACCTTGTTGCCTTGCACCCACTCCGCAATGTCGTAAGCAGGAGCGGCGTCGCCGATCGTCAGCGGCTTCACATCGGCTACAGGCGTCCCGTCCTTAGGAACGGCGGGCTTGGCGGGCGTCGCGGGAACGACCTGCGGTTTCTCCTTCGTATCGGCGGGCTGTTGAGCAAGCGCGACCGAACTCGCAACAAAGAACGGCAGGGTAGCGAGGCAAAGCGTCACTCTGTTCATGCGGGTCTCCTAGGCGTGGCTGACTACAAGATGTGCGGCCAATCCGCGAAGCCGAGTGTACCCACGCACCCTTCTTGAGTTCCGTAGACTGCCCGCGATGCCTGACTCATCCGCGTCCGAGGCCGTCCTCATCGACGGCAAGAAGCTCTCCGAAGAGATTCGCCGGGGTTTGGCCGCACGCGTTCAAGCGGAAGCTCGACCGGTTCGTCTCGACACCATTCTGGTCGGCGACGATCGATCTGCGTCGATCTACGCCGACAACCAAGCCAAGACGTGCGAGCAAGTGGGAATCGAATACGTGCTGCATCGGCTTCCGACGGGCTCGGGGTTCGACGAGATCGCTGGGCGAGTGCTGCTCCTCAACGTAAACGAGGCGGTGCGAGCGCTCATGCTCCACCTGCCGCTCCCACCCGACGTGGACACCGAGCGTGTGCAGTCGTTGATTGCGCCGGAAAAGGATGTCGAAGGGGTCAACCCCGCGAACATCGGGAACGTCGTGTACGGACGCCGCAGTCTCGTTCCGTGCACCGCGCTCGCGACGCTGGAGATGATCGAGTGGACCCAGACTCCGCTGCGCGGCGCGCGGTGCGTGATCGTCGGCGCGAGCAACATCGTGGGGAAGCCGATTGCGGTTCTCTTGATGCGTTCCGAAGCCACGGTCATTTCCTGCAACAAGTACACGCGCGACCTCGCCGAACTCACGCGCAGTGCTGATGTACTCGTCGCCGCGGCCGGTGTACCTGGGCTCATTCGTGCGGACATGGTGAAGCCCGGCGCTGTCGTCGTTGATGTCGGCATCAATCGACTGAAGTTGCCCGACGGCAAGTCGATCACCGTTGGTGACGTCGCGTTCGACGAAGTGCGGCGCGTCGCCGGATTCCTCTCGCCGGTACCCGGAGGCGTCGGGCCACTCACGGTGACGATGCTGCTGCGCAACTGCGTCGAAGCAGCGAGCTAAGCTGGACGGTAAGTACTTGTTAGGCGATGCGCGAGCTTGCGTCGACATCGGCGGCGCAGCGCGAGGTGGAATGCACGCGCAGGGCAGGGGCGCGAAGCGCGGGACGAGTCTGGTGCCCGGCAGCCTCCTCTCAAGGCCGTGCGGCGCTGTCCGACACGAAATCCGCGTTCGCGCCCCATTCCCACGAGAACCCCTTTGGCGCTTCCGCTCGTGCCGCCCCCGCGGCGCAAACGAACATCGCTCCTAGAGGGGGCTTCCGAACGCGTGTTCCCTTCCCACGTTCGGTCCCGAAGGGTTCAGAAATTCGCTCGAACCGGTCCCCTTTCCGTTCGACCTCCGCCCCGCTGCGGGCCAGCTTCCCGCTCGTTTGAACCCGCAATCCGCCGAAGCTCCTCTCGACCTCGACGGAATGGCCCTCGCCCGCTCGTCGGCGCGAACGGGCGGGACCTCTACCCGAACGTTGGCCTTGGACGATCCAGTCCGTCTACGCGAGAGCGCCGCCGATCGGCCGCCCAAGCGTGTGGCCAGCGCGGGCGTCCGTGCCTCTCTGATTCGGAGCGAGCCGCGCAGACCACCACCGAGAACGGCGTCCGCGACTGCGCTTTGGTGCTGGCAAACCGTGGATTTCTTTTCAAGAGACTTCGCTGCTGCCCGTACGCTGCCTTGCCATGGAGGCTTCGGATCAGATGGGTGGCAGTGTTGGACTCGCTGGCACTAACACGATTTTGCTTCGCGAGACCCGTGAGGGCGAGCTCGGGGCGCGAGACCGACTGTTTGATGCCGTCTACGACGACCTCAGGCGGCTCGCTCACTCGCAGCTCTCGAACCTCGGTCGGTCGGGCACGATCGAGGGCACTGCGCTGGTGCATTCCGCGTGCGAGCGGTTGCTCGGCAAAGGGCAACTCGACGCCGAAGACCGCAAGCACTTTTTCTTCTTGCTCTCACGGGCCATGCACGACGTGCTAGTCGAGCACATTCGTGCCGAAAACGCACTTCGCCGAGGTGGCGGTCATCAACGCGTGCCGCTCGTTGAGTTCGCGACCGACGGACAGATGGTCCGCCTCGATCTCCTCGCTGTGCATGAGGCGATCGAGGAACTGCGTGGCGTCGATGCCCAGGCGGCCCAAGTCGTCCAACTCCGGTTCTTTGCGGGGAGAACCTTGGAGCAATGCGAAGAGTTGATGGGTGTGTCCTTCGCCATGGTACGGCGCCATTGGGACTACGCGAAAGCCTGGCTTCATGAGCGACTCAGTCGCGGAAGCCCGTCGTGACTCTCGTTGCACTTTCCGGAGATTCCCCAGTTTTTGCGCGCAAGTTCAAGGCTGAACCGCGGTATTAGATGTTTGGAGACTGCGCCAGATGGGCGTGGCAACCACAGGAGATCGAATCGTGCAGCAAACGCTCCACGAAAAGGAAGTCTTCGCGGCGGCGCTGGCACTCGAGGGTGCGGAGCGGGAGCGATACCTTCGCGCTTTGAGCGCGGACGATTCGTTCCGCCTCCGCATTGACGCGCTGCTTCGGCACTACGCCGAGGCGGGGGACGGGCTTTTTCTTCGTCGAGCCGAACGGCCCCTCGACTCGGGGGCGAGTGACTCGGAGACTCGTGACTCCGGGCGTGGTAGCGACAGCGGTCGGCCAAGCAATGGACTTCCGGAAGGCATGCCCGAACGGATCGGCGAATTCATCATTCTGCGGCGCATAGGCGTCGGTGGAATGGGATCGGTGTATCTCGCCGAGGACACGGTGCTCGACCGTCAGGTCGCGCTGAAGGTCCTCGCACCGCATCTCCTCGCGTCCGAAGACGCACTCGCGCGCTTCCGGCAAGAGGCCCGAGCTGCTGCGAATGTCGCGCACCCGAGCATCGTTCCAGTATTTCGACTCGCAGTCGACGGTGATCGACACTACATCGTGAGCGAGTTCGTCGATGGACCGACGTTGTCCAAGGTCTTCGAAGGTGAACGTGGACGGCGTGCCTTGGCCGCCGCGTCGAATGGCCGAACGAACAACGTCACCGCGTGGTATCGACGCGTTACTGAAATCGTCGCGACGATAGCGGAGGGGCTCGAGTGCTGTCATCGCGCGGGCATTGTGCATCGCGATGTTAAGCCATCGAACATCCTGCTCGACATCGAGCGAGGGCCGCGGCTGACTGACTTCGGCATCGCGAAACGGATCCCTGATTCCTCCAAGGGATTTGAGCCCACGTCCATTCTGGGTACCTGCCACTACATGAGTCCTGAGCAAGCGTCGACATCGAGCACGGTGATCGATCAGCGCAGCGACGTGTTCTCGCTTGGCGTCGTTCTTTACGAGGCGATCTCACTTCGTCGTCCGTTCGATGGCCGCGATGTGAGCGAGGTGCTTCGCGCGGTCGCATCGACCGATCCGCTCCGGCTGCGGACACTCGATCCCACACTGGCAAAGGACATTGAAACCATCTGCCAGAAGGCTCTCGAAAAAGAACCGGCGCGGCGCTACCAGACCGCGGCGCACATGGCAGCTGATCTTCGCTGCTGGCTCAGCGGCCGACCGATCTTGGCGCAGCCACCGGGGCTCGCGCGGCGAGCGCGGCGATGGGCGCGAGCGCACCGCCGCGGCGTTGGAATGGCGATTGCGACTGGACTTGTCGCGGTCTCCGGCGGACTCGCTTGGACCGTTTCCGCGTACCGCGACGCAAATTCCTCGTGGATTCACATCATCGCCCCGGCCGACAACTCCGCGGTTTTTGTGGAACTCGTCGACCAGAAGACATTCCAGTTGCCGAGTGCTCCGGAATCGCTCGGAGTAACGCCGCTCGATCCGGTTCGACTCGAACCAGGTCAATATCGAGTGACGCTCGTCGCACCGGGCGGCACTGCGTTCGTCGAGTGGAACGCGATCCTCTTCGTCACCGGACCAGAGAACACCGTCACGCTCCGCGCGGTGAATCCGGACGCCGATCTGCATGCGTTCAGTGCCGCGACGGACCTCGTTGGTGTCCTTCGCCCTACGGTTGAGGCGAGTGCCAACGGGACGTTCCTCGTTGATGCCGGCGCGTACCAGTTCGGCAGTTACGACGATCAAGCGATGCGCACGCACAAGCAGTCCGTCGAGCTCAAGGCATTCACGATGGACCGCCACGAAGTCTCGAATCGTGAGTACGCAGAGTTTATCGCGGCGTCCGGGCGCCCCGCGCCGCTCGTCTGGCGTGATGGGGCGCTCGATCCGGCGCTCGCTGAGCGTCCGGTCGTCGGTGTCTCGATAGAAGATGCCGAGGCATACGCACGATGGAAGGGCAAGCGCCTGCCGACCATGTTTGAATGGGAAGCCGCAGCTCGCGGACCCGACGGTCGGCGCTATCCATGGGTCGGCGCACCGCCGGCAAACCTCGCGGATTTGGAGTCGACCGCTGCCGACTTGCGCTCATCGCAGGCGCGGAGCTTCGATGTCGCGCGGTCGCAGTACATCGCGTCGACGCGCGACGCGAAATCGCCCGATCCGTTCGTGCCGGAAGCGAGCATGCAGCACGCGCTCGGCAACGTGCGTGAATTGACGGCGACGGTGATTGTTGCTTCGCGCGAGGGCGTCCTTCGTGGGCGATCGTGGGCCGATACGATCGAGTCGAACGACCTCACCGCTGATTGGACCTGTCCCATCGGCACCGTTTCGACAACGGACGGCTTTCGCTGTGCTAAATCGCAAGCATCCGCCAAGCTTCTACCCGCGAAATCCGTGCCGAATTCAACAACCCCGCTGCGACCCAGCGTGCCCTGATTTGAGTAACTGATGCCCTCATACCTGCTGGAGAATGGACGTCTCTATCTGAACTGCGCACCCCTCGGTAGCGCTCCCTCCAATGAGTTCGTCGCGCTCGCGGAGGTTGAACGAGAGTTAGAACCGGCGCTCAACGCTGAGTTCTCTACGAAGGTCGGCACACCGAGCGATGTTCTCGCGGGTTTCCGTGGCGATCTTGTGCTGAGCGCGGCGTCGCAGGCCGCGGCGGTGCAAGCGGCGACGGATCGGTTGACCGCGTCGATGCGAGCGGTTGCGCCAGCCGCCCGAACGGTTGATCTGGAGCACACGTCGCCCGTGCATTGGGTGCGCATCACGCCGACGTTTCACCAGATCATCGGTTATGTCTACGACAGTGCTGGCGGGCAACTCACGCACTGGTCGTACGACCATCCGAGGAAGCCGTTCCGCGGATACCTGTGTTTCGCATTTACGCTTCGCGAAGTGACCTCGACGACGTGACGCTCCACGTTGAGAACCACACCGGCGGCGACGCGTGCTTACTCGTCTTCAAGCATGGGCCGCTCGGTTCGGGGGAGCGCCTGGTTGTTCGAGCGGATGCGGAACTCGACGGAGTGCTGACGCGCTTCGGGTGCTGGTGCGGGTTGCTATTGACGCACGGCGTGCGGGTTGGAGCGGGTGTGACCATCGACGTCAACGCCAGCGTTGAACGCGCGTCGTTCGTCTACTCCACCGTGGCGGGGGAAGACCCGCGAGCGAGCGCCGTCCGCGCGATCGTACTGGCAGAATCGTCTTCACTCGATGCACTGCCGGAGAGTGATCCGCGCGGTCGCGCGGCGCGCATGTGGTGGTCGCTCGATGCGAACACGCATCCGGAGATGCTGTCGACACCATCGCGGCGTCCGCTCGCCCCATGGGAGCCGACAGTCGCAGAGATCGCGCTTCGCGTCGAAGCCGCGACGTACCTCGCCCGTTGGCTTGAGGCGCGCTCCGAGGCAAGGCGACACATGGAGTTCGCCGCATCAAGCACCATTGTGCGGGCTGCAGTGCGCGAGGCTGGCGACGCCGTTCGGTTCGGCGGTCGCGCGATCGTTGGTGAGCGCTGGATCGCGCCGATTGCCCAGGTGCTGCACCGAGCGATCGTCGCGTGGTATCCCGACGGCGGTACCGACGGGGTTCGCTTCGCCTGCGGCGCGTTCGCTGCCGGAACGCTGCAACTTGAGCGCGACATCCGACGCTTTGCCGCGCCGGCGCGCGGCGTCGCACTTTCGCAGGGTGGTCCTGACGGCTCGACCATCGCGCTGTTCGCCGAGTTCGCGTTTGCCGCAATCGACGAAGAGATTCGTCCTACGTTTTGGCTGTCGGCGCTCCCCGCATTCATTGGCATGTTGCCCGTTTTCCGCGCCGCGTTCGGCGCTGGTGCGCCGGTTACGCCGGAAGCATGGGGCGTTGTCTGCGAAGTGGCTCCAAGAGCGAGGATGGATGAAGCGACTATCTATTCGCTGATGGAGGAAACCGCTCGGCTCGGCGACCGCGTTGGGCTTGAACGCGCGCTGGGAAGAGAGCTTCGAGCGCTGGTCGCGTAGCGATGTCGTTGTCACTCGCGCTGTAGCGTGACGCGCGTCGTAGCGCCAGTTCGTACAGCGAGTTCATCGTGAAAATGCACCATCGCGCGCCCCGCTAGCGGCGACGGGGCGAGGTTCAGCCCACCGCGAGTTTCTTTCGTGCTTCTTCATATCGCGCGATTGTGTTTTGCACGACGTCCGCAGGTATCTCAGGGCCCGGCGGCGTCTTGTCCCAACGCTTTGCCGCGACGAGTTCGAGCAGATAGTTGCGAAGGTACTGCTTGTCGTAGCTCGGTTGATCGCGACCGGGCTGGTAGTGCTCGCGTGGCCAGTAGCGGCTTGAGTCAGGCGTTAACACCTCGTCGACGAGCAACAACTCTTCGCTCGGTGTTCCGTCGGCGTTCTGCGCAAAGCCAAACTCGAACTTCGTGTCGGCGAGGATGACCCCTTGACTCCACGCGTGCTCCGCGGCGGCCGCGTAGATCTCGACGGTCAACGCGCGAAGTCTCTCCATCAGGCCGCCGCCGACGAGCGCCGCGGCGCGATCAAAGCTGATGTTCTCGTCGTGACCCTGTTCTTCTTTAGTCGCCGGTGTAAAGATGGGCTGGGGCAGCTTCTCGCATTGCCGCAGTCCCTTCGGAAGGGCGATGCCGCACACCGTTCCGCTCGCTTGATACTCAGCCCAGCCGCTGCCTGCGAGATAGCCTCGCGCCACGCATTCGATCGGAACAACTTTCGCGCGACGACACAACATCATGCGACCCGCGATCAACGCGCGGTCGTCGTCGCTCAAACCGGGCACGTCGCGAGGATCGGTGGAGACGAGGTGATCGGGCAGCAGCGCGAGCTTGCGGAGGAATCGAAACCAGCCAAGCGAGAGAGCGGTGAGCAGCTTTCCCTTCCCGGGAATCGGTGTCGGCATGACGACGTCGAAGGCGCTGATTCGGTCCGACGCGATCACGAGTACTCGATCAGGTTTGCCGGTTGCACCGGGCACGCGGTAGAGGTCACGGACCTTGCCTTCGCGCCGATCAGGAAGAGGGAGGGCGGTTCGAAAAATTGGATGATCGGACATCGAGGCAGCACGATATCCGCCGAACGACCGCAGGCTTCGGGCGCCAGAAATTCGCCAGCGCCGCATGACCTTCCGCAATGCAGCGGTACACTGCCCGCCTCGGATGCGCGACCGCCCCGCACGGCGTTCGGGCTTCCCGTGCTTTCAAGTTCTGACTACATATTGGCGAGCAACTCCTGCTCGTTGTGAGAGATCGACGCGTGCCTCCGGGTCCGCCCAGCCTTCGTTTTCGCGTCTACGACCCCGGGTCCCTTGGCCCGGGCGCCGGGGCGGCTGCGCACCTGTTTGGTTCCGACGATCAGCCGATGCGCGGCGAGGTCACGATCGAGCCTGAAAAGCCGGTGAGTGGAGCGAAGCGGGCCGAGCGGGCCGAGCGGGCCGAGCAGGCCGAGCAGGCCGAGCAGGCCGAGCAGGCCGA
>Ga0163144_10003777_pt1 | contig 34514 bp, 34 predicted proteins | sample OliLak19BULKMAT1_FD_123175 | JGI IMG/M metagenome (GOLD analysis project Ga0163144, IMG submission 123175) | Freshwater microbial mat bacterial communities from Lake Vanda, McMurdo Dry Valleys, Antarctica - Oligotrophic Lake LV.19.BULKMAT1 | ecosystem: Environmental > Aquatic > Freshwater >...
CCGCCACCGCGGAAAAGCATTCCCGAAATCCGTCCATCCCATCCCCCGTGAGCCCCAAACAACTCCTCGGTGGAATCCGAATCGCTCAAACGTGCAAGAAAATTCCGTATGCGATTCCCCTGCGCTCCCGGGCGAGCATGCTTGACATCCGCAAGTCCGACGGCCACTAAGCCGCAGGCCGTTTCCCCGCCCTCTTTTCCCGCGACCACCCGATGTTGAACGATCGATCCCGTGCCGAGCACGAGGGCGGCTTCCTCGAGACCGTGAAGACCGTCGTCTGGGCGGTCGTCATCGCGGTCCTGATCCGCAGCTTCTTGTTCGAGCCCTTCACAATTCCCTCGGGATCGATGGTGCCGACTCTGCTGGTGGGCGATTTCGTCTTCGTCTCGAAATACAGCTACGGCTACAGCCGCTATTCGTTTCCATTTGGCGTGGTGCCGATCGGCGATCGCGTATGGAAGAGCGAGCCGAGTCGAGGCGATGTGGCGGTGTTCCGTCTGCCGACCAATCCCAGCGAGAACTACATCAAGCGGCTGGTCGGCTTGCCCGGCGATCGCATCCAGATGAAGGTCGGCATCCTGCACATCAACGGCGAAGCCATCCGCCGCGATCCCGGCGAGACCTGCCGCGCGAAGGCCGGCGGCGCCGAGGCCGACAAGACCGGGTATGTCGAAGTGATGCCTGGCGGCCGCAAGCACTGCATCTTCGAGCGCTCGGACCGCGATGAACTCGACAACACGCCCGAGTTCCTGGTGCCGGCGGAGCACTACTTCGCGATGGGCGACAACCGGGACAACTCGATCGACAGCCGTTACCGCGCTTCCGACGGTTCACGTCCGGTCGGCTTCATTCCAGCCGCGAATCTCGTGGGCCGGGCGGAGATCGTCTGGCTCTCGGTTGACGAGGATCTGCGCTGGTATCAGGTGTGGCGCTGGCCGTTCGCGCTGCGCTTCGGCCGCATGTTTTCCAGCATTGAGTAACGCGCCCGCAGCCATTCCGCCGACCGAATTTGAGGCGCTCGAGACGCTGCTGGGCCATGCCTTCGCCGATCGGGCATTGCTGACCGGCGCGCTGACCCATTCCTCGCTGGGCGGCAGTCGCCGCGGCGCCGATCACGGCTTCGATCGTCTGGAGTTCCTCGGTGACCGCGTGCTCGCGCTGGTGGTCGCGGATCTGCTGGTGGCGACGTTCCCGCGCGCCGACGAGGGCGAGCTTGGCCAGCGCTTCGCCGTGCTGGTCAGTGAACCGAGCCTCGCCGAGATCGCACAGGAGATCGAACTCGGCCGTTTCCTGAGGCTTGCGACGAGCGAAGAGCTCGCCAACAACCGCCGCAATCCGGCCGTGCTCGCGGACGGTTTCGAAGCCTTGCTGGGCGCCTTGTTTCGCGATGGCGGGTTTGCCGTCGCGGAGCGCTTCCTGCGCGCATGCTTCCAGCCACGCGTGTGGGCGATGGTCGCGCCACCGCGTGAACCCAAGACGACGCTGCAGGAATGGGCGCAGGCGCGCGGCTTGCCGTTGCCGGTATACCGGCTGATCGCCTCCGAAGGGCCGGCGCATCATCCGCATTTCGTCATCGAGGTCGAGGTGGGCGGGCATCGTGCGCGCGGTGAGGGCGCCGCGAAGCGGATCGCCGAGCGCGCCGCCGCCACTTCCCTGCTCGTCATTCTGGAGAAGCCATGAAGCGGTGTGGATACGTGGCGCTGCTCGGCGCGGCGAATGTCGGCAAATCGACGCTCGTGAATCAGCTCGTCGGCGCGAAAGTGGCGATCGTCTCGGCAAAGGCGCAGACCACGCGCACGCGTGTCACCGGCATCGCGATCGTCGACGAGACGCAGCTCGTTCTGCTCGATTTGCCCGGCGTCTTCGCGCCGCGTCGCCGCCTCGACCGCGCGATGGTCGATGCGGCGTGGCGCGGTGTCGCCGATGCCGACCGCGTATTGTTCATCGCGGACGCGACGATCGGACTCGACGACGCCGCGCTGGCGGCGATCGAAGGCTTGCGGGCGCGTGGCAGCAAAGCCGATGCGGTGATCAACAAGGTCGATGCGATCGACCGACCGCTGCTGCTCAAGCTCGCCAAGGACGTCGAGGCGGCAGGAACCTTCGAGCGCATCTTCATGGTCTCGGCGAAGACGGGCGACGGCGTCGATGATGTGCGGCGGTGGCTGGCCGGGCTGATGCCGGAAGGTCCGTGGCTGTTCCCTGAAGATCAGCTCATGGATCTGACGGAGCGGCTGTTCGCTGCTGAACTCACACGCGAGCAGATCTTCCGTCAGTTGCATCAGGAACTGCCGTATTCGGCCGCGGTCGTCACCGATCGCTGGGTCGAGAATGCCGATGGTTCCGCGCGCGTCGATCAGACGATCTATGTCGAGCGCGACGGCCAGAAAGCGATCGTGATCGGGGCCGGCGGCTCGCGCTTGAAGACGATCGGCGCGTCAGCCCGCAGCGAGTTGGCCAAGGCGCTGGATCGTCCGATCCATCTCTTCCTTCACGTCAAGGTGCGTCCAGAATGGGGCGAGGCGCGCGAACTCTACCGCGACTGGGGCTTGGAATACGGCACTCAGGCCAACAAGGGCAGCGGCTGAAGCCTCGGCGCGGGCTTCAGCGAGTCAGGCTGGCGAACACAGCACGGTCCGTAACGCCTTCACACGCGATCGCGATCAATCGGCTCGGCGCTGAAATCCCGAGCGTCGCGCAAGCGCGTGGACTGCGGCATGCGGCGACGAGGCCGGCGATGGCGGCAATCCCCGTTTCGCCGATCTCCAATCTCGGCTCTCCCCAGGCGCCATGGGCAAGTCCGCGCAGCGTCTGGATCGCGACCTCATCCTCGATGGCGAGCGCGGCATCCAATCCGGCTTGCAGGATCGGCCATGCCACGCGTGACGGCGTGCCAACCACCAGACCGTCCATCACCGAGTCGCCGGCGAGATCGAGCGTGATCGCCGCGCCGGCATCGAGACTGCGGCGCACGCAATCCGAACGCGTCGGTTCGACGCTGATCAACCTGGGACGACGCGCGCCGAGGCGTTGCCACAGGCGTGCACAGCTCGCGGCTGCGAGCGTCCCGTTGCCGGCGGCGACGAAGACGTGGCTGACGGTTCCGCTTTCACGCTGGGCGGCGATCTCATCCGCGACGACTGCGTAGCCGGCGAGCGTGTCACGTGCGACGGCATTGCCGGCCTCACCCGCGACGTCGGCGATCAGGATGCGATCCGCGCGGCCCGCGCACGCAGCGACTGCCGCAGCGAGCGCTGCATCGAAATTTCCGGGGAAACGAACCAATTCGGCGCCAAAGCCGCGGATCGCGACCTCCCGATCTCGGCTCGTATGCGCGGGCATGAAGATCAGGCTGTGTGCGCCCATGCGCCGCGCGCCCCAGGCGAGCGCGCGGCCATGGTTTCCGGACGTTGCGGCCACTGCCGTGAACGTCGCCGTGTCGCCCAATGCACGGCGCCGTTCCAGCTCGCGCCAAAGCGCGTAGGGCGGGCCGAGAGCCTTGAAGCTGCCGACCTCGAAGCGCGTGCCCTCGTGCTTGACGATCACGCTGGCGACGCCGAGCGTCGCTGCAAGCCCGGGCAGTTCGATCATCTCCGTCGGTCGATAGCCCGGCCAGGACGCGATCACGTCCCGCGCCTGAACGATATCCGCGTCGGCGACGATGTCCGCGAGATGCGGCGGGAACGCGTCGATGCGCGGACGGGCGCGAGCGGTTACGAGGGGCTCTCGGTCCATTGCCGCTCCCGCGTCCAGTGATTGAAGGTAAGTTTAGTCTGCGCATCCACCGGGCAGAGCGGTCGTTCGATGCAGCGCCACGGCAGAGCGGCGAGGTTGGGAGTCGTCGGGCCCGGCGTATCGAGGATGAGCTGCGCGCCAGCGTCGGCGTAGGCTTGTTGATAATTCATCGGGTTCTTGACGACGACGAATTTGTGATCGCGCGGATCGATGCCGCCCGCGCGGAACGCCTCGTCGGCATATTCGTAGCAGGCATTGCTGGTGACGAGCACGTCCACGGCGCCGACGCGCAGCACGGCCGACGCGCCCATGTCGGCGCGCACGCCGCGCATCAGGCCGCCACCATAGACGAAGCTATCGGGCGCCAGACGCAGGATCTTCGCGTCGACGATGAGCGGCGGGCCGTAGGCGGGATCGCGCCGATTGCCGAGGGCGACGCGAAGCCGCGCTCCGGCTCCCGCCGCGTGCGCCTGGCGTGCGGTCACATCGTCGGCGATGTGGATCGCAGCCGGCGCGGCGGGCGCATGCGCGAGCAGCGCAGCCAAGGCGATCGCCGAATCACCGCTCGCGCCGCCGCCCACGCAGTCGCTGGCATCGGCCAGGACGACATAGCCGGAACTGCGCAGCCCCTGCGCGATTCCGTCGGCCGGCGCCAAGGTCTGCACCAGGAAGCGCGAACGTCGCTGCCACATGGCGTCACAGACGCTGCGCGCCGCGGCTATGGCGCCGGTGCTCTCGGCATGCGCGGTGGCGACCGTGGTGAAGCCCAGGGCCGGCGCGTCGATCCAGGGTTGGACGCAGAAATACGCGATGTCGCGGATCGGCCCCATCGTTAGCCTCTCCGCCTGCGCGCGGACTTCCACCATCGGTCCGGCGCCGCGGGTGCGTTGATGCTGGGCGGCGGTGATCAGCGGAATGCGGCAACGCACGAGCACCGGGGCGAGCCGACCATCGGCGATCTCGCGCAGCATCGCGAGCGATCGCCGCCCCGTCTCGTAGGTGTCGTCATGCGGATAATGCTTGTAGCCCGTGAGCGCGTCGCAATTGGCCAACATCCGATCCGTGACATGAGCGTGCAGGTCGCAGCTCACGACGATCGGCGTGTCGGGGAAGAGGCGGCGCACCTCGGCCAGCAGATCGCCGTCGACATCGAGGCTGTCCTGCGAAATGAACGCGCCGTGCAGCGCGAGATAGATCCCATCGACCGGCAGCAGGGCGCGCAGCCTGTCGAGCAGCGCAGTCACGAGCTCCGCCGTGAAGCTGCCGGAGACGCGCCCGCCCGCGCCGCCATGGGTGGCGAGGAGCGGGGTGAGGTCGTCGCCGCCCGACGCGGCCTCGTCGATTGCACCGCCCAGTTCGGTGCCGGTTCCCTTCAACGTGTCGATCACTGCGTCGTCATACGCGAGATATTTCGACGCGAAATCCTCTCGCGTGGCGATCACCGGCGAGAAGGTGTTGCCTTCGAACAGCATGGCGCCAATCGCAAACCGCATGATCTCCCCCGCGCTTCGGTTCTCGACCATAGCGCGGTTTGGGGCTCGTATGGTTCCGGCGCCTGCGCTAACCCATGGCCGTGGAATGGACCGACGAAGGACTCGTGCTGATGCGTCGGCGCCACGGCGAGAACAATGCCGTGGTGACGCTGTTCACGCATGCGCATGGCCGTCATCTCGGGCTGGTGCGCGGCGGTGGCGGGCAGCGCCACGCAGGCACGCTGCAGATCGGCAATGTCGTCTCCGCACGCTGGCGGGCGCGGCTCGAGGAGCAGCTCGGCAACTATGTTTGCGAACTCGTGGATTCCGTGGCCGCGCATGTGCTCGACGATGCGGGGCGCCTGGAAGCGCTGGCTGCTGTCACGGAGTTGCTCGAGGCGGTGCTGCCGGAGCGTCACGCGTATCCGGAGCTGTTCGCCGCGACGCGCGCCCTGGTCACGAATCTGACGGTGCCGAGCTACTCCAGCGACCTCGTCCGGTGGGAGCTCGGCCTGCTGATGACTCTGGGGTTCGGTCTGGACCTGACGGCCTGCGCGGCGACCGGTCAGCTCGATGATCTCGCCTATGTGAGCCCACGCACGGGAAGGGCGGTGAGCCGCGAAGCCGGTCGTGCGCTTTCCCAACGGCTGCTCGAGCTCCCGGCCTTCCTGACCAGCCCGCGCGGCGCGGCGGAGATCGCGGCGCCGGACATCGCGGCCGGGCTGGTGCTCACGGGGCATTTCCTGGAGCGGCACCTGCTCGCGCCGGCGCAACGCGTCATGCCGCCATCCCGGCTTCGTCTCGTTGATCGCTGGTCGCGTGCCGCTAGACTGCGCCCGCCTTAGAGTCGAGTCGCCCCATGGTCACCAAAGCCCCCCCAATCCCGCCCTCCGATATCCAGCCCGTCGCGCTCAGCACGGCGCTGGGCGAGCGCTATCTCTCCTATGCGCTCTCGACGATCATGGCGCGTTCGCTGCCCGATGTTCGCGACGGGTTGAAGCCCGTGCATCGGCGGCTGCTGTTCGCGATGCGCCAGCTGCGTCTCGATCCCGATCAGGGTTTCAAGAAATGCGCCCGCATCGTCGGCGACGTGATGGGCAAGTATCACCCGCACGGGGACCAGGCGATCTACGACGCCATGGTGCGGCTCGCGCAATCCTTCGCGCAGCGCTATCCGCTGGTCGACGGCCAGGGCAATTTCGGCAATGTCGACGGCGATAACGCCGCCGCCATGCGGTACACCGAGGCGCGTCTCACCGATGTCGCCCAGGCGCTGCTCGACGGCATCGACGAGGATTCCGTGGATTTTCGCGGCACCTATGACGGCGAGGGCGAGGAGCCGCTGGTCCTGCCGGCCGCGTTCCCGAATCTGCTCGCCAACGGCGCCGCCGGCATCGCGGTCGGCATGGCGACATCGATTCCGCCGCACAATGCCGGCGAGGTCTGCGCCGCGCTGCTGCATCTCATCAAGTTTCCGAAGGCGACGATCGGCAAGCTGGTCGATCTCATGCCGGGGCCGGATTTCCCGACCGGCGGTGAACTGGTCGAAAGCCGGTCCGCCGTGGAGGAAGCCTATGCCACGGGCCGCGGCAGTTTCCGCACCCGTGCGAAATGGAGAGTCGAGAAGCTCGGGCTCGGCCAGTTCCAGGTCGTGGTGACGGAGATCCCGTATCAGGTTCAAAAATCGAAGCTGATCGAGCGCATGGCCGAGCTGCTGCAGGAGAAGAAGCTGACCCTGCTCGGCGACGTGCGCGACGAATCCGCCGAGGACGTGCGCATCGTTCTCGAGCCCAAGAGCCGCAACGTCGATCCCCAGGTGCTGATGGAATCGCTGTTCCGGCAGACCGATCTCGAGACGCGCTTCTCGCTCAACATGAATCTGCTGGACGGCAACAACACGCCGCGCGTGATGAATCTGCGCGAGATGCTGCAGGCCTTCCTCGATCATCGCCACGAGGTGCTGGTGCGGCGGTCGAAGTTCCGACTGGCCAATATCGAGAAGCGGCTCGAGGTTCTCGCCGGCTATCTCATCGCGTATCTGAATCTCGACGAGGTGATCCGCATCATTCGGACCGAGGACGAGCCCAAGCCGATCCTGATGAAGCGCTTCAAGCTCACGGACATGCAGGCCGAGGCGATCCTGAACATGCGGTTGCGATCCTTGCGCAAGCTCGAGGAGATGGAGATCCGTGGCGAACACGATCGGCTCACCATCGAAAAGCGCGAATTGAACAAGCTGCTCAAGGACGAGAAGCTGCGCTGGGACACGATCACCGCGGAGATCGCGGATATCCGCGCGCGGTTCGGCGAGAAGACGGCGCTGGGCAAGCGCCGCACGATCATCGGGGATGCGCCGACTGAAATCGTGGTCCCGGTCGACGCGCTGATCGAGCGCGAGAATCTGACGGCGATCTGCTCGCAGAAAGGCTGGATCCGTGGCTTCAAGGGGCATCTCGAAGATCTCTCGGAACTGCGCTTCAAGGCCGACGATGCGCTCGGCTTCGCGCTGCGCTGCGAGAGCACGGACAAGTTGCTCATCTTTGCGTCCAACGGGCGGTTCTACACGCTGGGTGCGGACAAGCTGCCAGGTGCTCGCGGGGACGGCGAGCCATTGAAGATGATGCTCGACATGGATGAGGCCGAAATCGTCCAGATGCTCGTGTTCAAGGGCGGACGGCAATTGCTGGTGGCGTCGAGCGATGGTCGCGGATTCCTCGTGCGCGAGGACGACGTGTTGGCGCAGACCCGGGCGGGCAAGCAGGTCCTCAATGTCGGCGATGGGATCGAGGCGAGCGTGTGCGCGCTGGCCGAGGGCGACACGGTTGCCGTCATGGGTGACAATCGCAAGCTGCTCTTCTTCCCGCTCGATCAGTTGCCGGAGATGAGCCGCGGCCGCGGCGTGACGCTGCAGAAATACCGGGATGGCAAGCTCGCCGATGTGCGGGTCTTCCGCTGGACCGATGGCGGCTGGTGGCGCGGGGCGCCGGATACCAATCTCAGGCCGTGGCGCGGCGAGCGTGCCCAGGCCGGCAGATTGCCGCCACCAGGCTTTCCCAGGGCGAAGCGGTTTACGTGAGATTGCCGCGTCGGTTCGCCGTGGGGCGGCCGGTCTCTTGTCTTGTAACAACGATGGCGGCACTGTACACACTCGTCAATTTCAACATTTTCCAATCGGAGGTTAGATGACAACCAAGAATGTGCGTGTCGACCGGCGGCGCCTTCTAGGCAATGCAGCGATTGCGAGCGCGGGCGCTATGGCGGCAGCCGCTGCGGTTTCCGCACCAGCGATTGCGCAGGGTCGGATGGAGTGGCGCATGGTCACGACCTGGCCCAAGAACTTCCCCGGTCTTGGCGTCGGCGCCGAACGCCTCGCGCGCCGCATCAACGACATGTCGGGCGGGCGGCTGAATGTACGGGTGTTCTCGGCCGGCGAACTCGTGCCGGCGCTGCAGGCGTTCGATGCCGTGGTGCAGGGCTCGGCCGAGATGAGCCATGGCGCTGCCTATTACTGGCAGGGCAAGTCGACCGCGCTGTCGTTCTTCACCGGCGTGCCCTATGGGATGACGTCGCGCGAACTCTCCGCCTGGGTGCGCTTCATGGGCGGACAGCAGATCTGGGACGAGATCTACGACCAGTTCGGTGTGAAGGGCTTTCTCTCCGGCGACACCGGCACGCAGGCCGGGGGCTGGTTCAAGAAGGAACTGACCGGTGCTGGCGACATTCGCGGGTTGAAGTTCCGTACGCCCGGCCTGGGTGGTCAGGTCTGGCAGAAGCTCGGCGCCTCGGTCGTGAATCTTCCCGCTGGCGAGATCTTCCAGGCGCTGCAATCAGGCGCGCTCGACGCCGCCGAATTCGTCGGCCCGTATAATGATCTGGCGCTCGGCTTCCACCAGGTGGCGAAGAACTATTACTTTCCGAGCTTCATCGAGCCCGGGCTCGCGACCGAACTGGTGGTCGACAAGAAGAAATTTCTCGCCTTGCCGAAGGATCTCCAGGCGATCGTCGAGAACGCCTGCCAGGCCGAGTACGATCACGTCGCCTCGGATTTCTATGCCAACGACCCGCAGGCGCTGAAACGCCTGGTCGACAGCCACGGCGTGAAGATCCGGAAGTTTCCGGAAGACATCCTGAAGGCCGGGGCCGACGCGGCGCGCGAAGTGCTCACCGGCGTCCGCAGCAGTTCCGATCCTCTGGTCAAGAAGACGGTCGAGAGCTTCATCTCGGCATTGAACATCCTGCGGTCCCGCACCGAAGTCACCGACACCGCGTTTCTCGTGGCGCGCGAGAAGTATTTCAAGCTCGAGTGACGGCGCCGTACTCCAGGAGCGAAGGGGCCGCATGCGCGGCCCCTTCTTGTTTGATCAGCCGAAGATCAACTCGGGGAGCCAGGTGGCGAGTTCGGGGAACGCGAGCAGCAGGCCCACCGCGATTACCTGCAGGATCACGAACGGGACAACGCCGCGATAGATATCCCCCGTGGAGATGCTCTCAGGCGCGACACCGCGCAGGTAGAAAAGCGAGAACCCGAACGGCGGAGTCAGGAAGCTGGTCTGTAGGTTCATCCCGATGATGACGCCGAGCCAGACCGGATTGACGTCCATCGCGAGAAGCACCGGCGCGGTGAGCGGGATCACGATGAAGATGATCTCGAACGTGTCCAGGATGAAGCCGAGCACGAACATCAGCGCCATCACGAAGAGAATGGCGCCGTATTTGCCTCCGGGAAGTCCGGTCAGCACGTCCTCGACGAGCCGATCGCCACCCAGCATGCGGAAGACGATCGAAAACACCGAGGCGCCGAGGATGATGACGAACACCATGCAGGTGATCTCGGCAGTCGAGGTCATTACGTCGCGCAGGGTGGCGTAGGTCAAACGCCCCCGGGCGATCGCCATCACCATCGCCCCGACCGCGCCCACGGCCGCCCCCTCGGTGGTGGTCGCGATGCCGCCGAGGATGGACCCGAGAACGGCCACGATCAGCACCAGCGGGGGGATCAGCGCAACCATGACGTCGCGTGCGAGTCCCTTGCGTTCCGCCTCGGTCACCTCGAGGGCGGGACAGCTCTCGGGATCGGTCGCCGCCTTGAACAGCACCCATGCGGCGTAGAGCGCGACGAGGATGAGTCCGGGAATGACTGCACCCGCGAAGAGATTGCCGACGGACACGACCGTCGGCGCGAAATTGCCTTTGGCCATCTGAGCCTGGGCGTTCATGCCGGCAAGCATGTCGCCGACGAAGATCAGGATGGTCGAAGGCGGGATGATCTGGCCGAGAGTTCCGGATGCGCAGATCACGCCGGTCGCCAGCTTCGGGTCGTAGCGCGCCTTCATCATGGCGGGCAGGCTCAGCAGGCCCATCGTGACCACGGTCGCGCCCACGACGCCGGTGGATGCGGCGAGGAGCGCGCCCACCAGCACGACCGACAAGCCCAGGCCGCCGCGCATGCTGCCGAACACCCGCCCCATCGTCGTCAGCAATTGTTCGGCGATGTTCGAGCGCTCCAGCATCACGCCCATGAAGACGAATAGCGGGACGGCGACCAGCACCTCGTTCGTCATACTGCCGATGTAGCGTCCGCCGATGCTGCTCAGATTCGACGGGTCGAACGCACCCAAGAGGTAACCGACGAGGGCGAAGAACAGCGAGGTGCCGGCGAGCGTGAAGGCGACCGGATACCCCAGCAGCAACACCCCGACGATGCCGACGAACATCAGGACGGCGAGGGCTTCGCCGAGAACGATGTTGCTCATGACGCTATGCCGCTTTCGAGTAGCGCAGATCGTTCGGCAGCAACTCTTCGCGCCCATTGAGGACGAGGATCGAGCGCAGCACCATCGCAAATCCTTGCAGGAGGATCACGACGGCGAAGAGAAGGATGAAGCTCTTGACGACAAACAGCCCAGGCATGCCGCCGACATTCATCGAACTTTCGGTGAATCTCCAGGATCGCTGGACGTAGGTCCAGCTCCAGACCAGCACGGTCACTGCGAAGGGGGCGAGGAAGACGAAGAAGCCGATGAGGTCCAGCCAGGCCTTCCGCCGCACACTCCAAGGCCGATAGAAAATGTCGACGCGCACATGGCCGTTGCGCATCAGCACGTAGCCAGCGATGCCCGTGAACATCGCGCCGTTCATCCAGACATACAGATCCTGCATCCAGACGAAACTCGTCGCGAAGGCGTAGCGCAGGACGACGACCAGGAAGCAGACCAGCACGATGCCGAGCGTGAACCAGGAAAAGACGTAACCGAGAAATCCGTTGAGGGCACAGATCGCCGTCACGATTCGAGCCACTGACGGCACTCAAACCCTCCATCGACAATGAACGCCCGCGGGCGCGCAATTGGGCGAAAGCTAGTGGATCGGTCATCGCCCCGCCAGAGGAAGAGCGAAACGGAAATCGTGGCGCAACAGATTTCAGTTCGTGCCGGCGTCGGGCTCGATGCGCTGCCAACCGTCCCGGGTCAGCCCCTCCAGCGGACGGAAGCGCGCCTTGTAGGCCATCTTTCGGCTCTCGGCGATCCAGTAGCCGAGATAGACGAAATCGAGACCCTCGTTGACGGTCTGCTCGATCAGCCAGAGCACCGCCCGGGACCCGAGGCTGCGGCGATCCTCGTCGGGATCGAAGAAGCTGTAGACAGCCGACATGCCGCGCGCCATCCGGTCGGTGAGGCAGCCGCCGAGCAGGCGGCCCGACGCATCGCGCAGCTCCGCGATCATGCTGCCGAGGGCGCCGACTTCGACCATCGTCTTGAAATCGCCGAGGTCCATGCGCGCCATGTCGCCGTCGCCGTGGCGTCCATTCTGGTAGCGCTGGAACAGGTCGAATTGCTCGGCGCTTGCCCGTGCCGGCGCCCAGGTGATGGTCAGGTCGCTATTGGTTGCGATCACGCGGCGCCAGGATCGCGTCAGCACGAACTCGCGCGCCGGGATGCGCACGGGCACGCAGGCGTGGCAGCCCGGGCATGCGGGCCGGTAGGCGAAGCCGAGCGAGCGTCGGAACCCCGCTTCGGAAAGCAGATCGTAGCTGAAGGCCGCGCCGGGGCCCGAGAGATCGGCGAAGATGCGCCGCTCCGTGCGGCCGTCGATATAGGGACAGGGTGCCGGCGCGGAGTAATAGAACCGCGCCGCTGCCGGCGGGGTGACGGTCACCGCGCGGCTCCGGCCGACAGAATCTCGCCGCCTTCCGGCACCCGGCGCAGGACCTGCGTGCCGGCCAGCAGATCATGCAGGGTGCGCCGCCGGGGCAGGAAGAAGACCGCGAGCAGGGCCAGCCCGCCCGTCGTGGGAACCGTGAGATAGAACAGGATCGTCTGCACCAGCGCCTGCAGCAGCGAGGGCCGCTGCCCCGCCATGTCGGTGACGACCAACCCCATCATGCGTTGGCCCCAGGTTGCGCCGCCAAGACCGATCGTCAGCGTGTGGTAGGCGGCGGGAATGAGCGCGAGCAGGCCGAAGACCGGGGAAAGGATGCCGAAGCTCAGGATCGTGACCCCGAAGAACACCATGATTGCGAACAGCACCGCCACGCCGATGATGCAGAAATCCACGAAATACGCGAACACGCGTCGAGTCAGAACGCCTTCGAGGCGCCGCGGATCGATCGGCGCCCAATCATCGGCGCCGAGGGCACGTGCTACAGCCGGGTTGCTCTCCCGCATCTCTCAGCCTCGCGATACGAGTGACGTGCCGCGAAACTAGTCTCGCGCCGTCCATGGAGGCAAGGCCGGGGCGATCAGTTGGTACTGGAGCCGGCGGGCGGGTTGTCGCGCAGCAGCACGATCGAGATGCGCCGGTTGCGCGGATCGGACGGGTTCTCCGTTACCAGCGGCTCCTGATCGGCCTTGCCGACGACGCGGTTGATGCGCTCGCGTGGCAGCCCGGCTTCGAGCAGGGCGCGGCGACTGGAATTGGCGCGATCGGTCGAAAGCTCCCAATTGCCGTAGTTGCGATTCGAACTTTGGAACTGCAGCGCGTCGGTATGGCCCGTGACGGCGATGCGGTTCGGGAGCCTCTGCACGATCTTCGCGACCGCGCTCATGAGTTTGCGCGTGTGATCGAGCGGCGCGGCGGAGCCCAGCGGGAACATCGAGTAGCGGCCTTGGTCGACGATCTGGATGCGCAAGCCCTCGGGCGTGCGATCGACGACGAGATTCTCGGCCAGCTGCTTGAGCTCGGGAATGTCCTCGATCGCCTGGCGCAGATCGAACTCGGCCTTCTTGAAGGATTCCTCTTCTTGGCGCGCCATCTGCGCGCGCAGCAGCTGCGTCTTCGCCGCTGCATCCTTCGCGGCGAGCTGCCCATCCATGTCCTTCTGCTTGTCGAAATCCTTGTCTTTGTCCTTGTCCTTGTCTTTGTCCTTCTCCTTGTCGTGATCCTTGGCGCCGTCGGCCAGTACGCGCGTACCCGGCTGCTTCGGATCGGTCCGCTCGGTCGGCTTTCCGTCGCCGTCGACGTCCTCGGCTTCCTCTTCCTCGGCCGCATCGGTGGAGCGCTGCTGGACCGTCATGTTCAGGCTGGCGCCTTGTTGGTTCATCTGCCCGGGCGACATGGTGACGCCGCCGAGCACGCCGCCGCCGCCGGATTGCGAGCGCGACACGGATTCGGGCATGAAGTAATTCGCGATCCCCAGACGCTGCTCCTCGCTGGTGACGTTGAGGAGCCAGAGCAGCAGGAAGAACGCCATCATGGCCGTCACGAAGTCCGCATAGGCGACTTTCCATGCGCCGCCGTGATGCCCGTGATCGCCGTGCCCCTTCTTCTTGATGATGATGATCGGGCGTTCGTTGCCGCCTTTGGATTTCTCTGCCATGTGCCTGCCATCGTGCGCGCGCGGGCCCCACGCGGAATGGCGGGACTCTCGTCACAGGCTGAGGCCGTGCCGGTTAAGAACCAGTTTAGCGTTCGCGGGCCTGGAGTTCCGTGGTCGAGCCCTGCGCGAGTTCGACGACGCCGAGCCCGGCTTCACGCAGGGCGGCTTTGATCGTCTCCAGATGCTCCGCGCCGCGGGTTTCCAGCACCACGTCGACATCCGCGCGCGTCACCGGCACGTCGTAGAACATCCGCTGATGCACGATCTCGACGATGTTGCCGCCGGCGCCGGCGATGGCCGTCGCGACGCGCGCGAGCATGCCGGGCGCGTCGGGGATCTGGATCCGCAAGCGCGCCAGCCGCCCCGAGCTCACCAGGCCGCGCATCAGGATCGACGCGGTGACGCGGGCATCGATATTGCCGCCGCAGACCACGATGCCGACCCGCTTGCCGGCAAACCGGTCACGATGCGCCAGCACGGCTGCGATGCCGGCCGCTCCGGCGCCCTCGGCGAGCAGCTTCTCCTCGACGAGCAGGAGATTGACCGCCTGCTCGATCGTGGTTTCCTCGACCAGCAGGATCTCGTCGACGTATTGCGCGATGATCCGTCGCGTCAGCTCGCCTGGCATCTTCACGGCAATGCCTTCGGCCAGGGTCGGTCCTGCAGGACTCTCCGTCATGTCGCCGGCGAGCGCGCGCTTCATCGCGGGATAGAGCGCGCTCTGCACCCCGATGATCTGGAGATGCGGGGCGATGGCGCGCGCCGCGATCGCGCATCCCGCCATCAGGCCGCCGCCGCCGATCGGCACGATCAACGCATCCAGCTCGGGCGCATCCGCCAGCAGCTCGAGCGCGACGGTGCCTTGCCCCGCGATGATCAGCCGATCGTCATAGGGGTGGATGAAGACCAGTCCGTCGCGTGCCGCCAGCGCGCGCGCATGCTCGGCCGCTTCGCTCAGCGTTTCGCCCGCCATCACGACCAGCGAGCCCAACGACCGAGTGCGCTCGATCTTGGTGAACGGCGTCGCGCGCGGCATGACGATCGTCGCGGGGATGCCCATGCGTTGCGCGTGATAGGCGACGCCTTGCGCGTGGTTGCCAGCCGACATCGCGATCACCCCGCGTGCGCGTTCGGACGGCGCGAGCGCCGCAAGCTTCACGCCCGCGCCGCGGACCTTGAACGAGCCCGTCCGCTGCAGGTTCTCGAGCTTGAGCGTGAGCGTCGCGCCGAGCAGGGCGGACAGGCGTCCCGCAGGAACCGTCGGGGTATGCAGGATGTCGAGCGCCGCGAGCGTCGTTGCCGCTTCGCGTATGTCGTCAAGCCTGGGGTCGGACGACATCGGCGACATCCCTCGGTTCAACGCGGAGCGAGCGTCAGTATCCTGGCATCGACGGCCAGCGCGTCGCGCGTCCCGGCGATCGAGACGTAACGTCCATTCGCCCAGAGCGGCGCCAGATCGCCCCAGTTGGATGACAGCGGGTGACCGGACTGACCCGGTGTGATGATGAACTGGGCGCGATCGAGATTCGCCAGATCGTAGAGCGCGCGCAAGCTGGCGCCGTGGGTGTGAGGAAAATCCGTGAGCGTGTCACGTCGGCCGGAGCCGCCGCGATTGACGGTGAAATTGTCGCCGTCGCTGGCGATATCGAAGCGTGTCACGTTCTTCGCATAGGGAATGCGGCTCCACAGCGGGTTCTCGAACGCGGCGGTGTGCGTGCTGCCCCAGCGCCAGCCGCTGCGACTCTCGCCGTAGCGCTGCGTCAGGGCATCCGCGGCGGCGCGCAAGCTCCGATCCAGCAGGGCACGACAATCGATCTGCTCGCACAGCGCGCCTTCGTTTCTCGCGATCGCCAACAGCAGAAACGGAAACTCGCGCCCGCTCGCCGCGAGGCTGGTCGCATCCTGCTTAAGCAACGCATCGAGCGCCTGGTTGCGCAGCGCGCGCATCCAGGCATTGAAGAGCAGCGGCTCGGCGCGGCTGCGCAGCATCTCGCCGTCCCACTCGCGCAGCAGGACGAGATGGAATCGGGCCGCGTGATCCGCGGGATTCCACGATGCGATCTTGGCCATGAATTGCTGGGCGAAAGCGGAGACATGGTCGAGCTGCCAGCGACGCGCGTTGAGCAGATCCTGTCCTGTCGCATCCGCCAATCCCTCCTGCAGACGCTGCGCGCGAAAGGGAGCGTCCCAATCCCGGCTGATGAAGATGTCCGGCGAGGCGCCGACGAGCCGGTTGTTCGCATTCATCAGGAAACCCTGCTCGGGGTCGACGACGCGCGGCAGGCGATCGGCCGCGACCATGCCGCGCCAATCATACTCGCCGTTCCACCCGGGCTGCGGCGTCCAGCCGTCGCCCAGCTTGCGATCGGGAATCCAGCCCGCGACGGTGAGCGCGACACGCCCCTCGGTATCGGCGACGAACAGGTTCTGCACCGGCGCCGCCCATTCGCCCGCGGCCTTGAGGAACTGCTCGACGTTGGCCGCGCCGTTGATCTTGAACAAGGCGTCGGCGGTCGTGTTCGGGCCGTGGAACATCGTCGAGGCGAGCACGAGCACCTCGCCGGGGGCGGCGGCTTCCGCCGCATCATTCGTGAGGTCGGACAGCACGACGCCATGATGGGTGCGGCGTACGACGATGCGCAAGCGCTCCGCTTCATTCTTGATGGCGATGTCGTAGGTGCGCAGCTCGAAGGGCTTGGAGCCAGCGACGGTCTGGTACCGCGTCGGATCGTCTTCGATCTGGCGTTCGATGAACAGGTCGAAGGTATCGGCGCCTGTCGTCGTCATTCCCCAGGCGATGCGGCCATTGTGGCCGAGCATGATGCCGGGGACGCCCGGCGCGCTGGCGCCGACGCGCTTGAAGCCCGGTGCGTCGAGCCGCACCAGATGCCAAACGCTCGGGCCCGAAAGCTGCAGATGCGGATCATTGGCGAGCAGCGGTTTTCCTGTCGCCGTGCGCGCGCCGCTGAAGACCCAGGCATTCGACGCGTGGCTTGGCCCGAGCGGCGCGGGCAAGGCGGCGAGGATGCGTTCGAGCGCGTCGGGTGACAGGGACTGCGCCTTCTGCTTGATGCTGGTGGCGGAATCGGGCGGCCAATCCGGCCACAGCGCGGTCAGAGCTTCGACGCTGTGTCGTGACGCCAGGCGCAGCCGCGCAAGTTCGTCGCGCCAATTGCCCGACAATTGCAACGCCATCAATTGTCCCCAGAGCAGGGAGTCGACGACGGTCCATGGCTCAGGCTGACGCCCGATCACCTGGAACTCCGGCGGCAGAACGAGATCGGGCGTGGTGAGCAGGCTGTTGACGCCGCGGGCATAGGCATCGAATACCCGGCGGGTTTCCGGCGACATCACCTGGAGGCTCTGTTCGGCGAGGCCGACGAGGTCCATCCCCCGCATGAAGCGGTCATTTGCAAGGCCAGGGCGGCCGATCACTTCCGCGAGGCGACCGCGCGCGAGCATGCGCATCATGTCCATCTGCGCCAGACGATCCTGCGCGTGAACAAAGCCTTGGGCGAAATAGGCGTCATCGGGCGTGGTGGCAAAAATGTGCGGGATGCCGTTGGGATCACGCACGATCTCGACGCGCTGCGCGATCCCGGCGACGAGACGGCTGCCGTCGGTATCCGGCGCGGATCGGCTGAACCAGAGGAACCCGCCGGTGAGCACTAGGGCGATCAGCAGCGCGATCGTCGCCACGCCTCCGAACGCCCAGAGCATGATCTTGAGCAGGCGCCATCGGCGTTCCCCAGGGATCGCGAGCGGTACGCTGGAGATCTGGTAGCGCGAACGGCGCCGCTCCCGGCCGCTGTCCCCGACGCCGCTGCTATTGTTGCTGCTGCTACGATTGCTGCGACGACGACGGGGCATTGGCGGGGCGTCCGAGAAGGCTGTTGAGAATGAGGGCAGTTACGATGAGCGATCCGCCCAGAAGCGCGAAGGATCCAGGTTGTTCACCGTAGGCGAGCCAGACCCAGACCGGACCGAGGACCGTCTCGAGAAGGGTGAACAGACCGATCTCTACGGCCGGCAGGTAGCGCATGGCCAGGGTTATGAGAAGACACCCGAAGCCGAGTTGAATGCTGCCCATCAGGCTCATGATCGAGATGTCTCTTGCGCTGGCTTCCAGAGGCCACGTGAAGGGTAGGGCCAAGGCGATCGAAATCAGCCCGGCGATCAGGACGGTGGGCACCATGTCGATGCCGGCGCCGTGGCGGCGATTGATGACGACGTTGGCGGCCAGGCCTGCCGGCACGCCGAGCGCGAAGAGAATGCCGATCCAGCCTTCTCCGGACAGCGAATCGACGAACATCGTCACCAGCCCGATCGCCGCGATCGCAATGGCGATCCAGGTGCGTCGCTCGACCCGCTCCCCGAGGAAGATCAGGCCGGCGATGGCCGCCATCAGCGGGGCGAGGCTCATGGTGATGGTCGTGTTCGCGACCGTCGTTCGCGTGACGGAGAGGACGAAGGCGAAGAAGGTCAGGCCGAGGCAGGCCGCGGAAAGCACACCCCAGCCGCCGATGGCCCGCACCGTGGTGATGGCCCGCCCGCGGTGCCAGGCGACGAGGATTGTCGTCAACAGCGCGACCATTGCGATCGAACGCCAGGCGACGATCTCGAGTCCGTCGGGTGGGTTCTCGAGTGAGCGGATCCAGAAGCCGCCCGTACTGAAGCAGAGATTGGAGATCACGGCGTAGAACAGTCCACGAGCACGGTGCGGATGTCGTTGGCTCATCGCGCAGGCTCCGGAGAGGGTGATGGATTGCGCGCGGTCGCCGACGCGCAGAGCAGCAACGCCATGATCACGACGCTGCCGCCAACAATGGTCGTCGTCGGTGGCGCTTCACCGATCACGAGCCAGACCAGCACGGGGCCGACGACCGGTTCGAGCAGCGTCATCAGCGCGACGGGCCCGGCGGGCAAATGTCGCAGCGCGTAGAGAAACAACGAAAGGCCGATCGCCAGCTGGACGACGCCCAAGACGAGCAGCGCGAGAATGTCGCCATTCGAGGTGGACAGCGGAAGGGCGAACAGGGCGGAGATGAGGATCGTGGCCAACGACGCGACCACTACGACAGGCACGAGATTGACCGCTCGCCAGCGTCGGACGATCAGGATGTTGGTGGCGCCGAACAGCGCGCTGGCCAGGGCAAGCAGATCTCCGGCCAAGCGCCCGCCTCCGGCCGAGGCGATCACGATCGGGGCGAGCCCGGCCGCCGCGATCACGACGGCGATCGCTGTGCGACGGTCGAGCCGCTCGCCCAGGACCGCCCAGGCAAGCACGGGCATGAGCAGCGGACTGGCGGTCTGCAGGAACAGGACATTGGCAACCGTCGTTGCGTTGATCGCGAGCACATGCACGACGAAGCTGCCGGTGACGCAGGCCGCCGATGCCCAGCCGGAGATACCGGCCTGCCGCCAGCTCGTCCAGGCTCGGCTCGACCCCATGAGCGCAAGGGCCAAAGCAACCGCGGTGCCGCCGCCCACGGCGCGCCAGAAGATCTGCTCCCAAGGTCCTGCGGTCGATACCGAGCGCATGACGACGCCGCCCACCGACCACATGAGCGGTGCGGCGAGCGCCGCCGCGAAGGCGAGGAGTTTGGAGTCGAGCACGAATCTCCGGCGGCCGATCTGCGACGCGCGGCGCTTGTAGCGGCCGTCGCGGTGCGATGTCCAGGCATCGCCCGTGGCATCGCGGCGCAGCTGGGCTAATTTGTCCATCATGATTCCCAGCATGCGCGACGTGTCCTTCCTGATGCCGCAAGGCTTCGTCTCCCTGGCCTATCTGGAATGGGGGCCAGGCGGCGGCAGGCCGGTGATCTGCGCGCATGGACTGACGCGCAACGCGCGCGATTTCGATGCGCTTGCGGGCGCCCTATCCGCCGCCGGGCGGCGCGTGATCGCCGTCGATTTTCCCGGCCGTGGCCGCAGCGCGTGGCTCGCGCGCGGCGCCGACTACGCCTACCCGATCTATCTCGGGGCGCTGACCGCGCTGATCGCGCGGCTCGACGCGTCCGAGGTCGATTGGATCGGCACGTCATTGGGGGGGCTGGCCGGATTGATGCTGGCCGCGCAGCCGAAGACACCGATCGCCAGATTGATCGTGAACGATATCGGCCCGTTCATTCCCAAGGCGGCGCTCGAACGGATCGCGAGCTATGTCGGGCAGCGCATGCGCTTCGGCACGCTCGCCGAGCTGGAGGCGCAGCTGCGCAATGTGGCCGCGCCTTTCGGTCCGCTCAGCGATGCGCAGTGGCGGCACCTCGCGTTTCACAGCGCGGTCGCCGACGCCGACGGATATCGGCTCCACTATGACCCGGCGATCGCGGAGGCCTTCCGCACGACGCCGCCCGCCGATGTCGATCTCTGGCAGCTCTGGGACCGCATCACCTGCCCGACACTGGTGCTGCGCGGCGCGGACTCCGATCTGCTGCTTCGGGAGACGGCTGAGCAGATGACGGTGCGCGGCCCGCGCGCACGACTGGTCGAGATCGCCGGCTGCGGCCATGCGCCGGCGCTCATGGCCAGCGACCAGATCGCGACCATCGCCGCGTTCCTCGGCGAGTCCGATCGATGCTGATCCTGCCGATCGGCGACAATCTGCGTCTGCGTCAAGTGCCCGTGGTGACGCTCCTGCTCATCGCGATCAATGTCGTCGTATCGGTCAACCTTCTTGCGGTCTCTCAGCCCGAGGCTTCGCGCGTGATCATGGCCTACGGACTGATCCCCATTCGCCTGTTCGAGAATGCGCGCGCGCCGGTCGGCGCGATCGATCGCTGGGTGAGTATCTTGCCGTCGATGTTCCTGCATGCCGGCCTGCTGCTTCTTGCCGCCAACATGCTGTTCCCCTGGATCTTTGGCGCCAACGTGGAGAAGGCCATCGGCCGGCTGCGTTTCCTCGCGCTTTATCTGTTCGGCGGTGCGCGATGAGTTTCGCCATGCCGGCGTTCCATCCGCGATGGCCGTGGATCGGCGCCGATCTGCAGACGCTGCACAGTTTCGTCGTTCGTCGCCGGATGCGTCGGCCCGGGACGTCGCCCGCACGTCTCGAGATCGCGCTGGACGACGGATCTGGAGATCGCCTGCTCGGCTGGGTCGATCATCCCGTGGCTAGCGTCACGCGATCCCTCGTCGTGCTGGTTCACGGCCTGACCGGCTGCAGCGAAAGCAGCTACATGCTTGCAACGGCTGCGTCCCTGCTCGACGCCGGGCATCGCGTCTTGCGTTTGAATCTCCGCGGTGCAGGTGGCGGTCGAACTCTTGCGCGCCGGCACTATCACGCTGGATGCTCGCAGGATCTTCGCGCGGTCTTCGCTGCCCTTCCAAGCGCACTGACCGCACACGGCGTGACAGCGGTCGGATTCTCTTTGGGTGGCAACGTGCTGCTCAAGTATCTCGGCGAAGCCGGGTCAACGGCGGCGGTGCGCGCGGCGGTGAGCGTTTCGGCGCCGATCGATCTGGCCGCCTGCAGCGTCCGGCTGCGGGCGCCACGCAATATCCTCTACCAGGGCTACCTGCTTTCACGGATGAGACGCGAGGCAGCGGGCATGGCGGCTTCGCTGACGCCCGATCAGCGCCGCGCCGTCGACGAGGTGCGCGATGTCTACGGCTACGATGACCGCGTGGTCGCGCCGAGCAACGGTTTCAGCGGCGCCGCCGACTATTACGCCCGGAGTTCGGCCAAGGGCTTCCTGTCACGGATCGGAATTCCCACGCTCCTGGTCCAAGCCTTGGACGATCCCTGGATACCCGGTGACATCTATCGCGGTGTGAATTGGTCGGGCCTGCCAAAGCTGCGCAGCTTGCTGCCCGCCAGGGGCGGGCATGTCGGGTTCCACGCGGCCGGGTCGCGCGTCGCGTGGCATGATCGGGCCATCATCGGATTCCTCGCGCAGCAGGAAACATCGTGCCGTCTCGAATCGTAGGGCAGAGGCAATGAAGCTCCGGGCCATCCTCGCTGGATTGACGCTGGGCCTGACGATTGGCCTGATTTTCCCCTGCCTAGCCATGGCGCAGACTGCGCCATGCGTGTTTCGCGGCGAGCTCGACACGCCGTTCTGCGATCTCAATCGCGATTGGCTCGCCGATCGTCCGTTGGACCGCTCGCGTTGGCGCAATCCTGCGGCGATCTCGCTTTCATACCTTGCAGATGTGGAGCCCGAAGCCGCCGCACTGACTTTTCGCCCGTTCCTGGATCACCTCACGCGCTGTCTCGGCAAGCGTGCGCTCTATGCGCACATGCCGAGCAATGGCGCACAGGTCGAAGCCATGCGCGGCGGGCGCTTGCACGTGGCTGCACTGCCGGTCGTGTGGATTCCGCTGGCGGTCAATTTCGGCGGCGCCATTCCGTTCGCGGCGGCGGCCAGCTTGGATGGCATCGACGCCGTCAAGTACCGGATCCTCGCGCGACACGATGCGCCGATGGAGGATCTGACCGACCTGCGTGGAAAACGACTGGCGATCGCCGCGCGCGGCCTATCGCTTGCGGATCTCGTCGTGCGCGCGGCCTATGGCGGGGAGGGGCTCGAACTGGGGCGTGACTACCGCCCGATGGTCGCCGGTTCCGACGAGCGGGGCCTGAGCGGCGTCGTCGGGCGGCTCTACGACGCCGTCGTCGTCGGCGATGACTCGCTGGCCGATCTGGTCGCGCTGCGGCGCGCGTCACCGGCCGATTTCAAGATGATCTGGGACTCCCGGGCAATTCCGAAGATCGTCTTCGCGCATTCCCACGATCTCCTGCCGGAACTGCAGGAGAAGCTGCAGATCTGCTTTCGTTCCTTCGTTCTGCCCGACAACATGCTCGGCGTGATGGGTCGCAACGATCGGTTCCTCTCGCTCAGCTATGGCAAGGAACTCGATCCGATCCGCACGCTCGGTGAGAGGGCGGGGCAGGCATTCGATCGCGCGCTCTACGATGCGGAACGGCGCCGCGACACGGAGATGCGGGCGCGGGCGCGCCCGTGATCGCGCGTCAGCCGCGCAGCGCCTCGGCCGCCTCTACCGCGAAATAGGTCAAGACGCCGTCGGCGCCTGCGCGCTTGAACGCGAGCAAGGCTTCGAGGACGACGCGGCGATCGAGCCAGCCCTTGTCGATCGCGCCCGCCAACATCGCGTATTCACCCGACACCTGATAGGCGAAGGTCGGGACCTTGAATGTCTCTTTCACGCGCCTGACGATGTCGAGATAGGGCATGCCCGGCTTGATCATCACCATGTCGGCGCCTTCGTCGATGTCGAGCGCGACTTCGCGCAACGCTTCATCGCCATTGGCCGGATCCATCTGGTAGCTGCGCTTGCCGTCGCCGCCGAGTTTGCGCGCCGAGCCGATGGCATCCCGGAACGGGCCATAGAAGGCCGAAGCGTATTTCGCGGCGTAGCTCATGATCCGGACGCGTTCGAACCCGGCATCATCGAGAGCTTCGCGGATCGCGCCGATCCGGCCATCCATCATGTCCGACGGCGCGATCACATCGCAGCCCGCTTCCGCCTGGACCAGTGCCTGCTTGACCAGCGCCGCCACCGTCTCGTCATTGACGACATAGCCGCTGCGCAGCAAGCCGTCATGCCCGTGGCTGGTATAGGGATCGAGCGCAACGTCGCACATGACGCCAATCTCGGGCACCGCTCGCTTCACCGCGCGGACGGCGCGGCACACGAGGTTTTCGGGGTTCCAGGCCTCGGCGCCATCGTCCGTCTTCGATTTCGGCGGTGTCTGCGGGAAGAGCGCGATGGCCGGAATGCCGAGCTTGGCCGCGCGGCGCGCATCCTTGACGAGTTGATCGATCGTGAGCCGTGCAACGCCGGGCATCGACCGTATCGGTGTGCGCTGTCCGGCGCCCTCGCGCACGAAGACGGGCCAGATCAGATCCGTTGGCGTGACGATCGCCTCGCGAACCAAGGCGCGCGACCACGCGTCGCGTCTGTTGCGTCGCAGACGCGTGCGCGGGTAGCGGCCCCAATTGGCGGGCAGATCAGTCATCGCCGGGTCTTGCCCCGTGTCAGATCGCCGCGAGCGCCTGATCGAGATCGGCGACGATGTCGTCGGGATGCTCGATGCCGATCGACAGGCGCACATAGCCATCGGTCACGCCGGTCTTGATCTGTTCGGCCGGTGTGAGTTGCGAATGCGTGGTCGATGCCGGATGGATCGCGAGCGATCGCGCGTCGCCGATATTGGCGACGTGATAGAACATCTCGAGGTTCTCGATCAGCTTGCGTCCGGCATCGCGGCCGCCCTTGAGTTCGGCGCCCACGAGCGAGCCGTAACCGCCCTCGAGCGCGGCATCGGCGCGACGCTTGAGCTCTCCCGTCATCAGCCCCGGGAAGATCACGCGTGCGACCTTGGGATGCCGGCTGAGATGTTCTGCAACCTTGATCGCATTCGAACAATGCTGCCGCAGCCGCAGCGGCAGCGTCTCGAGGCCTTGGATGAACATGAACGCATTGAACGGACTCATCGGGGCGCCGATGTCGCGCAGCAAGGTGACGCGCATCTTGATGATGTAGGCGACGGGACCGAGCGGCTTGGTTGCCTGCGTCCACACCGCGCCGTGATAGCTGGGGTCCGGCGTATTGAGCAGCGGGTGGCGTGCGGCGTGCTTCTCCCAGTCGAAATTGCCGCCGTCGACGACGATGCCGCCGATCGACGTGCCATGGCCGCCGATCCATTTCGTCGTCGAATGCATGACCACTGCGGCGCCGAGGTCCAGCGGTCGGCAAAGGATCGGGGCGGCCGTGTTGTCCATGATCAATGGAACGCCGAACTCGCGTCCGATCTTCGCCACCTCGGCGATGGGAAACACGGAGAGCTTGGGATTGGGGAGCGTCTCCGCGTAGTAGCACCGCGTGCGCGCATCGGTCGCGCGCCGGAAATTCTCGGGATCCGCCGGATCCACGAAGCGGCACTCGATGCCCATCTGCTTCATCTGGTTGGCGAAGAGATTCCAGGTGCCGCCGTAGAGATCGGTCGACGCCACGAAATTGTCGCCGGCCTGGGTGATGTTCTGAACCGCGAACAGCGAGGCGGCCTGGCCCGAGGCGAGCGCCAGCGCCGCGACACCGCCTTCGAGCTGCGCCACGCGCTCTTCGAGCACCGCGCATGTCGGGTTGCCGATGCGGGTATAGATGTTCCCGAGTTCCTTGAGCGCGAAGAGATTCGCCGCATGGTCGGGTGAATTGAACTGGAAACTCGTGGTCTGGTAGATCGGGACCGCCACTGCGTTCGTTGCAGGATCCGAGCGATATCCCGCGTGCAGCACCACGGTCTCTGGATTGCGGCTCTTGGTCGCCATGGGTCGTTTCCCCCTCGATGTTGCCGCGCGGAGTCTTACCCAGCGTGACCACGCTTGTCACGCAGCCCGCGCCGCGCGTTTGCGTCACGTTGACATCGCGCGCGACGCAGACCTATTCAGTCGGCGATGGCCCAGCTTTCAGAAGATCAACGCGCGGTGCAGGAAACCGCACGACAATTCGCTGCCGACCGCTTCGCGCCGGAGGCCGCGCGCTGGGACGCGCAGGAGATCTTCCCCGTCGATGCGCTGCGCGCCGCCGCCGCGCTCGGCTTTGCCGGGATCTATGTGCGCGACGACATGGGCGGCTCGGATCTCAGCCGCCTCGATGCCACTGTGGTGTTCGAGGAATTGGCCGCGGGTTGCACGTCCACGGCGGCGTATCTCTCGATCCACAACATGGCGTCGTGGATGATCGATCACTTCGGTACCGAGGCCCAGCGCCGGCAATGGCTTCCAAAGCTGACGACGATGGAACACTTCGCCAGCTACTGCCTGACCGAGCCCGGTTCCGGTTCCGATGCCGGCAGTCTGCGCACGCGCGCGCGGCGCGAGGGCGATCACTACATCGTCGACGGCACCAAGGCGTTCATTTCAGGGGCCGGCACTGCCGAGGTTTACGTCGTCATGGTGCGAACCGGCGGCGAGGGACCGAAGGGAATTTCGACCCTCGTGGTCGACAGGAACACGCCGGGCCTGAGTTTCGGCAAGAAGGAAAAGAAGCTCGGCTGGAATTCGCAGCCGACGGCGATGGTGATCTTCGAGAACGCAAAGGTGCCCGTCGCCAATCGACTCGGCGCCGAGGGCGAAGGCTTCGGGATCGCGATGAAAGGCTTGGATGGCGGGCGCATCAACATCGCCGCATGCTCGATCGGCGCCGCACGCGCCTGCCTCGATGCCTCGATCGCGCATGTGCGGACGCGCAAGCAATTCGGCAAGGCGCTCGCCGAGTTCCAGGCGCTGCAGTTTCGTCTCGCGGACATGGCGACGGAACTCGAGGCCGCCCGCCTGATGGTGCGCAATGCTGCGGCTTCGCTCGACAGCGGCGCCGCCGACGCGACAATCCTCTGCGCGATGGCGAAGCGATTCGCCACGGATATGGGATTCAACGTGTGCAACGAGGCGCTGCAGCTCCATGGCGGGTACGGCTATCTCAAGGATTATCCGATCGAGCGTTTCCTGCGCGACGTGCGTGTGCACCAGATTCTCGAGGGGACGAACGAAATCATGCGTCTCATCGTCGCGCGCAAGCTGTTGGAAGGCTGACCCATGAGCCAGAAGAGCAACACCCATCCGCCGACCGAGCCGGCGATCCTGTTCGAACGGCGCGGCCGCCTCGGCATCGTGACTCTGAATAGGCCACGGGCATTGAACGCGCTGACACTCGAGATGATCCGTGACCTCGACCCCAAGCTTCGCGACTGGTCGCATGAGCAGGGCATACAGGCGGTGGTGATCCGCGGCAGCGGCGAAAAGGCCTTCTGCGCAGGTGGCGATGTGCGCGCCGTCTATGAAGCCGGACGACGTGGCACCGACGTTCTCACCTACGAGTTCTTTTTCGAAGAGTATCGGCTGAACCGGCGGATCCACCGGTATCACAAGCCCTACATCGCGCTGATCGATGGCATCGCCATGGGGGGCGGGCTTGGTCTCTCGGTTCATGGGCGCTATCGCGTCGTGACCGAGAGGGCGATGGTTGCGATGCCCGAGAGCGCCATCGGCCTGTTCCCGGATGTCGGAGGAAGCTGGTTCCTGGATCGCGCGCCGGGCAAGCTCGGCGTCTTCCTCGGCCTCACCGGCACGCGACTCAAGAGCGCGGATATTCTCTACGCAGGCCTCGCGACCCACTTCGTGCAATCCGCTGACCTGCCCGCACTCGTCGATGCGCTCGAGCACACGTCGCCGGAGGCCGCGCTGCATCGCTTCGCGCAGGATCCGGGGCCGGCGCCGCTCGCCGCGCGGCGCAGCCAGATCGATCTCGCCTTCGGTCATCCCACGATCGAGGCCATCGTCGCGGCGCTCGAGGCTGCGGGGGATTGGGGCCGCGCGCTGGCCGCCGATCTCGCCAAGCGCTCGCCGACGAGCCTGAAGGCGACGCTGCGCTTGCTGCAGCGTCATCATCGCCACGAAATCGAAGACTGCCTGAAGGGCGAATTCCGGCTGGTGCAACGCTTCATGGCCGGGTCCGATTTCTACGAGGGCATCCGTGCAGCGCTGGTCGACAAGGACAATGCGCCGAAATGGACTCCGGCGACGCTCGCGGAGGTCGATGCGGCGGCCATCGACGCGATGTTCGCGCCGCTCGAGGACGGCGAGCTGGATTTCGAGGATTGATATCCGGCGCGACGGCGCCGCACAGCCAGCGGAGGGACTATGACGAGGATCGCGTTCATCGGGCTCGGGAACATGGGGGCGCCGATGGCGCGCAACCTCGTGCAAGCCGGGCATTCTGTCCACGGCTTCGACGTCGCGGCGGCCAATCTCGCGCAACTCGTCAAGGCCGGCGGCGTCGCCGCCGCGTCGGCGCAGGACGCCGTGCGCGGTGCGGATATCGTCGTCACCATGCTGCCGGCCGGGCAGCACGTGCGCGGCGTCTATCTCGGCGCCGATGGCGTGATCGCGACGGCGGCGAAAGGCGCGCTGCTGATCGATTGTTCGACGATCGATGTCCAGACCGCGCGCGAGACTGAATCCGCGGCCTGGGCGCGCGACCTCGACTTCATCGATGCGCCGGTATCCGGCGGGACCGTCGGCGCAGATGCGGCAACGCTGACGTTCATGTGCGGCGGCAGCGACCGTGCTTTCACCCGCGCCCAACCCGTGCTGGCCCAGATGGGCAAGACGGTGGTGCATGCCGGCGGGCCAGGCAACGGCCAGGCCGCCAAGATCTGCAACAACATGATCCTCGGCATTTCAATGATCGCCGTCGGCGAGGCCTTCAACCTCGCCGCCAAGCTCGGCTTGCCGGCCGACAAGCTGTTCGACATCTCGTCGAAATCCTCCGGCCAGTGCTGGTCCTTGACGACCTATTGCCCGGTGCCAGGGCCGGTGCCGACGAGTCCGGCGAACCGTGGCTATGCGCCCGGCTTCACCGGGGCGATGATGCTCAAGGATCTCGAGCTCGCCCAGGAGGCCGCGCATTCGGCCGGCGTGGCCACCCCATTGGGCGCGGCGGCGCAAGCGCTCTATGCGCTCTATGCCGGCAGTGGTCATGCACAAGACGATTTTTCCGGCATCATCCGCATGCTGGCCGGGCAGGGAGAGGCGCCGCGCTAACCCTCCTTTAAGCCTGCTCGCGCATGCTCATTCTCGCCCACGGGCATATCGCCCGAAACCCGCGAGAGCTCCTGCCATGAAGCGTGCCTATCTCGATACGGTCGCCCTCGTCGAACGGCTCCACCGCCACTTTCTCGAGGTGGTCAAGAGCGAGATCGACCGGCTCAGTATCCGCGACATCAACAACGTCCAGGCGCTGATCCTCTACAACATCGGCAGCGAGGAGATGACCGTCGGCGAACTCACGCAGCGCGGGTACTATCTCGGCTCGAACGTCTCCTACAATCTCAAGAAGCTCATCGAGTGCGCCTATATCGCGCAGGCGCGCTCCCAGCATGATCGCCGTTCGGTGCGCATCAAGCTCACCGAGCGCGGCCTTGCGCTCCACAAGAAGCTCGATGCGATCTTCGAGACCCATGCGCGGTCGATCGAGGGTTCGATGGCGCTGCCCGATCTCAACGATGCCTGCGAGGCGTTGCGCCAGCTCGAGCGCTTCTGGGACGACCAGCGCCTGGGCCTGAGCAACTCCGCCGCGGCGTGAGTCAGCAGGGCCAGCCTTTCGTGACCAGGACGGCCGCGGCGCCGAGACCAGCAGCTTCAGCCTGAAATCGATTGCCTCGGGCCCGGCCCGCGGCATAGATGGCGAGACTCGGGACGAGGGAGCGCGCGTGACTGCAGGGTTCGTCGTGGCCACCGAAGGATTGAAGAAGCGCTTCGGCGCCCTCGAGGTCCTGCGTGGCATCGATTTTCGCGCTGAACCCGGCGAGGTCGTCGCGATGATCGGCTCGTCCGGCTCCGGCAAGAGCACTTTCCTGCGCTGCCTCAATCTGCTCGAGATTCCCGAAGAGGGCAGCCTCGCCGTTGCGGGCGAGTCGATCGCCTTCACGGCGACGCGACGCGGCCGCGTGCCCGGCGATCGGCGCCAGGTCGATCGGATCCGCTCGCGCCTGGGCATGGTGTTCCAGAGCTTCAATCTCTGGTCCCACATGACCATCCTCGAGAACGTCATCGAGGCGCCGATCCATGTGCAGGGCCGTGCCCGCCGCGAGGTCCAGGCCGAGGGGCTCGCGTTGCTCGACAAGGTCGGCATCGCCGACAAGCGCGATGCGTATCCGAGCCAGCTTTCCGGCGGGCAGCAACAGCGCGCGGCGATCGCGCGCGCGCTCGCCATGCAGCCCGAACTGATGTTGTTCGATGAGCCGACCTCGGCGTTGGACCCGGAACTGGTCGGCGAAGTGCTACGGGTGATCCAGACCCTCGCCGCGGAAGGCCGCACGATGCTGCTCGTGACCCACGAGATGGGATTCGCGCGTGAAGTCGCGACGCGCGTCGTCTTCCTTCATCGAGGCCAGATCGAGGAGGATGGTCCGCCGGCGCTGATCTTCGGCGCGCCGCGCTCCGAGCGGTGTCGACAATTCCTGGCCGCGCAGTTGCGCGCTTGACTGGGGCCGCACGCGACGCGTGAGGGGCGTGTGACGATGGCGGGGATCCCCCTCAACGACGAACGGTTCACCTTCACCGCCGGAGAACTCGGCATGGATGGTGGCGCACATCTGCGCATCGCCTACACGGCCGCTGGCTCTCCCGGAGTTCGCCCGCGGAGTTTCGCGGAGCCGCGGTTCGTCTTCCCCATGCGCACCGCGACGATGGGCGACATCGGTGTCGAGGATATCGTTTTCGAGGCTGGCGGTCTGGGCCGCCGCGTTCGCCTGTTCCGGCTGCCCGAAGAGAACGAACGGTGTGAACTGAACGCCGAGTTCGAGCTGCCGTGCTGGCTGGACCGTGACACGCCGATCTGTGCCGTCGTCACGCTCGAAGACGGCCACCGCGCGTGGACCAGCCCAATCTACATCGTGCGCTGAGAAGGCGGGGCACGCGGTCCCGAAGGCCGGCTTGACGCCATTAACCCCGCCAGGGAAGCATGCGTCACCGGATCGCCCGGACAACTCAGAGAGACGGGGAGATATTCCATGAAGCAGCGTTGGATCGTGGCCGCAGCGGCCCTCGCATTCGTGATCGTCGGCAGCGACGCCGACAGCAAGGAATGGAAGAAGGTCAAGATCGCGACCGAAGGCGCCTATGCGCCGTGGAACTTCACCGATGCGTCGGGCAAGCTCGTCGGCTTCGAGGTCGACCTGGCCAATGAACTATGCAAGCGCATGAAGGTCGAGTGCGAGATCGTCGCTCAGGACTGGGACGGGATCATCCCGGGCCTCAGTGCCGGCAAGTACGACGCGATCATCGCGGGCATGTCGATCACGGCCAAGCGCATGGAGGTGATCAACTTCACGACGCCCTACGCGAACACGCCCGGTGCGCTCGTCGTCCTCAAGTCGAGCCCGCTCGCGAAGATCCCCGTCGACAAGAACTATAACCTCGAGAGGGACAAGGCGGATGCCGACAAGGCGATCGCCGCGCTGAAGGTCGCGCTCAAGGGCAAGGCGCTCGGCGCGCAGGTCTCCACGACGCATTCGAACTTCGTCGAGACCTACTTCAAGGATGTTGCCGACGTGCGCACCTACAAGACGACCGAGCAGCACGATCTCGACATCACGGCGGGCCGCATCGATGGCGCCTATGCGTCGATCGGCTATTGGAAGCCGCTGCTCGACAAGCCTGACGGCAAGGATTTCGTAATGGTCGGGCCGACATTCACGGGCGGCGTGTTCGGCAACGGCGTCGGCGCGGGCTTGCGCAAGGCCGACGACGATCTCAGGCAGCTCTTCGACGCGGCGATCGCGTCCGCCGTGAAGGACGAGACGGTCAAGCGCCTGTCGATGCAGTGGTTCAAGTTCGACGTCACGCCGCAGTGACGGCAGGAACGCACCGGCGGGCGACACTGCTTTCGCCTCGCCGGTGCGATCGCTGATGGAGCTCCTCAGCTTCGGCGATCGCGGCTGGGGCGACGAGCTCGCCCGGGCGACCGCCATGACGGTCGCCGTCGCCAGCTGCGCCTTCCTTCTCGGCCTGGTGTTCGGGGCGCTCGGCAGCTTCGCGAAGTTGAGCCGCAACCGGCTGGTGGCCGCGATCGCTGACGCCTACACCACGGTGATCCGCGGCATTCCCGAGCTCCTTGTCATCTACCTGCTCTTCTTCGGCGGCAGCGGCGCGCTGATGTTCTTCGCGCGCATGTTCGGTCATACCGGTTATGTCGAGATCAACGCCTTCGCGACCGGCGTGTGCGCCATCGCGATCGTCAACGGGGCGTATTCGCTCGAAGTGATCCGCGGCGCCGTCCTTGCGGTCCCGCGCGGTCAGATCGAGGCGGCCAAGGCGTTCGGCATGTCGCCCGTGACGCTGTTTCGTCGCGTGCTCGCGCCCCAGGTGCTGCGCTTTGCGCTGCCGGGCCTTGGCAATGTCTGGCAACTCGCCTTAAAGGAGACCGCATTGATCTCGGTCACCGGATTGGTCGAGATCATGCGCCAGGCGACGGTCGGTGCCGGCTCGACCAAACAGCCCTTCACCTTCTATGCCGTCGCCGCGATCCTCTATCTCCTGCTGACCACAATCTCCGGGCATGGTTTCGCCCGCGCCGAGCGCTGGGCCAATCGCGGCGTGCGGAGCGCCTGATCCATGGATCCGAAATTCATGGGCGAGACGTTGCTGCGGCTGATCGACGGTGTGCCGCTGCTGCTCAAGCTCGTCACGGTCTCGCTCGGCCTGGGCTTCGTCATCGCGGTGCTGGTCGCGTCGGCGCGGTTGTCCAAGATCGCGCCGCTGCGTGCGGTCGCCGCGAGCTACGTGTTCCTTTTCCGCGGCACGCCGCTGCTCGTGCAGATGTTCCTGATCTACTACGGGCTCGGCCAATTCTCCGCGGTGCGCGAGAGCTTCGTGTGGCCGTTCCTGCGTCAGCCCTATTGGTGCGCGATCCTCGCCCTGACCCTGAACACCGGCGCCTATGGCGGCGAGATCATGCGCGGGGGCATTCAGTCGGTCGCCGCGGGCGAGATCGAGGCGGCGCGGGCCTGCGGCATGTCGGGGTTGCTGATGTTGCGCCGCATCGTGCTGCCCATCGCGCTGCGCCAGGCATTGCCCGCCTATGGCAACGAGATGATCCTGATGGTGAAGGCGACATCGCTCGCGAGCACCGTCACGCTCATGGAGGTGACGGGCATCGCGCATCGGATCATCTCCGACACCTATCGCGCGATCGAGGTCTTCGTCGTCGCCGGCGCGATCTATCTGCTGCTGAACTTCCTGATCACCCGTGCGATCCGGTGGTTGGAATGGCGTCTGTCGCCGCATCTGCGCGACGCGCCCGCCGGAATTCCAGTCGTCAGCGCGATGCCCGCACGCTGACTGCAGCCGTCACGAGAAAGCCTGCAGCCCGGTCTGCGCGCGGCCGAGGATCAGCGCGTGCACGTCGTGTGTGCCTTCGTAGGTGTTCACGGTCTCGAGGTTCATGAGGTGCCGCATCACGCCGTATTCGTCCATGATGCCGTTGCCGCCATGCATGTCGCGCGCAGTCCGCGCGATGTCGAGCGCCTTGCCGCAGGAATTGCGCTTGATCAGGCTGATCGTCTCCGGCGCCAGCTTGCCGGCGTCGAACATCCGGCCGGCGCGCAGGCAGGCCTGCAGGCCGATCGCGATTTCCGTCTGCATGTCCGCGAGCTTCTTCTGAACCAGCTGCGTCGCGGCGAGGGGGCGGCCGAACATCTTGCGATCGAGGGTGTAGCTGCGCGCGGCGTGCCAACAGAATTCGGCGGCTCCCAGCGCGCCCCAGGCGATGCCATAGCGTGCGCGGTTCAGGCAACCGAACGGACCCTTGAGGCCGCTGACATCGGGCAGCAGCGCGTCGTCGGGAATCTCGACGTCGTCCATCACGATCTCGCCGGTGATCGACGCGCGCAACGAGAGCTTGCCCTCGATCTTGGGCGCCGAGAGTCCCTTCATGCCCTTCTCGAGCACGAACCCCCGGATGTCGCCGGCATCGTCCTTGGCCCAGACGACGAAGACATCCGCGATCGGCGAATTGGAGATCCACATCTTCGCGCCCTTGAGCACATAGCCGCCGCTGACCTTGCGTGCGCGCGTCAGCATGCCGCCAGGGTCGGATCCGGCATCGGGCTCGGTCAGGCCGAAACATCCGATCCACTCGCCGGTCGCGAGCTTGGGCAGGTATTTCTGGCGCTGCGCCTCGGTGCCATAGGCATGGATCGGATGCATCACCAGGGAGGACTGCACGGACATCATCGAGCGGTAGCCGGAATCGACGCGCTCGACCTCGCGCGCGACCAGCCCGTAGCAGACATAGTTGACGCCCGGGCAGCCATAACCGTCGATGGTCGAGCCGAGCAGGCCCATCTCGCCCATCTCGCGGAAGATCGACGGATCGGTCTTCTCCTGATTGAAGGCCTGCTTGATTCGCGGCATCAGCTTTTCCTGGCAAAACTGGCGCGTGGTGTCGCGGATCATGCGTTCGTCCTCGCTGAGTTCCTCCTCCATCAGGAAGGGATCCTCCCAGACGAAGCTGGGCTTGGCGGGCTTGGCGGCGGAATTGCGGGAAGGCTGAGCGTTCATGATGGGGAGACTCCTCTGCGCCGGGGTATATAGCGCGCGTCCGCGGCAGGTCGAAGGGACTTCATCACGCATGGGCGCGCGCGAGATCATCTTCGAGTTCCGGCGCATCGGGAGCGTCGTCAAAGTGACCGCGATCGACGTATCGACCGGCACCGAAGCGGTGATCGCCGCGCCCGCACACGCGGCGGAATACGCCTTGCGCGACGCCGCGCGGCGCAAGCTCGCCTACGTGATGAAGCGTCAGGGCATCGTGCGGGACGAGGGGCCGGACAAGACCGAGACCTGAGAAGCTGTGAAGCAATTGATTGAGATGTCTGAGGCATGCACAGGAGCGGCTCAGATTTCCGGATCTGAAGGAGTGAGCCGGTTGTCGGCGGCCGGCTGTGGCGTCGACGACGAGGGCGG
>Ga0163144_10003778_pt1 | contig 34511 bp, 23 predicted proteins | sample OliLak19BULKMAT1_FD_123175 | JGI IMG/M metagenome (GOLD analysis project Ga0163144, IMG submission 123175) | Freshwater microbial mat bacterial communities from Lake Vanda, McMurdo Dry Valleys, Antarctica - Oligotrophic Lake LV.19.BULKMAT1 | ecosystem: Environmental > Aquatic > Freshwater >...
ATGGACCGTCCGCGGCGCCAACGCCATCATCGCCCTCCGCTGTTGCGCCGTGAGCGGTCGCTGGGAGCAGTACTGGGAGCGTCGGGCCGCTTGACCCTACCCACATTCATGTCGCACACCCTGGTGCATCTGCATAGGATGCATTGGGATCAAAGGGCCCGATCCGGGCTCACTAGAATCGCGGTATGACCATGAAACAGTACCGGATCGTCGACGGCCCGTCCGGGCGGCGCATCGAGGTGCCCTATCGCGGGGCCCGCCTCCTCCAGGAGCCCATGTTCAACAAGGGCACCGCGTTCAGTTCAGAGGAGCGCGAGACCTTCGGACTCAAGGGACTTCTCCCAGACGGCATCAGCACGCTCGAGGGACAGGAAGCCCGGGTCTACGCGAGCATCATGAAGAAGGAGGATCCGCTCGAGCGCTACATCGGCGTGATGGCCCTCCAGGATCGCAACGAGCAGCTCTTCTACCGGCTTCTCCTCGACCATCTCGAGGAGTTGCTGCCCATCGTCTATACCCCGACGGTAGGCCTCGCCTGCCAGGAGTACAGCCACATCTTCAGACGCGCGCGCGGTCTCTGGATCACGCCCGCCCACCGGGGCCAGATCCACTCGGTCCTCGGCCACGCTCCCTTCGACGACGTGCGCCTGATCGTGGTCACGGATAACGAGAGGATTCTTGGTCTTGGAGACCAGGGGGCGGGCGGCATGGGCATCCCCGTGGGCAAACTCGCGATCTACACCGCGGCCGCCGGCCTCCACCCTTCGCGAACGCTTCCGATCAGCCTCGACGTGGGAACCGACAATCAGGCCCTGATCGACGATCCGCTCTACATCGGCTATCGGCAGAAGCGTCTGCGCGGGCCCGAGTACGACTCGCTCGTCGAAGAGTTCGTCCAGGCGGTCAAGAGCCGATTCCCCCGCGCCCTCCTGCAGTGGGAGGACTTCAAGAAGGTCACCGCCTTCAATCTGCTCGAGCGGTATCAGAAGGTCCTGCCTTCGTTCAACGACGACATTCAGGGAACCGCGGCGGTGGCGGTCGCGGGCATGATGGCGGGCGTCCGGGTCTCGGGCATTCCGCTCAAGGACCAGCGCGCGGTGATTCTCGGCGCCGGTGCGGCGGGTATAGGCATCGCCCGGCTCATCCGCACGGCGCTCATCACCGCGGGAATGCCCAGGGAACTCGCACGGGAGCAGATCGCGGTCCTCGACTCACACGGCCTCGTCGTCGACGATGCGCCCCTTGACGCTCACAAGCGGGAGTTTGCGTGGCCCCAGGCGATGGCGGAGGCGCACGGAATGGCGAAAGGGTCGAAGCGCGATCTCGAAACCGTGGTGCGGGTCATGAAGCCGACGGTGCTTATCGGAACGTCGGGCGAACCCGGCACGTTCACGGAGGGGGTGATCCGCGCCATGGCGGCATCGGTGGAACGCCCGGTCATCTTCCCCATGTCGAACCCGACCAGCAAGACCGAGGCGCATCCGAGGGACATCATGGAGTGGACCGACGGGCGCGCGCTGATCGCAACCGGGAGCCCCTTCGATCCGGTGACCCACGGGGGCCGCACGTTCAGGATCGGTCAGGGCAACAACGCCTATGTGTTCCCCGGCGTCGGGCTCGGGGCCCTCGTGTCCCAGACCCGCGAGGTGACGGACGAAATGTTCGCGGCCGCGGCCCTCGCCCTCGCCCACTCCGTGACCGAGCAGGACATCGCCGAAGGCAGTCTGTTCCCGAGGGTCCGCGAGTTGCGCCACGTCGCGGCTCGGGTGGCTGCCGCGGTGGTGAAGACCGCGAGAGATCAGGGCCTTGGCAAGGTGATCAAGGACGAGGACATCGAGGGCGTGGTGAAGAACGCGATGTGGGAGCCCCGCTACGTTCCCTACGACCCCGCGCCATCGATCGGCTGAGCCCGCTGCACGCGGGTACAACCTAGCGCAGGCCGCGCATCACCGCGTCGGCGATCTGCGGCCTCGCTTCGCGGATCTGATTGTTCTCACGGGTCGGATGCACCCGGTTGGTGAGGATGATCACGAAGACACCGGTCTCCTGATCCATCCACATCGAGGTGCCGGTGAAACCGGTATGGCCGAACGCGCGCTTCGACATCAGCGTGCCGGCGGACGAGTTCTCGCTCGCGGTGTCCCACCCAAGCGCCCGCGACGAATCGGGGACGCCCGCACGCGTGGTGAACCGCGCCAGAGTCTCCGGGGCGATGTAGCGACGGTTCTCGAAGACTCCGCCATTGAGCAGCATGGTCGCGAACCGCGCGAGGTCGGGAGCGGTGCCGAAAAGACCCGCGTGGGGCGCCACGCCGCCGAGGCCAAACGCGTTTTCGTCATGAACCTCGCCCCAGATGAGGCGCTTCCGCCACTCGGTGTCGATCTCGGTGGGGGCGATGCGTGGCTTCAGCGATTCGGGCGGGTTGAAGCCGGTGTCGCGCATCTTCATGGGCTCGAAGATCCGCCGTTTCACGAAGGTGTTGAGGTCCATTCCCGCCGAACGTTCGAGGATCTCGCCGAGCATCATCACGCCGAGATCCGTATAGACGGATTTCGAGCCCGGTTCGTACTTGAGGTCCATGGGAAGGATCCGCTTCAGATACTCGGGCAACGAGCGGGCTTCCTTGTACAGCGGCGCCCACCAGTCGATTCCCGAGGAGTGGGTGAGCAGGTGAGAGATCGTGACCTGATCTTTGGAGCCGCCGGTGAAGGTGGCGAAATACTCGCGGACCCTCCGGTCGAGCTTGAGGCGGCCGTCGTCGACGAGCATCATCGACATGGTCGTGGTGGCGATCACCTTGGTGAGACTCGCGAGGTCGAACACGGTGTCGGTCGTCATGGGCGGGGCGTCCGGCTCGTAGGTTCGCTTCCCGTAGGCCTTCAGGTGGACCAGCGCTCCTTCCCGACCCGCCGCGACCACGGCGCCGGGGAAAGCCTTGCTGGCGAGGAACCGCTCCACTGTCGCATCCACGTCTTCGAAGGTCCCCGGCTTGAACCCCCTGGTTTCCGGCGCTGCGGTGGCGAGGGTCATGGGGCGATGAGGGATCTTAAGACCATGACCCACCGGAAAGAGATCGGGCAAAGTGACGGGCAGTTGCCCGGCGATGTCGAACTCGCCGAAAAGAGCGCCGATGGTGGCCCGCTGGGCGGCGTCGACACCGCCGTACGCGGCCAGATACACCGGGATCTCCGGCGCCTGACGCAGCAGATAGGGTGAGCCGAAGGCCAGCACGATCAACGGCGGGCCGCCCGTGGAGAGCCGGGAGAGCAACGAGGCATGAGAGTCCGCCATGCTCGCGGTGCCTTTGCTCGAGGTGACGCGGACAAACGCCGAGACCACGACGTGCGAGAACGCTCCGCCTTGCGCCTGAGCCACGATGTCGTTCGTCACCTCGGGGTTGAGGTCGGGTCCCACGTATCGGTTCACGGCCTTGACGTAGCGGCGGGCGAACTCGGACTCGGGAATGCCCGAGATGTTGTCGTTGCGCGCGTCGGAGGAGAGGATCAGATGGAGGATCCGGAGGGGCCTCTCCACCGCGAGGGGCAGGACGCCGCCCTCATTCTTCACCACGGTGATCGAGGCCTGGGTGATGCGATTCGCTTCCTGGATGTCCTCCGGCCGGCCCACGTATTTGCCGATCTCCGCCTCGTCGACGAACCGGTTCTGATGGAGGCCGAGCGATTCCTTCGTCTTGAGAAGCCGCAACACCGATGCGTCGATCTGCGTCTCGGCGATCCGGCCCTCCCGGACCGCGCGGGAGATCTCTCTCACCGCGATTTTCGCGTCCTTCGGCAGGAGGACGAGGTCGCAGCCGGCCTTGACCGCGCGGACCGCCGCGTCACCGGACCAGGCCACGTCGAGTCCGCTCATCTCCATGGCGTCGGTCACGATGAGTCCGCGGTACTTCATCTGATCCCGGATCAGACCGGTGGTGATGGGCCGGGAAACGCTCGCGGGGTCGCCGGTGGGATCGACCGAAGGCACCGCGATGTGCGCGACCATGACCGCGTCGACGCCCTGCCGGAAGATCGCTTCGAAGGGCGGTAGTTCCACCTTGTTCAGTCTCTCGAGATTTGAAGCGATGATGGGGAGAGTGAGATGAGAGTCGGCCGAGGTGTCTCCATGGCCGGGGAAGTGTTTCGCGGTGGAGAGGATCGAGCCATCCCTGGCGCCGCGAACGTAGGCTGAGGAGAGCCGGCCGACCAGGCCGGGATCCTCCCCGAACGAGCGGATGTTGATGACCGGGTTGTCGGGGTTGTTGTTGACGTCCGCCACCGGGGCGAAAGCCCAGTGGATGCCTATGGCGCGGGCCTCGCGCCCGGTCACGAGGCCGGAGAAGTAGGCCGCCTCCTCCGAACGCGTGGCCCCGATAGCCATCGCGTAGGGAATCGGGACAACGCCGCGGCGAACCCGGAACGCGAGACCACGTTCGAGGTCGGCGCCCACGAGCAGGGGGATCTTCGCGCGCCTTTGCAGGTCGTTGAGGATCTTCGCCGCCGCATAAACGTCGGACTCGAAGATCGTGATCTGGCCGATCTTCAGGGTCTCGACCTCCTCGATCAGGGACTGATACTCGGCGGAGCGTGGATTGGTGTAGACCCCGAACGCGCGGACCCCGATCATCTGGGCCACTTTCTCCTCAAGGGTGAGAGCCTTGAGGGTTTTCTCCGCCCAGCCGGAGAGAGTGGCTTGAGCCGCGCGCGGCACCTCGGCGGGCTTGAGCGGCGGGTTGATCGGGCGGAGACACGAGCCCGACCCGAGAGCCAGAGTCATGAGAATCGTGGACGCGGTCCACGGCCCGGAATGCGGAGACGCCATTTCCAGGAGATGCTAGCAGTTGGGCATCGGCCGGGGGACACCCCGATCCTTTGGGCCCGGGGATATCTCAGCCAAGGATCCGTCGTGCCACCGCCGAGACGAGCGGCGGCACGTTGTCCGACTGAGCCAGGTCCTTGAGGTCCCCGGGATTCATGTCGGCGATGAGGGCGAGTGAGATCGGATGCGGGGTCACGAAACTGCGAACGATGGCGCGGCGGACGAGGTAACTCGTGGCCCACCGATGCACCTCAAGGATCTCGGCGGCGATCTCGCGGGGGGCGTCTCCACGCTCCAGGATCTCGCACAGGTCGCCATCACGCAGCCGAGGGTTATGCAGGCCCGCCCCTCGAACCCGCGCGTCAGCGAACAGCAGGAGGCGGCTCGTGACCCTCCGCGGCCCGATCCTCGAGAGGGTGATGAGATCGCCGAGCCGCATCACATTGATGCCATCGAGGAGCAGGGCCTCGGCCTTCTGGCGCACCGCAGGGGCAAGTTCGGCGGCCACGGACACTTCGGCAAGGTCCCGCCAGCTGAGTCCGGGAAGAGCCTGCAGTGCGGTACGGGGCGCCGTCGAGGGCGAGCGGGCGATGGCGCCGAGCACGGTTTGCCGCGTGCCGAATCTCGATCGCTCCATGACGAATGCGCTCACCGCCGACGGAAGACGGCCGCGCAGGGCGTACCTGAGGTCGAGATCGGTGATGGCGTCATCCGCGAGCAGGCGGGAAAGGCGATCCAGATCGTCCGCGCACTCGGCCAGGGCGCGCCGCAGGTCCACCTTGTCTGATCTTGGGTTGCTCACCCCGCCGTCACCAGCATGTCGGGAAGCATAGACAAAGACCCGCCTCTGGTCGCACGATCCAAGGTCCGGAACGGGACCGCACCGGTCCTGAATCTAGCAGCCCGTGGTGAAAGTCCCTCCACGCCGAAAGCGGATCTTTTCCGCCAGCTCTGCGTTGTCAAACCTTGAAATACTCCCGGTATTCCTGCGGTCTGACGCCTTGATCTGACGAAGAATCTCTCGCTCTCGTTCGCGGTCGACTTTCACCACGGGCTGCTAGGGTCGAGGCACCGGCCGACGCCCGAGCGGACGCGGCTGCGGCAGTTTCAGACTCGGGTCGCCGAAGAACATGAATCCATCGACGGCGTCCCGATTCTGCGGGTCCTCGGCAAGAGCTTCCACCTTGGCCTGGCGGATGATCTCACCGAGCGAGAGACCCTCGGCATAGAGGCGCGCATAGACCCGTTCGTAGATCTTTCTCTGGTGGGCAGGCGAACTTATTCCCACGGGGCCAAGGCTTGCGAGCGCCCCGGTTCCGGGGGCGAGGAACAAGGCCTCGTTGACGGAAGGGCCGTAGTAGTTCTGGTAGTACTGGGACTGGCAGGCCCAGGCGAGGAGAATCATGGGCGACATCGCCGCGGGAAGATCGGGCACGTCATCGGCGCTGAAGAGCGCCTCGTCCGTCCAGATCTCGGGCCCGCCGTGGCCGAAGTAATGCGTGATGGTGGTGCCGGTCTGCCATGCGCCGAACATGGCTGATCGCGCCGTCCCGATGCCGCCGCCCACATCCGCGAGGATCGAGGTGGCCGTCGCGGGCAGCTTCTCCGACATTTCCCGGGCGCTGTTTCCGAAGTGGAGGTCGCGCTCCCTCGAGTCGTCGCTCACGAAGACATGGACGTTGCCCGACGCGGCGAGGGTGGCGGACTGATTCTCGATCTTGTCCACCACCGCGGTCGCCTCGTTGAGCGTGGTCACGGGCAGACGCCCGATCGCAAGTTCGGGCGCGCCGTCCCCGTCGAGATCCGCATACGCGTTCTCATTGGGGATTCGCGACGAGCCGTCGTTCCCCATGATCGAAGGCACGAAACTCGTGCCGCCGCCGCCGAGGTAGTTTCGCGGATCGAGGGAGTCGTCGCCGAAGAGGACCACATACTGCAGGCCCGGAGAAAGAGTCGCGGCATGACGAATCATCGCGGCGATGGCCTGCGGTTCCTGAACGCCGCCGGAGAAGAGGTCGTACGCGGCTTCGACGTCCACCACCGCGGCGCGAATCCGTTCCGCCCGTTTGAGCGCGGCCAGGCGATCGGCCTCGGGCCGAAAAGCGGAGTGCGTGAGGATCAGGTAGCGAATCCCTGCCGGAGTCGGAATCGTGGGGAGGAACGGACGAACCTCGGTGACGACCGCGGTGCTCGGGCCCGGAGCCATGGGCGCGGCGAGATCGAGGTAGTCGATATAGGCGTAGCCGGAGGGCGCCGACGTTCCACTGGGATTCTGCGCGAGATGGACGAGGGTTAGCTTGTTGCCGGTGGCCCCCAGGGAGGCGCGGCTGATCGACCCGTGAATCAGCGCAGGCACCCGGCCCTCGAATTCAACGGTTCCGACCAACTGACCGTTGATCTTCGCCGAAACCACATGGTGGTGATCGCTCATGCCGACGACGCGGATTCGCACGGCCACATCGCCGACGCCGCCCACGAGGTTTGGAAGGTTGAAGTCGCCAAGCGCAGGATCCCACCACGGATAAGGCCAGGTCGGACCGAAGCTCGGACTCATCAGATCCCACTGCCAGGGATCGGACTGGTTTGGCACGGACGCCGCGTAGATCGAGTTCCGCTCGATCCGGGCGAACCCCGGCGGATTCGGATCCGCGGACCGGGTGAGGGGCACTGAGGGCGGAGCGGGGTTGCCGGTTCCCTGCCAGGTGAGGACGTAGGCGGCCTGGTCCGTGTAGTCGGTTGAGAGGGGACGAGCCGTGAAAACGAGGGAGGAAACGCCCTCGCGGGTTCCGATGGCGAGAGGAACCGTCTCTCCATCGCGCCACAGTCTGAGCGCCTCCTCGGCCGGAGCCGGAGACGGAAGTCCCTGGGCTTCGAGAACGCTCAGAGGAACCGCGGCTTCACCTTCTCCTGTCACTTCGATCAGGATGCCTCGGGGAGCGGAGACCGCCGGCCCCGCGCGCTTGAAGCGGGACAGGGCCAGGCGACGCCGCTCTTTCACGGTCGGATCGCCGCCGCCGGGGACAAGAGCCATCGACTGCCTCGAAACCCGCATCGCCCCGGGCGGCACTCCAAAGTGATCCATCTGGGCCTCGATGCGTTCAAGCCCGCGCCGCAGCCTTGTGTTGGCCACCGAGTACGGACCGTAGATGAACACGTTCCCGGTCGTCTCCACCTCCTCGATCAACAGATAGGGACCTTTGATCGCGCTCGTTTCAACCCGGTAGAGAATCGGCAGAAGCGAGTCGGGGGCAGGCGACACGACGGGGGTCGCATTCAGGAGCGTCCGCGGCCCATCGAGCGACCTCTCGGCGGTCTCGTAGAGGTTGAAGAACGCGGTGTTTTGCTGGGTTCCCGTCACGAACTCGATGAGGCCGCCCTGATCTACGCGGAGGCCGCGTATTGAGGCGCGGCTCAGCGCGGCAATGATCCACTGCGCGGTAACGCTATCCCGCTCCGAGGTCGAGAAAGATGTCGCGGTGATCGTTGCGTACTCCTTCCAGATCGCCTGCGCCGGATCGATCGCCCGGACCAGCTCGTAGGCCAGCGCGCCGCTTGCGGGAACCGGTATGTCGGGCTGGCCATTGCCATTGTTGTTGTAAGTCGCGGCCGAGCACCCGAGGGGCGCGCCGCACAGCTGGTCCCAGACGCCATCGCCGTCCGTGTCCGCGGCAATGGTCAGATCGGGCACTCCGTCGGCGTTCGTATCCACGCGAAGCACGCTGGGATGGGCGAAACCGTCCACGCCGAAGAGCGAGGACGGTGTGATACTGAAGTCGTACCGGTCCAATGTTCCGGTCAGGTTGTAGAGCGTGCCCGGGAACGTCGTGGTCTCTCCCACCGCCGCCATGCGTGTTCCCCCACCGGCGAGGTCGTGCGTGGTGGCCGCGAGAATGGTGGTGGTGTCGGTGACCGCGTCGGCCTGGACCGGGTTCGAGCGCGACCGCGCGGTCAGGTGGACTACCTCATCGGTCCCGGCAGGAGTGCCGATGGGTGCGGTGGTCACCACGAAGAGGATCTGGGATCCGCCGTTTGGAAGGGCCGCGGTGTTCGCCACCTGGAGATCGGTGCCGGGCGTGTAGACGCCGTCGCCATTGGTGTCGGCGTGGATGGTCGTGGGCCAGCCGAGGGTCCGGTCGACGGTGAGATCGAATGTCTCCGAGGCTCCGGTATTGTTGAAGATCCGGTGGGTGTAGGCGATGGTCTGGCCTGCCGTCACTATGCCCGAGTGATCCGGCAGCAGTACGACGGGCCCGAACGTGGATGCGGGAAGGACAGTGATCTCATCGGTGCCTATGTCCTTCACGATGGGACTGAGGGCCGAAGTCGCCGTGAATTCGACGGTGTTCTGAGTTCCCGCACCGGTGGGAAAGGGCACGGTCGCTCTGACCGTATAGAACTTCGTCGCGTTCACCGCCAGCGACCCGGTGCTTACCGTGACGCCGCCGTCCCAGATGCCATCCCCGTTCGTGTCGGTGGCAATGACGGTTCCCGTGGCGGGATCGATCAGCTCGAGCTTCCAGTTGGCAAGTTCGCTGTCCAGGGTGAGGGTGAATGAATCGACGGTGGTGCCCTTGTTCGTGACACCCTGGGTGAACAGGATGGACGTGCCCGCCGCATTCGCGGGGACGGCCGCGAATCCGGCGTTGTTCGGCTCCACCTTGACCCCGGGGCGAACCACGTTGTCAGTCGCCGAGGCGCTTCTCGGAGTTGGGTTCTGGGTCGTCGTGGTGGTGGCGGTGTTGACGATCTGGGTAATGCCACCCGCGAGAGGGCTGTTCACGACCACCCGATACGTGAACACAAGCGTTTGCAGGCTCGGTATCGAAAAGGCGGAGGCGGTGGTGGCGACGTTGGGGTTCGTGCCTGTGACATCAGGATTGGTGCAGTTGCCCGCGGTCGGCGGGTAGGTGGCGCCGCAGGTCACGGTGAGTCGCTCAGGGACGCCGTTAAAGTTGATGCCCTGCACCCAGGCGGCAAACGTCGCGTTGGAGCGCCGCCGCTCCAGCTGGATGTTGGTGTTCGTGGTGTAGCGGGCCGAAAGTATGGGCCGCGGGAAGTTGTTGCCGGCGTCGTTCAGTCCGTTCGTGACAATCGCCATCCGATTCGCGGTGGCGCTGTTGGTCGCCTGTCCGACCGTCTGAGCGCCGCCGCCGCCGCCGTTGCCGTTGGCGATGAAGTCGTAGTCGACCGCAAGACTCGGGTGAGAGAGCGTATAGACATCGAAGTTGATCGCGAGGCCCGCGGTGTAATTTCCGGCGGCCACCGTGGACTCGCTGGCGTTCCCGGGGGCCACGCCGCTGCCGAGGGTGATAGCAACGCCTTCGGCGGATGGCCCAGCGTTGCCATTGTTGGTGTGTCCCGTGCCCCAGACCCACGTGCGGGAACGGGCTACGGAACTGATCGGCGCGGTGTTGTACTCGCCAGCCGCGTCGATGTCGGGGCCGCCGTTGTTGCCGGCCGGGTTCGCGCGCTGCACGCTCCATCCCGTGCCCCACTGGAGAACCATCACGGTGCTGGTGCCCAGGCTCATGCCGGCGTCCGTGGCGTCGCGCGTCCAGTTGATGGTGTTGGTTCCGGTGGGGAAGAGGCGGGTGTGGCAGCTTTCATGGTCGGTGACATCCAGGTCAGCCGTATCGCAGCCCGCTCCGCTGACGCCCCCCATCAATACGACGCGCGACAGGTCCGTCCACGCCACCGCGGAGGCGTCCGTTCCGGCTGCCGTGGCCCCGGCGTGGGCCACCCGCTGGACATCGAGCAGCGTGAAGCCGTTGACCGCACAACCTGCGATGCACTCGACGACGGTGACGACACCGATCCAGGCATTGGCGCTTCCCTGCCGGGTGAGGACGATCCGGTCCGCCGCTCCCGATACCGCCAGATCGACGCCGACTCCGGGCGTCCCCGCCGGAGCGCCGGTCAGCGAGACATAGTCGGAGGCCGGCGTGGAGTCGCCGCCGTTGTTGTCCGAGCCCTGAATCATCACGAAGTAGTTGTTAGCGAGGGTCTGGGTCAGCACCATTGTGCAGGTGAGGTTTCCGGCCGCAAAGTCGGTGCCCACCTCCAAGCCTCCGACGCACTGATCCGGAGCCACATTGTCAAGGTAGTACTCAGTGACCCGGAACGCCGGGTTCGTGGTCGAGTGCGTGACCGAAGCACTGTTCGCAACAAAGGTCGTGCCTGTCGGTATGACGTCGTGGAGGGTAACGCCCGTTTGGGTGGTCCCGGTGAAGTTTGAAATCGTCACGTTATACGTCACGGTCTGACCCGGCACGACATTGCCCGACGCGTTTGAGGTTTTGGCAATCGAAACCGCTGGTGGGGCATAGCCCACGGCGGTGGAAGCCACAGTGCTATTGGCTACCGCAACAACGCTCTGCGTCCCGTTGCAGGGCGGGCTGTTGAAGGGGCTCACGCACGCAGGGTTTGGAGTGCTCAGGTTGGATCCGGGCGGGATATCCGGATCCAGCCCATTGACCGTCAGGGTGGTCGACCCGGCTGGTACCACCACCGAGTAGTTCCCGAGCGCGTCCGTCACCAGGGTCTGCACGCCGGACGTGCTGTCGGTAATCGTCACCGTGACATTCGCTAGATCCGGCTCGCCGGCGTTCTGCACACCATTGTTGTTTGAATCCAGGAACAAGTGCCCCGTCACGGTGGCGTTGCCCACGATGGGGATCTGGACCAGGTTTGAATCCGTGGTCGGCTGGCCCGTCGCGGCGGACTGCGCCTGGTTGGCCGCAAAAAGCCCACCCGTGTTGAGGTTGACCCGGGACTGGAAACGGAAGCGAATGTTGGAGCCTTGGGACAGGGTCGTCACCGCGGCGGTCAAAGTGCCCCCGGCATTCGCGGCCGGCGTAGCGGCCATGGTGTAGTTGAACTGAGTCGCTGTTACAGGTGCTGCAATTACAAAGTTGCCGTTGTAGAGGGGGTCGGTGGCGCCCGTAATAGTCACCGTTTGTCCGGCCACCCACCCGTGAGCGAGCGAGGTCGTGACGGTGGCGGTTGCGCCGATCCGTGTTATCGACGTAACCGCGCGTGCGAAACCGAACGTCAGCGTCGTCCCGGTTGCCCTGGCCTCGTCCGCGTCGTTAGCGTCGGTCAGGGGTATGAACGGCCCGGAGTTGAGACTCCAGCTCATCGTACCCGGCACGTATGTGGTGTTCGAGGACGCCAGGGCGTCAGTGACTACCAGCGTCCGCGCTGGGCCCGTTCCGACGTTCTCGATCAGAAGTTCGAAGGCGGCGACCTGGTTCGGGTGAAGAGGGTTCGGCGAGCCGGACTTCGAAATCTGAAGGGTTGGCCCGACCACCGTTGTGTTAACGGTGTTTGAATCCATTGTGGCGATCGAGGTGCTGGCGTAGTTCGCCGTATTGGTAATGATCGAACCTGTCGGGGTGCTTTCCGTGATCCTGACCTGGAATATCATGGTGGCTGTCGTGTTCGCCGCAAATGTCGAGCCTGACCAGACGATGGCGTTCTGGCCGACGTCGAACGTTGCCCCGCGGGCCGTGATGGTTCCCGTCGCCGGGCTGGTGCCGGGTGTCCCTGTCATGGTGTACGAGAACCTGTTCAACGGCTGCTCGGTGCCGAGGGCGGTCTGGACACCCGGATTTGCCACGAGCGCATACCTGATAGTGTTGACGGTAACCGGCGCGACGACCTGAAACACGCCGTTGTATCCAGCCGGCGTTACTCCCGCGATGCGGACCCAGTCGTTGACGAGAAGTCCGTGACCGGCGCTGGTGACGGTGACGAAACCTCCCGCCCACGCAATCGCGGTGTTCGCCTGGGCGGCCGGAACCGTGACAGTAAATGTTCCGTTCCAAAGCAGCGGGTCACTCGTCGCCCCCTGGAGGACGACCGAAGTGCCCGTTACCCATCCGTGTGGCGTGGTTGTCCGCGCCGTGGCCACGGCAGCGGCCCTCGTCAGGCCGCCCGCAAGAATCGGCGAATTGATGGCGTTGGTGGTCGTGATGCTCCCGGACACGAACGTCGTGAAGGACGGGATGGCGTCGGTAACGACCACATTGCTCTCGGCGACGCCGCCACTGGTAACGACGACGGTGTAGGTCAGGAGGTCCCCAATCTCGGGAGTCCCATCGTCGGCGACAGACTTCACAATGCTCAGATCGGATTGATTGAGCGTGGCGCTGTCCCTGGGGCGGAAGATGGTCGATCCGAGAAACCCTGTGACCTGGGCGTTGTTGACCAGGGTGCGCGCAGTCGCATTCACCGGGATGACTATCCTGTAAACGATGGTCAGTTCCTGATTGATCAGCAGGACGTCCCTCGGCGGAATGAGCGTCCATGTCAGCACATCGCGCGCGGGCGCAACGTTGTCCGTGCAGACAGGGTCGACGGTGGTCTGCGCCAGGTCGGGATATGTGATCAAAGTGGAGCCTGCGACATAGTCCGCGCAGTTGATGCCCAGGGGCAGGGTGTCGGTAGGGTTCAGGGCATTGAGGGGCCCGTAGTCACCCGAAAAAATCCGCAGCGTGTAGGTCGCGGTGCGCTGGGCCGCCGTGCCGCCCAGCGGGACGCGGGCTGGTGCGACGGTCTTCTGGATGCCCAGCACGAGGTCAATGGCAATCTCGGGGTAAATCGTGTAACCGTTGTCGGGAGACGGATCACTTCCCTGGCCCTGATCGACATCCTGCCCCCAGGACATGGCCACCGGTCGCGTGGCAAGAACGTGCGTTCCGGCGTTGTCGAAGTCGGTGTAGTCAAAGACCCTTAGAACATCGCGCCCCGCGGAGCCCGGCGAATTGACGAGATAGATGCACCGGTTGGCGGTAAGGACCGGGCAGCCCGCGATCACGGGCGCGGTCTCGCATATCCCCGCCGCCACGGTCACATCACCGTCGTTGGGGCAGCTGTCGGAGTCGGTGTCGATAAAGTCCCAGAGGTTGTCGTTGTTGAAGTCCACCTGAACCTGGGTGTTGTTCTGTGTTCCCGCAACCCAGGCGGGATCGCGATTAAACGAGTTGCATGGAACGGTGGCCGTAGCTACGGGGTCGCAGCCATTCGTCACGGCCTTGAGGGAGGGACCTGTTGCGGCAATGGCGGCACCAGCGAGCGGATAGGTGAAAGTGGTGGCGCCCGTTACAGTTAAGGGGAAATTACCGTTGAAGGCAGTGACGTTGGTGACGCCCGTGACAAGGACTCGTTCTCCGGTGGTGAAGCCGTGGGGAGACGCTGAGGTCCCTATAGCCAGACCCGCGCCGTTCCGGGTCAGCGTGGTGAGGTTGGCGTTCCAGACCGTATTGGTGCCCGACCCAGGAGGTTGCGAACCCGGCGAGTAGGCGAGCGTGTATTCCGTCGCGAGGAAGCGCACGCCGAGCCACGCATGTCCCCAATCGCTGATGTTGTCGCTGATGCCGTAGGCGGACAGGCCCCAGAAGGGTCGGGTGCTCGTCAAGCGGACGCCCGAATCGTTCGGCACAAACCTGCCCGTGGCGTTTCGATAGTCCACGACCGAGTTCGCCGGAACGGCAATGACGGTCGTTCCCACACTGTCCCTCGCGGTCACACTGATCGCCGCCGTGGGGTTGGGGTTGTAGAGGTAAAGATTCAGGGCGCGGGTCCCCTGAACCGCCGTGTCGTCGCCCGGAGCGGTGATGACGTAGTCGGTGGCATGGAGGATGTCTGGGAGAGTGGCGTAGTGACGGGTCTGATAGCTCCCGGTGCCGCCGGTAAAGATGAGCGCATTCAGCGGTCCGGTTGTGGAGACTTTGGTGGCGGAGTTCACGGTCAATGCGAGAGATGGGAACACCCCGCGGTTGTCGGGCAGCGGACCCAGGGGGCCGTCGATGGCGCCGGCGGTACACACTCCGGGACTGCCGGCTGCGAACGTGGCGCAGGTGGAATAGTGCTGACCCCGGTGCAACACAAAAGAGACGGTCCCGAAGCCGGGGCTATTCACCGAAACGGACGTGTTGTCGTCAAAGGCCACGATGTCGAGGGAGGCGTATTTGACCGAAACGAAGGCGTTGTTGGCCCCTGGGAATAGATTTTCACCGATCGGAATTGAGTAGGCGACCGCGTCCTGCATCAGCGATCTTGAGATGAGTTCGGTGCCTCCGCCGATCAGCGGCGTGCCCGGGTCTGCGATGTGCGCGATGGAGATCGACCCGCCGGAACTGAACACACGGTCGCCGCCATCGAAGCGGATGGTCGGCGTCGCAAGCGCTGGCACAGCTCTCGGCACGGGCACCGAACACCGCAATTGAGTGACGGCTGGCGAGGCGGCGGGCACGTTACAGTTAAGTGCTGGAGCGGCCCCGCCCGCGTTCATGCCCTGATCGGAGGCGAAGCTCATGGGCGTTCCCGCGTAAAGGGCGTCGTCGTGGCTCGCGAGACCATTACACGGGAAAACGCGGGGATCGATCGACCAATCGCAGACCCGCCCGTTCGCGTTGTTCAGGTCTCCGAGGATCAGCGTGGTTGCCTGAACCGGCGGCGTTGTGGTGAAGTCCACAGTCTCGAGACCGTCCTCCCAGTGGTCGTAGTAAACCAGTTGGTTTGCCGCGGTCGATGTCGCCGACACGATCGAGTTCATCCGGTTGGCGCCCGCGATGAAGGCGCCGGCGCCCTCACCCACGCGCACGCGGTTCATCATGTTCCAAACGTGCTCTTCGTGTCCCAGGACAAAGAAATCCGAAAAGCCTGATCCCGTCTGAGCCTGAACGAACCTCGGCTCAAGGCCGGCGATGACGGCGCCGGCCAGCAAAAGCCTTGGAAATAAGGATGTTGAGTGTCTCATGCTACGCTTCTGCTTGGGCGGATGAGCGGAATCCGAGAGCGACGTGACGCGTCAGGAACGGGGGCTTGGTTGGGAAGGAGTCGAGTGTAGCAGCCACCCTCGAAGCCAGATGTGGTGTGCATCACCCCCGGGAGCAGCTCCCTGGCAGCCACGACGCGAAAAGATACCAAGGGAGGGCATCTCGGGGACTAACGCATGAGGTCCAGCGCGGCCCGCAAGGAGGACGCCTGACCCTTGGCCTCGCCCGAATTTGCGAAGGGCCGCATAGCGGCGACGCCCTTGGCGCCAGCCTGGATTAGTAGAGCCGCATTCTCCGGGACGATTCCCCCCACCGCCAGCACCGGGAACACGAGCCCCCGCAGGGCCTCCCGCAGACCCTCCGCGCCCAGGATTCGATCCTCCTTCCCTGGGGTTTCAAGCACCGGGCCCATGATCGCGTAGTCGGCTCCCTCAGCAACCGCCCGGTCCAGGCCGGACCGGTCGTGTCGGGAGACACCGAGCAGAAGTCGTGGAAACGCACGACGCACCTCCCCACTATCCAGGCCCACCTCGGGAAGATGAACCCCGCAAGCTCCCGTCAACTCGGCGATATCCGGCCTTGAATTGACGATCACCCGACCGGCGTTGCCAACCTCGGCTATCACCGCCCGCGCAAGCTCCACAAGGGCGCGGCCACTGAAGTCCCTGGCCCTCACCTGGACGAGATCGGCGCCGCCGCGGAGAGCCTCCTTCGCGGACAGGGCGCCGCCCGGGCCCACGATCGCCATAAGAAGGGGCCGGGGGCCGTGGAGGATCCCGTGGAGAATCTCCCGGCCCAACGGGTGGCTACTCCCGACCCCGCCGGAAGAGGATATGGGTCAGGTCAATCACTGCGGCGGCGAGGTTGACCAGGCCGAGGCCGGTCACCGCTCCCCGAAACCACGGCGCCAGCAGGACCTCGCGCAGGAGCGAGGACGCGGCGAGGGCGGGATGGTTTTCCCACAGCGAGGTCCAGGGCGCCAGCACCAGCGTGGCGCCCACCATCAGAGAACTGATGAATTGAATCAATCGAACCGCCACCACGTGGAATCTCTCGCTCGCCACGACGGAAGGTTCAGGGGAACCGGGGACTCTGATCGGCCGAGATCAAGGAGGTTCCGGTCAGGCCCGCGACTGGAGATCCCTCAGCTTGTCGGAGGCATCGCGGAAGGTCGGATCTTCGCGAACGAGATCCTGGAACGTGGCCGTCGCCTTCCCGAACTCCCCCGCCGCTTCCCAGGCGACTCCAAGGTCGTAGCGAAGACCGCGATACTCCTCGGGAGCGCGCCCGGGCACCAACAGACCGCGCTCATACCACTGGACGGCGACGTCGGCCATCCCCTTCTCCATGAAACAGATCCCGATCATGCTCGAACACTCGAGCGACCGCTTGGGATCCTTCGCGGCGAGCTGGAACTCGGCGATCGCCTCGTCCACGAGGCCCATCTCCTTGTAGGCGATGCCGAGGTTGTAGCGGGTGTCGTAGTCGCCCTCGGCGAGCTGAGAATCGACGCCTTTCTTGAATTCATTGAAGACGTCCTGCAGGCTCTGATCCTCGAAACTGGAGGATCTGGACGTATCGGCTGGAACCTCTTCGAGGGCCGGCTGAGCATCGAAGAGGGCGGACAACTCGGCCCCCAGGTCGATGCCCCCGGATTCTTCGACGGGCGCGGCGTCGGCGACGCGCATATTGACGGCGGGCGCCGTCTCGGCTGGCGGAGGAGGAGCCGGAAGGTCGTCGAAAGAAAGACCGCTCAGGAGATCGTTCTCCGAAGGCTCCGAAGCGGAAGGCTCGGGCCGCGGAGATGGAGCGGGGGCCGGAGGAGGAGGAGCCGGAGCGGCGGAGGCAGGCGGCGGCGCCTCGGGCGCTCGGAGGTCGAGGCCCAGGCTCGACGCACGCTCCAGAAGAGCCGAGTTGCCGGGGAAACGCGTGATCGCATCGCGCAGGGCATCCTTGGCGTCGTCGACGAATCCGAGGGCAATGTACGAGTCCACTTCCTCCACTGCCCTGGCGATCTCGGGATCGACGGCCGGCGCGGCAAGAGCGAAGGGCCGGGCGATCGAGCCCGACGCGAAGTCGAGATCGGGGCCAGCCTCCTCGGCGGCCGGAAGAGAAATGGGGCGCGGGGCGGGTTCCGGTTCGCTGGAATCTCCAAAGCCCGCGGCCAGCGCCTCGGCATCTTCGGCGGCCTGGCTGGCCTGCATCTGGACGGAGTCGGCGGATGAGAGCGCGAGCTCGGGTTCGGCCGCCGCGAGAGGCGTCTCCGCTTCGTCCTCGATGCCGACCTCGAGATTGAGTTCTTCCTCTTCGTCTTCGGGTTCGTCTTCGGGTTCGTCTTCGGGTTCGTCTTCGGGTTCGTCTTCGGGTTCGTCTTCGGGCGCGACCTCAAACCCGGGCGCTTCGGGCGCTGGTTCGGCAGGCGTTTCCGCGAAGGCCTCGAACGCGGGAGGCGTCGCTTCCTGAAGCGAGTCGAGCGAGAGTTCACCCGGACCTTCGAGGGGCTCGACCTCAAGAGATGGCGCCTCCGCCGGCACTTCCGCAGCGGCCGCGGAAATCCCCGGCCACAGCGTCTCCGCCTCGTCGCCGAGCATTTTCGCGAGGCTCTCGTTGCCGTCCTGGCCGGCGACGCCCGCGAGCCACAGGCACTCTTTCGCCGCCTCTTCGTAGCGCTCCGTCTCTTTGAAGATCTCCTTCTTCTCGAATCTTCCGTCGAAGATGTTCGGATAGCGGACGAGCACCAGGTCGACCTGCTCCTCGGCCTTGTCGAGCAGACCGTACTTGCGGAAGACGCGCGACTCCGCGAGGTGCTCCTCGATGAACTCGCGATCCGTGGTGGAGTCGGCCGAAACCCCCTGCGGTCGAACGATGGCGCCGGTATCGAACTCGAGACCGTCGAGGTCGGACGCGGCCACCATGGCGGTTGGCGGGGGCAGAGTCATGTCGGCGGCCGCCTTCTTCTCGACGGCAACCTTCGCCGGGCCCGAGAGAACCGGCGCCGCCTTCTTCTTGCGCAGCGACTCGAGGCGGGCCTTGAACTGTTCGTTCTCGGGCTCGACTTCAACGAGTTGGGCCGCGGTGTCCTCGGCCGCGCGGTCGCTGCCCGCCGCGAGGTGAGCCTCGAGGAGATTGCTGAGCGCCTGGACGATCGCGCGGTCGTTTCCGCGGACCCGCGCCACCTCGACAAGTTTCTGCAACGTGCGCACGTGATGGGGCGAACGGCTGGTGATCTGGAGGAGAAGGTTGGCGGCGCGATCAGCGTCGCGTTTGAGAAGCAACTGCTCCACAAGGGGAATCACGGCCTCAAAGGCATCGTCGGCCCGGCCCTGAACAGAGTAGATCTGAACCAGGACGATGCGGGCCTCCTGGCTGGATGGCGATTTTTCGAGGACGTTCTCGAGCGTCGACTGAGCGTCCGCGACGCGTTTGGCCCCGAGGTAGGCCTGCCCCAGCTGCATCAGGGTCTCGGGCGTCGACTCCTGCGCCGTCACTTCTTCGAGATAGACAATCGCCTTGTCGTAGCTGCGCTGGGCGAGGTGCACCCGGCCGAGCTGGCCCTTGACTTTGATGCCCTGGTCGATCTTGAGGCCCTTCTCGAGGACTTGAATCGCCTCCGCCGGGTGCCCCTTGAGATTCAACTCCTCGGAGATGGCGATGTACTCGTCCACCGCCTTGGCCGTCGAACCTTCCTTGGTATAGATATCGGCGAGCCGCGAACGCGTCTTGAGGTCGGAGGAGTCGATCTCGACCATCTTCCGAAGGGTCTCGGCCGCCTCCTTGAGGCGATTGCGCTTGAGTTGGTCCTCGGCGACGATCTGATACTGGCCCTTCGCCTCCATGACCAGGCCCTGCTTGGCGTAGAGGTCGGCGAGTTTCGCGTAAGGCTCGACCACGGAGGGGTCGAGTTTGTTGATCTTCTTCCAGATCGCGATCGCCTTGAGGTGGAATCCGTCCCGCGCGTAGAACTCGGCGACCTTGGCGTACTCGTCGCCCGCCTCCCGCATCTTCCCGATCTTCGCGAACAGATCCCCGATCTTGTTGATCGTGTTCCAGTCGCGGGGATTGTCCTCGAGCAGCTGGCGATACAGCGGGATCGCCTGATCGAGTTTCCCCGCTTTTTCAGCCTTCTCGGCTTCCTGGCGGGTCTTAATCGGATTGATCTTGGCCAATGGGGTTTAGTTCGAGGGGCGCAGGTTTTCGAAGAGGAGGATTCCGAGATTATCTCCGGAGACGGCTCAAAAGAGCCACCCGGTACGCTCGATAAACGACTTCCGATGAAACGGCGACGGACCCAGACTCCTCAGGGCTTTAAGGTGCGCGGCGCTCCCATAACCCTTGTTCTCCCTGAGACCAAAGCCCGGACAAACGGCATCCAACTCCTCGATCATACTGTCTCTGCGAACCTTGGCAATGATCGAAGCAGCGGCTATCGACACCGAAAGCGCGTCGCCCTTCACAATCGCCTTCTGGGCAATGCCCGCGAGCGGTTCGTCGATTCCGTCTATGAGAACGAGGCGCGGCGCGACCCCGAGGCCCTCGACCGCGCGGCGAATCGCGAGGTGGGTGGCCATGCGGATATTCAGCCGATCGATCTCTTCAGCGCTCGCCATGCCGATCGACCACGCGGCGGCGTGGCTCTCGATGCGCTCCGCGAGTTCGCTCCGCTTTTTCGCGCTCAGTTGCTTCGAGTCGTTGAGACCGGTCCAGTCAAACCCCTCGCCCAGGATCACGGCGCCCGCCACCACCGGCCCGAAAAGGGCGCCCCGTCCGACTTCATCCGCTCCGGCCACCGGAACCTCCGCCCGCGCCACGGCCTCCCGCTCGAAGTGATCGTCGCAAACGTTCCGGGCGCCTCGAAGGTCGCCTGCTTCCTCGGACGGATCGCCGACCGGGGAGCCGCGAACGATCTTCCTTCGGCTCAAGCGGATCGCCTTGAGCCTGTCGCTTCGGGCCTTAGGAGGCGGCCTCGGCCGCGGCCTTGCCCTTGGCCTTCACCGGCTTGTCGCGAAGTTCCTTGAGGCGAAGGGCCTTGCCCTTGAGTTCACGGACGAAGTAGAGCTTCGCGCGACGGACGTGATGGCGCTTCAGCACCTCGATCTTGTCCACCGAAGGCGTGGAGAGCGGGAAGATGCGCTCGACACCCTCGCCAAAGGAGATCTTGCGGACCGTGATCGAGCGCTTGACGCCCGAACCGCTCACCCCGATGACCAGGCCCTCGAAGATCTGGATGCGTTCGCGCTCCTGATCCTTGTCCTTCTTGGCCTTCGCGGTCTTCGCCTTCTGCTCCTCTTTGAGGATTGATTCGCGCACTTTCACATGCACGCGGACCGTAGAGCCGGGGCGAAGCTCCGGATGGACCTTCGGGTTGATGTTCTTTTCGATGGTGGCGATGGCGTTCATGGGAGTTCCTGTGGGCGTTTCGAGAGCCGCGAAGTTTAACTTAGTCGCGGTCGTTTTGCCGCGCGGTCAGTCGCGGCCGAGGTCGGGGCGGCGAGCCTTCGTGGCCTCGGCGGCCTGCTGACGCCGCCATTTCCCGATGGCCGCGTGATCGCCGGAAAGGAGGACCTCGGGGACCTTTTGACCCCGGAAGTCGGCGGGCCGGGTGTAATGGGGATGGTCGAGGAGGTCATTCTCGAAACTGTCCTGCTCGCTCGACTCGGCGGCTCCGAGGGCGCCCGGAATCAGGCGCACGCTCGCCTCGATCACGGCCAGAGCCGGAACTTCACCGCCCATCACGACGAAGTCGCCGAGGCTTAGCTCGGCGGTGGCGAGGCCGGTGCGGACGCGTTCGTCGATGCCTTCGTAGCGGCCGCAGAGCAGGACCAGCCGTTCGAGCTTCGAATAGTCGCGGGCCTTCTTGTGGGTGAACTTCTCTCCTCGCGGCGAGAGGAGGATGATCGGCCGCTCGGCCGAAGCGCCTTCGGGCATGATGGCCTCGACCGCCCGGAAGAAGGGCTCGGCGCGCATCACCATTCCCGGCCCGCCGCCGAACGGCGCGTCGTCGACCCGCCGGTGGCGATCGTCCGTGAAGGTCCGCAGATCATGAGCCGCGACACGCGCGAGGCCCTGCTCGATCGCGCGCGCCACGATGCCGTGGGCGAGCGCTTCGAGGATCAGGTTGGGAAAGATGGTGATGACGTCGATGCGCAGGGTCACGACGAGACCGTACCCGCGGCCTTGACCCGCATGAAGCCGCCCTTCACGTTCACCTCGATGATGAAGGCATCGACGAGGGGAAGCAGGGTTTCGCGCCCCTGCTCGTTGTGGATGATGAGCACCGGCGTGGCGCCGGTCTCCCAGAGCTCGCTCACCTTCCCAATCGAAGCGCCCGACTCCACGCGCACGTCCAGTCCGCGAAGCTCGTGGTGGTAATAAGAGCCCTCGGGCAGCCCGGGCAGGGAGGCCATGGGAATGCGCAACTCGGCGTTTCGCAGGGTCTCGGCCCCCTCGATGCTGTCGATGCCTTCGAACTGGATAACCAGCCGCGACTTGTGAGGAAACATCGAGACCACGCGCAGCTTGAGGTCGGCGCCCGTGGGACGAGCGAGGCGAACCTCCTCGAGCGTCCTGAAGCGGGTCTCGTTGTCGGTCAGCGGCTCAACGACCACTTCCCCACGGATCCCATGCGGGCGTAGAACGATGCCGATCGTAACGCTGTCGGCCTCTTCCCTGGGGGAACGCGAAGTGATGGGTGAAGCGTTCAAGCAGGTGGACCGAGCGCAGGGACTCCAGGCGAGCCCAAGCAAAGGCCGGATTCACTCCGGCCGGAGCGCGGGGGTCTTGGGGGGCTGAGCACAGGAGTCCGTCAGCGAACTGCGGCCCCCAGATCAACTACGCCGCGAGCTTCTCGGCCTTCTTGTGGCCCTTGATAAGGCTGCGAACGGTATCGGAGGGCTGGGCGCCCTTCGAGATCCAGTAAGAAACCCGGTCGGTCTTCAAAACGACCTTGCCGGGGTTCGCCCGGGGGTCGTAGTGGCCGACGATCTCAACGAACTTCCCGTCTCTCCACGCGCGCGAATCAGCGACAACGACGCGGTAATACGGCTTCTTGGTGGTTCCGGTACGGCGCAAACGAATAGCGAGCATCCCCTAGTTTCTCCTGAAACAGCCTGTCATGACAACCCGGGCATGCCGAAACGGGAGGCGAGCTTGCGGAGCTTCGATCCCTTGGCGTTCTGCGCGGACATCAGTTTCATCATCTTTCGTGTCTGTTCGTACTGTTTGATCAGACGGTTCACGTCTTCGACCCTGGTCCCGCTGCCCATGGCCATGCGCTTGCGGCGCGGCCCGGAAATGATCTCGGGACGTTCCCGCTCCTGCTTCGTCATCGAGTCGAGAATGGCGACGAACCTCTTCATCTCGCCTTCGCCCTGCGCCATCTGGTCGTCGTTGACCTTGGGGACGCCGGGGATCATGCGCACGAGATCGCCGATCTTCCCCATCTTGCGAACCTGCTTTAGCTGGTCGCGGTAGTCCTCGAGCGAGAACTCGTTCTTCGCCAACTTGCCCGCGAGTTCGGCCGCCTTCTTCGGATCGATCGATTCCTCGACCTTTTCAATCAGGCCCATCACGTCGCCCATGCCGAGGATCCGGCCGGCCATGCGGGAGGGGTCGAAGAGCTCAAAGTCTTCGGCTTTCTCACCCGTGCCCGCGAAACGGATCGGGCAGCCGGTCACCGAAGCGGCGGAAAGAGCGGAACCGCCGCGGGCATCGCCGTCGAGCTTGGTGAGGACGATGCCGGTGATGCCGATCTGGGCCTGGAACGCGGAGGCGCTGGTGAGAGCGTCCTGTCCGGTCATGGCGTCGGCCACGAAGAAGATCTCCGAAGGTTCAGCCAGCGTTTTTTGGGCCTTGAGCTCGGCCATCAGATCTTCGTCGATGTGGAGGCGGCCGGCGGTGTCGATCAAGAGAACGTCGTAGCCCATCGAACGACATTCCGCGATCGCCTTCTTCACGATCTCGAGCGGCGCGTCGGTCGGCGGCTGCATGAACTTCACCCCGATCTTCCCGGCCAGGATGCCGAGTTGTTCGCGGGCGGCGGGTCGGGCGACGTCGGTCGAGACCACCAGCGGATAGCGGCCGTTTTTGGAGAGGTACTTCGCGAGTTTCGACGTGGTCGTGGTCTTGCCGGAACCCTGCAGGCCGACCATCATGATCACGGTGGGCGTGCGCTTCGATTCCTTGAGGCGCGGGGAGGAGGCGCCGAGCAGGGCAATCATCTCGTCGCGAACGACGCGGACGACCGCCTGACCGGGCGAAAGGCTCTTCAACACTTCCTGCCCGACGGCCTTGGCGCGCACCTTGTCCAGGAAATCCTTCGCCACCTTGAGGTTCACGTCGGCCTCGAGAAGGGCTACGCGGATGTCCTTCATCGCGGCATCGATGTCGGCCTCGGTGAGCGAGCCCCGGCCGCGAAGCGCCTTGAAGACGCCCTGAAGCTTGTCGGAAAGTGAATCGAACATCGTGAGCGAGCCGCGAAGTTTACCGCAGGGGCCTGTATTTCATGGCGGAAACCGTGGCGGGGTCAGGCGCGCAGCAGGCCGGCAGGGTCCTTGAGGAGTTTCGACGCGAAGGGCTGTGCCCGCCCGGGCGGCTGCAGTCCGTGGTGAAAGTCGACCGCGAGCGAAAGTGAGAGATTTTTCGTCAGATCAAGGCGCCGAACCGCGGGAGTATTTCAAGGTTTGGCAACGCGGAGCTCTGCGGAAAAGATCCGCTTTCGACGCGGAGGGACTTTCACCACGGGCTGCTAGGGCGGCTATCTTCGGCGCGTGGAGAAGCGGACCAGCACGCCTTCGACGAAGGTCGCTTCGATCTCGTCATCGCCGTCGTCGAAAGTGGCGATACGGCAGTCGAGGCCGCTGTCGTCTCCCGGGCAGCTCTTCTCTCGACGCGCCTTGCCGAGGGCGTCTTCCATGTCGCGGCGCGGCGTTCCCTTGCGCCAGTCCCGGTTCTGCGAAGCGCTTCGGGACGAGGAGGGTGAGGTGGAGGAAGAGGAGCGTCGGGTCGACCGGCCCGAGAAATCGATCCAGGGGTCGAGGTACCGTTCGAAGCCCTCGGGGGTGAGGGCGTCCGGAGGAACGTTCTTCTTGAAGCGGAGGTTGAATCTCGACCCGCTCTTGAGGGCCCGGTCCATGTCGCGATCCTTGGCCCGCAGGTTGAACTCCTCGACGTCGCGGCGTTCGCGGTCGTCCCGGCGGTCCCGGTCGCGGCGCAGGTCGTCGAGCTCGCGCTCCAGCCGCCGCTTGCGATCGCGATCGGTCTCGTTTTTGATTTCCTTCTCGAGATCGCTCTCACGAACGGTCTTCGACGAGAGGCTGGCGCTCTTGGAACTCGACTCCGAGAACCAGTTGAAGCCGCCGCCGCCCAGGTGGAACTCGATCAGGTCGCCCTTGACCTTGATGTAGGTCACCGGCATCACGTCGCCCGCCTTGAGAGCGGCATCGTAGGCGCGGATTCGGTCGGAGTTCTCCTTGAGATCGAAAGGGATGTCCCGATCGAACCTGAGGTCGACACCTTTATGGCTCGCGGGCATATCGACCCGGATCGCGACCTGCCGGCCCATGAAGGCGTTCTTGAGGGCGGTTTCGTTCTGGGCCAGAGCGGGGCTCGAGAGAAGAAGCAGAGCCATGAGAGCGGCGGTGCGGGGGATGGTCATCATCGTCCTTGTCTCCCTTGAAGTCGAGGTCAATCGCCGAGGGTGGCGCCGAGGTTCAGCGCGGAAGCGGGATTATCCGCCGAAACGATCTTCGATTGTCCATCCTGGGCGGTCACGTTCTCGTACACCCCGGTTTCTCGTCGGACCAGCTTGCTGAAACCCATGTTCTTGAGAGCCACGTCGCCCTTGGGAAACGAGAGCGCGGGGGCGTGCACCACGAGTTCCACGAGGGCGTCGTCGGGTGTCCCCCGCGGACCGATCATCGCCTTCTCACACAACTCACCCCAGGTCCTGATCCGCTCGTTGACCCCGTGACGAACCTCGACGATGAAACCGTTATCGGGACAGTGGTAGTCGTATCTTGGCATGATGCAGTTCTGTGACGCTCCCAATTATCGCTCAGCCCTCCCTCGTGGCCCCAGCCGGGATCGCCGAGGTGGTCATCGTGGGCGGGGGCGCCGCCGGGCTCGCGGCGGGAATATTTGCCGCGAGAGCCCTGGCGCGAAAGGGGCTGCCGGCCGGAACGCCCCCGCGCATCCTGATCCTCGACGGTGCCCGCAGCCTCGGAGCCAAGATCCTGGTCTCGGGCGGGTCCCGATGCAACGTCACGAACGCCCGCATCGACGCCGGGGATTTCTGGCGCGCCGGCTCTCCCTTCGTCCGACAGGTTCTGAGGGCCCTCCCTGTAGCGGAGACCATCGGCTTCTTCGAGGAGATTGGCGTGAACCTCAAGGAGGAGCCGCTCGGCAAGATGTTCCCGACCACGAACAAGTCGAGGACGGTCCTCGACGCCCTTCTGCTCGAGGCCGCCCGGCTTGGTGTCGAGATTCACACGACATCCCGCGTGAACAACATCGAGCGCCGGGAAGGCGGGTGGGCGGTCGCATGCTCGACGGGCGAGATCCGAACCACGCGGGTGGTCCTTGCCACCGGCGGACTCTCGCTTCCGAAAACCGGCAGCGATGGGTTCGGTCTCACGCTCGCGGCTACGCTGGGGCACACGCTCGTGCCGACCATCCCTGCGCTCGAGCCGTTGATCCTCGCCGGTGACTTCCACGCGCCGCTTTCCGGAGTCGCGCACGACGCCGCGATCAGGGTCACCCGCGCCGGAGAGAAGCCGGTCGAAGTCCGGGGATCCTTGCTGTGGACTCACTTCGGCATCAGCGGCCCGCTGGCGCTCAACGTCTCGAGATTCTTCCGCCGCGCCCGCGTCGCGGGATCCGAGGCCGCCTTGACCTTGAGCTTCACGCCCGACCTGACCGCGCAGGATGTGGAGAAGCGGTTGATCGCCGCGGCGCGCGACCACCCGCGTCAGCAGGTCGCGACGGAGCTGTCGCGTTCGTTTGGTCTCGTCCAGGCGGTCGCCCTGCGTATCGCCACCGTCGCCCTCGGCCGGGACGAGCCGCTTTCGAAGATCACGAAAGAGAGGAGGGGTTCGCTCTCGCGCGCCCTCACCGCTTTCCCGCTCGCGGTGACGGACGGTCGCGGCTACAACTTCGCGGAGGTCACGTCGGGCGGAGTCTCGCTCGACGAAGTGAATCCGAAGACCATGGGATCGCGGCTCCGGCCCGGGCTCTACTTCGTTGGTGAGATCCTCGACGTCGACGGCCGCATCGGAGGTTTCAACTTCCAGTGGGCCTGGTCAACCGGCAAGGTGGCCGGGGAGGCGATCGCCCGGGGAATCCTCGAAAGCTGAAGCTCGCGGCAGCACCTTCAGTGCCGCCGCGGCGGACCGCTCCGTCCGCGCCCCCCGCCGCCAAATCCGGGCCGCCCTCCACGGCCGCCCGAATGGGGTCTCGACGAGCCCTTGTCCGCGGCATCCGCGGCAGCGTCGGCCGCGGCGGCGGCGGCCTCCTCGGGATCGACCTCGATCGGGATGACGACTTTGCGCTTCTCGTCGCGCCACACCTCGAGAAGGGAGGCCACGAGGTGGCGACGGTCGTCGCGCGACAACAAGACGTCGGCGAGAGCGATCGCATCCGGTGATCCCTCGCGTTCCTTGAGGATCAGGTCGAGGACGCGTTCGGCGGTGCGCCGCGTGACATCGTCGGATGAAGGCGGCCTCAGCTCCTTCACCTCGATGTGGTAGCGCTTCACCAGCCGGTTGAAGTTCATGATGTCGTGCGCGGAGAGCAGGCTGATCGCCCGGCCCGACTTGCCGATGCGTCCGGTTCGGCCGGCGCGGTGGATGTACTGCTCGGGCGAATCCGGCGTCGAGAAGATGAAGACGTGGGAGACATCGTCCACGTCGATGCCGCGCGACGCCACGTCGGTGGTGGCGAGAACCTTGATGCGTCCCTCGCGGTAGGCCTTGAGGACACGCTCGCGCTTTCCCTGAGAGAGATCGGAGGAGAGCATCTCCGAGGGCAGGCCTCGTTTGTGCAGGAACTCGTGGACCTGGCGGGTCTCCTCGCGCGTGTTGCAGAAGACCATGGCCGAGGTCGGCTCTTCCCAGAGCAGCAGGTCGTAGAGCGTCTGCTCCTTCCGCATGCGCGGCACGATGCAGTAGACGTGCTCGACGTCGGTCACGTAGACCTTGTCTTCCGAGAGCAGGAGCCACACCGGCTCCTTGAGGAAGTTGTAGATGAGGTGTTTGATCGAGGCGGGGATGGTGGCGGAGAAGAGCAGGGTCTGTCGCTCCTCGGGTACAAAAGCCACGATCTTCTGCATCTCCTCGGCAAAGCCCATGTCGAGCATGCGGTCCGCTTCGTCGAGGATGAAGATCTTCAGATTCTTGAGATCGAGGGTGCCACGGCGCAGGTGGTCGAGAACGCGGCCGGGCGTGCCCGCGATCAGCTGGACGCCGGACTCGAGAAGATCGGTCTGGCGTTCCATCGAGTCGCCGCCGTAGATCGCCGCGACCCTTACGCCGCGGCCCTTGCCGATGGCCCCGAGTTCCTCGGCGACTTGAACCGCGAGTTCGCGCGTCGGAGCAAGAACGACTCCCTGGACGCCCTTGAGCGCGAGGTCGACCTTCTCCACGAGCGGTATGCCAAACGCCGCGGTCTTCCCGGTCCCGGTGCGGGACTGGACCACGAGATCCTGCCCCTTGAGGGCGGGAGGGATCGTCTCGGTCTGGCACGGCGTCGGGTGGTCGTAGCCTTTCTGAATCAGGGCTTCGAGGGTGGGATGGGAGATCCCAAGGCTGCGGAATGTAGCGGAGGCAGGCGTCATGTAGCCCTGATTATCGCCCGCTTCGGCCACTCCTGCCGCGGGCGCTGCCCGGAAGGCGTTTGGGGACTAGAGTCTTTGCTGGTCGGACCTTTTCGAAAGGAACTCGCGCCATGATCCACCTCATCGGACAAGCCATCTTCGGTCTCATCGTTGGCGTGATCGCAAAGTTCCTCATGCCGGGGAAGGACCCGGGAGGCTTCATCGTCACGGCGCTCATCGGCCTCGCCGGATCGATGATCGGGACGTTCATCGGCCAGAATCTGCGGGGCAACGCGGACTACGCATCGGGGTGGCTGATGTCCATCCTCGGCGCCATGATCCTGCTCGGCCTGCACCGGATGATCTTCGGTCGCAAGTAGTCCAACCGACGAGGGCCTTAGGCTAAAGGCCGGAATTCATCGCACGCCTGGACGGGCTGCGGTGGATAGCGTTTCAGGATCGGGCACTGGATGAAGACAGCTCCCTTGTCCGTTCGGACGTAGCGCGGCGGCGCGGCGCAGACGTGACAAAGACTGTCTCTAAACGGGGTCTCGCGGCCTCCCTCGCGCTCGTCCTCTTCGCTCACGCGGAAGAGCCTATGTCTTGGAGCCGGAGAATTCCGAGCCCTCCTCTCGTTTGAACAAAGCCGGACAGTTATCGTTCCTCCTCTTTGAAGGGGGCGTGTGCCCTCGAAGCAACTTCACTCGTCGGATACTCACCACCAGGAGAAAGCCCAAATGAGCCGGATGGACCTCATCGACTACACGATTTATGGCGAAGACATGCAGTTCGTCGAGATCGAACTCGATTCGGGCGAGGCGTCGGTAGCCGAGGCCGGCGGGATGATGTACATGGAAGACGGCATCGAGATGGAGACCGTCTTCGGTGATGGATCCAATCAGGGCGGCAGCGGTTTCCTGGGTGCGCTCATGGGGGCGGGCAAGCGGCTTCTGACCGGCGAGTCGCTCTTCATGACCATATTCGTCAACAAGGCTTCGGGGAAAAAGAAGGTCGCCTTCGGCGCTCCCTACCCCGGCACGATCGTGCCCGTGAACCTGTCCCAGGTGGGCGGAGAACTGATCTCACAGAAGGATTCCTTCCTGTGCGCGGCCAAGGGGGTCTCCATCGGCATCGCCTTCCAGAAGCGACTCGGCGCCGGCTTCTTCGGGGGCGAGGGCTTCATCATGCAGCGGCTCCAGGGCGACGGTCTCGCCTTCGTGCATGCCGGCGGAAAGCTGCACGAGCGAGTCCTGGCCCCCGGCGAGGTGTTGCGCGTCGACACCGGCTGCATCGTGGCGTTCCAGCCCACGGTCGATTACGACATTCAGTTTGTGGGCAAGATCAAGTCGGCGCTGTTCGGCGGCGAGGGTCTCTTCTTCGCGACGCTTCGCGGGCCGGGCAAGATCTGGCTTCAGTCGTTGCCGCTCTCGCGCATGGCCAACCGCATCGTCGGCGCCTCGAAGATGGCGGGCGGCGGCGGCCGCGAGGAGGGCTCGATCCTGGGCGGGATCGGCGGCCTCCTCGGCGGGGATAACCGCTAAAGGCTACGCGCCGGCGATGGTGATCGTGACCATCTGAATGGGAGTCGATGGGCGGTCGCCCCCGTCGGTCTTCGTCGAGCCGATCTTGGTGACCACGTCCATTCCCTGGGTGATGCGGCCGAAGACCGGGTGCTTCGAGGCGCCGGCCGAGAAGAAGTCGAGATACCCGTTGTGCACGGTGTTGATGAAGAACTGGCATGACCCGCTGTTGGGCTGGCCGGTGTTCGCCATCGACAGGGTGCCCGGCTCGTTCGAGATCTTCGCGTTCGCGGGATGCTCATCGGGAATGCGGCCGTAGGTCGAATCGCCGGTGCCGGCGCGGCGACTGAGGGGGTCCTTGCTATGCGGGCAGCCGAACTGGATCATGAAGTTCGGGATGACGCGGTGGAAATGAAGGCCGTTATAGAAGCCCTCCTTGGCGAGCTTGATGAAGTTGCCCGCGGTGATGGGCATGACATCGCTCAGGATCTCGGCGGTGAAGCTGCCGAGAGAGGTCTCGAACGTCGCGGTGGGATTGGCCATGGGTGGTGGAGGTCCTTGAAGGAAGGTCCCGGCTTCAGGCAACGGGCGCCGGCGCCGGGGTTTCGGGTTTTGGGGGTTGGGTGAGGCCCAGGGAAACGAGCCACATGAGGAAGAGGGTTCCCGCGGAGACCATCGGGGGCCATGCGGGGTTGCGGTCGTAGACAAAGCCGCCGAGCAACGGCCCGATGATATTGCCAAGGGACATGGCGCTTTGATTGATGCCGATGATCCGGCCGCGCGCGATGTTTGGAGCATGGAAGGTGAGAAGGGCCGCGGCGCAAGGCATGGCGATGCCTCCGCCGACTCCGGCGATGGCGGATCCGGCGGCGGCCGGGTACATCCGCGGGAAGAAGGCCATGAGCGCGTTGCCGAGCACGCGCAGCAGGCTGCCGACCATGACCCCCCTGGCCTCGCCGATCTTCTTCACCACCGGCCCGATCACGAGGGCCTGGGTGGCCACCGTGACGAGACCGACGAAGATGAAGACGAGGCCGGTGGCGCGCTGGACCCGCTCGATCGACCAGTCGGGAAGAACCACCTTGTCGATCCAGAGGATGAAAACCGAGTTGAAGGCGAATACCGCGATCTGGCCGAGCAGGCCGATGAGCAGAATCCGCGCGACCTGCGGGTGACTGATGATCTCCCGGGTCGAGCGTTCCGGGGCCTTGACCGCACTCGTTCGCTTATCGGGCGGCAGCGACTCCTTGAGAAGGAAGATGGACAGCAGGATCGTGGACACGGAGGCCGCGGCCGCGAAGATGAACGGCACCCTCGGGCCATAGGCCGCGGACATGAAGGCGCCGAAGGCCGGGCCGATGATGAAGCCGAGGCCGAAGGCGGCGATCACGAGACCGACGCTCTTCGCCCGGTCCTGTGCGGGAGTGATGTCGGTGAGATAGGCCTGCGCCACGGAGATGTTGCCGCCGGTCAGCCCGTCCACGAGCCGGGCGACCACCAGGAAAATGGGCGAGAGTGCGGTGGCCGTGAGAATCGCTCCCGCGAGCGTTCCGAACTGCGACGCGATCAACACCGGGCGGCGACCGACGCGGTCGGAAAGTCGGCCGAGCAGGGGAGCGCTCACGAACTGGGCCGCGAAGAAGAGGCTCATGAGCCCCGCGATCTCGAGGCCGGAAAGCTGGAAGTAGGACTCCGCGTAGACCGGAAGGACGGGAATCGTGATCCCGAGGCCGACGACATCCACGAAGACGATCAGAAAGATCGGGAATTTAGGCGAGCGAAAGAACCGGGTCATCGACTGGACCGCGGAGATTACTGCGTCACGCGGGGTCTTTGCAGATTGAGCGACCAGTCGTACGTCGTGAATTCGATCTTGAGGCGCGAGTCTTTGAATGCGCTCCGCTCGCCCTCTCCGTCGAAGTAGGGGGCCACGAAACGGAGGATGGCGGCGTCGGTTTTGCCGAAGTCCTCGCGATACCAGTCGAAGATCGCCGAGAGGTGGATGACGCTATTGCCGAGGTCGAGGCGGTTCTCGGTCTGCCGCTCGCGCAGGAAGGTCCGGGTCTGGTCCTGGAGCTGCGCGTTGAGCCGCGGCCCCTCGTACGCTTCGGTACGGAGCGGCGGACAGGAGATCGCCGCACACACCAGCGCCATGTGGATCCTCGGTTCCTTGAACTCCACCCGGATGATCTTGTGCTCGACGTCATCGAGGGTGAGGGTGCGGCCGGCGGCCCGCACAATCTCTTCCTTCCACGGGCCCTTCCCTTTGACCAGGCCGAGGAACATGTTGATGTTGCGGATCGATTCGCGCTCGTTGTGCTTGTTGATCAAGGCGATGGTGTACGCGTTGTACACGTTGATCCAGAAGGCCAGGCGATCGTCCTTGGACATGCGATCGACCCGCGCGGCGGCCAGGGCCTCCAGGTACTTCGGGAACGCGGGAGCTTTGGCGAAGGCGTCGTAGTCGACGAGCCCGTGGGGCACGTGGGCGCGGAGCAGAGCGCCCCATGGCGCATGCATCGAGGCCGGATCGCCCGCCGCAGGGGCCTGGGTCGGAACCGCGGAAACCCATGCGGCGAGCAGCAGGGATTGAAGGATCATGGCGTTATCCTACGTTTTCCACCGCGTTGAGCGGCTACCGATGAGCACACAGCCCCCTTCCCAGATCGGTCGATACCGGATAGAACGCGAACTCGGTCGCGGAACCATGGGCGTGGTGTATCAGGCGCGCGATACCACCCTCGGCCGAATCGTGGCCCTCAAGACCTTCGGGGCCATGGCCGCGATCGCTCCGCACGAACGGGAGGCCTTCGAGCAGCGCTTCCTTTCCGAGGCGCGGATCTCCGCCACCCTCGACGACCAGAACGTGGTGGCGGTGTACGACGTCGGGCGCGACTTCGACTCGGGCCTGCTCTTCATGGCTCTCGAATACGTGCGCGGCGAAACCCTGGCCTCCGTTCTCGCTCGCGGTCCGATGCCGTGGGAGGAAGCGGCCCAGATCATCGCCCGGGTGGCCCGCGCCCTTCAGACCGCGCACTCGCACCACATCGTCCATCGCGACATCAAGCCCGCGAACATCATGCTGACCGGCGCGGGCGAGCCGAAGATCATGGACTTCGGGATCGCGAAGGCGAGTGCGGCTCAGCTCACGGTGGCCGGCCAGATCTTCGGAACCCCGGCTTACATGTCGCCGGAGCAGGCGTCGGGTGAAGAGGTCGATGGTCGCTCCGACATCTTCTCGCTCGGCGCCGTTTTGTACGAGCTCGTCACGAACTTCCGGCCTTTCGAAGGCCCGACGATGGCCGCGACTCTCACGAAGATCATCCGGGACGAACCTCGGCCCGCCTCGAGCATCGCGACGGTCCCGAGGGCGCTCGACGCGGTGATCGGGCGCGCCCTTCGCAAGGACCGCAACGCCCGCTACGACTCGGCCGCCCACCTCGCCACCGACCTCGAGTGCCTGCTCGCGGGCAAGCCTCCACTGCACGCGACGCAGCTTGGGCCGCTCGACACGGTGGCGCTGAACGCGGTTCATGCCCCGAAACGCTCCGAGACCAACCCGCGCGCCGAATTCCGCGAATCGAGCGAGACGAGCCCCCGCCAGGGCGGCTCCCCGCAAACGAACATGCGCCTCGCAGGTGCCGTCGCCCTCGGCATTGCCCTCGGGGTTGGGGTCGTCCTGTTCCTGCAAAAACCCTCCCCCGTTGCGCCCAAGGATTCCGATCCCGCCCTCACGGGACAGGCCCCCGAGCCCGCCGTCGCCGCCCCCCCCCCCGCTCCCACCCCACTCCCCACTCGAATCCCGACGCCCGAACCCACGGCGACGGTCCTCTCGGTGCAGGGATCGGGCCGCGCCGCGCGCGTCACCCTCGACCTGAAACACTCCTTCGCGAGCGGCACGCTTCGGGTCAAGGTCGATGACCGCGTGGTCTTCGCGAACAGCATCAGCGGCATGCCGACCAAGGTCCTCGGAGTGATCAAGGGCTATGACGGCCGCTTCGCCACTGACCTCGTGATCCCTCCGGGCCAGCACATCATCAAGGTGGAGGTCCGCTCCGGAGCCGCCGAGTTCATCGAATCGAGAACGGTCAGGCTCGCGCCCGGCGAAACCAGGCGTCTCCTCGCTCTGGTCGGCAAGACGCTTACGTTGAGCCTCGAGTAAGAGCCTCGAAGAAGTCCGGCTCCTCGGGCGTCTCCGGGGTGACGTCTGGCCACTCCGGGAGACCGGAGACCCAGCCCCGTTGATGGGCCTCTCGTCACACCGGCGCAAGCCGGTGGCTAGCGCGAACTCCCGTCCCCGACCGCGAAGGCCGCAGCGCTACGGATGTCGCACCTGGAAAACGGACTTCCGCGCTAGGCCCCGGCTTTCGCCGGGGTGACGTCTGGCCACTCCCGGAGACCGGAGGCCCAGCCCCGTTGATGGACCTCTCGTCACCCGGAGACCGGAGGCCCAGCCCCGTTGATGGGCCTCTCGTCACACCGGCGCAAGCCGGTGGCTAGCGCGAACCCCCGTCCCCGACCGCGAAGGCCGCAGCGCTACGGATGTCGCGCCTGAAAAACGGACTTCCGCGCTAGGCCCCGGCTTTCGCC
>Ga0163144_10003780_pt1 | contig 34508 bp, 18 predicted proteins | sample OliLak19BULKMAT1_FD_123175 | JGI IMG/M metagenome (GOLD analysis project Ga0163144, IMG submission 123175) | Freshwater microbial mat bacterial communities from Lake Vanda, McMurdo Dry Valleys, Antarctica - Oligotrophic Lake LV.19.BULKMAT1 | ecosystem: Environmental > Aquatic > Freshwater >...
GGTCAGCGTGAAGCTGAACGGCGGGGTGGTCTGCGTCGCCAGCACGCTGGCGCCGCTGAGGAACTGCACGCTGCTCACCGTGCCATCGCCATCGCTGGCGGCAGCCGTCAGCGTGATGGTGGCAGGCGCGGTGAAGGTCGCCCCGTTGGCCGGCGACGTCAGCGTCACGGTTGGCGGCAGGTTGCCGACGGGAGGCGCGACGGCTTGCAGGATCAGCGTCGTGGACAGCGCGGCGCCAGCGGTTCCGGTCGCGCCACTGCCGGTGAAGGCCGTGGCCGTGATGGTGTGGGTGCCGACGTTGAGCGTCCATGGCGCGAAATTGCCGCCGCTGTCGCCGAAGGTGGCGAACGGTGCCGTGCTTTCCGTGCTGAAGTTGGCGTTGCCGTCGACCGCGAAGCGCACCGAGCCGACCGTCCCCGCCACGTTGGCGCGCAGGGCGAGCAGCGGCGGCAGGGCGGCGAGACTCAGCGTCACCATGCCGGCGGGCAGCGGATCGAAACCGGCCACCGGCAGATCGCTGGTGGCGTCGATCAGCGTGAATCCACTCACCGTGGGGCCGGCGCCAACCGCGTTCACCGTCACCGTGGCCACCACCGAGGTGGTCACCGCACCGCTGTTGTCGGTCGCACGCGCCGCCAGCGCGAGGGTGCCCGGCGCGACGCCGGTCAGCGTGAAGCTGAACGGTGGGCTGGTCTGCGTCGCCAGCACACTGCCGCCGCTGAGGAACTGCACGCTGGTGATCGTCCCGTCGCTGTCGTTCGCCGACGCGGTGAGCGTGATCGTCGCTGGGGCGGTGAAGGTCGCGCCCGTGGCCGGCGAGGTCAGCACCACGGACGGTGCCAGGTTGCCGACGGCACCGGTGCTGGTGATCAACGCCGCGAAGTCGCCGCTGCCGGCCGGAGGATTGCCGATCGAGCGTGGCCCGCCACCGCTGATGGTGGCCAGCGATCCGATCTGCAGCGGCGCGTCGGCGCGGGGATTGAACCAGCGCACCGCGAAATTGCCGGCGACGCCAGTGAGATCGAGTGTGGTGGTGCCGCCATTCGGCAGGTAGACGAGATACGGCCCACCAGTGCGGGCGAGGACGAAGTCGTTCGTCGCCGAGGTCAGACCGTCGGCCGGTACCATGGTCTGGAAGGGGACGTTGGCGCGGAAGAACGCCAGGGTGCGGCCGATGTCGGCCCAGGCCTGGTCGAAGGGGCGGAAGTCGTTGATGGTGATGCCGTCGGGTCCCAGGTAGTACTCCGCGCCCCAGCCGCCGGCGGTGAGCGTTCCCCACAGCACCTGCTTGCGGTATTCGTCCATGCGTCCCTGGTTGGCATCGATGCCCTGGCCGGCGCCGCCCTGCTCGTCGTTGCTGACCAGCCATGGCCGACCGGCGGCGGCCGATCGGCTGCGCCACTTCAGTGTCTCGGGGTGGACGTTGGCCAGATTGCCATCGGTCTGCACGGTGGCGGCCTCAAAGGTGGGATGGCCGAGCAACGGGGTGTACAGCGCGTCGATGCCGAAGGGGTGGGCGGCGATCGGGTGGTCGTAGGGATCGAGCGCGCGGATGAAATCGCAGTAGCTCTTCACCTGCGCCGTCGACGGATCACCGGAGGTGTTGCCGGCGCGGTTGATCTCCTCGCCGATATTCCAGGTCAAGGCGGGATGGTAGCCGAAACGCGCGACCAGTTCGCGGTAGTAGATCCGGCGCGTGTTGCCCAGGGCGCCGCCATCCAGGACCAGGTCGATCTCCTCCTCCTGCTGGAAGAGATGGAGATGGATGCCCTTGGCGGTCATCTGGCGGAAGACCACGTCCCACTGGTCGAGCTTGCTGCAGTCGTAGCGGGTGAAATTGCCGGTCAGGGTGATCCACGGGAAGGCGTCCAGGCCGTCGCCGCCGGCCCAAGTCATGAAATAGAGCGTGTTCACCCCGCGCGACGACAGGTAGTTGATCAGGCCGACGATGCCCTTGCCCTTGCCGCCCTGCCAGGTCGGGTCGCTCGGCGTCCAATCGCGGACGTGCGCGGCATAGGTGTGCCGGGCGCCCGGGGTGTTGTCGAACTCGTTGAAGCCGAGGAAGTTCTCGGGATCGCCCGGGCCGGCCTTGATGAAATGCTCGCCGTTGTCGAAGCGCGGGTAATGCCCGCCGACGTAGCGCAGGAAGCCCTTGCCGCGGAAATCGACGCCCGACTTGTCACTGTCGGCGATGGTCACCGTGCCGGTATCGCCATCGCAGAACCCCGCCGGGACGCCGGCCCCGGTAGTGCCGGCGGCGACCTGCGACCCGCTGCGGAAGGACACCCGCCAGGTCCAGGTGCCGACCTCGTCGGGGGTGAAGATCGCCCGCCAGACATTGCCCGACGACGCTGAGGTCTCGCCGGCATTGCCATCGGCGGCGTAGTAGCCCGGCACCACCAGCGAGCGTCCGCCCTTGGTGAAGGTCACGTCGAGGCGGAAGTCGGTGAACGGATTGACCGCCGCGCCCTCGCTGCTGGCCGGACCGGTGCAGGTGAGCACCACCGGATGCCAGCGTCGGAACGCTCCGCTCTGGACCGTTGCCGACCACGCCAGGGCGGGCAGCAGGGTGAGGAGGGTGAGGAAGATCAGGGCGATGCAGGCGTGCGGAAGGCGCATGGGGAATCCCTTCGAGGTACCCTGGATGTGCCGGCGCCGACCTGGCATCACGGCCATCACGGCGCCTGCCACCCTGCGTTCTCGTCGGTGACCATCTCACTGGCGTAGGCGGCATGCCGAGCGCAGCGACGTCACTCACAGCGCAGCGACGTCACCGACCTGCCATGGCGCCAGCGGCGTCGACGTGACCCAGTGCGAAGCTGGTGACTAGGGCGCGTCGGCGGTGATCGTGACCGTGATCGTCACCAGCGGACCTTGCTTGCCCGCGCCATCGGCACCGCTCGCAGGCAACGCCTCGATGCGGTAGGTGCCGGGCAGCGGAGCCCAGTGTTTGCAACGGGCCGGGCCGGTGCGGTTGATCGGGGGGACATCGCCGAGCAGGGTGAAGGGCGGGATGTTCTCCCAGTGCGCTGGGGATGACGCCTGCCCGGCCGGGCCGATCAGCTGCATGCGCACGCCGCCCACCGACTCCGGGCCGGTGAGCGCCACCACGGTCAGTGCCCGTTCACGGAACCCCTGCGCAGACAGCACCGCGCGGTCGTCGAGGGGACGGATGACGGCGCCATCGAGCGCCGCGGCCAGGGCGAAGCCGGTGATGTGGGGCAGGCCGATGAAACCACCGGCATCGACCTGGCAGGTCTGGCCCTCGGCCACCAGGCGTTCGACACGGTCGGCCTGGGTGCGGATGCTGACCCGGCCCTCGACGACGGTGAGGGCGGTGACCCCGTCGGCGACCGACACCGTGAACCGTGTGCCGATCACGGCGCATTCCGCGTGTGCGGTGGCCACCAGCGCCAGCGGTTGGTGGTGGTGCGCCGCTGCGATGGCGATGCTGCCGTCGTGCAGGACGAAGCGCGGCCCGCTGCGGCCGATGGTCGCGTTGGCCGGCCCGGTGAGCAGCGCCTCCGTCCCGTCGCCGACGCGCAGGGTCACGGTGGCGCCGGCAGGAATGCGCAGCCCGGCACCGGGCCCGACGCTGTCGCCGATGGCGAGGCGCAGCGTCCGCCCCGACGTGGTGGCGTGCGCAACGCCGCGCAGCGCCACCACCATGACATCCGCCGGCTGGGTACGTTGGCGCAGGCCGATCGCGAGACCGCCGACCAGCAGCAGCAGTCCGGCGGCGATCAGCAGCGGGCGCCCCCAGGTGGTGGCCGCCGGCCGCCGCCGCCGCGGCCTGATGTCGCGCATCACCGCCCGCACCAGGCGGCTGGTGGTGCGCGTGCGGCAGCGATCGATCACGGCCTCGACGACGGCGGTGGTGAGCTCGCGGTCGCCGCGCAGGCCGGCCTCGATGCGCATCAGCTCAAGCGCGCGCGTGTGCTCGTGGGGATCCTGAAGCAGCGCATCGAGTTCGTCCGCCTGGGCCGGATCGAGGGCCTCATCGATGGCCAGCGCCACCAGCACATCGAGCCGATCGCCCATCAGCGCACCACGGCGCGGGCTTCGACGCAGGCGCGCAGCTGGGCGCGGATGCGGTAGAGCAGTTGGCGGGTCGCATCCAAGCTGCGTCCGAGCCGGGCCGCGACCTCGCCGAGATCAAGGCCCTGGCCATAGCGCAGGGCGATGACCTCGGCGGCGTAGGGTGACAGCTCCTCCTGACAGCGCTGCAGGGCGGAGTGACGCTCATCGCGGACGTGGCCGGCGTCGCCGGCATCGCTGTCGTCCAGCTCGCGCACCGCCTCGACGCGGTACTCCTCCAGCAGCCGATGGGCGCGGCGCTGGGTGCGCAGGCGCATCAGCACCTGGTTGCGGGCGATTCCATGCAGCCAGCCGGCGAACGAGCGGGTGGTGTCGAAGGTGGCCAGCGAGCGGTAGGCGGTGACGAAGACGTCCTGCACCACCTCGTCGGACTCGTGGCGATGACTCAGCAGCTGAGCGACCATGCGGCACACCCCGCGGTGGTGACGGCGGACCAGATCGGCATAGCGCTCGCAGTCGCCGGCCAGCACGGCGGCGACCAGGAGCTGGTCCGCAGTCTCGTCCATGACGTCTCCCGGAGGTTCTGTGCCGCCGCCGGTCCAGGGTAACACGCGATTGCGGCCGGCCGCGAGATCAGCCCACCCGACCCTGGCAATCAGTCGCTCGCACCCACCGCGATCGGCCGTCCGTCCTCTTCGGCCAGCCGGCAGTGGACACGGCCATTGCCACGATTGGGCAGCAGCTTGATCAGCAGTTCGTTACGGCCGGCCTTGAGGTCCACCGCCAGGTTGGCGCGCTCGCGATCAAATTCGCCGTTGCCCTCGTCGCAGGCCAGCCGCTGGCCGTTGAGCCACACCGCCGCGAAGTTGGACCAGCCCAGGATGAGGCGGGCGCTGCGCCGGCCGGGGATGCTGAAACGCGTGGCCAGGTAGCTGACCGGCCAGCCGTCGGCCTCGTCGGCGATGCGGCCTTCGGCGGTGAGGCGCAGGTCGCGGCCATCGTGCGCCACGTCCTGCCAGCGCAGCTCGCCACCGAGGCCGGGTTCGCCGCGGTTGAAATCGAGCGCACCCTGCTCCGGGCCGAAGGGCACCGAACGGTTGTCGGCGCCACGGTCGCCATCGAAATGGCCGATGCGCTTCCACGGGCCCAGGCACGGCGCCGCGTCGCGCCAGAACGCGCGGCGCAGCGTCTGGCCGGCGCTGATCACGTCGAGCACGCGCGCCAGATCGGCGCTTTCCGGCGGCGGCCCGGCGGACAAATCCGCCAGCACGCGCGGCTCGCTGCGACCGGACACCCGGCCGCTGACGTCGCGACCCCGGGCGCGGCCGCTGACGGTGCCGTCGAGGCGGGTGCCGTCGGCGCGCCAGGCCAGGACATAGCGGCCGGTGCCTTCGTCGCGGCCACCGCCATCGGGGCCGAGGTCGAGTTCGATGGTGGTGCCGTTCTCGCTGGCGCCTTCGTGCATGCGGCCGCCGACACGACCATTGCCACGCGCAATCCGCGGCGACTCGCCACGCACCGATCCCCAATCCCAGCCGGTGGCATGGCGACGCAGGACGACGTCCAGCGGCAGCAGGTCGGTGACGTTGCTGCGCGTCACCGGCAGGGCGTCGTCGAGACGCAGCGTGTAGGTGATGCTGGTGGTGGTGGGCAGGCCGCGCGCAATCAGCACGCGTTGCAGCAGCCGCGCCGCCAGCGGCGTGGCGGGATGACGGCGCAGGAAGCCAAGATGCAACGCGCTGGCAGCCTCGGCGCGGCCGTCCGCCGGCAGAGCGGCCTCGGCGGCCATGAGCATGACCATGGCCTCCTCGGTATCGGCGATCAGGTCGGCGGCAGCCACGGCGTCGAACGGCGGTGGCGGCGGCTCGGGAAAGGCGGCGAGATCGGCGGTGGTGGCGATGCGATGGGCGCCGCTGCCCGCATGCACGCGCGCCAGCGGTCGCGGCGCGCCCGGCGGCAGCTCATCGATCCAACCACCCGGGCCGCGGAAGGCGGCGCCGGCGGGCAGGACGCCATCGATCAGCGTGCGCATGGCGCCCTCGGCGAGGATCTCGGTCGGTCCCCAGAGGACACGTCCGCCGACGTTCGCAAAGGCAAGCTCCTGCACCACCTGCCCGGCCAGGCCGAGCCGATGCACCGGCAGCAGCAGCCGCACCCAGGCGCCGGGTGCGGGCAGCGCGCCCAGACGCGCCGACGTGGCGGTGCCGTCCTCGACGGGCGGCACCCCCCAGCTGGCGCCATGCACCCAGCCCAGCCGGCTACGTACGCGCACGCTCACCCCCTGCGGCGGTTGCGCCGGATCGATCCAGCACCACTGCGCCAGAGCGCGGCCGGGACCGGGACTGGCGCCGGGCGCGGCGGACGGGCCGAGCGCGTCGCCGATCATCGCCGCCGGGACGCCAGCGGCGTGCGCGTGCCGCGCCGCCTCGTCGGGGTTGGTCTGCGCCGCCAGTTCAGCCAGCGCCGGTCCGGCCAAGCGGCTGGTGGGGAAGCGGCGGACGAGATCGGCGAACCAGGTGGCGCGCTGCGCTGACGGCGCCTCGGCGCCGGGCGCCAGGCGGCGGGCGAGTTCGTAGGCCAGCGGCTGATCAGGGTAGGCGGCGACGAAGGCGGCGTGCTGGTCGCGATGCTGAGCGCCCAGGCCGGCGAGCTGCACGCGGGCGAAGCGGCGCGGACGCAGGCCGTCGTGGAGGCCGGCACCCCATTCCATGCTCTTGGCGTTGGCGCCGTCCCAATCGAGCGCCACCACGCCCACGCCCAGGCGCGCACCCGCCGCCACGACCTGGCCACGCCAGGGCATGGCGAGGTCGTAGACCAGTCCGCCGGGGCGGCGGCTGACGCGGCACTCCATCCCGGCGGCATCGCCGACCAGCGCCAGCGGCCGCTGGTCGCCCTCCTGCGCGACGACGTGCAGCAGCACATCGCGGCTGGTCCGGCGCCCGTCAGCCATCCCGAAGGTGTCGCCGAAGTCGCCTTCGGGATCGAGCGCGATGACCAGGCTGTCGCCGGCGCTGGGCGGTGCGCCCGGTGGCGGCGGCTGCACGCGGTCGTCATCGACGGTGACGTGCAGGTGCAGGCGCTCTTCGTCCCACGCCGCGGCGATGCTGACGGCGAGATCGCCAGGGCCGTTCCAGGTCGCCGGCGCGCCGGTGCGCAGGTCGTCGATGGATTCCAGCCGGCGCGCCGGGATCTGCGCCCAGCCCGCCGCGTCCGGTGCCTGCGCCACCTGCGGCGCCGGCCAGGCGGTGACGGCGAGGCTGGCGCGCTCACCGCGTGTGGCCTGGACGGCGGCCTCCAGACGCATCGGCGTGGTGACCGGCGTGCCGGCGCCACCGCTGCCCGGGGCCACGGCGATCACGCCCTGGTCAGCGACAGCGAGCAGCGTGCCGCCGGCCACCGCCGCCCAGCCCGCGCGCGCCTCCCAGCCGCGCACCCGGCGTTCGCCCTGGGTGCCGGGGATCTCGACCTCCTCGATCACCGCTCCGGTGGCATCGTCGAGCATCCTGCCGACCAGGCGGCGGCTGCCGCCTTCGCGCAGGATGACCAGCTCGCGGCCGACCAGATGCAGCCAGTGGCCGCGCCAGCGGCCCAGGAAGAGTTGGCGTTCATCGCCGGAATGGACGGCGCGCCACAGGTGCTGGCCATCGGGCAGGCGCAGGCAGAGCACCGCCGGCGGCTGGTTGGGGCCGCGTGGAGCCGGACCGACCATGCGCGTCGGTTCGATCACCCAGGCGCCGGGCTGGCGGGTGACGATGCGTCCGCTGGCGGCGTCGAGCACCACGCTGCGGCCCTCGTCGAATTCGCCGCGCTCGACCAGGGCCAGGAAAGTGCCGACCCGCGCCGGCTGCCAGGTGCCGAGGCCGCCGGATTCGTGGCGCACACCCCAGGTCAGGGTGCGCGCGGCGAGATCGATGCGCGCTGCCTGATCGCCACCGGCGACGTACAGCGTGTCGCCATCGACCAGCACGACGGCGTCGCGGCGGCTGTTGCCGGCGATCGGCACGGGAAGACGCCAGTCCAGACTGCCGTCGGCGGCGATGCCGCGCAGCATCAGGTTGGCGCCGTCCTCGATCACGCACAGCGGACCACGTGCCGTCCACGCCACCGCGTGGGCGCGGCCGGTGAGGACGGTGGTCGCGCGTACGCGGCCGTCAGCGCGGTCGATGAACCACAGACGGTCACCGCCCACCGCCCACACGCGCGCACCCCCGAGTTCGCCGGCGGCCACCGCGCTGACCCGTTTCAGCGACGGGCGCTCGGCGTCGTCGAGCGGGGCGAAAGTCCAGCGCCGGCGGCCATCGGCGCGATCCCAGGCCTCGATCCGGCCCGGAAAGATCAGTGCGAGGGCGTCGCCGTCGACCGCCAGGCTGCGCAGGTCGCCGGTGGTCCGCACGCGCCAGTCCAGGCGGTCGGCGGCGGGGTCGAGGCGCAGCAGGGCATCGCCCTGGCGGACATAGATCTCACCGCCGTCCTCGGGTTGGTTGCGCACGATCTCGCCACCGCCAGTGGCGCTGGGTGGCAGGCGCCAGCGCAGCGCCACCGGGCCGCTGGTCGCCGGCGGCGACGAGCCGGCGGGCAGCAGCGCCTGGCCGGAGGCGGCGAGGTCGATGCTGATGGCGGGGACGGCGCCGGCGCCGGTGGGAACCACCACGGCGCGCAGCCGGCTGAACGGATCGCCTAGGCCGGCGAGGCGGCCACCAGCGCTGGCGAGGTGACCGAATGGCACGCCGCCGAGCTGCGTCCAGGGTTGCACGCCGCGGCTGGCGCCGTCGGCGGCGGCCAGCCGCCACAGCCCGTCACCCGCCCCGGCGATCACGCTGTCGCCACTGAGCAGCACGTCGCCGATCAGCGGCGCGACCGGCTGCCAGCGCCAGGCGGTGGCGCCATCGGCCGCGCGCAGCGCGGTCACGGCGATTCCCTGCATCACCAACAGTTCGCCGCCGCCGCCAGCCGCGCCGCGGGCGACGCCGATCAGCGCGTGCTCGCAGGACCACGGCCGTCGCCAGGCCTCCCGGCCATCGCTGCGGCGCAGCGCGCACAGTGCCACCGCGTCGCGCGGCAGCACGTAGAGCAGTTCGTCGCCGGCGGCCAGGGCCGGCGCGCGCACCGCCAGCAGGCGCGCCCAGCGGTGATCGAGACCGTCGCTGGGCGGCCGTGGGTAGGTGGCCAGCCAGCGCACGGCACCGTCGGTGAGATCGAGCGCGGCGACCTGGCCGAGGCCGGCGACGTGGACGGCGCCATCGACGATCAGCGGAGCGGCGAGCGCGTCGCCCAGGGCATAGGCGGTCTCGCGCAGACGCAGCTCGGCATTGCCCGCGCCCAGGGCGGTGCGCCAGCGCAGGCGGCCGCTGGCGGCATCCCAGGCCAGCGCCACCAGGCGGCCACCGACGTCGCCCTGGCGCGCCAGGGCGACCACCGTGCCGGCGGTGGCGGCCGGCGGCGAGACCACATCGAGGTCGGCGGTGGCGCCGTCGCGTTCGCTCGACCACAGCAGGACGCCGTCGGCCAGCAGCCGCGCCTCGATGACGCCGCTGCCGGGACCGCGACGGGCGGCACGGCTGAAGACGCGGCCCTCGGCCAGCGCCGGCCGGTTGTCGACCCGCGCGGTCACCGTGCGCTCGGCCTTCTCGGTGCGGGTGGCCAGCGGCGCCGGCGCGCGACCGGCGAGCAGCGCGAGCGCACGCGGCGTCGACCAGCGCAGGGCGCCGTCGGCTAGCGCGAGCGCGTGCAGGTCGTCGTCGCCGGCGATGAGCAGGGCGTCGTCGGCGATGACCAGGCGACCGCTGGGCAGGCGGACGCTCTGCGGCCAGGCGCTCCACGCCGCCGTCTCCTCGCCGGGCCGGGTGGGCAGGGCGATGTCGAGGCGGCGCGCGCCGGCGGCAGCGGCGCTGGCCGGTGAATCGCCACGGCGGCGCTGCGCCTGCACGAAGGCGGCCACCGGCAGCGCGCGACCGGCGATGATCACCTGGGCGTCACCGCCGTGGCGGGCGAGGTCGGCGAGGGTGGCGGCGGCGCTGGCGTCGCCGGAACGCGCCTGGGCGTCGGCCAGCGCGGCCAGCACGAGCAGCGGCGCACTGCCGCCGCCGTGGTCGCGCAGCAGCCGTTCCAGCGCCCAGGCCGCTTCGGTCCAGCGGCCGTCGTCGCGCGCGCGCGCCGCCAGCGTGCGCAGGGCGCTGGCGGCGGCGGGAGCGAAGCGCCAGGTGCGTGCCACCGCCGCGCGCGCGCTGTCGTCGCCGGCGCGCGCCAAGGCGGTGGCCGCCTCGCCGGCGAACTGGCGCTGCCACGACGCGAGCAGGGCGGGTTCCTGGCTGGCGGTCACGCGCAGGCGGCTGGCGGCGAACTCGCCGATCGAAACGACGCGATTGCCGTCGATCCGGCAGAGGCCGCGTCCGTGTTCGACGATGGCGCGTTGCCACAAGGCGGCGGCGCGGTCGAGATCATGGTCGGCGGCGGCGCGCTCGGCGGTGTCGAGCACGGTGGCGCCGTCATCGTTGAGCAGGAGATCGACCGGCTCGGGGCGCAGCGCCGCCCAATCGCCGCGGCGCAGCAGCCACCCCTCGCGCGCGGCGGCCTCGCGCAGCGGTGCGGCGATCAGGCGGTCGAGCAGCGCGCGCGCGCCGGCCAGTTCGCCGGCCTGGCGTTCGGCCTCGACGAAATCGCCGGCCAGGCGCGCCTCGCCGTCGTCCTGGAGCCGCGCCAGCAGCGCCAGCCAGAGCGCGCGGGCGGCGGCACCGTCGCCCAGCGCCAGGGCCAGGCGCGGCAGGGTGGCGTGCAGTTCGGTGCGCCGTTGCACCGCCTCGTCGCCGGGGCGACGACGGATCAGGCGACCAGCGTCGGCGACCAGGGTGCGCGCCAACGGCCAGGCCTCAGGACCGCGCAGCCGGCTGGCGACGGTGGCGCCAGCCGCCACCTGCACTCCGGGATGGTCGCTGGCGACCGCAGCGATCAGGCGCACCAGCGCCAGCCCGTGGGCACGGTCATCCGCCTCGACCAGCGCGCCGGCGCAGCGCACCAGTTCATCGGCGGCCTGGGCGGGTCGGTCGGGACAGGCCTGCCACACCGCCAGCCAGACGGCGGCCCGCCGTTGCAGCGCCGACGATGCCAGACCGGCCAGGGCATGGTCGGCGCTGGCGGCGATGGTGTTGAGATCGCGGCCGTCCGCGCGCAGCACGCCGAGCCCGGCGCGTTCCGCCAGCGCGTGCAGGGTGCGTGTGGCGGGATCGCCGGCGGCGGCAGCGGCGAGGCTGGCGCGGGTGATGTGGACCAGCGCCGCGTGGCTATCGCTGGCGGTGCCGGCGGCGGCCAGGGCCGGCGCGGCGGCGGCGCGCGCCGGCGCACCGAACGCGGCGAGGGCGGCGGCGGCGGCGGGCAGCACGGCACGCAGCGCGGCCAGGTCGATGGCTCCGGCGAGCTGCCCGCGCAGCGGGCGCAGGCGCGCCTCGACCGCCTCCAGGGCGATCGGGCCAGCGTCGGCGCCGGGAAGCGCGGCGGCGCGCAGCAGCGCGGCGACGCGGCCATCGACCTCGCCGCGGGCGTCGGCCAGGCCGGCGCGCAGCAGTTCGCTTTCGACCGCGCCGACCTCGCCAGCCAGGGCGGCGATGGCCAGTGCGCGCTCGTCGCCGGCGCGCACGGCGGTGGCGACCAGATCGCCCAGCGCCTCGGCGCGCTCCTCGGCCGGGACCACGGCGGCGAGTTCACGGGCAGCGGTGAGGACGCCGTCGCCGTCGCCGAGTTGACGCAGCAGGCGGGCCCGCGCCTGGGCGGCGCGGCGGCGATCGCCGGCAGTGGCGACCTCCTCCCAGGCCGCGGCCGCCCGGATGGAGAAGCCGCTCGCCTCCCAGCACAGCGCGGCCTCGGCGAGCAGGGCCGCCCGGCGCCCGGGCTCGACACTGGCGGCCGCGACCGCGGCCGCCGCGCGGCGCGCGGGCTCGCCTGCGGAACCCGTAGCCACCAGGCGGGCGCGGGCGCGGGCACCGGACAGGCGCACCACCAGGTCGTTGTCGCCGGGGCGCAGGTGGAGCATCACCTCGTGGCGACCGGGCAGCAGGCGCTCGCGGTCGCTGCGGTGCGGACCGCATACCGGCCAGCCGTTGAGGTGGACCTCGACCTCACGCAGGCCGTCGAAGGCGAGCAGTTCATCGCGGGCGGTGGCGGCGCGCAGGCGCACTCCGGCAGCGAAGACCGCGTCCTCGCGTTTGCCGCCGATCAGCCGGCCGACCTCCACGACCTGCGCATCGCCGACCTCGCTCTCAGGCGCCGCCGACCACGCCGCCGGCGCGCCTTCGATCAGCGGCCAGGTGCGTCCGGGTTCCAGGGTCAGGTCGCCACCCCGGATGGTCGTCGCAAGCGGGCCGAGCACCTGCCAACCGCGCAGCAGCGGATCGCCCAGCCAGGCGCGCAGGGTCGCGTCCGCGTCCGCACCGGCGGGCGCCGGTGCGCCGGCGTCGCCGGGCCGACGTTGCACGCGCAGGGCATCGGCGGTGAGCAGCGCCGGCCGCTGATCGCCGGGATTCTCGACCAGGCCAGGCGTCGCCGGCCAGCCACGACCCAGGCTCAGCCAGCGCGGCGCCCCGGCGAAGCGGCCGGGTTGACGGTCGACCTGGGCGAGGCGCCAGAACCGCAGCCCGTCGCGGCTGGCCCAGGCGGAGACGCTGCGCGCGCCGACCACTACGCGGTAGTGGCCCCCGGCGGGATCGAGCGCGAGGTCGCTGCCCAGGCGCTGCAACTGTCCGGCGCCGGCACCGCTGCTGGCGATCCACGCCGCCGTCGGCTGCGGTCGGCGGTCGCCGCCCTGACCGGCGATGATGGCGAAGGCTTCGCCCGTCCCCCAACCGAGCGCGAGCGCGGCGGGATGACCGTCACGCCGGTCATCATCGAGACGCACGCTGACCACCAGCGGAGCGGCGTCGTCGGGGTCGGCTCCGGCGAGGTCGCGACGGATGAAGCGGGTGCGCTGCTGCGGACCGCGGATGGCCAGGCGACCGCGTTCGAGGACCACGGCGCCCTCGTCACCGGCGATCTGCCAGGTCGCGTCCAGGGTGACGGCATCGAACTCGTCGTTCCACGATTCGCCGGCGACCAGCGCCCCGCAGGCGAGGATAAGGAGCGCCATGCACAGCCCGCGCGGTCGGGCGGCGGGTGCTGGCGACGGAGGGAGATTCCTGGTGGAACGACCGACAGAGCCAACGCCGCAGCGTGGCCCAATTGCCACGTTGCGGTTCACTTGACCAGGACCGCGCGGCCCCAATCGGCATGGTCGCCGGACGAGTCGTCGTCGGGCCCGAAGTCGGTGAGCAGGGTGAGTTGGCGCGCGCCGGCGATGCCCAGGCGCACCACCTCGCACGGCTGGCCGCCCTTCTTGAGCGCGGTGAACGCCGGCTTGCCGTCGATCAGCACCTTGAACTCGACCTCGCCACGACCAGCGGCGACATCGTCGATGCCGATCTCGGCGACGAAACGGCTCCACGTCCCATCGAGCTTCCAGGTCAGCGTGCAGCGGCTGTGCGTGCCCAGCCCGCGCTCGAAGCGCCGACCACCGACCGCCAGCGCCTGGCCGGCGAGGTTGGCGTCGAGACGGTGCGGGAAGTGCTCATCGAACTGCGGCACCTGCGCGACCTCGGCGATGGGCAGCAGGCTGAGCGGCTGGATCGGCCCCCCTTCCGACCACAGTTCGACCACCTGCGCGACCGGCAGCGTCAGCGCCATGGTGGCGCCGGTGGGCAGGAAACGCAGCTCGCTGCTGTTCAACGCCTGGACGCCGCCGGTCAGGCGTTCACCGGAGGCCAGCCTGACGATCTGGCGGGTGGCTGCCGGTGGCGTGGCCACGGCGGCGAGGCGCACCAGCGCCACGCGTTCGCGCGGAACCTGGGTGATGCGACCGCCGACGGTGACGCCGATGTTGTCCTTGTTGATCCACGGGATCGGCCCGTTGACGGTGTCGCCGTTGATCAGCACCACCCCGGCTTCGCCGCTGGCGAGGACGGCAAGTCCACTCAGCGGCAGCGCGCGCAGCACCACCAAGCGCACGCGCGCGGCGTCGATCACCTGCTCGCCCAGGGTGGCCGAAGCGAGTTTCAGCTTGCCGCCCTGCAGGCCGGCGACCGCGCCAGCCAGCACGTCGCCATCGGCGAGCACGGCGCCCTGGTCGAGCGACTCGCTGGTTCCGCGACCGGCCAGACGCAGGCCGATGATGCGTTCCACCGCCAGTCTCGCGCCGGCGATGGTGACTTGGCCGTCGGCGATGGTGGCGTCGCCGCTGCGCCAGCCCGACTCGGCGTCGAGGAGGTCGGCGGCGCCGACGCGGCCGGCGAGGAGGCAGGCGAGCAGGCAGGCGAGCAGGCAGGCGACGAAGGTCAGGCGGTGCGGGATCACGGGGCCTCGCGTGGAAATGAATGGGCGTTTGCTTGGCGTGTGACCGCGTCGGCGAGTGCGCGTCACCGTGGCTTCGCGCATCGGCGCAACCCTAGCCTGCGTACCGATCACGGCAACGTCAGTGGCAGCGTCGCAGGGAGATCGGGGCGTCCTGGGACCGCGCGCCGCTGGCGCACCGGGGCGGTGCTGCCGGAGTGGCCGAAGGGATCCGGACGTGAGCGCCAGCGGCGCCGTCCCCGATCCGCTATCAGCGGTCTACCGCTGATAGATCGGCAGGTACCGATAGGGGATCTCGAGCACCAGCAGCGCCATGGCGCTGGAATAGGCGCCGTGGCCGCCGTCCCAGCTGCCGTCGGGGCGCTGCTTGGCGGACAATTCGGTGACCGCACCGGGGTACCAGGCCTGCCAGGCGCGACGGCCCCACTCGCCCATGCCCTGCGCCTGATAGATGCTCTGGGCGGCGTAGTAGTGGCCGTAGAAGTACCAGTCATCAATCGACTTCGCCCCCACCGGCTTGTGGCGGAGCAGGTACTCGATGCCGTTCTTCACCTCCGCCGCGCGGTAGTCGCCGGCTACCTGCAAGGACAGCACGCCGGCGCCGGTACGCGCGAAACCCGACTCGCCACCGGGGCGGTAGCCGAAACCGCCGTCGCGGGCGTTGGCGCATTTTTTGACATAGCCGATGCCGGCGTCGATCACGTCCTTGGGCACGAAGATGCCGGCGTCCTTGGCGGCGCGCAGGGCGAGCAGTTCCATCACCGTCACCGAGAGGTCGTCATCGGCAGCGCGCGCGTAATAGCGCCAACCGCCTTCCTTGTTCTGGCTGGTGATGATGCGCTGGACCGCCAGCTTCAACACGTCGCGTAGCCGGCGTTCCTGGGTGGCGCCCCAGGCTTCGCCCACCGCCAGGCAGGCGAGGCCGTGGTGGTACATGGGCATGCCCTGCATGCCGTTCTGGTAGAGCAGGCCATCGGGCTGCGCCTTGCGCACCAGGAACTGGATGGCGCGGGCGACGTGCTTGCCGTACTGGCCGCGGCCAGGGGTGTTGCCGGCGCCCATGAAGGCGAGCGCACAGGCGCCGACGATGCCGGTGGTGTCGCCGTACTGGCCCGGCCACGACCCGTCAGCGCGCTGCGTCGAGGCCAGGAAGGCCAGCCCGCGATCGATGCTGGCCTGCGCCCGCGGCGAGATCTCGGCGGCGTCCGGTGCTTCGCCGGCGCTGGCGCCCACGCAGAGCGTGACGAGCAGGGCGAGGGCGAGGGCGCGAAGGGCGCGAGATGAGGTGAGGTGAGATGAGGTGAGGTGAGATGAGGTGAGGTGAGATGAGGTGAGGTGAGGCGTCCGTCGGAGACCGGAGCGCCAGCGCGCCAGCGCGCCAGCAATCACACGCGTTCTCACCCCTTCGCGCCCTTCGCGCCACTGCCCTTCGCACCCTTCGCGCCCCTGCCTAACCATCACTTCTTCTCGTCGGCGCCGGTGGCGGCCAGGTTCTGGTAGTAGAGCCCGAGTTGGCGCGAGTAGCGGGGTGGGAACTTCTCCTTGGACTCGCTGCTCAGCACCTCGCGCTCCTTGGCCTGCAAGTCGACCTGCCAGCCGGTCGGGCCGTGGCGGTCATTCTGGGCGCCGCCGCGGTTGGGACCGGTGCCGGGCTCGTACTGCTTGGACATCAGCGCCATGTTGATGTCAGGCACGGCTCCATCCATCGCCTTGCCTTGGCCCATTCCCATGCCCATGCCCATTCCCATTCCCATGCCCATTCCCATTCCCATTCCCATGCCCATCCCCATCCCCATCCCCATGCCTTGACCCATTCCCATCCCCATGCCCATGCCTTGACCCATGGCGGCCGCAGCGGCGGCTCCGGGCGTGGCGCCGGGTGCGGCGCCGGGTGCGGGCGCGCCAGCAGCAGCCGCGGCAGCGGCGGCAGCAGCAGCAGCAGCAGCCTCAGCCGCGGCCAGCGCCTGTTCGAGCGCAGCCAGGGCGGCAGCCTCGGCGGCGGCGGCCGGGCTCGGCGCCATCTCGCCAAGCGCGGCGGCCGCGGCGGCCATGGCGGCGGCGGCCTGCGGCAGGCCGGCGGGAGCGGGTGCGGCGGGCGACGGCGAAGCCGGTGACGGAGCCGCGGGTGAAGCCGGGGACGGCGAGGCGGGCGAGGGAGCGGCAGGCGACGGCGCCGCGGGTGTGGCGGCGGCCAGCGCGGCCAGGTCAGCGGCGATGTTGGATTGCTCGGCCTGCAGCGCGTTGAATTGCTCCGGAGTGGCATCGGCCGGCAGAGCCTTGGTATCCTCAAGCACTTTCTTTTCCTCCTCGATGAGCTTCTTCAGCGCGTCGATCTGCGCTTGCAGGGGATCGACGTTGGGGTCGATGGCCTTCTGCGCCTCACGCAGGGCGTCGAGGATCTTCTGCTGCTGGGCCTGGGCGGCCTGCAACTGGTTCTGGTTCACGGTGGCGCCGGCCTGCTGCATCTGGCTGGGCACGGCGGCGTCGGTCAGTTTCTTGGCGGCGTTGTTCAGCGCGTCGGCCTGCTGCGGGTTGGCCGCCTGCATGTCCTTGGCCTGGTCCTTCATGGCGGCGAGGGCGTTCTCGAGGGCATTGCTCAGCGCCTTCTGCTGGTTGGCCAGCGAGCCGACGTCGGCCTTCTGGTCAGGGGCGAGCTCGTCGAGCTTCTTGCCGATGGTCTCGCTGCCGAGCTTGTGGGTGGCATCGAACACGCGTTCCTGATCCTTGATCACCTGATCGAGGCCGACGGCGCCGGTGCCGAAGCGCTTGCGGGCGAGGTCGAGCAGGCGGGCGAGTTCGCTGATCACCCATTCCTGGCCCTGGCTGGCCTCGGTGAGGTTGGTGCGCAGCAGGGCGGGATCGTTGAGCGCGCGGCTGCCCGCCAGGCGGGCCACCACCCAGGGCATGTTCTGGAGCTTGGCCGCGGCTTCGGCACTGCTCAGGCGGCCGAGGGCGTCGGCGATCTCGATGATGGCCTTCTGATGAACGTCATCGGCGATGCGGTTGTACTGGTACTCGTCGCCGACCAGGCGCAGATCCTCGCCGGTGCGCACGGTGGAGGCGGCGACGCTGCCCTGACGCACCTCCTCGGAACGCAGGCGCGGCTCGTACGTGGTGGTGGCGGCCCAGGCCGCGGTGGCGGCGAGCACGAGGGCGAGGATGGCCAGAGCACGGAGGGTCATGGCTTCTTCTCCTGGGCGGGGGGAACGGGTCCGGGCGTCGTCGTACCACCGCCGGTGCGCAGGTCACTGCGGATCTGGTCGACACCGGTACGGTTGTCCTTCTGTTGCAGCTGCAAACCTTCGACGCGCTGCATCTGGTCGTCGCGATCGCGGTCGAGCGCCTCGCGCACGGTGGCGTCGTCGGCGACGGTGAAGGCATAGACGCGGCTGCGGCCCTGGTTGGGTTGCGGCGCGCGGTTGTCGGCGATCTCGATCCAGTAGGTGACGCGTTGATCGGCCTTGAGGGCGAGCGGCTTGAGGTCGAAGAGCACCTCGCGCATCACGCGGTCGGTACCGGCCTTGGCCGCCAGATCGATGCGGGCCTCCTTGATCGGGGAATCGACCTGCTTGCCTTCTTCGGCGAACACCGAGGCCACCTGGTACTTGACCACGCCGCCGGCCAGGCCGAAGTCGTCGCGCGCCTCGAAGCGCAGCGGCCACGCCGCCCGGGCGGTGACCATCTTGTCCTTGCCAGGGAAGAGCAGGTTGATGGTCGGCGCCTGGTCGGGCACGGCGTCGATGACGTTCTCGGAGGGATCGCGGTTGGTCAGCCCATCGCGGTCCTTGAGCATCAGCGCGTACCAGCCATCGCGGGACAGGGTGATGGTGGCGGTGGCGGTCAGGCCATCGGCGGACACCGTCAACGGCTGTTCGATGGACTCGACCGGGAGCGGAACCGGCGGGCCGGCGGGCGGGGTCGCGCCAGCGGCCAGCGGCTCGGGTGGGACCGGCAGGCGCAGACGCAGGCGGCCGGCGGCCAGCGGCTTGCTGAGCGTGGCGGTGAGCGTCACCACAGTGCCTTCGATGGCCTGGATGTCGGCCACCGTCGAGGTCATCGCCTCCTTGCCGGTGTAGGCCGGAAAGCGGTAGCTGACCGCCAATGCCTTGATCCCCGGACGCTGGAGCACGGTGAGCTGCTCCCACTGCTGCCAGCGCGCATCGCCGGCGACCGGGCGGTACTCCTGCGATTCGAGCACGCGGTCGATGCTGCCGCGATAGATGGCGCTGTCGCCCTGGCGCGCCAGCACATAGCGCACGCCGCCGCCGTTGGCGCTGCGCGTCATCACCACCGCCTCCTTGGGCAGCACGCCCTTGGGGTCGAGTCGCACTTCGATGGCGAAAGGTTCGCCGTGCGGCACGGCGCTGCCCGGGGTGACGAAGGCGATGCGGGTGGCGGTGGGGTAATTGGTGCGGCCGAGGAACAGGCGCGAGAACAGGACGCGTGCGAAGTCGCTCTTCCACGCGCCCAGGCCGATCGCCAGCACGAACAGACCGCCGCCGACCAGCGCCGCCTTCTTGAGCGTGCCGCGGTTGATGATCGAACGGAAATCGAGGGCCTGGGCGAAGCTGATGGTGTCGGCTTCGAGCGCCTTGATCAGGTCTTCGGAACCGACCCAGGCGCCAGCGCCCTGGCTGCGGGTGAGCTGGATGGTCGAGATCAGGCGTCCGCGCAGGGCGCCATGGCGGGATTCGACGCGCAGGGCGATGGCGTCGTCGTCGGGGCGGTTCATCACCACCCGGCCGACCGCGCGCCAGAACACCGCCGCAGCGGTGGCGAGCATGGCCAGGGCCAGCACGCCGCGCACCAGGCGGTCGCCGCCGCCGTCGGCCACCCGGCTGATGATCAGCCAGTCGAGCACGAAGAAGATCAGCAGCAGTACGATCACCGCCAGCAGGGTCTTGAACAGGCCGGCGGCGACCATCACGGCGCGCTCGCGGCGACGCACATCGTCGAGGCGCTGGTAGAGGATGTCGACGCTGCTCATAGGAGATCCGACCGCTTCCTGATCAGCCACTCGGCGCCGAGCAGCAGCGAAATCAGCACCACCAGGCCGGGGGCGTTCCACAGCGCGCGCTCTTCGCGGCGCGGTTCGAGGACCGCCTCCTTGCTGCTCAGCTTGGCGAGCAGACGGCTGAGGTCGTGCAGGGGGACGAAGTCGCCGCCGCCGGCATCGGCGACCTGCTGGAGGACCTCGCGGCGCATGGCCGGATCGTCAAACTCCAGCCGCGGGGTGACGGCGGTGATGCGGTGCTCGGCGCTGTCGCCGCCATCGCTGCCCGATGCCACCGGTCCGCCGCCGATGGCGATGCGGTAGGGGCCTTCGGCCTTGGGGCGGAAGACGCCGGCGTAGACGCCGGGCTGGCCGTCCTGGGCGGAGAGCACCAGATCCTCCTGGTCGAGGCCGCCGCGGCTGAGGCTGGCGGTGACGGTGGGCGCGGTCGACGGCGCGTAGCGCTGATCGAGGACGCGGGCGATCACCTTCACCTCGTCGCCGACGGCGTATTCCTGGTTGTCGGTCTCGATCTGGATGCGGTTCGATCCGCCCATGAGGTGCGCCAGCGCCAGCGCCGACACCGCCTGGCCCCAGAAGCGGCGATGCGGTTCGGCACCCGGCTTGTAGCGCCAGCGCCAGGTCTCGTCGCTGGCCAGGTAGAGCACCTGGCCCTTGCCGAAGCGCTGGCTGGCGATGATCGGCACGCCGCCGGCGCGATTCTCCTCACCGGCATGCACGGCCAGGGCGGTGGCGCCAGGCTTCAGCCGGCCCGAGCGCGCGTACCAGAACAGCTTGCTGGCGCGCTCCCACAGGCGGTCGTTGTCGAAGGGGTCGACGGCGAAGCGGAAGATCGCCGAACGCCGGCCCTCTTCGGTCAGTCGCACCTTGAAGTCGCTGGTCGCCGGCCGTGACGCCTCGGTGTCGGGAGTGACCTTGTCCTGGGGGACCAGATCGACCGGGAGCAGATCCTGCACCGGCGTGCCGGCGTAGGCGCCGGGCATGTTGCCCGGGCCGGCGATGATGATCAACGCGCCGGCCTCATCGCGGACCCACTGCTGGAGATTCGCGAGTTCGGCGCGGGTGAAGAACTCGGCGACCACATCGCCCAGCACCACCAGGTTGTATTTGCGCAGTTCATCGGCGCTGGCCGGGAAGTGCGGGAGGAAACCGGAACCGGGCACGCGCAGCAGATCCTTGTCGATCTGGCGCAGGACGTAGCTGGGGGCGATGCGCTTCTTGTCGGCGTCGAGCACCGCCTTGAGGAAACGGAACTCCCAGCGCGGGCTGTCGTCGACCACCAGCACGCGGATCTTGTCGTCGATCACCCGCAGACCGCTCTTGGTCTTGATGTTGTTCTCGGCGGTGACCTCGTCCTCGAAGGCGGTGATCTCAGCCGACCAGGCGAAGGTGCCGGATTCCTGCGGGGTGATGTCGATCACCTTGGTGAACTCGCTGGGGCCCTCGAAGACCACCGCTTCGTCCTTCACGCTCTGGCCGTCGCGCTTGACCACCAGACGGGCGGTCTGGCCGGTATAGCCGCGCTGCTTGATGCGCACGTGCAGCGGGAAGGTGTCGCCTTTGAACACCACGTTCTCGGCGAACAGGAAGGGGATCTCGATGTCCTTGCTCTCGGGCAGGCCGACGCCGACGGCGTGCAGGGGCAGGTGCAGATCGCGGGCGGTGAGCACCGGATCCTCGCCGCGGTTCCAGGCGCCGTCGGTGATCGGCACGATGGCGGTGACCATGCGGCCCTTGAGCCGTGCCGCGACGTCGCGCAGGGCGCTGCCGAGCTGGGTGGCCTGCTCGTTGGGAACGCCCGGCTTCAGCGTCAGGCGGCCGCCTTCGCTGACCAGATCCAGCGGACGCACCTCGGCGGCCTCGCCGAAGGAATAGGCGAGCACGTCGTAGCGCTCGGCGAGCTTGGCCAGGGCGCCGTCGGCGAGCACGCGGTCGACGTATTGCGAGCGGGTGGTGGCATTGATCGTCTTGCGCGCATCCGCCGATGGCGCGCTGCCGGCGGCGAGCGGCTGGCCGAGCATGCGCGCTCCGGCGGCGAGGTCTTCGGCGCTGGAGCGGCGATCGGCGATGCCCATGGACGCGGAACGGTCGATGAGCAGGGCGACGGTGCCGCGGCTGATCTCGGTGCGGTGCATTTCGAGGAAGGCGCCGGTCAGAATGAACAGCAGCAGGAGAGCGGCGGCGGTACGCAGGCTGGCGAGCAGACGCTTGCGCCCCGGATCGACGTAGGACGGCTCGCGACGGTAGGCATACCAGATCAGCGCCACCACGGCGGCGCCACCGACCACGAACAGCAGCTTGCCCAATCCGGAATCGGCCATCGGCAGGCGCGGCGGCCAGGAGACCTCCATGCCGCCTTTGCCCGGATCCTCGAAGAACAGGAGATAAAGCAGCCACTTCATGGGCACGACCCGGCGAGCGGAAGGAGATGGCAGGCCATGCTGGGGACGTGCGAGTGGGCACGAAACGCGGACGCGGATGGTTTCATCCCCAGGCGATCATTTCGGGCACCCGCTCTCGCAAGTCGCCGACGACGGCGACCGTGCCGGGGTACCGGCACGTCCGGCGCATTGGCGCCGGATTGCTGCCGCTTTCGCGACTCTTGCGGTATCGGAAGCGGGGTGGCCCCCGCACCCCCTACGGCTGGGCCGTGACCATTCTGCGCGCGTCGATCGATGTGTGCCCAGCCGAAGGATCTCATCACGATTCCTTCGGTGCCCAGCGCAGGGCGAGGATCGATTCGGCGGCGAGACAGGCGAGCACCAGGGCGAGCAGCAGCGGCCACAGCTCGCTGCCGACGCGGCCCTGGTTGATCTTGGAACGCAGATCGGCCTCGGCGCCGATCCAGGTGAAGGGGAAGCCACCCAGGCGCTTGCGCAGGTCGCCTTCGCCGAGGGCTTCGAGGCTGCTCTCGCCAGCCGGCGGGTTGGCGGCGTACCAGCGCGACGCCGAAGCGCCCGGCTTGCCGGTTGCATCGACTCCGCGATCGAGGCGGTAGAAGCCGGCGAAGTCGGTGCGCGCGTAACTGTTGTACGCGAGGTCGCCAAGCTGTTCGCTGGCGGCGGCGCGCTTGACGCCGCGCGGATCCTGCACCATCGCCACGCTGCCGGTTCGGCCGGCGGACAGGATGTCGAGCAGGCGGTCATGCACCTTGACCGTGCGCGGCGGCTGACGACCGAGCGAGACGTACTGCACCGCGCGCATCACCACCGGCAGGTAGGCGGCGCGCAGCGGGAAGTCCGACCAGGCGCGGTCGGCGGGGAAGGCGGCGAGCACCACGCCGCCGTGGCCGGTGGCGCGCTCGACGATGGCGGGCTGGCCGGTGGTGAAGCGCGCCACCACGTGGGTGCGGTCGTCAGGGGCGCGGCCGGGCTCGCCGCCCTCGGGGATCTCGATGGTGAAGAAGCGGTTGAAGCGCGGCGCCGCCAACCATGGCTGCGCCTCCTTGTCCGCGAACATGCCGACGATGGGGTGGCTGAGCTCATCGACTGCCAGGCCGATGCCGCCGGCGCCGCTGTCGACCACCCCGCCGAGGCGCCCGGGCAGCAGGCGGGCCTGATCGAAGAGCAGTTGGTTCCAGATCGCCGCCTGGACGTTGTCGCCGAGGAAGGCGACCAGGCCGCCACCTTCGCCGTGCACGTAGGTCTTCAACCCCGTGACCAGATCCGGCGGCAGGTCACGGACGTTGGCGAGGACGACCGCGCGGTAGTCCTTCAGCCGCTTGCCCTGCAGGGCGAACACCGTGCTGCGCTCGGCGTCGATCAAGGAGCGGCGTTCGCCGTTCTCGTCACGCGGCGACAGCGCCGCCATCAGGAAGTCGGTCTCGCCGCCGAAGGATTCCCCGGGGCCGGCCGGCTGGCCGTCGATGACCAGCACCTTGATGCGGTCGATGACATCGGTGGCAAGGAAGCGGGCGTTGTCGGCGTCGAGGCGGTCGGCCGAACTGCGCACCTCGATGCGGTGGTCGCCACCGGCGGTGAAACGGGTCTGGAAGCGCAGCACCCGGCTGCCTTCGAGCGAGTCGATGACCTGGCCGGCGACCTTGCGCGGCTCGCCGTCGCCGGCGGCGATGAAGAGGTCGATGCTGACGTTGCCGGTCGATCCACGGCCGTGGCGGCGCACCGTCGTCTCGATGGTGACCGGTGCGTCGGTGGTGGGGATGTCGTCGACCAGGCGCAGGTCCTCGATCGCCAGGTTCTCGGTGCCGCCATCGCCGCAGTCGACCAGGAAGACGCGCGGAGCCGGCTTCATCGCCTTCAGGCGCGCCACCACGCGCGCCATGCGCTCATCGTCGGCCTTGGGCCAGGCGCCGGCCTGCATGTCGCTGAACAGGTAGAGTTCACGCGCGGCCGACGGGGTCTTCTCAAGCAGATCGATGGCGCGTTCCAGGCCCGGCACCGCCTCGGTGCCGCCGTCCGACAGGCTGGCGGCAGCGACCGTGCTGGCGACGAAGCCGAGATCGTGGCTGGGCTCGGGGATCTCGGCGGTGACCTGGTCGTTGACCAGCAGCAACGCCGCACCGCTGTTCTTCGGCAGCACCTCGATGGCCGACTGGGCGCGCTTCTGGGCCAGCTGGAAGCGGCTCTCAGCGCCGCCCTTCCAGCCCATCGACAGGCTGTTGTCGACCACCAGCACCGCCGCCGTGTCGCCGTCGCGGCCCAGCCACGAGTTGCCGCCCATGGTCGGCCGCGCCAGGGCCAGAGCGAGCAGCACGATCGCCGCCGTGCGCAGCAGCATGAGGATGAGGTCGCGCAGCTGCAGGCGGCGCGAATTCTTCTGCATGGTGGCGAGCAGGAATTCCATCGCCGCCCACACCACCACGCGGAAGCGCCGGCGGTTGAGCAGATGGATGATGATCGGGATCGATCCGAGGGCGACGAAGCCGGCCAGGAAAGGGGCAAGGAAGGTCACCGCGGGCGCCCTCCGAAGCGGCCGACCTTGCGCATGCGCTCGCGGCTGGCGAGGTAGGCGGACAAGGCGACGTCGACCGGCGTCGTGGTCGAGAGCTGGACGTAGTCGGAGCCGGTCTTGAGGCAGGCCGAGCGCACCCGGGTGAGGAACTTGTGCAGCTCTTCGAGGTACTGCTTCTTGATCAGCCGGGGATGGCAGAGCACGGTGCCGGTGTCCTCGAGTCCCTTGAACTGGATCAGGCCGTCGTACGGCAAGGTCAACTCGAACTCGTCGAGGGTATGCAGCACCACCACTTCATGGCCGCGGTGACGCAGGTGGCGCAGGCCGGCGATGAGGTTGTCGGTGTCGTCGAAGAGATCGCTGACCACCACCACGATGCCGCGGCGGCGGATGCGTTCGGCGAGTTCGTGGAGCATGCCGCCGATGGAGGTGCGCTTCTGCGGCTGGTGCGTCTCAAGCGCGGCGCAGATGCGATGGATGTGCACGTCGCGCGTCGACTTCTCGATGAACTCGCGGATGCCCTGATCGAAGATCGCCACCGCCGCGGCGTCGGACTGGCTGAGCACGAGATGCGCGATCGAGGCGGTCACCAGCTTGCCGTATTCCAGCTTGGTCAGCCCGCCGGCGGCCTTGGGCGAGACGAACGCCATCGACTCGCTGCCATCGAGCAGCAGGTAGGCCGCGAGGTTGGTCTCCTCCTCGTACTGCTTGAGGTAGTAGCGCCCACTCTTGGCGAAGACCTTCCAGTCGAGGTGCTTGAGATCGTCACCGGGGACATAGCCGCGGTACTGGGCGAACTCGACCGAGAAGCCGTGATACGGGCTGCGGTGCATGCCCGAGATGTAGCCCTCGACGATGTGCTTGGCCTTGAGATCGAGGCGATCGATCTTGGCGAGGACTTTGGGGTCGAGGTAGCGGCTGACCATGTCTTAGCCGATGGCTGACGACAGATGGCTGATGGCGGAAGGCGGAAGGCTGCTGGTTGGACACTGCTGGCGGGTGGAACGCCACTGGGTGGTGCGGGCGTCCCCAGGCATGGTTGGCATCGTTCCCATCGGTCGCGGGGCGCTTGGTCGCATGCGGGGCATCCATTCGAGAGGGAGAGGACTCGGCACGACCGGCAGCGGGGTCCGCTTGCGGCGGCGGCCTCCGGTTCCGGGCGCCATCAGCTGACAGCCATCAGCGCTGCGTGTCAGCGCAGCATCACCGTAGCTTCTCGTTCTTCGGCGTCGTCTCGAGGAGCTTCTTCACCACCGTGTCGGTGGTGATGCCCTCGGCCTGGGCGGTGTAGTTGCACATCAGGCGATGGCGCAGCACCGGCAGGGCGACGGCGTCGATGTCGTCGCAGGAGACGTGGTAGTTGCCGTGCAGCACCGCCCGCGCCTTGGCGGCGGTGATGAGGAAGATGCTGGCGCGCGGGCCGGCACCCCAGCTCACCCAGTCCTTGATGAACTGCGGCGCCTCGCCGCGTTCCGGCCGGGTCGAACGCACCAGCTTACGTGCGTAGTCGAGGACGTGATCGGCGACCGGCACGCGCAGCACCACCTCCTGGAGGCGGAGGATGTCCTCGGCGCCGAGCACTTGCTTGACGTCCTTCTCAGCCTTGGCGAACACCGGGCTGGCCACTCGGCGCATGATCTCGAGCTCTTCGCCGTCGGAGGGATAGTCGACGAAGATCTTGAAGATGAAACGATCCTGCTGCGCCTCGGGCAGGGCGTAGGTGCCTTCCTGCTCGATCGGGTTCTGGGTGGCGAGCACGAAGAAGGGCGGTTCGAGGCGGTGGTTCTCGCCGCCGATCGACACCTTGCGCTCCTGCATGGCTTCGAGCAGCGCGGCCTGCGTCTTGGGCGGCGTGCGGTTGATCTCGTCGGCGAGCAGGATGTTGGTGAAGATCGGGCCGGGCAGGAACTTGAACGAGCGCGTCTTGGTGACCGGATCCTCCTGGAGGATCTCGGTGCCGGTGATGTCGGACGGCATCAGGTCGGGTGTGAACTGGATACGGCGGAATTTCAGGTGCAGCGACCGTGCCAGCGTGCTGACCAGCAGGGTCTTGGCCAGGCCGGGCACACCTTCGAGGACGCAGTGGCCGCGCGCGAAGACGGCGATGAGCAACTGCTCGATCACATCGTTCTGGCCGACGATCACCTTGCCGAGTTCGGCGCGGATGGCGGCGAAGGCCTGCTTGAGCTGGACGACCGCAGCGCGGTCATCGATGGCGGGAGCGGGAGCGACGGGTTCGGCCATGGTCATCCTTGCGTTCGTGACGGGCGCGCTGCGGGCGCGCACTGACTGGGCGATTCACGAACGGCCGTACCGCCATCCGTGACCGGGAGCGTTATACGCGACGTGTGCTGGGCTGTTGATGGTGCATGCGACACGGTCCGGATCGACGATGGAAGTGGGATTGTGTGGAGCAATGCCGGACAGGTGACGACGTGACCGGCGATCTGCACCGTCGTGATGGCGCCGCGCCAGCGCCTGCACGCGCCCGACCGTGATCGCCCGGGATAGGCGGTAAAAACAGTGCTGCTGCTATTTTCCCCGGCGTCCCGCCGGCAGGCCGGGCCTGCGCAACCCAACAATCCGCATGCAGGAACGGCCGCTTCCCGAGCGCTGGTGGCTGGGATGCCGTGCTGCGATCAGCCCAGACGTTCGCTCTGCGCCTGCCCGGACTGAGCGCTGATCGCCAGCAGCGCGACATCGAACGGACAACGGCCGATGCCGTCCGACGTGCGCTCCGGCGGCAGCCAGGTGGCGTCCTGCGCCACCAACCAGCAGCGGCCGGCGAAACGCGGGTAGCGTGCGAGGAAGGCCTTCAGTCCGCCGCGGTGATGCGTGGCCGAGCTGGCCACCTCGAAGGCCAGCGGGGCGGTGGGGTGGTCGAAGACCAGATCGATCTCATCGTCGCCATCGCGCCAATGCGCGAGGCGCACCTGCTGATGCTGGCACAGTGCGTGCAGATGGCTGGCGAGCAGGTTTTCGAGCAGCAGACCCATCTCGGTTTCGTTGGTCAACGGACCGAGTCCGCGTTGCAGCGCAGCGTTGCGCACGGCGCCGTCGACGAAGTACAGCTTGCGACCGCGCTTCTGCCGCGAGACCTCGGAACCGGAATAGTTGGGCAGGGCGAACACCAGGAATGCCTGGCTGAGGTAGTCGAGGTAGCGCTCGCAAGTCGGCTTCGACATGCCGAGGTTCTGTCCGAGGCTCTGCAGCGAGAGGATGCCGGTGACCTGGCCGGCGAGCACATAGAGCAGGCGTTCAAGCAGCATGGGCTGGTCGACGCCGAAGACCTGGGGGATGTCCTTGTAGATGGCACGTTCCACGGCGTCGCTGCGCAGCACGCGCTGCGACTGCAACAGCAGCGATGGTTCGTCCGCGTTGGCGCGATCGCGTCCGGACAGCAGCAGTTCAGGGAATCCGCCAGTGAGCAGGAAGCGCCGCCGGTGGCGAGCCAGACCGGGCATGTCGAGCGGCATCACGGCAGTGGCGGCGATGGTCTCGCCCAGCGTGACGCCAACCGCCACGGCGACACCGGCATCCATTAGCGCCAGGTATTCGCTGAACAGGTACGGAGCCAGGTAGTGTTCGTCCCAGCGCCCGACGCCGCTCTCGTGTCGACGGCCTCGCAACTCGGCGGTGGCGCTCGACGTTCCCACCAGACGGATCGGCGCGTGGTCGTCGTAGAAGGTTTTCAGCCAGCCATCCCAGCCATCGGCGTAGGTCAGTTCGTCGAGGAAGACGTACGCGGGCATAGCCGCAGTGGCCTGCGCGGAGGTGATGATGTGGGCGATCAGGTGGTTGAGCGGCAGGCTCATCAGCAACGGGTGATCGAGCCGCAACCACCACAGCCGATTGGCCTGAATGCCGTTGGCCAGCAGCCGACGGACCGTCTGGTACATGGCAGTGGTCTTGCCAACCCGACGTGGACCGATGATCAGGTGGAAGCGGCGCGGCTCGTCCCCGAGGAGGCGCTGCCACAGGCGCTGCGCCAGGGGTCGTTCGACGTCTCCCGCCCATTCCGGTGGGACGAGACCATCGATGTGCCAGGGGTTCTGCTCTCGGAAGACGTGCTGGTAGTCCTCGGCAGTGGGCTCCCAGGTAGGCCGTACGGTCATGGGCAGAGGGTATTGATGCCTATTTTCATAACAAGTATCTTTAATTGATGCTTATTATTGAATTAAGGAATTTTAGACACGATTCCTGACGCTTATTCGTGGCCGCCGTGGTGATCAGACTTTCGCCTCCTGCACGTCGCTGCTGATGCGTCCGCCTGGCAGCAGGACCATCTCCTCGACCTGGGCGCCGGCCTCGGCGTTGAAGTAGGCGATCCTGCCGATGCGCAGGTACTGCTCGCCGATCAGCGATTCGATCAGCTCCTCGGCTTCTTCCGGCGTGACCTTGAGGTCTTTCTGCAACTGGTAGACGAGAAAGCGGCGCAGTTTGGGCTGCGGTTCGCTTTGATCGAGGAAACGTCGCGCGATGGCGACCACCCAGCGTTCCACAGAGCCGCCCTCCACAGCCGCACAAGCTGTCAACCGGGGTCCACATTTCCACCGCCGCCTGCGCTGGCATCGCCGGGGGTGGCGATGGCGGTCAACTCGGCGTTGGTGAAACCCGCCGCCAACCGCCCCGGCAGATCGAGCGCGAACGGTCCGGGCAGGTCGGGGAACAGCCGGCGCGCCACCGCCAGCAGGTGGACGGTGCGGTCGACGCCGTGGCGTGCGCACCACCAGTCGTGCCAGCGCGTACCGAGACCGACGTGGCCGATCTCGTCGCGGTAGATGCGCGCGATCACGGCGTGCGCCTGCGCGTCGACAGCGGCCAGGCGCGGCAGCACCGCGGCGGCGACATCGAGACCGCGCGCTTCCAGGACGCGCGGCACCGCCGCCAGGTGTTCGCCAAGATCGGCGCAGCCAAGCGCGCTGTCCCACAGCCGATGGTGCACCGGCTCGCTGCCCGGCGGGTAGCCGCGCTGCACCAGCAGCGCCTCGACCAGGGCGGCGTGCTCGGCCTCCTCGCGGGCGATGCCGAGCATGTCGACGTGCAGGGCCGCCGGCGCGCCGCTGCCGCGCAGGCCGGCCAGGCAGGCGAGGTCGATCGCTGACAGTTCGATGTGGTGGATGGCGTGCAGGAAGCGCAGGCGCGAGTGCGCGTGGTCGAGACCGCGGCGACGACGGGCGGGTTCGCCCTCGCGCCAATGTTCCGGCCGGCCCGGCCGCGCGGGCAAGGATGGCAGCGGCCAGTCGGCGCCATCGGCGGGCAGGCGCACCGTCGCGAGCGCAGCCGCCTTGCTGGCGGCGTCAGGGGCGGCGATGACGGCGAGGAGATCGTCGGTGTAGGCGGGCACTGGGCAGCCGTTGAGAGGTTGAGAGGTTGAGAAGCGGGAGAGGTGAACTTCAGCGCGTTGGACGTGGATAACCGGCGCCCCTCACCTCACGTCGCCTGCCTCTCAACGGCTCAACCTCTCAACCTCTCAACCTCTCAACCGTGGCATTCAAACAGCCTCTCAACTGTGGCATTCAAAAAACGTCACCGCCGCGGATCCGGCGGCAGCACGAAGTCATGCGCGCCCACGCGTTCCTGGACGAAGCGGACGAAGGCGGCGAAGGGGCAGAGCGTGGCGGCGGCGGTCAGTTCGCTCGACAGCGTCAATGGCGGGTAGTGCGCCTTGGACATCACCGCCAGGCGGTCGCGGGTGTTCAGCGGCTTGAAATCCTCGCGGTAGCTGGGGTGGTCGCTGGCCAGGGCGACGCGGGCGTACATCTCGTGGAGCTGGATGACCTTCTGCATGAGGTGCGCAAGGCGGAAGGCCTTCTGCCCGGCGGTCTGGCCCTGCATGAACGGGTAGAGATGCGGGGTTGATTCGATCGATTCCAGCCAGTGCAGCACGGTGGGATGCGCTTCGACATCACGGGGATCGAGGTTGTCGATGCCGAGGTAGGTGATGAACACCTGGCGATAGAACCGGCTGCGGATGCGGTCGCGGATCAGCGAGGCGCGCACGCTCAGGCGTTCGGCCTCGGGCAGCGACTGGAGCGGTTCCTCGGCCTCGCGGGTGAGCGGGGGTTCGCCGGCGGCCTCCAGCCAGTGCGGGTCGGCGCCTTCAGCGCGGCGCATGCGCCGCACCGTCGCCATCACCCGTTCGATGAAGGCCGGGGTGTGCGCGAGGTTCTCGGGCAGCCGGGGCGAGCCGAATTCGGGCCGCAGGTCGGCGTACAACCGGGTGAGCATCGCCACCGGCAACGGGCGCAGTTCGGCCAGGCTGGGCGGCTCGCCCTGGCGGGAGGCGAGCAGGGTGCGCACGGTGCGGTAGATGCCGATGACGTGCATCTGCAAGGTGGCGATCTCGATGGCGCCCTGCTCGCGCAGCAGGCAGAGCTCGTCGATCAGCGCATCGCGCAGGGTGACGTCCCGGTAATGCTGGTCGCTGGTCAGGGTGCTCATGGTCTTGGCGATGCGCGCCTGCTCGCTGTCGGCGTCGAGTTCCTTGAGCAGCGCCTTCAGCCGAGGGTTGTCGGCCTCACCGGTGATGAACCGGTCGGCCAGGCTGAGCTCCATCTCCTCGACCAGATTGCGATGGCGGGCGACCAGCACCGGTCGGCGCGCCTCGACGATGAACTCCATGGTGCTGAACGCGGAGGTGTCGTGGTCGCCGTCGGGACCCTGCTTGGCCATGGCTGCGAGTCATGCCGTGCCGCCAGCGTGGCGCCAGTGCCCCGCGGTGCGCTGCCACGGCTGTGTCCGCTCCGGACTTGCCGACCACGACCTCTCCCTACCCTACGCCGCGCCCCACGCGCCCGGCATCATCGGGCGGCGCGGCGCACGCAACGAGGACAGCATGGTGTCGGCGAACAAGGTGGTGCTCGGCCTGCAGTGGGGAGACGAGGGCAAAGGCAAGGTCATCGACGTGCTCGCCGGTCGCTGCGACCTGGTGGTGCGCTGCCAGGGCGGCGCCAACGCCGGCCACACCGTGGTCGTCGACGGCCGTAAGACCGTGCTCCACCTGCTGCCGTCGGGCGCCCTGCATGCCGGCGCCACCTGCGTGATCGGCAATGGCGTGGTGGTCGATCCGGTGGCGCTGCTCAGCGAACTCGCCGATCTCGGCGCCGCCGGCCGGGATCTTGCCAGGCGCTTGGTGGTCAGCGACCGCGCCCACCTGGTGCTGCCCTGCCACAAGGCGCTCGACGCCGCCAACGAGCGCCGGCGCGGCGACGCCAAGGTCGGCACCACGCTGCGCGGCATCGGTCCGTGCTACGGCGACAAGATCGCCCGCACTGGCCTGCGCTGCGGCGAACTTCATGACAGCGCCGCCTTCGAGCAGCGCCTGCGCGCGCATCATGCGCTGGTCAACGAGCACCTGCGTGCGCTCCAGGCGCCGGAACTGTCGGTGGACGAGGCGGTGGCCCAGGTGCTGCCCGCCTGCCGCCTGGTCGCCGGCTTCGTGCGCGATACCGCCGCCCTGCTGCACGCCGCCGCCGACGCCGGCAAGACCATCCTCTTCGAGGGCGCCCAGGGCGTCATGCTCGACGTCGACTACGGCACCTATCCCTACGTGACCAGTTCGAACACCGGCATCGGTGGGGTGATCACCGGCAGCGGGCTCAGCCACCGCTCCCTCGGCGAGGTGATCGGCATCGTCAAGGCGTACACCACCCGCGTCGGCGGCGGCCCCTTCCCGGTCGAACAGGCCAACGCCATCGGCGACGCCCTGCGCCAGCGCGGCAGCGAGTACGGCGCCACCACCGGCCGACCGCGCCGCTGCGGCTGGCTCGACCTGGTGGCGGTGCGCTTCGCCAGCCGGCTCAACGGCGTCGACAGCATCGCGCTGACCAAGCTCGACGTGCTCTCGGGCGAACACGCGATCCCGGTGTGCGTGGCCTACGAACTCGATGGCAACCGCCTGGACACCGTGCCGGCGCTGGTCGAGGACCTGGCGCGGGTCAAACCGGTGTACGAGGTGCTGCCGGGTTGGAGCGAGGACATCGGCCGCTGCCGTCGTCTCGCCGACCTGCCGGCGCGCGCCCGCGATTACGTGCGCTTCGTCGCCGAACGCAGCGGCGTGCGGGTCGGCTGGGTCGGAACCGGGCCGGGGCGGGACGAGATCATCGTCTGCTGATCGCCTCGGTCCCGCAACGTTGCGAACCAGCGGACCAGCGGACCAGCGGACCCTTCCACGCACCTTGGCCTGCGCGATCACGGGTATAAGGTCCCCGGCCATGGCCGATCGGATCGTCGTCGAGGGGCTGGCCAAGCGCTACGGCAGTCGGCAGGTGGTGCGCGACGTCAGCTTCCGCGTCGGCGCCGGCGAGGTCTTCGGCCTGCTCGGGCAGAACGGCGCTGGCAAGACCACCACCCTGGAATGCCTGCTCGGCCTGCGTCGACCCGATGCCGGGCGGATCATCGTCGACGGCATCGACGCCATCGCCGACCCGCGCGCCCTGCACGCGCGCGTCGGTGCCCAGCTCCAGGCCACGGCGGTGCACGACGCGCTCAGCGTGCGCGAAGCGGTGCGCCTGTTCGCCGCCTGCTATCCCAGCCGCGCCGACGCTGGCGCCCTGCTCGCGCGCTTCGGCCTGGCCGATCGCGTCGATGCCCGCTTCGCCACGCTGTCAGGCGGCCAGAAGCAGCGCCTGGCGGTGGTGCTGGCGCTGATCAACGACCCGACCGTGGTGGTGTTCGATGAACCCACCGTCGGCCTCGATCCGCAGACCCGCCACGAACTGCACCAGGCCATCCGCGAACTGCGCCGCGATGGCCGCTCCGTGGTGCTTACCACCCACCACCTCGACGAGGCTGCCGAGCTGTGCGACCGCATCGCGGTGATCGATCGCGGCAGCCTCATCGCCACCGGCACCCCGGCCGAACTGCTGGCGCGCGCGCGGGCGCCGACGCGCATCGCCCTGGCCACCGCCCCGGCGCTCATCGCCAGCGTGCTGAGCGCCCTGCCGGCGGTGAGCGCGGTCGAGCCCGCGGGTGGCGGTTGGTCGCTGACCAGCACCGCGCCCACCGCCACGGTCCTCGCCCTGGCGCGTGCCGTCGAGGCCGCCGGCGTCGAGCTGACCACGCTCAGCGTGCGCCCGCCGACGCTGGAGGAGGTTTTCCTGGAACTCACCGGGCGTTCGCCCGACGGCTCGCCAGCGTCCGCGACCGTGGCCGGAGCCGCGCGATGATCGCTGGTCTGGCCGTCCATTTCCGCACCACCCTGCTGCTGGCGCAGCGCAGCGTCCTGGCCTGGGCCATGGTCCTGGGCGCACCGCTGTTCATCCTCGCCTCGTTCATCTCGCTCAACCGCACGGTGAAATCCTACTACCAGCAGCACGTGCCCTTGGCCTTGGCGATCAGCCTGTTCGGCGCCGCCTGCTTCAGCATGCCCGCCGCCCTCGCCGCCGAACGCGAGCGCGGCATCTGGCGACGCTACCGTTTGACCCCGCTGCCCACCGCCGGTTTCATCGCCGGCTCGGCGCTCGCGCATCTGCTCATCGCCCTCGCCGCCACGGCGGTGCAGCTCGCCATCGCAGTGATCGCCCATCGCCTGCTGTTCGCCACCTGGCTGGTGCCCGCGCACCCCATCGAACTGGCGGTCGCCGTGCTCGTGGTCGGCATCGCCTACACCTGCACCGGACTGGTGCTGGCGATGGCGGCGGGTTCCGGCAACGCGGTGATCGGTCTCGGCCTGACCTTCTACCTGCCCATGCTCACCATCGGCGGTCTGGGCATCCCGCTGCACAAGATGCCCGAGGTGGTGCGCCACGTCTCCTGCTTCCTGCCTGGCCGCTGGGGCGTCGACGTGATCAACGCCGCGCTGTTCAAGCCGGCCGGACTCGCCGGCGTCGGCTTCAGCCTGGGCGCGCTGGCCGTCCTCGCGCTCACCGGCGCCATCGCCGCCGTCGGCCTTTACCGCTGGGAACCCGACCGCCCGCTGGGCTGGCGCGGCTGGCTGTGGCTCGCCTTCGCGTTCGCCAGCTGGGTGGCGGTGGGATTGACCGCCGAGGCGATGGGCGTGCCGGGGCAGAAACCCTGAGCGCCGTGGCGGTCGGCCCGCCTATCAGGCTCCTGAAAAACTCCGTTCTCCATCAGCCTGCTGCCTTCGCGCTCCCCGGGGGCGACCTGCGGTCGCTATTTTCCCCGGGAAACGCGAAGGGAGCTTTTTATCCAGGGGGGCAGACGCCCCCCTGTA
>Ga0163144_10003783_pt1 | contig 34499 bp, 41 predicted proteins | sample OliLak19BULKMAT1_FD_123175 | JGI IMG/M metagenome (GOLD analysis project Ga0163144, IMG submission 123175) | Freshwater microbial mat bacterial communities from Lake Vanda, McMurdo Dry Valleys, Antarctica - Oligotrophic Lake LV.19.BULKMAT1 | ecosystem: Environmental > Aquatic > Freshwater >...
GCCGTGTGCACCTCACGCGGAGTTTATAATGGCACGCCCACGCGCTAAGGCAAAGACCGTGCGGGTCCGGTATACGGATTCGGTTGGAGTTTCTACGGAGTACGTTAGCAGGAGAGCCATCGACCTCCCGGGAGAGTATCTCCGTGTTCAGCGGGCGGTGCTGGAAGCTATCAGGATGATCAACACCCGTGGATTGAAGAGACTACGGCACGTGGTGCTGGACATCTCTAGGTTTCAGCTCAGTAACAGCCTCCGGAATATTCCCACGGATTCATCCTCGGAGGAGTTCGCGGGGGAGATCGCAAGACTGAGTTATCTGATGAACGAAGTTCTTCAACAGCTAGCGCGCTTACGCCATTCACGCATCGCTCACCTACAGGAGTTGCGATTCAAACTTACCTACGGACAAACCCCTAAGAAACGGGAGCTCCCCGGAGATCGTCCGAAAGCGGATGAAGAAACAGAAGAGGCGGATAAGGATGTCGCGACTACGGACTAAAATTGGCGGAAGTATTACGTTCAGCCCTGACACGGGCATAGTTATTGACGGCGGGGCACACTACACCCTTCCCGAACCGTTTACCTTGGAGTTTGCAAACGCCTGGGCGGCCACTGCTCCGGGGGACGAGTTTTTCATCGGCGAGCTCATGCACGAGGTAGCTCCCGCAGACAAGCGTCGCTTTAGCGCCTTTTGTCGAAGCGCGGGAGGGGATCTCTGGCGGGCTTATTGCCGGCACGCAATCAACTGGCCCGCGCTTCTGAACGGTGACAACACCTGGCATTTGGAGACGATGGAGATTGCCTATGAACGGCAATTGGGGTTTCCCTGGATCGCTACGGTCTATGTCACCTCCGCCAATTTCCGGTTACTGGCAACCCCCGTTGGGATCATTTCGTTTGAGGAGTTCCGCTACCGCTATGGGCAGCGGGTCAAGGATTACCTCCTCCACTACCGGGCTGATGTTTTACAGCTCGTAGATGACGTCCTTCTTCATGGCTTCTCTCGACTCAAGCGGGTGAAGGTTTCCGTTATCGATTCCCAGGGTCACGCGAGCTATCGTACGATCGTTGGACCCGAGACGCTTCCCATGGTGTTTTGGAAGATACCCGAGGGTTGCACTCTCTTGACACGTGAATGACGTCACTTATACAGTGACACAAGGAACACCCACATGCCTGCATTGCAATTTGATTTTGAAGTAAGCCCTGGCACCGAGGATTCCGGTACCAGCAAGATCATGACCGCCAAGGTTTTAATGGGGGCCACGAGTAAGGCTCCCGAGATCCTGAGTTACTTCCGCTCTGCGGTCTTCAAGCAGGACTTCGTTGAGGGATACATCAACAAGCACGCACCGGGTTGCGGACTTGAGCTCCGCGGCGGCCCCCGTCCGGTGTTCGCGATCGCCAACGAGCGGGGTTCAGACGTTCTCGGTTACGAGCAGGACGTGCGCGTAACGAAGGGAATGTAAAGTGGCTACCACTCCAGATCCCATCCTTCAAGTCCTGATAGGGCTGAATCTACAAGACCGGGAATCCGAGTTCCGCGGGATGCTGGACACCCTGGATTCGAAGTTGGTCAGCCTCCAGCGGCGGGACCTTGTTATCGCCGCTCTCGGGACGCTGATGTTAATCGCGGCCATTCCCTGGCCTATTGTTGTGCGCGTGGTGAAGGCGTTAGGCGCGTGTTCAGACGAACGGCTGTCTTCTGACGGCTGTGGGGTTGCGATCATGAACGGCAGTGTCTTGCTGGTTCCTACGGAAGACAGTATTGAGTTTTACCAGTTACCCGAACTCCGATTGATCTCAGATCCGCCGGAGACGTACGTGACTAATTTGTACACCGTACCCTCCGTATGGAAGCGAGTGGGTCGGATTCTGGGCGAGTAACGTGCTTCGGTCAGTCTGCTCCCGTTGTGGAGCGGCTGTCGAGGCCGTGGACTTCGCGAAATTGATCGCGATCGTTGGCAGTCACTGCCACAACGTCCCGCCGGCGCTACCGTGGGAGATCTGTATCCCCGGTAGCCCGCTGTCTCAGAACAAGACAACCTACGCCCACTGGAGTGTCTACAACAAAGACAAAGTCCGGTGGAAGCGCGCGATGGCCCCGTTGTTAGTACCGGTACGGGGGCTCAAGCTACAGGTATCCAAGTGGGAGTTAGTACGGGAGTATTGTTACCCCAATAAAGAGTTCGACCACGCCAACCTCGTAGGTGGCTGTAAACCAATTATTGACGTACTGGTATCGTCCGGGGTTATCCAGGACGACGCTCCTAAGTATTTTGATTGTGAGTACAGTCAGGTAAACGCCGATCGGACTCAAGTACGATTGAGGTTGCTACACCATATCTAACCCAGCTTAAAAGGATCCTACATGAAGCGCCCGAATTCGTTTGCCTCCTTCTTCGGACAGGAGGATGCAGTTGGCTACCTCCGTGTAGCTGTTCGTTCGGCAGTTGCGCGTAGTGCCGTCTTCGGTCACACGCTCATGCTCGGTCCCGCTGGAGTTGGAAAGACGACGTTAGCCGCCAGCGTACTCCCGACAGAGCTTGGGTGTCAGGTACAGGTCATAAATTGTGCTGCGATATCCAAGGCCGAGGAGTTGACCAGAAAACTGGTAACTGTTCCCGAGGGTTCGATCCTGTTCCTGGACGAGATCCATGCTCTGATTTCGGAAGCCCGCGAGCACTTGCTTACGTTGATGGAGGACCGCACGCTGACGGTCGTCGTCCCGGATCAGGAGCCGATGACGGTAATCCTTCCGGAGTTCACTATCATCGGAGCTACCACGCGCGTGGGAAATCTGGATGCCCCTCTTCGCGGCCGGTTCAAGCATTCCATTCGACTGTCTACGTACACGGATGTGGAGATGGTTCAGGTGTTGAAGTGGATTGCGGAGTCCTACGACAACCTCCAGATCACGGAGGCCGCGATAAACATGTTAGTCGAACCCATTCATGGCGTTGCCCGTATGGCGGTGACGATGATCGAAGCCTGTATCGATACCCTCTACGGGAACTCGGGACAGGCCGGGGTTGTCGATGAAGCCATTGTTGCAGACACCCTCAAACGCCTGGGGTATGTCGCGGGATTGAACCCGCACGAGATCAGGTACATCAAGGCCCTGGGGCAGGTTTCCGGCGGTAAGCTGGGGTTAGCGACCCTCGCCGCGATGTTAGATGAAACCCCTACCACGGTGGAGGAGGTTTATGAGCCCTACCTCCTACGGTCGGGTATTATCGAAAAAACTGGATCCGGCCGAAAGCTGGGTCCCCAAGCAGTTGGGAAACTCTTCTATGTATAATTATATCAAGGGTCACGTAGCCCTCATTGAGCACCACCCATCCACGGGGGCCATAACCGTCACCGTTGTTGCTGCCGGCCTGGGGCTCGGTATTAAAGTTTACCGACTCCCTCCCGGTCTCTTGGTTGGCGCGGATATCGAGTTCTATCTCGTACAGGCCTACAGCCAAGCAGAGGGGTACCGGTTCTACGGGTTCTACGATCCCCACTCTTGGGCACTCGCTACCAAGCTCTGCAACGAAGTCCGTGGGATAGGTCCGGCCGGGGTTACTGCGTTGGTTCACGGGGTGGACTACCACACCCTCCGCCGGATTGGTATGGGGATGGGGCCGAAGTTGTTAATCAAAGGCATCGGTGGCAAGAAAGAGGCCGAGCTCCGCCGGGGGCTGATGGTCGTATTCGAGGGAACAAAAACCGACGACACCCTGGGAGACAACCTGGAGGTAGCACTGGAGCAAGCTCGGGTTGTCCTGGCGAACTTCGGCGTCACGGTCTCGGACAAAGCGTTTATGGAAATGGCCATGGCGTTGCCCGCGGAGGAGGTCTCGGCTTCGAAGTTGGTTGAGCAATACCTGGCACGCGTTCGAAGTGGACGCACGGAATAGGAGAGTGGGTCATCGTTATTATTACATCTCATGAATTCGGTCGTTCGGTTGTTGTTAAGTCCATGTTGTCCCATCCCCTGATTGTCACCACCGCCCTCGCGTTTGTCGCCGGTGGGAGGACGGATAGCAGCTACCACGTTGCTCTCCGAGCTCTTTTCGGCGATCACCGAATGCAGAAGTTTTGTGTCGACCGTATGGACTCCCATGCACTCGTCACGTTCAGCACCTCAGACACTCCCGAAGTCCTGCATCGGGGGTCGGAGGCGGTTCAGGTAACTCCGGAGGATTCCCATCCATTCCGGCTGTTCTTCTGTGAAACAGTTGCCGTACGGCCTGGGAGGCTGGCAATCAGCAACGCAGCGCAGGCGTTATGCTTAAGCCCGGTTGATATGTCCGGCGATGAACTTGACACGGATGCCTGAATAGTTATACAGTCACCAACATCTTCCTCCCTGAGAACACCTCTATGAGTTACCAGTCCAGCCGTGAGTCTGAAATCCGTAAAAAGTCGGAGGACGCCCTCGCGGGATTACCTGAGGCAGCTAAGCCGGCGGCGGAAGCCAGTCGCGCGATGCTGTTTAACTGGTTGGTCAAGATGGACGCCGACATGCGTTCGGCGAAATCCGTCGCTACCGATGACCTCGCTGACTTCGCTATCGCCCAGTTTCAGGAGGTACTCGGTAAGCTGAAGGGGGATGGGAGTGCTACCAAGTCAGTCTCCCGGCTTAAAAAGCTGGAAGAGGCTATCGCAGGCCTCACCGACGATGAAGCCTTAAACAGCTTCCGTTACATGCTGGGGCAGGTTCTGGTGAAGCTCGCAGGTACCACGAAGTTGTTCTCGCAGAACCTCAGCGACGGTAGGTGGGAGGAAACCGGGTTCTTCGCAGATGATGGAGTTGGCGTTGTCGCGGCCGCCATCGCCGGGGGTGTCGTTGAAAGTACGGGGGCTGTTTCTCGCACCCCGTATCAGCCGATTGGGTACCTCAACGACAAGTACTACGTCCCGACGGAGGCCTCCAAGCTCCTGTGGTCACGCCCGTTCGCGTTGGCCCTGCTCGTCCCCTACCAAGGGGCTTTCAAAGTCGAGCAGCGCGAAGCCATTGCTGCCGACGCCCCCTTCACCGACATCCAGCTCCGGCGGGCTGAGGAACTGATCCAGACCCTGGAACAGGACCTGGTGGATTACGATGCATTGGCCGCTGATGATATCAAAGGCCGGGCAACGAAGTCCGAGGCCGTGGTCGTTGCTATCGAAATCGGGAGCCTGGGGTTCAAGCCGTTAGAGGACTTGCTCACCCGCATCCGGGAAGAGCATCCGGAAGTCGGCGACCGCTTCCAGAATGCAAATGTTAGGGATCTGGCGCTGTCCATCGGGCAGTTCCTGCGTGAGCGGGTTGCGGCGGAGCTGGCTTATCGAAGGCAGGCCACCACCGAACTCATTGTTGAAGCCCCAGACCCGCTCGCGCTTCCGAAGCAGATGCTGGCAAACGTCAGCAACCTGTTGTCCGTGGAAGGCGCACCCGAGCACAACGCTACCTGGGCAGCGATCTCCCACTTCAAAGCCGCTTACCCAGGGCATAAGGAAGAGGTCGATTTGGTAGCGGAAGAGGGAGGAGATACGCGCCAGCAGTTAGAGCGTATCAAGGACCTCCTGGACAAAGAGCTAGCAAAGTAACCGAATACACAGCATGTGCTGCATGAACCCACTGGAGATCCCAGTGGGTTTTCTGTTTGAATCATTCATCTACCGCGCTTACCGCGCAGGAGTCTTTATGCGTAGAGCTAACTTAAAACCATCCACCCGTTCCGCAGGTCGCCGCGCGCGACAGGTACGACTACCTTGCGTTATTCTCGAGGTTCCGGGGAAACATACCGCGTTTCTCTCCACCGACCACGCAATTGACCTTATGGGGCATCAGGTTCGGGCTTACTGGAAGGCCTTGCCTGAGCGCGGCCCGGGTAACTCGTTCGTCCAGCTGCAGATCGTGCGGCAGATGGTTGCCCATGTTATGAAAATTCTGATGCTCTGCGGCCGGGGTATGGCGGGTCCCACCGCATTCCCCGGCGGAAAAAACGCGTCGGAGTTGTATTATATTTCGCTGACGTGCCTCGCTGTCGAAATCACCATGAAGGCTACTCCCGTAGGTCGACTGCGCACTTTGAAGAACCCGAGTTGGTTCTGGGGGGACATCGGCAGAAAGGCGTTCAGCACGTACTTCGTCCCCTGGCTTAACCCCGCAGGTCGTCCGGGCGTATCAGCGTCCGGGAAGGTGTCTGGTCCACTTGACCTATGGGTGCAAGGTAAACACGATATCACCATTGTTCAGCAGTTTATCGATGCCCGCATTCAGGGAAAACCCGATATCGCGGCAATCACCTTACAGCGCCTTCGCGCGGGTGCATTCGCCCTTGCGGACGGGGAAGCTGAACAACCCATCGCCCAGAAACCCGCCGAGGATGCAATGGTAGACGCCCCGGAACCAGAGCAGGCTGGAGATGAGGTTGCAATGGACGAATACAACCCGTTCGCTGAGCTCAACGCCGGGATGCTCTACTCAACGGTCCTGCTGGTCAAAGACGAGCTCATTGAGTTGGCGAAGCTCACCCGCGACCCCTCGGCTTCGATGGCAGTCGTTAATCACAAGCTGGAAGTTATCGCCACTCAATTGGAGTGGGCCTCAAACTAACGCTAATAATATAATATAATAGCTGTTCGACCCCACCCCCTCCCGTTCGTTGAACCGGAGTTAGGGTGGGGTTTACCTATCTTCGAACATGAAAGGCCACGATATGGCCAAGCAAAAGAAGACCTCAAAAGTCAAACCCCCGGCCGCCACCTCAGGAGCCGGTACCCCACCACCACCACCACCAACAACTGCCACGCCACCCCCTCCGGCGAGTCCGGGTTGGTTACGAATGGTAACCGAAGGAGTTTATCCCCCGCGGGTGAGTATGGCCCGATTGAAGGCCTCCATGAAGCGAGACCTGCTGACCGAGCCTGGGTTAATCGCGGCCGGCGCGTATCAGTTGAGTTTCCACTATGGGTTACGGCTGTTGTATCAGGATTTCACCACGCCTTTGGAAACTCTGTATACGAGCCATCTCAATCGGATGATTGCGTTAAAAGAACTGGTTCAAGACCATGACTTCGCGATTGCAGAGTTGGCTCCATGCCAGCAGGTTATCAAGGTCCGCGCTGAGTTACGGCATGACCCTGATTTGCTGCGAGCGTATCCGCGGGAGATGGCGGAGTACCGGGACATCCACCCAGGCCCAGCTCCCCAGACACCGATCCAGCGTTACTGGCGGTATGTGAGGGCGGCCCATCGCCGCGCGGGTCAAGCCAACCTTCTTGGAGTTCCCCTGCGCCGGCCCACGCTCTCGATCGGGCTGCGTCCGCACAATTCCCGTGTTACTACCAACGTCACCCGTCTTGCATTCGCAGACGTCTACCGCCGTTTCGGTCCTTGATTCACACTTCCAGGGGATTGACAACCCCCTGGACCTTTACGATAGTGACTGCGTATGCGTATTCCATGTTTCAACTGCGTGCGAAAGCACTTGGCTCAGGCTCTTGTATTGATGTGCGAGACTGAAAAAGGTTATCCCACCCACGGCTGGATCGCCGTCGGGCATTTGGCAGAGGCGGAGGATGAAGCCATTCGGCTGGACCCCGAGCATCAGGTTACCAGCGTTATTCGTGAAACGCGTCTCCAGTATATGAACTACTTGGAGGATCATCGGGTTGGATTTACCGGAGACATCACCCAGCTTATTCAGTACGTTACCGAACTGAAGATGGCGCAAGAAGAGTCAAAGGAAGCGGATGCCACCCCTACGGATCCAAGTATTTCTTGACGGCCGGGCTGAGATGTCCGAGCATGCGGAAACGATAGAAGACTGGTTACGCCAATGGCGGGAGATACCTGAGGTAGTAGTCGAAGCTATCGCCGTTGTTCAAACTACGTCCCAGGTCATCCCACCTGGAGCGTACCTCGCGTTTACTCAGGAAGTGGGGAAGTTAGACCCCCTCCCTACGTATGCCGCCGTTGTTAGCGCGGCTTATACCTGGATGCAGGAGCACACGCCCGCGGATCAACGCACGGTTATCCACTGTGTTACCGGAGGCTACAAACGACTGAGTGCGCGGGTGGATGAGGTCACTATTCGGAACTATCTCGGGACATACTGTCCCTACGGCCCGACGTACCTCACCGCGACAGGGATCGGCTACATGCTAGCTGCTTCTTTTATCGAGTACGGATGGACTATGCGAGGGTGTTTAAGCGTTGGTAACAGCCCGGAAAAGGTTGCTCTCGCAGGTAGGCTCTGGGCCGAGCGGTTCAGCCAGCTGCAGAGTACGGTAAATCCAGAGCTAGGCCATCAGCTGGTTCAACTTCGCAGGAGCGAAGGTGCTCAGGTATACCCATCGTTACTAGACCTCCACGAAGTCGGAACCCCGGCTCCGGATATTGAACCCACGTGGCGGGAATACGAACTCCTCCTCAAAAGCCATGACTGGTATTATGATATGACGGAGGATTCCAGTGTGTACGCGCAGGGTGCGGCCGAACATCGTACTATCCAAGCACACATTAGCAGGTTTAAGCTGGTGGATGAAGCCCGAGCAATGCAGCTGTACGCTCAGTACCAGCCGCGGTCCTCGAACGGGCTTTAGTCGTGGTCAGCGCCTCGATCAAAGTCCCCCTGTCCGAGATAGATATCCCCAAGCTCGCGGCTTATATTGAGGCCATGGGTGGGGAGGACACGGTCGTGTTTGATACGAAAAGTGAGGCACTCCGTTATACGACCGGCCTCTTATCGATTGCAGAAGCTCACCGCCAATTACATGTCGTAGTTCGCCCGCCTTACGTCACGTTTTCTCTGAAACGCGGAGGGACGAGATAGGGCGTGTTTGTATACCCCCAATAGCTAGACAGGACCCTATGATAACTGAAGGCAATTATAAAACACCGATGGAGTTTCTTACAAGCGTACAGGCAGTGTCCCGAGGGGACCGTCCGTTACCGTTTACCACCGAATCTGACTATCGGAGAATGTGGCGTTTGGTTCGAGATTCTTTGGCGATCAATAGCTGGAAGTTGTTCGCGCAGCCAGGATTTTGGCAATATACCATTGACAAGTTCACGAGATCGTTTTTGGGTGAGCGGGTACCTGACTTACTACATGGGAACTTGAGTTGGCCGGACGTCTCATGTGAACACACGCACGGCAATAGTAACCCGATGCAGATGGCGTACGATGAATTAACTACGTTGTTACCACTGTTTAAGAATAAATACCGCGACGGCCTTGCCCGAGCAGTCGCCCCCTCGGTCACCTCTCATAAGCTACTCCTGCATTCGACAGATGTAGGTAATAACCCCATCCAAGTGCGTCAGTTGGTAGGAGATGCTGAGAATGTCGATCGGGTGGTTATGCTAACGACGAAAGGATCCCCGACGGATATTACCGCCGGTAGCACTATCTTGAACGGGGCGCACACGCTCCTGTTGGAAGAGGAGATCCACGCGCCCGGGGTGCCGGTATTAGTGTTTCGCATATTCGCAGTTACGAACACACATCTGTGGCGAGGCGGGGTGCTTAGGCATTACCGCGATCAGACGCATGTGAGAACGCCAGATAATTTCACGTTATTAACCCATGGGTCAGCCGCTCTCAGTATGGGTGTGTATTGCACTCGGTACAAGGCACGCGTGAATTGTGAGTATGTACCGCTAGGGGGAGCGTACATGCTAGGGTATCCGGAGTTGATGGAGCGCGGCATGGATACCTATAATCCAATGCACGCGTTTATTATCGGGATAGCGTTTGTTAGATTCCTGACTACATCCGGTGTCCGTCCGTTACTCAGTAACGCGTTGTGGACGTTAGGGGACGGGGATAAGCTCGGTTCCATAGTTGAGCCCATGTTTTCGAACTACGCCCGTTTTACAGCTGACAATCGCGTTCTGGAAAAGGTGGTTTCGATTTTACTACCCCGGACGCTTCGCTATGAATAGACCGCATAACCTTAGTAGATATATAGACAGGAAGATATGATAACTGAAGACAACTATAAAACCCCAATGGAGTTCCTTGTAAGTGTTCAAGCGGTTTCAATTGGCCGCCCACCACTTCCATTTACCGCAGTTAGTGCGCGCGCTAGGTGGTCAGCGTGTTTACGTAAGCAGTTAGTTCTGGCTACTTACGAGCGCGTCCGGACGATGAACGGCACTCCGTACGCAGACCTCCACTGGGGCTCCCGCGGGGGAGGAGGACTGCCTGTCGATTTAATAACGCCGTACAGACCTACGGATGCGTCACCCCTGTCGCCGTCGAGCCTCTACCGCGATGAGGTATTGTATGCCCTGTCTGCCGAGCTTATCGCGTTTACCGCGCACATGCCTCGGGAGATACAGAAGCACATGGCGTACCTGGCGCGAGTTAGCAACATGATCATGTTTCCTCACTCCGGCGAGTCGGTGAGTCACCGGGACTCGAACAACTACCCGCCACCTGAACGCGAGGCGGATGGTACTTGCGCAAAGGTCTCCATTCTTACCCCCAGGGGGTCGGTCTCTGACAACGTGCAATGCCGAGACGTAGTAGAATATTCTCGGATATCGCTGGAGGAGGAGATCACCTACCCCAATGGCCCTGTTCTTGTTTGGAGGGATGTAGTTTTAGATCCGAATGTTATCCTGGGTGAATGCTCCAACAATTTTTATCGTAATACCCAGCCCATAATGCGGGCCGATAATTTTGTAGCGCTGTCTCATCCCAAGAACGCCGTTGATTTAAGCGTTACGGTAACGCGGTACAGGTGCCGGGAGACCACTAGCCAATGCAGGTTCGGGCCTCGGTTTTTACTGGGTCACTCCACTGTTCTCGACCAGGAGCTCGGGGGGATCAATCCCGTGGACGCATTCGCGGCTGAGTTACTCATAGTACGCTGTCTCCCTAGGAGACACCGGCCCGGAATTCCTCTGCACGAGCTGTTAGCACCGCTTGGGGATGACGGCCGAATTGCCAGGATCGTGCGTAAGGTTTCAGACCTTGCACAGCGTCGCCGACAGATGGCCCCTCATTTCGATACCCTAAATGAGCGACTCGAGAACATCGCGCTAGATTGGGGCCACGGATGAGCGCGAATAGCCGCCGTAGGGCGTTGTTAGAAGTCGTTGCCCGCGCTATCCCGGGAGCAGTTGTTGAAACTACTTCCATAGGTACCCCTGTTGTCGCAGTTCGCCGTGCGGGAGTTCCCACGGCGTATTCCGTAACGTGGTACAACTACCCGGAGGAGGCGCCATACACGCTCAAGGTCTACTCCCACCATGGGGACTTCGCCGCTCCCAAGTCGGTTCGGCGGGAGTATCTTGCGTATTCCGTTCGGGAAGCCGCACGCGCGATTGATGACCTTATTCATCTGGCAAAGCCAGCGATCGCGACTCTCGAAGGTGTGGAGCTCGTTAGCCGCATCTTTGACGAGCAGCACCAGGAGGGGGATGAAGTTATCACGGATCAGGAGAAGTCCGCGCACTTGCTAGCGGATCTGATAGAGTACTGTGAGGAGCGTAGTATATCGTTTGACGACGTCCTTGTTCAGGCTAAAGCGTTTTTTCATTAATGTCCGGGATCTGCCCTTCACAGAAGACACGGAGAAGTATGTCGACTACGACGGATGATCGTCTGAAGCTGGGGGTGGTGTCCGATCTCCACCTCGACGCCGAATGGTCTAGGCCCAAGCAACTCCCGGTGGATGCGTTCATCGCCGCCGGGGATTTCTATAACGGAGTCTGCCATCCACGTACTCATGAACTCCAGGAGCCAGTGCGGGAGTACCTGGAGGCGGCGGTGAAGCCGATGTACGTTGTGTTAGGAAATCATGATCTCTATAACACGGATGCGGCCTCGGATGCCTTGAGAGACGATTCCAGGCAGGTACAGGCAATGGAGTCCGTTAAAGGTGTCACGGTCCTGCGTTCGGGGATCGTGGCTGACATCCGCGGATTCCGCCTCCTAGGTTGTAGTTTGTGGTCGGGTTGGAACTGGGGAGGTCTCCCGCTCGAAGCCGCGGAGATCCGGGCGCAGCGCCAACTCCTCGACCCCCGCTGTATCCCGCCCCACACCCACTTCATCCAGAGGATGCGGGAGAGGTACGATCGGGACTTAGCCGGGCTGAGATCGGACGTGGCTCAGGCGGTTGCCGATAGCCAAGTCCCTGTAGTTGTTACCCATTTCTGCCCCAATCTAAAGAGTGTGCATCCGAAGTACGCAGACGACCCCATGTGCCCGTACTTCGTCAACGACATCCCGGATTGGGATCCGTTGTTCGAAAGTGTGAAGCTCTGGATCCACGGCCATACACACGCCTCACTCGACTACCGCATTGGAGGGTGTCGGGTGTACTGCAACCCCCGGGGGAATGGGAGTGAGAATAAGCCGAGTTATAAGTCCGGCAGAGTCGTTAAAGTACCTCATTCAGATTCATGGTAAGGAGATAGTATATGAATATCACGCTTGCACTTCCGAGGTCGGGCGTAATGTCCCGAGTCTGTATGCTACGAATCATCGCCATCGTTATTTTCAATCTCGCGGCTTTTGCCGCGGAACCCGTAGGTTATTGGGTGGAGGCGGTTGTTACTGCGTACTCCCCCCATGATGCGATCGACAGCGATTACCACATGACCAAGGGCGCTGATCGGTGGAAGACCGCGTCTATGGTCGATGTCCGGTATGAGCCATACGGCATCGCGGTACCGCATAATGGCAGGGGCCGGCCACGGATCCCCTACGGCAGCCGGATCTATGTCCCCATGGGCGAGGGTTACCTGGATAAAAGCCGCGAAGGTGATCGCTGGTTCACCGCGGATGACACCGGTGGGATTATTACGAGCAGGACGTTATCCACGGGCGTCCTACATCTAGACCTCCGTTATCGGACTGAGCATTCGGCCAAAGTCTTCGGACGTAAGCGGATGCAGGTCTTCATCGCTTCGCGATAGGAAACGCATGTGGATTAACTTCGGTTCCGGACTGCTTATCAACGCCTCCACCCTCGAAGGTGTGTGGCGTGACGAGAAACGTGGACTGACGCTGTTCTACCTCAGCGGCATGGGGGCCTCTCTCATGACAGACTCCTTCAACCCAGCAGCAATTACGGTACTGGGAGATGCGATAGAGGTCTTCCTTAAGGCTATCCAGGACGGGACAAAGTACCTCGATCTCTCCTATCGTAATTAGCAGGTCTCCGTAGTTCAGCATACCGCAGCTCTCTACCATGGTGGTAGAGGGCTTTTCTTTTGGTGGCTGCTTACGCTCTATTCTCTCACTTATTGAAAGGCGATCTATTTATGTCTTCATCAGCTATTCGTGGTTCCGCCTCCCCCATGTTAACACTCTTACTCGATGTCGTGACTGCGTCCGGCCCTAATCAGGAAAATGCTAGCCCGGATTTTGTTATCCGTACGTTGGAGCGGTACTGGACCTCAGTGCTCACCCATGTCATTGACGACCGATTTGTCGCAGATGTTCAAGGAATTTCCGTGACTCCGGAAGCAAGCGGGACTTACCTCTCGGCGATGACTCAGTTGATACAGAAAAACCCGACACTAACTGAGTTCCAAAATCAGCAGCTAACTACCCAGCATCTGGGCGGGAGGCTGATGTCCCTCTTGGAGAGGCAGGTGAATACACTCTTTGGATCGCCTATCACGAACTGGTTGTACACGGGGTATAACGCATGGTTTGAGCAGTTTAAGCCTGGAGTAGACACCGTCGTATCCCCCCAACTTAAGACCCTGAGCTCAGCGTGGTTTGCCGATGCTTCAATAGAGCGAGTTCACTATAGAGCTGAGGTTTCGGATATCTGCTGCTACCCAGTTTATTCAGATATCTGCCGGGAATACTATTCTAGGTTAAAAGCGATGGATCATAGAGGGGGTGAGGAAGGGGTCTCCGTACTCTGTCCAGCGCCTCGGTTTAGCGGGATCTCGGATGACTCCGGTATCGTGGTTTCTCCTCTCTCGGATCTCCTGCTCAGGATAGTCGTTTACATCTCCCAGCCAGATACCTTACGCCAAGTCCTTATCCATGGACTAGCCACACTTATCAGTCGTGTTGCACGTATACGTGGGCGGCTTAACCGAAGTCATAAATGGGTGGGGACTTCGAAAGCTTACCAGCACACTGGTAACGATGGATTAGTGAGCTGGTTACAATCTCTCAGCTCCGACGATGTGTTGTACGGCCGAGCCCATGTTACTTTCAAAGAAGCGGGTGTTCTCGGCACAGCTATGGAGAAGTGGATAGAGGAGCGGTTAGGTTCGCAGCGCCGGGTTACCATTGTTCGACGTTTATCTTTAACGAGAGAGTAAGGGAATGACCTCCTTACGTTATAATTCTGGTCCGGATATCGAGCGGCTGTTATCGTTCATCTCCGGATCCACAGCCGGGTTACGGCAGCGGTTACCAAAGTGCCCTATCGATACTGAGGAGATGGACCGACTTAATGTGCACGCCCAACCCACGGTACGTAGGAACGGGAACTATTGGGACCTCAGGCGGGCGCAAGGCGTGGGTCTGCTGCAGGATAACTTACGCCAGTTCTTCAGCGTACACCCCGGGCTTGTTCAGTTTTTAATGGGGAATGCGACACGCCCACTCTTCCCATATCAATACCGGAACTTCGACATCAAACTGCTCTACACGTACTGGAGCGATTACGGCGGGTGGGCGCGGGAGGCGGAAAACTATGTTCAGACCGGGTGGTTGGTGGGGCGCCGCAACGCCTATTATGAAAAAGGGGGCGGAATAACATTCCCCCCAATGGCGAACGCCGATTGGTGCGCGGCCGATGCGACTTATCAGCGCACGCAGCGTATAAACTTAGCGATCTCAGCGATACTTCCGACGATCTGTATCCCAGTGTGTTATCCGACCCCGTTAGGGTCACCTGAGGAGTATCCGTGGGTGGCGTTACTGTGGCATAGCTTTGAGTATATCGCTCAAGTCGGAATCCCGAAGACCCCCGAGTACTACGTGGAGCGGTGGCAATCGCTATGCCAAATGTTCATGCGTCAACATCTGCTACCGGCGTGGCATGTGGGCGTGCCTGGTCCGTTCTCCCGGAAGGGGCAGCGGTATGACGACCTTGCGGTGTTAGAATGGGCGAATAACTACGATCCAGTGGTTATGAGTAAGGGGCTTCTACACGTGTCTCTTTGGTTGTATGAGGCACCACCGTCGAATCCTCTGTTAAGGTGGGCGGCTGCCCTAGATGCAGTCGCGGGGGAGCTCAAAGAAGAACACATCAGTTTGAGTGATCCATGGGGTTCATGGCATTACGAGCTTGGTTAAACTTACTAACAACTAAATAGGGGTACGGATGTCACAAATATCAGTCGAATTTGACGTATTTCAACGAATTCAGCAGTTTATATCGGGACAGCCGAGTGTTTCATGGGCGTTCCCAAAAGGATTCCCGGTCTTAAATCGCCTACGCCCGAAGATAGACGAGGCAGCCCGTTATATGCGTGGGACGTGGATAGCGGATGCCCACATGCGGTACGATCAGGCGATAGATGGCATGAGTGTGGGTATATATGCCTCAGTTCATTTGATAGTGGCGCACTTCGACCATACCCCACTCATGCGGAAGTACCTCAGGGGGGAACGTCATATAATATCGGATGAGGTGAGCGATATGTACTTGCGGCAGGCGTATGCCCAGTGGCGTACGTCCAGTATGCAGGCGCTGTTCAATGCAGTCCAGGTTGATCGAAACACCCCCGCCAGATATTGTCTGGTTGCGCCAAAAGGTACGTTTCCTGAAACGTTGGATGTGGAGAAGTACATCTCACATGCTCGCTGCCCGGACCATGAAGTACATCTCCGCATAATCCACCTTCTTAAGCTCTTGCTGCCGGTGACCAATATCCCGATAACGTTCCGCTACCACCCGTTGCAGTGCGTCAATCCATGGATCGAGTTCATGTACCAGGTGTTAAGCATGGTTGCGGAAGGTCCCGCTAACTACCTAAACCGTATGAGTCTGCGGGAGCGCTGGCGTCCGTGGTTTATCGCGATGGTGGAAACCTACCTCCCGCTTCCGTGGGAGATTGGAATGCCGTTTAGCGCGTGGCTGGACGAACCAAACCAGCATGCGGTTGAAGAATGGATGATGTATTCGGTTACCCGCACGTCGGGTACGATGAGGAATTGGTCCACGTTTGCACCGACGTTTACACCCGAGGATGCCTTCGAGCTCGACGTCTGGAGGGGGGACATCAACAGTAACATCAACGCTAACCGTTTAAGGAACGCTAGCGTACGTTCGCCTCAGGATACGCGATCCGTTTTTGATGTGTTCAACCAGCGGTTCTGATTAACCCACCCTTAACCAAGAAAGAGATACTATGTTGAATCCGAGATACAGTCCGGATGCGAAAATGTTATCCCCGCTCTTGGAGTTCATCCAGGGCACGCCGAGTTATTCCGGGGAAGACATCCCCCCGTGCCCAGTCTGTTGGGAGAGGATGTACGAATTCATTGGCACCCAACGGCACGATATCGTGGGTAACTTTATGGGCATGTTAGGAGCTGCTCGGATTAGAGCGATGCGGCGGGCGCTGCTAGCAACCTTAGACGGGATGTGTCCCACACTCCAGCCAATGTTATCGGGACAGCTCCCACTGGATTTAGAAATTATCGCTTTCCAGCTGAAGATGGAGGGCCTGTATGAGACCTTCGGTGAGTACGTGGCTTGGAATGAGACCATGTATTTCAACGCCGGAGACGAGTCAGCCCTCGTCGAACGGCAGGCGATGATTTATGAGCCAGGTTCGGGGCTGAAACTACCGCCGGACCTCAGCCCGCTGTTATCTAATCAGCTCTGCCCAAACATGGGGGTCCACCTCCGGATCTGTGAAATTATTCACCGAGTCCTACCGGAAAGCGTACTCCCAGTAGTCTTTCGCTCGCGGTATCCCGCTACCCCCGGCTGCCATCCGTGGGTGGAGTTCCTCTATCAAGTACTTTACATGGCTTGGTGCTCGGACCCTACCTATTTGGGGGGATACCACGCGACATTGGGTTTGACGGTGGATCTGCAGCCGTTGATTATGGCGTTCTTTTGCTACCATCTAGCACCACCGTTTGAAGACCGGATACCCTGGAGCCACAGCCCCAAGATCACGCTAGTTCACGCCCGGGACGAGTGGAAGCAGCAGCTTGGACTGCCTGCTGAGTTTATGAACTTTGCACTTAAGATGTTCAGTGATTCTTGCATTGACGCGCAGGAGGAGCGGCAGCTCACTGTCTGGCTAGACACGGTCTATGCGTTTGTGAAGCGCATGCCGGCCGTTGGCCTGGCTGAGAAGACTGGTTGGCAGCTTGAGATCGATATAGCAGCACGCGACTAAACCCTTAACTAAGGATATCCGAATGAACCAAAAATATACGCTCAGTGATGCCTCGCTATCACCCCTGTTGGCGTTCATAGACCCCGCGTCCGCGGTGTTTCCACCGTGGCCGGGGAACGAAGCTAGACTGCTCAGTTACGAGCAAGCGGTCCGGCTGCAGAATATCGATGCCGTGGTTGCGTCGGCCGTGCGCGACTTAAGTTACGGAGACATTATGGATTTTGCATCCCGGCTTAAGCATACCCTGAACGGCCATTGCCCGGATATGCTAGATGTCTTAGCCGGGCGGAGGCACGTAGTAGATCTCCCTGCGGACATCTACCGGATGTTTCCGCTCGAGGACATCTATCGCAGGTGGGCAACGTTCTGTCGTTGGCCGAAGTTTTTGAATAGGCTGGAGGAGCTGGGCAAGGAGTGCGGACTTGTCCATTACCCATTCCCGCGGACATACGACGGAGCCAGTGGGCTTAAGGTGGACGGGTCGGATCTCAGGTTACTCTACTCAGGTATTAGTGATATTGAGCTCTCGATGCGGGAGCCCATTCTCGAGATCGTAAGTAAGGTCCTGCCATATAAGTACCTTCCGATTTGCTTCAAGTTCCCAGGTATGGTGTCTGCACATCCGTGGGTGGCTCTACTCTGTGAGACGTTACGCCTCGTAGGGGAGCTGCTGCGGGGAATCACGCCGACGCTTAAGATGCAGCGTTATACCGTCGCGCAGGTGGCGAACGCGTTTGCCTATGACAGCCTTGAATTCGCTTGGAGGCCGCGGGTGCCGTATCAGTTCAGCCCGGAAGTCACCCCGAAGATGTGGCTTCAGCAGATCTCCCGGTTTCTGACGTACGTGCCTATCGACGGCGATTACGGTTACGTAGTAGGTCCTCACTCAGGGGGTATCGTCCGGATGCAGGAGTATATAAAGACGGGTATGCGTAAATATCACCCACTCATACCTAACGAGGGCCTGGCGTTAGATATCGTGGATTGCTGGATAAAGTCAGTAGCAGAGTACACCATGTCCCACGTTAGCGGGCTCAATCCCGAGGTGTCATATGCGTCGGGCTTTGGGTGGGTGGCTGAGGCGGATCAGGCGATCGTAGATGAGCTCGACCAGGAGGATGACAACGACAACGATAACGGGGACGACGATAACGGGGACGGAGACGGGTACTAGTAAACTACGGCATGATCCAAGCCCGAGCTTGGATGATACCACAACGAAGAAAGCAGATGAGTGAAACAGACACTGACTGTCGACGGTAGTGGGTTTGCGGAGCTGCTGGAGTTCATAACCCCCACGTCCACGTTGTTTCCACCGTGGCCGGGGTTCATGAGTCATCTGGTGCAGTACGAGGATTGGGTCAGGGCACAGAAGCTGGATAACGCGATTGAGTCGTTGGTGACCGGCGTTGGCCCGAGCGGTATCAGACTTCTTACGACCGAGCTCCGAGCTGCCATGTCCCGATTCTGCCCGGGTATTATAGCGGTCTTACAGGGGACGGACGACATAGAGTGTCTCCCGCCAGAATACGATTGGCGGTTTCCGCTCCAGGACATCTATCGTATATGGGCAACGGTCTACCGTTGGCCACTGTTTTTGCATCATATAAACAACGAGCATATCAGTAACTACGGGCTTATCCATTACCCAGTGCCTCAGACGTGCTGCGTCGCTGGTGGGCTCGAGGTTGACCAGGAGGGTATCCACTCACTCTACCCGCATCTCTCCGATGTTACATTCCTGATGCGGGACGATATTGCTCCACTGGTAAGTAGTATCCTACACCATAACGAAATTCCGGTTTGTTTCAAATCCAAGTATTCGCCGAGAATTTTGCATCCGTGGGTGGCCTTACTATGTGAGACGCTAACCCTAGTTGGTAATGTCGAACGGGGAATTACACGGTCAGTCGGGACACAACTTGCTGCAATCAAGCGCGTGGTAAGCGCGTTCGTCAATGACCGCGTTGACTTCGCCTGGGCGCCACGGATACCGCATCGGTTCAGTCCGAAAGTCACCCAGAAGATGTGGTTTCAGCAGGTCGCGGAATCGATGCAGTATGATTTCCCCAGTGGCCACGTAAGACTACTTCGCGCTGAACATTTCGCGCGACTACGGGGGTGCCTCGACTTGGCTATGGATCATTACTACTGCTCGAAGTTCTACTGCGGGGCATCGGTTGATAATTTAAGTGATTGGGTAGGTTCGGTAACGCGTCACATCATGCATTATGGCCCACCCATCGCTGGAATTGGGGATTATAAGAAGACGTGGGTGGCGATTTTAGATCAAGAGATCGTCAATCAACAATTGATTGACCGGGTAGGGGGATACCGATGACGCGGATGGTAATGTGGACGAATAAACTAAGGCAGACCCCAAGTCCGAGCTTGGGTGATACCACAACTAAGAAAGCAGACGAGTGAAACAGATACTAACGGTCAATACCGGGTTTGCTGAGCTGTTGGAGTTCATAACCCCCTCCCTCAAGCTGTTTCCAGTATGGCCGGGGAAGATGAATGATTTGCACGATTACGAGGTCTATGTCAGGGGGACGGAGGTAGTTCCAGAGATTAATTCGCGGGTGGGCGACTTGGATTCGACACAGGTCAGGTCGTTGATAAGTCAGCTCCAGTTTGACCTGGGCCGATACTGCCCCCAGATTATGGAGGTTTTAACCGGTGACCGGCGTATAGAGGACGTGTCACAAGAACAGTACCGGGCGTTTCCGATTGACCATCTCTATCGCATCTGGGCAACGGACTGTCGTTGGCCGAAGGTGTTGGATGATATAGGGGACTACGGCTCGCCCTACGGACTGATCCATTATCCGTTCCCCCACACGTACGCCGCCGGTAGTGGGCTTGTTGTAAGCCCGACAGATATCCATATACTCTACCCAGGCGTCGCTGATTACAATTATGAGCTGAAGACTATTGTTACTATGTTGGTAAGTAACATCCTGCCGCACCACAACCTACCGATTTGTTTCAAGTCCCAGTATACGTTAGCTGCGCATCCGTGGGTGGCCTTAATCGGCGCTACATTAGGGCTGGTGGGGAGCCACGTGCGGGCGGCGGCATTCCCGGCACAGGAGTCGCGGGCGGTAATCCGGGGCGTGATGACAGCGTTTGTCCATGACCGCACGGAATTCGCATGGAACCCCCGGGAGACGTATGATTTCAGCCCGGGCGTCAGTCAGGGGCTGTGGTATGGGCAGGTCGCCCGGCTTATGGAGTATCGGCTTAGCACGGCCTGTTACGACCTAGATGACGATCGACTGATGCTGCGGCGGCACATCAGCAATGGGCTGTCGTCATTCCGCAACTACACAGTTCACCACGGCGTGAAGACAGAGGCTTCGGAGGAGTGGGCAGAGTTGGTAACAAAGTATACCATGGCCCACACCGTTCCTGAGATAACAGATTCAATTAGTTACGGGTGGGTGGCTGGGGTGGATGATGCGGTCTTAGATGAACTGAACGATGACGATAATGAGGACGGGGACGGGGACGGCTAAACTACGGCAGAATCCAAGTCCGAGCTTGGGTGATGTCACAACTAAGAAAGTAACCGAATGAAGCAGACACTGAACGTCAATGATAGTGGATTTACGCAGTTGTTGGAGTTCATAACCCCCTCGCACACGGCGTTTCCATCGTGGTCGGGGTCCAGTAACCTGGTGGGTTACGAGATGTATGTCATGGCGGAGAAGGTGGATACCGCGGTTGATTGGTTGGTGACTGACCTTGGGTGGCCCGGTATCGCCCGGCTTATAGCTGAGCTCGAGCAGAGCATGCTCAACTACTGCCCGAATATTCTAAGTGTCTTAGCCGGGCGGAGAGATCTAGCCAGTCTCCCGGACGGATACGGGGATGCGTTTCCGCTCTGTGAGATGTATGGCAGCTGGGCAAAGTCCTGCCGTTGGTCGCGGTTGTTGTTGGAGGATACCGATAGTGCGTACAGAGACCTCGGACTCGTTAGTTACCCACCCCCGACGTCAACCGTCCTCGGTGGCGGGCTTGAGGTTGGCTGGGAGTCTGTCCGGTCACTCTACCCACCTCTCGCCGATGTTCTGCCCCCTCTGCGGGACACCGTTGCCCAGTTGGTAAGTAGTATGCTGCCTTGTTACTACCTCCCGATCTGTTTCAAATCCACGTACCAGTCGGAAGTTCCTCATCCGTGGGTGGCCTTATTATGCGAGACGCTAGTCCTAGTTGGTAGTGCCCAGCGGGGAATTGTATCCTCGGCGGAGGCACAGTACGCTAGAGTAAAACGGGTGGTCGGCGCGATCGTCCATGATCGCCTTGAGTTTGCCTGGGCGCCACGGAAACCGTATCGGCACAGCCCGGGAGTTACCCAGAAGATGTGGTTTGAGCAGGTCGCGGAGTCGATGCAGAATGAGACCCCCCGCGGTTCCCAAGTGCTCAGTAAGGAGTTAGGTGGTAAGTGGATGCAGCAGTACATCAGCAGTGGGCTGGATACCTACCATATTTCCGCACTCCACTGTGGCATGCCGTCATTTGCTGCGATTGATGCTGCGACTGCATGGGGACGCAAGGTAGTAAATTATACCATGTTCCACAGTCTCCCCATCGAACCACAGATGAATACGATCAATACATCGTGGGTAAGGCTTCTAGATCGGGAGGCCGCAAATGAACTACAACGGGACGGTTAAACTACGGCAGAATCCAAGCCCGAGCTTGGGTGATGTCACAACTAAGAAAGCAGAAGAGTGAAACAAGTACTGACTGTCAATGCAGGGTTTGCGCAGCTGTTGGAGTTCATCACCCCCTCAAGCACGACCCCCTCAAGCACGTTGTTTCCAGTATGGCCGGGGGATGTGTCTAACTTGCGCGCTTACGAAGACTGGGCCATGAACGAATTCGTAGATCGCCAGATTGAGTCCTGGATATATAGGGTAAATGCGGACACCGCCGCTCAGCTTGCCGCTGGGCTCTACACGTACATTATGATATCCTGCCCCGAGCTTATATGGTTCTTCACCGGGAACGTGCCTATAGCGGATATCCCGCAAGAGGCCTACCAGAGGTTTCCGATCCAGGATGTCTACAGCAGTTGGGCAAGCTTCTGTCGTTGGCCGAAGATGTTGGAGGGGCTAGAGGAAGCGTTCAACTCATCCGGAACCTTCAGCGACCGACTACCCCAGACGTATGCCCTCGGTAGTGGGCTGTATATGGAGGGATCATTCGTCCTGGAACTCTACCCATCCAGCCAAAGTGGCCACGTTCTTCTGAATAGTACTACGGACTTGGTGAGTAATATACTCGCCTGGAACAAATTTCCGATCTGCTACACGTCCCGGGGTAAGACGGCCATGCATCCGTGGGTGGCAATGTTGTGTGAGACGTTAGAGCTAGTAAGGCAGCACGCAGTGCGGTGGGTACCTGCGGATGGCGTACGAAAGGCTGCAGTCAAGGCCGTGATGCGGGCGTTTGTCTATGACCGCACTGAATTCTTTTGGAAGCCGCGGGAGCTATACCGGTTCAGCCAGAGAGGCGTGCAGAATAGTTGGTTTGGGCAACTCGCCGAGCGGGTGAGGTCGAAGCCTATCCCCCGCGGCTGGACAGACCGTAGCTACATACTATGGGATAGCATCGGAGTTGGCATGGTTGGGTACCGTAACTCCAGGTTTTACTGCGGTGTGCCGGCAGCTCGCACGGATGAGTGGGCGGATGCGCTAGCAAAGCATGTTATGACTCATCACTTCCCCGAGAGATCACCTACTGCGTCTGACGATGTGTGGGTGGCTCAGGCAGATAAGGTGATCCTCGATGACATGCGCGAGATCGCGGAGGAGGAGAATGGTGCTACTAGGCAAGGGGACTAGTTTTAACTACGACCACATCCAAGCTCGAGCTTGGGTGATGTCACAACTAAGAAAGTAGAGACGTGAAACAAGTACTGACGGTCGATAACAACGGGTTTGCGGAGTTGTTGGATTTCCTCGGCCCCCCGAAGCCAGTTCTCGGTAGTTATCCAACCTACCCCCTGTCACGCGACCGCCGGCTGCGACTGCGTGTAGACTCCTGGGAAAAAGCTGCGGGGAACGCAATCATAATGAGAGTCTCTAACATCCCCGTCCGGACGGTGGCGGACTTCCTTAACCAACTCAACGTTGTCATCAGAAACTGGCGCCCGGAGATAATGGATCAAGAACGGCCGTTCCCCATGGAGGATGTGTGGCGAGAGGCCCACAGTTTTCCAATCCAAGCGGTGTACCGAGAGTGGGTGCGTCTTTTCCGAGCCCTTGACCCAATAGCCCCGTTATACGGGCAGGCGGTAAAGGGGCTGTGGGTAGAGCGACCACGCCCTTTCTACGCCCCCGGATCCGGACTTGATCTGGGGGGAGAGCCCCCGTCCCAAATCGGACTAGCCCGTTACGTAACATACCCAGGGGATGACAACTTTAGGTTGGGTGTGAATGGGTTGACCAACGCCATCATTCCAGGCCATCAGTTACCAGTGTGTTGGAGATCTAATCTGTGGAATGAGCACACATGTCCTCATCCCTGGTACCAGCTTGTGCATAGCACGCTCACGTTGGCCTTAGCCAGTAGGGCTTTGGTTACCGTGCGTGTCTTCAAGGATATCGTTGAGCACGTCCTTATCGCGTTTAGTAAAGACAATCTTAGGTTTGTGGGGGAGAGTTATGTTGATTACGCCCCCGTCGTATCCATAGAGCCAGCCCCTAGGATGCGTGAGTTATCCTCGGCCGAGGCTATCCAGGGATTGCAGGATCACGCAGACGTTTACTTAGGGGAGCACATAAGCGTATTGGGTACACCGTGGGAGGAAAAACTAGTCGCCTGGATTCAGGAGGTCAGTGCCTACCTAAAGCCCTGGCAAGGGGTTGTGCGGATACCACCCGGTTGGACAACGCAGGACTGGCAACGGGAGATTGAGGACAGGACCTAGTCGCACGCCGAACGTAATGGACGTTACACGTAAGCAGTTACTCACCCTATTCAAAGACGCTCGTTACAACCTCTAACTATGTAGAAGTACGTACTCGACTTTCCCCGGGGCTACGGCCTCGGGGTCAGTCCTTTTCTTTAGCTATCACTCACCTTGCGGACCTGCGACCTTCTATTAAAGTTCGACCATGACTGACTTCGAGTTCAATCCACTGACACTGTCGTCGACCCCGGACCTGGTTCAGGAAGTCAGTCGCAGAGTATCAGCCTCCGAGGAGGGGGTGCTCATCATGGGCATCCTCCTGCCACAGGAAGGAAGCGTGTTTTCAACGCTAACCCTGCGTGGATGCGGCAGGAACCCGGACGCCAACCACCTGGTCCTGAAACAGATCGTGACTTTCTTTGGGGTGCGCGTAACTCCCGAAGGCACGCTCGATGTACCCGCGCCAGTGTTTTTCAGAGATGAGGATACACCATCCGAACCCCAGCAGGAGCTCCAGGAGCTGATTCAGGATACGGCGGTGGAGGAACGGAAGGATACGTTTCAACAAGACTGTCTGAACTCCACCGCGGATCTCCTGAACTACTGCGCTCACCAGCAAGCTCGGGCGATCTCCCTCATCCCCGGGGCGATAGTGACTGCCTCCCCCACGGGCTTCTTCGGACGCTCGGCGGCTACTGATAACACCATGCTCTGGCACCTCCGACTCCTAGGCTATGACAGGGTGGATAACATCATGCTGGGCGAGAACACACCCCCACCGAAGTCATTTGACGGCGGGGGAAAGAAACTGTGGGAGGATGCAGTAGCTCTGAAGAGCGCGGCGATGGTGCTGTCCTCGAACAGCCACCCGTTCGCTCTCATCATCCTACAGAATGAACAACTGAGGAAGCCCTTCACTGAACTGTCAGAGGATGAGATCGAACGCACGGGCCTGCTGACCCACACCACCCCGTTCTTAGGTGCGCCCGTGGATTACATTCGGAAGCTCTATGGACTCTAATCCAACGAACTTCATACGGGTTGGCTTGGAAGGCATTCCTACGAAAGCCAAGCTCAAGGACTTCCTCGGACACGTCATCATCCGAAAGCAACCTACTAACACCTACCTGATCACAGCCAAGTTTCCAGATGCCGAACATCAAAGTGTTCGCGCAGACACTATGGAGCAGGCTGTCCAAGTCCTATACTCAGCGTTTCTAGGATATATACACCGGCAATTGCAAGAAAGTACGAATCACCTTGCTAAATTACCTCTACGCGAGTTTAATAGGGCCGGGTTCCGAGCTGGGTGGCTAAAGAAGGAAAAGGCCCGTTTACTGGCTGAAAAGGATGAAGTTATACGAACTTCTAAGGCCATCTTAACGAAGGCTATTATGAAGTTACGAGAACGAGGCTGGCCAACTCCGCCAACGCCTCCACTACCATGGGAGAAAGTCGATGTCAAAACCGCAGCGAGTATTAACGCCTGGCTTGGAAGAAGCCGTCCTGAGTCTCTACAGCCGGCAACGGATGAGCATCAGGAGAGTCTCAGTGATTTTAGACGTCGACTCCCAGTCTATACGGCGGGTGCTGACGAAACACAACGTACAGACTCGTGGTTCAGGCTACTCGCCCGACTACGGCCGTCCGGCATTGGCCAAGATCACAGCCGACCAATACCAATTTCTCTTACAGGACTTGAAGGCCGGAAAGAGACACAGCCCGCTAGCGCGGAAGTACGGAGTCAGTCGCGAACGGATTCGTCAGATAGCGAAGGCCGAGAAGATGCCCACGGGGAAAGTACTGCAACAGCGGGAGAGCGAACTGAAGAAGATCGAAGTCCGAGCGACCAAGCAACTCCAGCGCCAGCTTCAGAGAGATTACCGGATTAAACAGATTCAGCAGATGGGTGAACTCTGGCGGAATGGGTGGGCAGTACCCAACATAGCGAAGGCCTTGAACCTACGTCCGGAGTCCGTGGCTGTACGCATCTCCACCCTCCGACGCCGGTTTCCCTCCTGGTTCCCCTACCGGCATCCAGGCTGGGCTACGGGGAAGGCCGTGCGGCAGGAGGCGTTGGACTTGAAAAATGTTATCCGCATAGAAGATATGTCTGCGGAATGGCTGTAACAGGTCACCCGTTATATCATCCTTGACCCAGCGTCCTACCTACGCTAGATACCAGTTCCTCTGTTGTTAATGCCTGCTCATTGAGCTCCCCACTTCTTCTTCTTCAAGGATTATCCTATGGCTCAAGTCAACTCTCCCCACATCTGGTATCCAGCTGGTTACCCTGGTGTCGCAGTCGATCTCCGTCAGATCAGCATGTGGAACCCACAAACGCTTGATGCCGTGGTCTTCGCGAACGTGCGGTTTGCAGGTACCGACGTCCAGCCCACCGTCAGGTATGAGCTCGCTGCTTTCGAACTGGCTAAGCAAGCGTCGATGACGGCCGGCGGATGATCCAGTTTATCTCGGAGTCACACCTTGCCTCGCACGCCAGAGATCTTCTGACGTCCCGCGGCTGGACTGTGTACCCTGAGATAAGAGGGATTGATCTCGTTGGGGTCAGCCCCTTGAATCAGATCTATGCCATTGAGTGCAAGATGGACTTCAATACCGCGGTCCTGAAACAGTGCTGGGGCCGACTCCCGCATGTGGACGCCGCGGTCGCCCTCATCCCCGGCACCCGCCATTACCGCCTACGCCAGTCTTCTTTCGAATGCACGCTGGCGAAGGAGCTCGGCCTGGGGGTGTGGTCAGCCGATACCAGCCTCACAGAACTCCTCATCCCGCGGGTACGTCCTCGTCAAACAGATGAGGTCTCTTCCGTCCTCGTTCCCCAAGCACGTAATCATACTCAGCCGGGACTGCCTAGCTGCAGGCGTTGGGGGAAGTGGGACGTCCTGCAGGAGCGATATGTCAGTTATTTGCTGGGGGTAGCAGGTGGTAGCGATATAGGGTACAATTTGCGTTTAGCCATTATCGCAGTCGAACCCGAGCTTGGGGGTAAGCGCACGCCCTTGCTCCAGAAGAACCTAGAGAGTCGGGAGCGTTTGATCGCTTGCCGTCGGTGGGCGAAGCTGGAACTCGTGAATAGTTCACCTCAGCGCGTAAGGTTACTCGCATGCTAACCGACGGCTATGTTCAGGGAAATACGGACGCCGCTTGGCAGTATACGAACGTTCGTGACCGAGCTGGTCCCAACCCCAGTGGCTATGACGATGCTTATATGCGGGTGGAGCGTTCTGGAGGTCCGATAGCAGGTACCAGGGTCGATGCCAATGGAAGCGTGAGTGCTGGCCCATCGGTTTCCTTCATGTCCCCGGGTGAGCTCCTGGGAACGGTCTCAGGCGATCCAATGCCGTCGGTGTCAACTTTAGACGCTGCTCAGCAGACGGTTTTCATCAAGTGGGCGGGTATCCACCCGGGAAGCCTGCGCGAGGTCTTAATCGTTTGGTCGCAGGACATCGTCCTTCTAAACCGAAATAAGATTACACGTACGGGTGGAGCCGGTGGTGCGATCGAGGGTGTGGGCGTCGAGGGTCGGCTGATGACGATCGCGCTCAGCGCCCCGGTTTCTATCAATGGCGAGGAACAGGCGGTCTTCAGCTTTGGTCCTGGCTGTGTAGGGGCGTACGTTAACTTCCAAGGTACCTGTCCTAGTGTTGAGGAACAGAGTCCGCAAACGACTTCCGGCGGAGGTGGGAGTCTGCCGCCGCCCGGCGCCCCCGACATCGACTGTGACTGTGGCCAACCTGAAACCGGCGCTAGTGGTGGAGGCGGTGGTGGAGGTGGGGGTGCCGCGGTTCTGGATGGCCTGCTCTTCTGTGATAGCGCGTGCTTCAACGTCGTCTCCGAAGGTGATGCCGAGGGTGATGCCGAGGGTGATGCCGAATCCACACCCGAGCCCGTATCTCCACCACCTGCCGGTCCGGGTTTCGTTATTAACAAAGGATTCAGCAGCGTACCCGTACGTTGTACCTATCCATTCGTTCTCCAGCCGGTCTTTGTCAAATGCAATGGTAACTGTGAACCAGCGCCTGTGTGGCTCGTATGCTACAAGCTCTTTGGTGGGACGTCTGCCATGCGGACGGTTCCGCTGGCGAATCTCTTGGATCCCGTCTTCGATCTCTGTGATTGGGAGCGGAATGAGGTCTATGGCTTCCTGGACGAGAATGCCGCCTGTGGAGCGCAAGTTGGCACCCAGGTGATTGGTATCACGGGGGAGTCCGTTCGTGTCACTGGGATATGGCGCGGCGTTCTTCCTGGGTACTTGGGGCAGACGGTTGAGTTCACGTACAAGGCGAACAGCGCCTGTGGACAGCAGTGCGTGAATACGGTTTCGACGCAGGATAACGAGTGCTGGGTGTCGGAGGACATTGCCAAGCCCATCCGCCGGACTATCCCGGTGACTCCTCTGAAGACTCAAGCCGTTACAGAGATTACGATCAAGGTCCAGACTCGCATAAAAACGCACACGCTCACGTTGTTGACTCCGACAACCCCGGATATCATCACTACCCTACAGGCGCACACGTTAACAAACCTGACGCTCATAACTGCAATCCCAGCCAGTGCACTATGGGTTACGAAAGTAGATCCCCGCTTACCTATTACATGGATCTCGAATGTATTAGACATCCCGAACGCACTCCGGGGTGATATTAACAATGTAATTACAGGCTGTGATGGACTAAATATCCAGGTCTGTAACGAGGCCGGCAACCTGCAGACTATCTTTGTCGTGACGAGCTGCCTCTCTGCGTCAGTGACTCCGTTCAATGTGAAGATATTTGATGAGAGGCTTGCCAGTGTGTATACGAGTCTAGAAACGATAGCCGTGGCTACTGAGATTGTTGAGAATACACTGAAGAACGTTGCGGTCGCGAACTATAGCATTGTGAAATACAAGGATGCTGTGACTAAGATCGTAGGTATCAACCCAGAAGATCCGATACCGGAGTTCAAGGTAATGGCGCTTCATCCAGACGGGAAACATAAGTTCCTCCGTCTCACGACCTGCAACGATGCGGGCGTGTGTGAGTCGGGGGATGTCAAGTTCCTGAGCAAGCCGAGCATAGCATTGGGGACCGCAACCACCCGCTTGGATATAGGCTTCTGCGGCCCTCGGTACTTCTGCTTCACTGGTGGAGTAGAAGCCCCGGAGAGTGCGAATGACTCCACCGAGCAGGATCAGCACATCATTCTATTCTCCCCCCTGTGGACTAAGACTCCTATGAGTGGTGAGAACTGCCCTTGCTACGCGACCTGCGAAGAACTTCCGTGCGGAGGTCCTAAAGCGACGGAACTGATCTCGAGCGCATTTAACACAGGTCCCGTAGCCCCGTGCACAGTCAGCGTCAAACGTCTCCAGCGTAACTGGTGCAAGACCTGTTCCGTAGATTGATATGGCATTCACCGTAGCGACCGTTATCGATGGGCAGTGCATTTGTCGACTCTGCTGCAAGCAGACGTGGAGATCGGTTTGGAGCTGCGCGAGCAGTACGTGGTCAGCCCCCACGATTGGAGAGAAGGAAGTGGTCGCAGGCCCATGCCCGGCGGATGTTGGTTGGGCATACGACGGGGTGTCCGGCGACCCCTGTGATGCGATCTATATCAAGTACGTCGCCCTGCCGGACGTGTGCAAGACCTGTGATGACGCTCTAGAGACTCCGCCCGCCGCCCCAACGTTAGGAGCGCCGTCAGACTGCTGTGACGACGACGTCTGTATCTACTTCTGGCAAGCAAACCGTAACTGCCCGAGCAATGCCTGGCTAACGTCTACGAGCAGCGGAGGAGTCTGTGCCAGTCCGGGCACAATTGGTGGGCCGAAGAATGTCTGGTTTGTCGCTCCCGGAGCTGACTGTCCGAGTTATACCCAGACGACCTTGGTAGCGTGTGACGACGATTGTGCTGTCACTCCCCCCGGCCCACCAACTCCTGCAGTCCCTCCGAACCCCCCATCGTTCTATGCCGGCTGCTGTCCGCTTGTCTGCTTTGCGAGGTTTAGTGTCCCAGCTAACTGCGCATCGGATGCCTGGGGTGCGGTTGCGTTTGACGGCTGGTTCTGCGCCTTCACCGGTACGTATCCAGCGGCTTGGCTGATGTACCCAAATGAAACACTAGACGGGTGTCCATACTATTACTCGGAGACGTTAAGTAGCTGTGATACGAGCGCTGACTGCTTTTCCGTCCCCGAACCACCTCTACCGGCCCCGCCTACGAACCCGCCATCGTTTTACAGATGTTGTGACACCTGCTACTACTGTTACACCGCAGTTTATGACTGCGACTCCGAAGTCTGGACGGTGACACGGATCTCTATACTCTGTACGCCGTCGTATGCCACAGTGGATCCGTGTTTCAATCTGGGTGTCATAGATGAGTGGGTGTCGAGCAGAGATGACCCCTGCATCTACTACCGGACTGAGAAGGGCGGGCTTTGCGATCCGATTATCTTCTGCCCATCGCGTGATGATCCGCCTCCGCCGTTTGGTGGGGCAAAGCCTGCGCTTTGCTGCTGTACTGCCACGAGCGTCCTGGGGACGTACTCAGGCAGCTGTTTTCCTTTTACCTCCCCGTGTGATATGGATTTCGATATCACCGGAATCACGGCGATCCTTAGATGCGATGCTGGAGTAGGTTTCGCCGTACAATGGAACGGAACCGCTTGGACTGCATTCAGCGCTCCCTGTGGACCTCATGTTGTACTTTCTGGGTTTTTGGAGTGCACGGGGAACGTTCTTACTATGGGCGTCTCCCTGTACGACGAGGGGTGTGACTGTACTTGGCAGATAACAGTACCATGAAGGTGACCGCATGAAAAACTGGAACGATTTTACTAAGGTGTACCTTGGCGGCGGCGAACTGTCACAGGTGAGTATCGTCGTAAAAATACCTGGTTGCTCGATAAGAGTATACCGCTGCGTCAGAAAAGATAATCAATGGCTCAATAATGACGGGGACTTGCTACAGGAGCCCTTCGTCGCTGTCTGCACTGACACGCTCGGAGCGTCGGTGTTGGATCAGTGGGTCATTACACACGCCGACGACGTAGCTGAGGTATATTCCTATTATATGCGCTGCCCATCCTGCGAGTATGTTACCGCCGCCCCACTGTTCCCAACCTGGTCTTGATCACCCTCCTCGCCCTGGATTGCTGACTTTCAGTCACCGCTTGCGCCGATACGTACCCGCATTAAGGTCCACCACATGTCCGAAGCTGCCCCCGTTCCGAAAACAAGTGCCCAGGCTTTGCAAGCCATCCGTCAGCGGCTGCAGGACCAGCAGGTGGCGCAGCTGAGGGCCGGGAGTGTGATAAAGCTCCTGACACCAATGGAAACCATGGTCATGCTTCGGTCGGAGGACGTGTCATACCCCACGACGTGGGAGCAGCGGTTTAAGCATTTCTTCCTCGAAGCCTTCCCCGAGGCGAAGGAGAACGTTGACAAGTTCCAGGTATCCCCCGGCTGCGGCTGTCGCAGGGCACTGCAGACTATCATTGCGCTGAAGCATGCGGTGGTGACAGAGATCCTGACAAAAGTATATGATTCCAAGATCTATGAAGTCACGGATATCCAACCCAATGCTCCCAAGGCCTCAACGGCTAAGTCAGAACATGTCGAGCTCACTGGTATGGGCTTGCTGTTAGAGCCTAACGTCGAGGCTTACACCCGGTATATGGCTCAGCTCCGACGCAATGGTGTCCGGCAGTACAACGGTATAAACGTAGTCCCAACCACTGACGCAACGGGGTCTGCCAAGTGGGCGGTCTTGTTCTGGTAACCCTCCGATAAACCCTATGACCACTACGTATTTCACCACGTTTAAGATCCAGGGGGATGCGGGAAGCGTCTACCAGTACCTGCTGGATAGCGTTCGCAAGTTCTGGCCGGATGCGGTTGGCTTATGCCGGCGGTCATCGGGAGATACTGACGTTATCACTGCCGGCGAGCGCGTGCGCGGGTGTCAGGTGTTTGAGATCTATCAGAGTGAGGACGGGTATCTGCTGAAGGATCTCTTAAAGGGAGCGGCGGCGGTGATCATTGCCCGAGCCACGGATACCTCCGTCGAACTCCGGGCGGAGGCGGCGGAAGCGATCGTCGTTCTCCAGCGGCTGCAAAAACACCCGCTTTGGAGATAGCATGCTCTGTATCTTGCAAATCATTGGTTATGACAATCCTGAGTTAGAAGCCGCGGATCTGGTCCAGGCCGCAGGCGAAGGCCGGGGATTAGATCAAGGCCTCGGCCCGCTCTATACCTCCGTGCGTATGAGTTGGGACGCCGCGGGAGTTATCCCAACAGAGGTAGGTGGGGGATTGGGAGAGTGGGACTGTGGTGTGATCTGTAATCTGAAGGATGTTCCGAACTTGGTGGAGTTCATGTACCGTAGGCATGGGGCGGCATTCAGATCCCGGCTCCTTCGCTGGTACTTCCACGTATGCCCACCGAAGATAACGAAACCAGCATCAAAGGATTCGAATGGACCCCAGACAACTTGACGTCATGGCCATCGTGCAGAAGGCGAGCATGACTCAGATGCAACGTGACCGCGCTATCTCAGCCTACCGAAACAACATCGCCCTCCCGGATGTCCACATTGCCCAGCTCGGGAGTGTGGGACCGGTGGACTCCGTTGGACAAGATGGTCAGCCGATGACCTTCGCCCGCCGGCAGGAACTCATGCGGGGGAAGCAGACGTATCTCGAGCGTGGACCAGATGCTCCCCGTCCGGACATAGAGATTGAAACAGAGGAGTATGGTAAGTCCGACATTGATCGCAGGCCGGGAATGAGGAAAGTAACCCCCGTCGAAATGACGGAGGAACTCATGGCTCAGAGATTACCTGCGGACTGCCTATGGACGAGTGGCTCGGATGCGTGTGCAGAGGCTTCGGACTTGCGCACGTATGTCCAGATGGCGTTGGAAGTCCTGGATCAGAGCAACGCCCCCGCTATCCGGGTGGTGCTATCGAACTCAGGAGCGGATACCCTGGCTTATATCCTCCGGAAGCACATGGATGAGGATCTCACCCCAGCTCTCCAGCGCCTGCTCCAACTTCCACGAACGCTCGACGACACCCAGCATCATCACCTGCAGATCTGGGGAGATGGTTTCCCCCGGGTTTACACCAGCGTCTTCCTCAATCGCGGACTCATGAGTCAGATTCAACAGCGGAAAGACTGGGAAAAGTCGTCGGCGGTGGATGTTGATGCCGATACCAAAATAATGCAGCAGCCAGAGGCTTGACATACCGCTCGGGTGATTACAGTCCGTCGTATGAATGTCACCCCCGACGAAGTTGCTCTCTGGTCGTACTTCCGCCGCCAGCTTCCCAACGCCATCGCCTACGCGGTATCAGATACGGGGGCGGCGTGCATCTTCACGACCCACCCTGTATTCGCGACCTACGGAGGTGGTCCAGGAATCTGGCGTCCATCATGCCAGGGGTCCATGGTTGAGCTGAGGAAGCTGCCCACCGCCCCGGACTTCAGTGGTGGAAGTTCGGTTGTGATTTGTAAGGGGTTTGAAGTCCTGGCCGAGCTCCAGCGGAAGGCGCACGATACCGCAGTAGCTTCTCGCGACGCCATCCCCCATTATTCCACCATCAAGGCCCCGGTTGTGTTGGCGGATGAGCTCACGCACGTCCCTGAGCAGCAGGAGTTCTTCCCCGAGGCTATTGTTCCGGAAAACCGCCCCACTCTCGGGAGTGGGTTTGTGAGTGAGTTGATGACGGGCGTTACCGAACTCTTTACCGCCATCCCCACTGGAAACCGTACGCGCATTATCGAGGCGTTAGAGTCCCTCCGTACGACTCTGAAGGTGGTCGATCCCGTGTTTGATCCCCGGTATCCTCCTATTGACCCCTGCGGCACCGTCGCACCGGTGAAGGTGGATTGTACGCTTGAGCTGCGTACTGAGCTGGCTAAAGCCCGTAATGAGCTGATGGCTGAAGCCCGTAATCCGGCGCTACATGAAGTCGCCGACGTACACATTCGGTCGGAGAAGGTCGGGAAGGGATGTGTGCTCTATGACTCGGTTTCCGGAGAGGTAGTCGGATCGCTAACTGGAACGGTACTGTGGGCAAATGACTACCCTGTCGAGCTCCTTACCAACTGTGCACGGTGCGGTGGCACCCATCACGACCTCGTGTTCCAACGCCTCGCGAACCCAGTGGGCGAGTACACGCACTTTGCGATGTGCCCTGTGACCAACGAGCCCATTCTTATGGTGGTCGTGGAC